>WNFC01003492.1_pt1 | contig 17012 bp, 18 predicted proteins | sample 5400541 | NCBI WGS metagenome assembly WNFC01 (sample SAMN13153342, study PRJNA577476) | soil metagenome | isolation source: 120 cm saprolite under Douglas fir tree site 2 hole 2 replicate 1 | place: USA:California | collected 2015-04-18
CGCGATGCTGCCGATCCGGTCGTCGAGATAGAGGGCGCGGGCCCCGCCGCGGGTGGCGAGGTAATAAGCGTGGCCGGCCGACAGCGCCTGGCGATTGAGTTGGGCGGCCTTGTAGGCCTCGCCGAGCGTGGCCAGGATCGAAAACGAGGTGCCGGCGCCGATATCGGTGCCCAGCCCGACCCGCACCGGCCGCTCGCTTTTCAGCGCGCGGAAAAGATCGAAGGCACCACTGCCCAGGAAGAAGTTCGAGGTCGGGCAATGGGCGATGGCGGCCCCGCTGGCATGGAGGCGCTGCAGCTCGGCCTCCTCCAGCCAGAGGCCGTGGCCGAACACGGCGCGGGGGCCGCTGAGACCATGGTGATCGTAGACGTCGAGATAGTTGCGGCGATCTGGGAACAGTTCCCGGATCCAGGCGACCTCGTCCCGGGTCTCGGCCATGTGGGTCTGCATCAGGCACTGGGGATGCTCCCGCCACAGGCGGCCGGCCATGGCAAGTTGCTCAGACGAACTGGAGCCGGCGAAGCGCGGCGTGATGGCATAGAGCAGCCGGCCGCGGCCGTGCCACTTGGCGATCAGGGCCTGCGACTCGGCGTAGCCCGACGCCGCCGTGTCGCGCAGTCCGTCCGGTGCGTTCCGATCCATCAGCACCTTGCCGGCGGCCAGCCGGAGGCCGAGCTTCTCCGCTTCCTCGAACAGCGCGTCGACCGACTGCGGATGGACGGTGCAGTAGACACAGCTCGTGGTGATGCCGTTGCGCAGGTTTTCCTGCAGGAAGATGCGGGCGACGTCGCGCGCGAATTCCTTGTCGGCGTATTTGAGCTCGGTCGGATAGGTGTATTTGTTCAGCCAGTCGAGAAGCTGCGTGCCGTAAGCTGCGATCATCGGCGTCTGCGGGAAGTGGACGTGGCTGTCTATAAAGCCCGCCGAGATCAGCGCGTCCTTGCCGAAATCGCGGATCTCGGTGCCGGGCGGCAGCTCGCGCGCGATCCGCTCGGTCGGCCCGAACTGCGTGATCCTGCCGTCTGCCATCGCGACGATGGCGTCGGGCTCGTGGACCATCGTCGTCTCGAGACCGTCGCGGAACGGATCGCCGGAGAAGGTGAGCACCGGACCGCGCACGGCCGTCGGTCGGGAAGGGGGTTCGGCCATCGACACGACGTTCGCATTGAAGGCCGGCGCGCGGAAGGGGCGCAAGATTGCGGGGCGCGAAGCCCGTCCGCGGCCCCGTCAAAAATCAAAGGGCCCGACCGTTGCCGGTCAGGCCCTTTGATCCGTTTGATGAAGCCAGACTGGCTGGCCGGCACGACTGGCTCTTGCCGTTAGACGCGAGCGACGGGGTGACGAGCGCCCGAGTGACCGCCGGCGAAAAGCGATCGCCGGCCTGCGAGGTCACCGAGCTGTTTGTACTTTTAGCGCCCGATTACATCCGCGGGCGGCGGGGGTGCCATCCTCTGTCGAAACAGAGCGATGAACGTCAGGCCTTGAGATTAACGGCTGCGTCCTTGCCGCGATCCTGCTGAACGTCGTAGGTGATCTTCTGGCCTTCGTTGAGCCCGTTCAGGCCCGCGCGTTCGACAGCGCTGATATGAACGAACACATCCTTGCCGCCGCCGTCAGGCTGAATGAAGCCGAAACCCTTCGTGGAGTTGAACCACTTAACCGTACCTGTAGCCATTATATGTATCCTAGTGAGAGAGTTTGGAGGTGCGCGAGGAGCGCGCCAGCAAACAGTGCGCGCCTGACATCGCAGAGTCCATGCGTTCGTTATCACAATCTCGCATGACTGCCGCAGACAACGACGCTGGAACCGACATTTTGTTGCCCCTTTTCCGAAGCGGGCCGCTCGAAAAGACGCCAGCGAGCGCCCGTGCCGACCGATCGGTGACTCCCAGTCACCGGGCCCGGCGCCCCTTTAAGCCGTTGTTTTGATTGGCCGCGCGAGCCGCAATCGAGCCGCCGACTCGTGCAATGGATTTATAGAAACGATCCAATCAAGGGCGAGGCGATGGCGGCGTCGCGGGCGATGGTGAAGGCGCGGCTTGCCCTGTGAGGCGATTCTGGCGGGCAGACACCGGGACCAGACCGACGAAGCGGCTGCAATGGACGAACCGCCAGCCAGCCGGCGCCTCTGCGTGCTGCCGGATCCGGTCGAGCCAGGGCGCTGCATCGTATTCGGTCGCGAGCGAGGCGACGGCTTCGAACTGTGAGTTACCTCACATTTATCTCTCGGGTTGCGGTGTCTCATTGACTGTGCTTTCCGGTGACCGCCGAACAGGAGTGGCAAATGTTTGCGGGTGAGATGCGCAAGACCTATGCGTTGTCGCTCATCGAGAAGTTTCCGCCGCTCCCCAAGGGTCGTCCTTTTCCGCGCATCGATCTGGCCGATATCGTCACCGGCCTTCACGATCGCGTCCTCGATCCCACCAAACAAAACCAGGGCGCTGCGGCGCTGTGCTGTCCGGCGGCCTTCTTCTATTGCGTCCTCAACTACAAGCCGGAGCTTTACGTCCAGTACGTGATCGATCTCTTCACCACCGGCAAGGCGCGCATCGGCTCGCTGGAGGTCAAGCCGGGCATGGGGTGCCGCGTCTATCTGCCGCCGCCCGACAAGATCCCCGCCGTCGACTGGGTGGCGCTGGCCAGCTTGCGCGACTCCGACAACATGATCATGGACGTCTCTTCGGTGGACGACGACGTCGCCGCGAGAAGCCGGCCGGGTGAAGTCGCCAAATGGTTCCGCGAGATCGGTTACAAGGACGTGCGCGACGACTCCAATTTCTATTTCTGCAAGGGCCGCAAGGAAATCGAGGCGTTCCACCGCGACATGCGCTTCAACCGCGACGTCTGTCTTTTCGTCAATGACAACATGCTCGACGATCATACGAACAAGCTGAAGTCGACATTCATGAATCATTGTGTCGTTGTCGACGAGCCGCCGGAGATCAAGCGCGATCGCATCAGTCTTTCCGTCTATTCGTGGGGCGAGCTCCAGAGGATCCCAAGCGTCGGCACGCTATCGCTGGAGGAATTCTCGCGGAACTTTTACGGCTATGCGTCAGGTACGCCGACGTTCAAGTGATCCAGCGGGAGGATGGCCATGGCCAACTTTCAAATTGGGCACAGCAAACTGTTTCCGGATGGCGCGCAGCTTTTCGCCAACGGAAAATCCGGCGAAGAAAAGCTCGTCTTGCATCACGACAACACGATTCAACTCGAGCTGGCCGGAATGGATTTGACCAGTCCACCTGTCCTGACGGCCAACCCGGTCAACATCATCCATGTGACCGCTCCGAAGAAAGTCGGCAACAAATGGGTCTTTACGGTGGATCCGGTCGGCAATGGACGGGTCAGCCTCAGCGCGGCCGATTCCAAGGGAACCGCCGCACCCGACCTCACGGTCATCGCCGGGGTGTTCAAGAACCACAAGGATGCCAAGGGCGAGCTGGAGGAGGATCTGATTGCCGACGTCTACCGCGGCCACGATTCGGCAAAGATGCATACGATCACCAGGATTCTTGGCAACGATGCCGACAATCTCGCCAACGAGAATTCAGTCGCCAATGTGAAGCAATGGGGCCCTCTGGCCTGCGGCACGGTCGCCAAGGTGACCGGACGGGAGTTGTTCTACCGGCCGATCGACTACGACTATCGACAATATTACAAGACGATCGCGCCCAAGACAGAGAACGGCCGCCAGGTCTGGAAGATCACAGACCGCTCTGAGGTCAAGTACGACAGCGCCAAGCTCAGCCAGGGGGAGAAGGCGATCCAGGCGCGGTTGAAGAAGGGCCAACCCGCCATCGTCGGCATTACCTACATTCCGTCGGACGCGATTACGCCCGGAGGCTCGCTGAGGGAGACGGGTTCGGGCGGGCATACTGTGCTGATCATCGGCTGTGACAAGGATGCGAAAAGATTTCTGTATTTCGATCCCTATGGGCCGGATGCGGCCAATACCAACGACTCGCATGGCTCGAATCTTCAATACCTGGGCGGGATGGATGGTCTCAATACCTTCCCGGGGAAATGCCGCTATCTGGGAATGTTCGAAGAGATCGATGAGCCCGCCCGCGGCGGACCGGTGTTGCGCCAGGACCCGGCCACCATTGACCCGGTGGGACTGTGGACCGGTAAGCAGTTCCTCGAGGTTGTGTCCGGACCGCTGCGCTGAGGAACTTGCAGCGCCCCGCAAGCGCCCTGGGCGCCAGCGAGGATCGACCGACGTCGATCGAGTTGCGGTGTAAGTCTGCTGCCGCCCGAGCGGGCTACGGTCCGTCGTAGCGGCCCCGTGTTGGGAGCGGGTCCGCGAGGCCGACCTCCCAGAACCACACCGGTGCCGATAGTTCCAACGACTTGAAGAAGCCTTTCATCATGGATTGATGGAAGTCATTGCCTGTCCAGATTTCCGTGTGCACGCCGGCAGATTTGTTTTTGCCCATGAAGACCACGATGCCCGTTCGGCCCTTGATAAGTTTTACCTGATCTTGGTACGCGATCGGCTTGTTGTCGTCGTCGCCTGAGATCTTCTCGCCTTCTTCAAACGTCTCCTCGAGAAAGTCCTTCATCTCGTTGACAGCCCTTATGTAATAAAAATACTTGTTGGCAGCCGCCGCGACCGCGATTTTCTTGTTGTCGCGCCAGCTGTTCCTGCTCCTCAGCCCGACCATTTTTGACGAGTCTCTCAGATGAAACATCATGTTGATCGCATGCGACATCTGTATGCAGCACGTCGTGTTGTTTACATCGTCGTTTTTTAGCTCGGTTACCCAGTCGTTCATCTCTTTGTTATTGCTGAGCGTCCCTCCTGGATCCTTCATTGTGACGGTCCACGTGACCTTGCTCGTCTTTTTATCCGTTACGCTTGTCGGCGTAGGGAGGGGATAATAGGTGACGAGATCGACATCGTTGGCTGGGATTGCGGATGGCATGGCACGAACTCCCGCCTGGGTGTGTCATCGTCGGTGTCGAATGAAAGTCCCAAAAAAAATGGGCAAAATTCAGGCGACACTCTTTGCGAGTGTTGTTTCCAGAGATGCACGCGAGATAGGGAGGCGCCGGCGGAAATATAGGGAGTTCCTCCGATGTGCCCGCGGGTCGGCGCCGGGTAGTTTGCCCGTCCATCATTGCGTGCCTCCCTATGGGAGCTTCCGAACGGGGGAGCACATGGCCGGTCTCGGCAATCCAATGTTTTGGGAGACTGCAGAAAATCGATTGGGCGTTTTGCAGAAGGATCGCGGCATGCACTACATGCTGCTCGATACAAGCTTCACCATGTTGCCGTTGATCAGAAACGACTCGGACAAAACTTTTTCTCAATTCCTTTTGTCAGATGCAAATGCGCAGAAGTGCAAGATCGCAATCAACGGGGGTTTCTTTGGTTTGGGTATGGGCAGCAAGTCGAGGTTGGCCCGCGGCCACGTCCTCGCCCCGGATGACGTGGACGTCGAGGGCCAGGTCGTTCAGGCGGGAAAAGTCATCGTAGGGGACAGCCGCCCCGATAGTTTCTGGTTTGGGCAACTGAGTCTGTGTGCCAACGGACCTACGGGCTGCAGGTTCATCGGAGGCAAGGGCGACCCACCCAAAGAGAGCCGCGTCGTCGCCGCGATCGGCGGTCTCGGGCCGCTGATCGTGGAAGACCTGCCGTATGGCGTCGGAAACAAATACAAGCCGGGTGCGCCGGCCAGTGTCGAGGAGCCTGCCGAGGGCGAGCCGTCGAAAATTGCCAAAAGATACATGATCCAACGAAACAACAAGACGTTCATCAAGCAGAACGAACACTCTGCGGAGACCGGCAAGGCAATATTGGCCTACTGTGTCGAGAGGGAAAGGCTGCTTGTCGCGCTCCAGGAGAACGGCGCCACTCCCGGTATGAAGGTCTCCGGGCTTGCGTTGGATCTGGCCAACCTCGGATTTGACGACGCGGTGTTCCTCGACGGCAGCGATAGCGCGACCCTGATGGTGGATGGGAAAATGGTTGTCACGCCTGGGGAGCGCAAGGATAACGCAATCGTTGTGGGTGTCGGCTTCTCCAAGTAGCGGCCAAGCAAGCGTCGGGCTGGTGGGGGTGTCTGCACCCCGCGGGCGGTATCACCAATGCTGAGCGCGTGGCGCCGGACCTGGCGGTGCGATGGTCGGGGGTGGACCGACTGCGGAGGACTGAAGGGGCGGATCACGCTGGCTGAGGCGCACTGCGATGCCAACGGCCAAGACAGCGATGGGCACCAAAAGCCACCAGCCGCCCCGCCGCAGGAGCACACTTCCCGGCCAAAGGCCTGCCGGCACTCGCGGGGGCGTAATTGCGCGGGTGTGGAGAAGTACTCGCCAGAAGTTGAACCGTCCGCTTAGGTCCATGTGGGCGCTGACTTCCGGGGCAGCGCCGCGATACTACCATAAGTCGCTAGGGTAGCCCGAGAGCCTGGGCTGCCAGCATGTGGGCTTCGACCAGCTCTACGGGAACCCGGAACGCCCGACCGTGCCGAATGCCGGCCTCTTGGGACAATAGTGACCCAAAGGCAGCAACCCGGACAAAGCGTCGGCCCAATCCGGTCGCTACCTCGGTCCTGTCGGGCCGCAATGATGCGTCTCGGCAAATCGAGAGCGATTCCAGATGAATCAGGAGTGACGTGCCATGATGACGGTGAAATTTTGTTTGCTGACGGGGCTCGCGTTTGGTCTTCCCTTTGCCGCAGTCGCCCAGCAGAACGTCGCCAGGGGAACCCCCTCGGATATCAAGTACTGCAACGCGTTGGCCAAGTCGTACTCGAGCCTGTATCCGGTGCAGGAGGGCATGACGGCGGCCGACGCCGCCACCTTGAGCCGGTGCGATAGCGACCCGCAGGCAACGATTGCCGCGCTCGAGAAGAAGCTGAAGGACAAGAAGATCGAGTTGCCGCCCGACGACAGGGTCGCGCAGCCGCCGGGTTCAACCCGCAATGCGCAGTAGCGGCAAGGTCGCGCTGGCGACTATCGTTTTGGCACCGGACCGTCCGCGGCACGCTATCGACGGTGAGAAGTTGCTGCCCGTGTCCGCGGTGTGCCCCCGCAAAATCAAAGGGCCTAGCGGTTTCCCGCTAAGCCCTTGATCTATTTTGGTGGAGCCAAACGCTAGCGATATTCCTGCCCATGGCACCGACGGGCGATCGATCTGAATATGTGCTGACTCGCATCCTCTTTTTCGTCGTCCCCGCCGTGGTGATTTTCCTGGTCTGCCGCGCCGTGAAGTACGTGATTGTGGGATCCGAGATGACACCGGAAAAAATAGCAGCCTGGCGGGTATTCGGAATCGGCTGGCTTATTGGGATGCTCATAGTGGTTGTGCTTCCGGCAATGGGAGGCAAACCGATCTTGTGGCCAAACATGGGGTGGTGGCTCGATAACCCCGTTTCTGCCGCGGTGATCGGCGCAATTGGCGTCGCTGCTTGGCGAGCTAATCGCAAGCGTCCAGCGACAAAAACTGACGCCTAGCAAGGCTGCCGATCAGGCCGGACCCATGCGGAGTTTGGCGGCGGATCAACTGGCGGATGGCTCCTGACCGGCTGCCCTTGGTCAGCGATGAAGAAAAGCCCCGCGCCCGCTGCACGTTCCCCGGCAGAGCCTGCGCTAGCTTCTGCACCGCCATCCCACGGTGGAAGCATGGCAGGCTAGGGGACCAAGACTGAGACAGCGGCCTTGGTCCCCTTTGCTCATACTAGCTCTGCTTCTTGAAGCTGCCCACAGCGACGCAGTTCATACCTGCAGTCGTCTGGACCTCGCTATCCTTCGTGCGAAATGTGAAACCTCCGTTGGTGTTCTTTGGTTCGGTCACGTCGTCCCACGACATGCTGCCGTACCCGTAGCATTTGACTGTCCATTTGCTCCATTCGACCACTGGGTCAGCAGCGTGCAGAGCGACCACTGGGTCAGCAGCGTGCGCAGCAGCGATGGAAGCGAAGACAACGGCAGCGACGATGACTTTCTTCATGTTCTTTCTCCTTGGTTAAGTGATGACGCGCGACACGGTGACCTGATGAAACTCGGCCGCCGCCGCGACATCGCGGCGAAGAAGCGCCGGATGCCGTTCGCCATCTAAGACCACCCGGTTCGGTCATTTGTCGTCCTTCGCGCGCGCAGCTTTAAGCGCTAGGCTGTCGGCAAGGACGGTCACCACGAAAGCCGAGAAGGCCATGCAGAACAGAACGGCGATGAGCGCGTGGCGGGTCACGGTAAACCCCAAGAGCCCGAGTTCCTGTCGCCCTTGGCTCTTCCCAAAGCCGTGGCGCAATCGGCGCTCGTGCTCTCTTTAGTTCAATGCGCTCGCGGCTCCAGTGTCATGATTGACTCAGGAGGGTGTCATAATTGGGCTCAGGCAGAGCGAATGCCATGATGTGCCGCCGCGGCTGACGACTACAAACGGTCAGTCAGTTTGAACAATCGATTCCGCTCGACAACGTGCCGTGCTTGCCTGCTTTCCAACCGCCTGGGAAGCGACTTTGCGCCGGCCACGTCGTGTCCCAGCCTCGACACAATCTTAACCCTGGCTGAGCACGTTAAGGTCCGGCCATGTTTGCCCAATGGAGCAATTAAGTGGCGTAACGTCATCCCGCGGCCGTGGGGTACACAGGGCCTCAACGAACAAGCGGGCCGCAAACTCCCGCGCCGCTGCTTTGGCCCCGACCATTCGTAAGCTCATGGCGGCTGGCTTCGTTTCCCAACGTGAGCTGGCGAATGAATTGAACCGAAGGGGAGTAGCGACCGCCCTTGGCGGTAGCTGGCATCGCACCACCGTCTGGAGGATGCTGAGGCGCCTGGGTTTGATCACCAAGGGCAGGATCAACATTGGACGGACAAACAAGCAGGCCGCAGATGCGCGAGCCGAGGCTCTGGCTTCGACAATCCGCGCCCTCCAGGCAAGGGGTCTCGTCTCGTTTAGTGCCATCGCGCGCGGGTTGAACGAGCGAGAGATACCAGCGGCACGGGGCAGCAAATGGCACCCAAGCAGTGTTAGTCGACTGCTGCACCGCCTAGAAAGACTGGAGCCTTCCTCGCGAACTGCTGTCGCCGCCGCCGACTGAAGAGCCGAAGGTTACGGTCAAGGAGCAGACATCGCCGCCAGGGTCGTTTTTCTGCCCGTGGAATCGATTTAGCCGTCGGCTGGTAGCCAGGGACTCCCGACCGGCTAAAACGCCCCAGTGAGTCAGATTTTGACTCTGCCAAGCCCTTCTCTTCGGTCCCCGATGGAGGCTCAGCCCCAACCGAGTTCCTTCATCGCCCAACCTGCGTTCCAGATCTTCGTCATGTGGCGGATTTTGTCGCCGTCGAAGTCCATGGAGTAGACGTAGTCGGAACTCGTACGCTTGCCTGTGGGGGGCGGTCCGCCCTGGCCGGTGTGCGTCCCGGAAAACACCGCATAGGCGGTGACGTTGGCGCGCTGGTCGTCGGTCGCGAACGACTTCAGGACATAGCGGCCGTCCGGCAGCATCTTCATCAGGCCCTGCATCCAATCAGCGTACGCCTGCAGGGTCCGCACATCGGCGAGCGGCTCCGCCTGGGCGGAGAAGGTGGCGTCGGGCTTGCAGTATGCCTTGCACGCCTCCCAGCCTTTGCCCGCCTCGCATGCTTCGAAGAATTGAGTGGCTACTTCGTTGATCGCTGCCATTGCGGCCTCCCGGGCACTTTGTTTGTGGCAAACACGCAAACATTCTACGCAACGCGATTTGCGCCTAAGCTTGAATACTTTCTTCGTGACTCGCAACATCGCTGCCGTCTGCTAGGCTCCAGAGACGAGGGCGGAACGTATGTACAGAGTCTGGTACTGGGCGATGATCGATCGCGAAAGCGATGGCCGCTTCATCGCTAGCATTCCGGATCTTGGGGACCTAGCCGCATATGGCGACACCGACAAGGACGCGATTGCTCACGTCACCCACCTGGCGAGCGAACATGTGCGGGCTGACGTAGACGACGGCCAACCGGTTCCTCAGCGGCGCCACTTCTCTGAAATGCCGAGCAACATCCGATCCAAGGAAGTCGGCCGCGTCATCATCCCGGTAGAAGTCGGGCGCCGGAAAGCGTGGCCAACTCCGCCCTATCACATGTCCCCTTGAGCCCTGCTGCCCGCGATGAATAAGGATGCCGGTGAATTGCAGAAACGTGCCGCTGATTCGCGCGCAAGGGCCTTGGCGCCTATGGTCGAGGAAATCAGGGCGGCCGGTTTTACCAGTTGCAGATCTATGGCGGGGGAGCTGAACCGGCGGCACGTGCCGACCTTTCGCCGCGGCAAGCGGTGGTATACTACGACCGTTACCAGGCTGCTGGCGCGTCTAGGCTAACGCTGTCCGCCCACACGATACCCCAGCGAAGGGGCTTCGGGCCGCTTGTCAGTCCGACCGTGTTCTCCCCTTTGCGCCTGCGGCATGCTCCTCGAACCATGCCCGCATCCTGGAGAATGACTTGAACGTCTTGCGCAGGTCGGGCTGATCGATGGCATGCACGTCCCGATATTCGACGCCTGCTAGGCTCGCGTGGCCAGGCGGGGCAGGGACGCCGGTGTCGACGGAAACCTCTTTGGCCCTGAAGACGGCACGCTCCGAATCCGACGGCACCCGCTTACCATCGATGTCGTAGCTGGCCCATTCGGTCATCGCTTGTCTCCCTTCGCTTTCAGGCCCAGCTCGACCAGCCGCTGGATGGCTCAGCGTGTCGCATCCCTCGTGGTGTCTGCCATCCATTTGGCATTGATCCATCTCCTGACCGCGCTCATGGTCGGTAGCCCAGCCCTGATGGTCGGATTGGATAAAAGCCACACGGTTCGTTCTTGCCTTACATGGAGGCCGTCTTCGGCAGGGCTCGTATGGATTACTGTCTGGACGGCATAGAACGCTCCAGGCGAAGCGGGGTCGCCAAGGCGCTTATGATCTCCAGTGTAGAACTTCAGAAAGCTTTTCCTGCTAGCCATATCACTAGTCTATGCGACTTCGGGATGTCCATCGATCCCGGCCCATTCGCTGCCTTCAAGGGCAGAGCGGTCGCAAGCGAGGCATTCAACTAGAGGGCGGTGCCCTTGGGGCGTGAACGCAAAGAGGATTCGACCGGCCGATCCAAGCTGCCATGTGCCCTTATGCGGTGTTCCGTCCGCGCGTTGCCATCCGGGGCCATCACAGCGCCTTGGGCGGACGCTTCACATCGAAGGCATGCCCCCGCGAGTGGGGCAAAGGTCACATTGAGCCCGGCGCTCGCGGCCGACATTCTGCGGCGCACCGAACAACGCGCCCGCGATCAGCAACACAATCTAGGCCACCTGGCCGCGCTGCTCGCGATGCTGGGCGATGAAATCGGCACGCCGCACGCCAAGCGGCCAACGCTCGAATGGCAAGAGCTGGGCCTGCGGGTCGAATACCTTGCTGCGCAAATCTCGCAGCACACCTACGACCTCGCGCGCGCGTTGGATGGCGTCGAAATGGTTGCGGGCCGTCTCGCCGGGGGTGCACTGTGAGCGCCGCCAGCAAGGGCCGGCAGGTCCGCAACCATTGGACTGATCACGGCAACGGCGTGCGCTCGCGGCCGATGACTCGGCCGACCAGTGACGCCACGATCGAGCGCCGCATCCAATGCGATACGCTCGGACTCGGACATTGGCGCGAGCCTGCGGACTGGTGCAGGGAACCATTCTCACACACCGTTACGATGGTGGCTGATCTCATGGGCATGATGGACGGCTGGCAGATCTACAACAGCGGCGTGCTCGTCACTCTGACTGTGCAGCCGCTAGAGGGGCCATTTGTCCGTGGCGCCCCGTACGTCTGGTGCAAGGCTGCCCATGACCGCAACGGCAACAGCGGCGTCTATCCTACGGCGCCGATCTTCGGCCGCTTCATATCGCAAACGAAGCGCGGCCCGGAAGTTCTCGCGGGCCGTGGCAAGTCCGCCGTGCTGGGCGCGGAATATGTCTACTGCTTTCGCGCGGTTGGCATGGTTGGCCGCGGCGCCGAGCTCTACCCCCCCCGCTCGGAAATCCCCGTTCCCATTCCGAGCGAGGCAGAACGGCAGACGCAGCCGGAACAATTCGACGTGCTGCAGCATCACATCAAGTCGCTTGATCGGCTCATTTGCAGCATGGACGACGTTCTGGACATGACGGATGAACTCGACGCGGCCGAGAAGAAAGGCGGCAATGTCGATTACCAAGAGAAGGCGCATCGGCAGGCCCGCGCCTTCAAGGTGCTGCAGTCGATGATAGGCGATGCAGTGCGATCGAGCGGCCATGTCGAGGCTCAACTGGCTGCCTACCTTGAAGCCTCGCCCAAGCTGGCGACCTACCTCGCCCGCTGGCAGGCAGAGGGATAACAACTTGGGCAACTGATGCTCTACGGTCCCCGACCAGTCGGGGCTGGGGTGCGGCGGTCGAAAGGCCGCCGTTACCTTTTGGGCTGTCACTTTCGAGCCGGACCGAATCTGCCCACCGCCGTCTCGCGCAAAGCGCTTGTTTAAGTGCTGCAAACTGGCTGTGATTTCGCCCTCAATCTTGGGGGGCGCTAATGCCCAGTTCCATCATATTGACCGTGGAAGCCATCGCTATGGACTGTGCCCGGCGGACCGCCAAGGTCGCGCGATGGTGGATGCTCTTCACAGTCCTAGCGGTTGTTCCGTCGCAGGCGCTGCAGGGGAGAACGCTCGGCTCGCCAGCGACTGGAAACGGCTTTTTGGTGCTATGCGATGCCAACGACGCTGCCAGCCAGGCCGCGTGCGGCGGCTACACGATGGGTATGATCCATATGCTCATGGCTGTGACGGTGAACGGTCAAGCACGGAAGGTTGCTTGCCCCCCTGGCACCGCCACGGCGACGCAGATCAAGGACTATCTTTTAGCCTATCTGCGAGTGCATCCGGACCTGCGCCATCTTGCTACCGCTCAACTCTACATGAGCGCGATAGCTGAAGCATTTCCGTGTCCACCCGAAACGCCCCTGCCGCCCGCCGATAAGCGGTTTTGATCGTGCCGGCGGTCGCCGGCTGAGAGGGGAAGGAATCACACATGAGACGAATAGCTGGCGCCGCCTTGGTGGTGCTCTCGGTCACTGGCTTTTCGTCCGAAAGCTTGGCATGGGGCGCCAATGGCCACGAATGGGTCAGCGGTATCGCCATCGAAAAGCTCCTGGATAGGGGCTGAGTTCTCCGCACGCCCGCTATTGCCTGCGCCACCGCGCGGCTGGCCGCCGGCGCAGAGATGCTACGCGGTTTGATCGTCGATGCGTAGCTCGATAGCGCCAATACACCGGTCGGCTATCCGATGGTCAATGTGCGCGACATCGGGAGCGGCAAAGTGCGGGCGACGCGGGAGTTGTTTGGAGCAGATTAGGAACCACAGGGGGTACGATGAAGCAGCCAAGCACAAGAAAGCTGACGCGAATTTTGCTGCACTAGTTAATTTTCAGCCAACTCAACACGCGGGGGCGTGCCATCCACAGAATCAAGCCACCAATTACTACGCCGGCGGAACTGAACGCTAAGTCTTGAAAGGACGCGTGACGACCAGGCGAATACAGCTGTCCCGCTTCAAGTATCGCTGCATACATAATTAACAGAACGCACTGCACGGCAAGGCGCGGACTCTTTTGGAACGTTAGTCCCATAATTATTGCCGTACCCAGATAGGCGATGAAGTGTTCAGCATGGCCGCCGAGTATAGTTCGCGTTATGGCCTTCGCTGGTAGCCACGCAAGAGTTGCAAGAGCAATGATGCAGCCGAGGAACGCGGCGCGAAGCAAAACTGAAAGCGGATTTTTAGCAAAGTTTTCAGGCATTTTGACATTTTCGGAGATTGGAGCGATTAGGCGGCCCCGCATGGTGCTCCATACATCATGCGGGGCCTGACCGGTCGCGGATGTCTGGGGTATCGCGAGCGGCTTTCGCAAACGTACTGCGCTCCGGCCGACATGCCTGTGCCGATGTTGTGTCATTGCGGGCGAGGGCGCGGGCTTTTGGAGCTAAAGGAGGCCCACCCGCTCCATCAGCTCCGGCCGGTTATTCTTAGGCCATGCTGCTCGCCGGCCTAATCGAGGACGTCGGCCTTCGTGCTATCAATGAACGCCAGCACCTGTGCGCGCTCAGGGGCCGGAACATTGAAACTGTCGAGCGTGGCCGCAAGGTGGTCGATGAATTTCGACCAGTCGCTTTCGTTGATACCCATGCCCTTATGAGCCGTCTTCATGTTGCGGCCGACATAGACCAGCGGGCCGCCGGCAGAGGCACATAAGAAGTCGATGAGTAGCTGCTTCTCGCGGCGAATGCCATCGTCGCCGCGATGCAGCCAAAAAGCGGGCGAGCTGTGGGTCGTTCTTCAATCGCCCAAGCAGGTTGTCCGCGACGGCCGCAATCGCATCGTAGCCGCCGAGTTGCGCGTACAGCGTCTCAGTCATCCGCGCCCTCCTTACATCGTTCGATCGATCCTCTCTCCGATCTCGTCGCCAGACTATGGCAGAACCAGCTGCAACCCAAGGGGAAGCCGTTCAGAGAAGTCCTATCAGGTGCTGGTCAGGCGTGCCGCGCATCCCGCCAGCACTGAAGGCAAAAAGTTGATTCGTCACTGACCGCCCGGCCGGCGGGCTCTAGCCTCGGCGCACAGTGCACGGGCTCGCCGATCAACCGCTGTGCTCTTTGGCATATTTACTATCGGGGTACAGTCGTAGCGCGGCCTCCTCGAATAACCTCGCGGCGCTGTCACGCCGAGCATTTTTTCTGACGCTGTGTGGCCTATGTCACATATCTGCCGATGGTTCCGATTATCTTTAGGCTAGAACCTCAATATTGGTGAGTTGGGTCATTTTCCTAATGGAGATAGACCTATGCGAAACCAGACTCGGACCCCTTGGATGCCTCGCTGGCGGTGTGCTCGCCGTGGTGCTCTCGTCGCAGTCTGTGCAAGCCCATACGCGCGATGCGAACGGTCCTGAGCAGCGGAGTTTAAGAGGTGATGCCGTAACTTCCGAGGAGGCCACAATGCCGCTCATCTATCGTGTCGTCATCGAAGACAACAATATAGACATGGAAGACGAAGAAGATACGACAAGCAGCAAAGAGCTCTCGTATGAGACTGAGGAGCTTTCATATAACTTGAACAGGCCACCGGGAGGAGCGCCAATCTTCTCCAAAAGCGAGGCAGTCGCTGCGGGAGAGTTTCGTGCAATTAGGGTACACAAGCAATTTCGCACGCACATCGAACATGACGAGATTACCCCTCATGACCTGCACTCCCTGATGGACGCGTTCCAATCCCGCAGGGAGCTCAATGTGACAATTGAACTGCAGAGATTTCTCGACGAAGAGGATGACATCGCCTTAGGGTTCACAGAACAGCAAATGCTCACACAGCCCTCACCTCGGGTCCCCGTCGCAACGCTACAATGCGTCGCTCGGATAACGCATGTCTTGGCAACCCCGGGCGACAGTTACGAACTCAACTTCCAAATAATCGGAGGTGTCGAGCAGGAGGTTTTCTCCGAGGCCCGAAATTTTGTTGTACCTAAACCTAAGCTGCGGATCGACAGTCGGCGCAAAACGGCGCGGTAGGCCCAAAGGTCACCTAGCCCAAGGCAATCGCGGCGCGCACGTAGATAACGGCTCTCCTCCGTGCGCTCGCCCACGACCTCGATCTACCCGCGCTCGACGGCGTGGAAGACCGCCTCCGCCTGCTGCTCGCCGTCAGTGATCCTCGCCGCAGTCGCGATCGGCTGTATGCCGGACCATCCTCCTGGAAAGAGAAAGGATCAAACGACAGACCATCCAGAACCGACGCTTGAACCACCGCAGCATCGCTGCATAACATCAACCAACGAATGCGCCAGATCCTGCCTTCCACATAGGCAAAATCTGTTTCTATTCATCTGACGGCGGACACTGTTGTGTTTTTGTCACACCGATAGGGTCGGCGCAGTCGCTCGCGGAACACGGGCTCGCGAATAACGTTTCGACCATCATGGACGAGACTGAACCGGGACGACCAAACCAGCAAATAGCTGAACTGGGGGGGGACCTACTCAGGGTTCTCCACGTCGAGGACGACCCGAATTGTCGCGAGGCCATTGCTGATCAGCTGTCGGATCACGGGTTTGTCGTCCATAGCTTTGCCGATGCCGTATCTCTGGTTGATGCGCTCGGTCGCGCCACCGAGGCTGACATCATCCTTCTCGACTGGGATCTTCCAGAGGTATCGGGCATCGAATTGCTCGTCGAGCTGCGCCGGTATGGCGTGAACCTGCCGGTGGTGTTTCTTACCGGTTATGGTTTTCACGCCCAGGAAAACCTCGCGTTCGAAAGCGGGGCCGTCGACTTCATCGACAAGGCCCGGGGCGTCGAGATTTTGGCCAGACGTCTAAGGCGTCTGGTCAGGGCGCCGAAATCGGCGGCTGGTCCACCCTCGGCCAGTCTCGTGGTCTGCGGCAAGCTCGTCCTTAATCCGAATGTCAGCCGGGCATACTGGAACATTTCCGACGTGGGCCTCACCCTGGTCGAGTACAACATCATCCATCTCTTGACGTCGAATGCGGGCCGCTGGGTGACCTATCGGGCGATCTACGATCGGGTACACTACGAAGGCTTCATCGGAGGGAGCGGCGAAGACGGCTATCGGATAAACGTGCGAGGAGCTATCAAGCGCATACGCAAAAAGTTCCTCGAATGCGATGAAACTTTCGCCGAAATCGAGAATTTCGTGGGCCTCGGCTACCGCTGGGCCAACTCGACTGGCGCCGGCTGAGCGCGGATCCTCGCCTCAGTGCGCGTCCTGCCCGTTTGTGCTGCTGGCTGCAGATTCTTCGGCCATCTTCACCATTGAGCGGCGACGTGCAGGAGGGTTTCGCGGCTAGCCCTCGAATGGCATGCAGCCGCCAGCTGCTCGCATTCTTCGGCGCGCTTCTCAGTGTAATACAGCGGGCGTCCTGCAGGCTTGTCCGCTCCGCAGAGCCGCCGTCCAAACCACCTGCGTAGTTGGCTGACGCTTTTGAACCCATCGCGCCAGCGCCGTCCCGTCGATCAGGCTG
>WNFC01016414.1_pt1 | contig 17004 bp, 15 predicted proteins | sample 5400541 | NCBI WGS metagenome assembly WNFC01 (sample SAMN13153342, study PRJNA577476) | soil metagenome | isolation source: 120 cm saprolite under Douglas fir tree site 2 hole 2 replicate 1 | place: USA:California | collected 2015-04-18
CACTGGCGAGGCTCAGGATCTCGTTCAGGGTCCAGCACGGTCCGGTACTTGCGGCCAGGTTGAATTCGATGTTGTGCTCGTAGGTGTCCAGCCACATGTCCAGCAGGAAGGGTTTCAATTGCATGTCGCACCTCGAAGGCTTAGATCAGGCGATCCTCAACTCGGCCTCACAAAACTTTCACGCGCTCGCTTCTGGGATTGGCATAGCGATCATGACCGACCCACTTTCTTCGTCGCACTCCGTGAGCGTTACCTATTCAGCATGTCCCCTTGTGTCACGCAAGGTGCGATGACCTCAGTCTGCTACTCAAATCGACGCCGGCCACGTCGAGGCTGAATACGTACTGATGCAGTACACAGGGAATGCTATTATTTGGCAATTGCGCCAAACGTCTTTCTGCGCTTCCAGAAATCGGAATCAGTCCTGACAAACGCGTAAGGATGTCAGCCATTCTAGAGAATGGTTTGAATCTCCGACTCCCTGGTCCCGAACCACACGGGATTTTTCGTTTCATGCGATGGTTCTCAATGCACTAAAAGAACGTCTCAGAGCTAGCGGGATTCTCTAAATAAAAAAACTGCGAGACCGGATATAGGCCGGCCTCGCAGAGTTGTCCGAATTTTCTCTAGTAGACAGTGACGCTTCCATCCAGCAGGCTGCCACTGTTGTTGTAACCGTCGTTGAGCGTGATGCTAAACAGTCCCGGAGGCGCCAGCGAGCTGTCGGCAGCGACGATCGTGAACGCTACCGAATGCCCATTGTCGGTGCCAGTCCCGGTGAGGGTCACGGTGTGCGCAACCTGGTCAAAGGTCGCGGCCGTGACCTGAGTCGACTGAAAGCTAACGGCTGAGCCGGAATCGCTGAACGACGCGCTTCCAGTGGGCTGGTTGGAATCGTCATAATTGAAGCTGAACTGGGCCTGGCCGCCATTCTTGCCGGTTAAGTGGCCGCTACCCCCAGCTTGGTGGGAGGTGCCAGCACACTTGCCTTTGGCGGTGATCCCCGCACTGGCCGTCTTTTGTCGCGTGAAGTATGTGACAGACGGACCCGCATGATTATCCACAAAGGCAATGTTGACGAGATGGTTCGGGTCAATCCCAATCTGGAAGAAGTCGGCGAGGCTGCGGTCGGAACTGCCCAGCAGGCCTCCGGTTGAGATCTGCCCGGTGTGGTTGGAGTGGTCAGTGGCCTGGCTCACCGTGAAGACCGGCGAGATCGCATGGCCATTGACGCTCTCCGCAACGAAGACGTTCCAGTGTGTGGTGGTCGCTGAGACCGTGTTTGAATTGCCGGCCTGATCGGCGCCATACCACGCAATGGCCACATGGCCATTGGCATCCGCGGCGATCCAGGGGAAGACGTTCGACTTTCCGGCCTGGGACGAGTTCCTGGTTACCTTGATGGCCGGAGACCAGCGTTTCCCGAGAGTGGTCGAGTACGAGTAATAGACGTCAGTGTTATCCGACCAGGTGGCATACACGTACCCGAAGTTGTCCACCGCGAGCGCCGGGAACAGGTTGCCGAGACCTAACGTGGAAGGACACGTGGAACCCGCACCACAACTGAAAATCTTGTAGTCAGTGAAGGTTAGCGCGGGACTCGTAAGACTCACGCCGGTAGCCACGCCCACGTAGGCAGCGTTGAAGAAGGTGCTGCTGTTGTTCAGGTTGTCCGTGGGATTGTCGGGACCCACAAAGATCTGGTACAGATTGCCGTGGCTTGAACAACTGCTGTTGTCCACCTTGATCTGCCCCGCGATGTTGCCGGAAGGAGGACCGACGCTCGGTTCGGTCGCAGCGTCAATTGCCACGCCCAGGGCGCCGCTATAGGTCTCGCCTCCATCGCTTGAGCGTTGTACGAAGATTTGGGACGTGGTCCCAAAATCGTGGTACTCCATATAGACGTGTGAGGCATCGTTGAGGCCATCGAGCCACATGCGATCGTCGAAGGGAACCCCGGCGGTTGCCGGATTTGGAGTGCTGAACGCATCCGCCCGGTTGGTGGAGTGGCTGCCGGTAATTTCCGCTGCGGTAAGGCTGACCACGGCTAGATTGGGAATGTTCGCGTTCGAGGGATCCGGATTGTTCACAGCGACGTCGCCGTCGCCGCCTCCCGGCGCAAACCCACTCGAACTGCAAAACTGTGTTACAAACATGCCGCAATCGGGCTGGCCTTCGTACTTGAAGGGCAGAGTTCCGTCAGCGTTCGGGCCGCCGTCGGCGGTCTTATACCAGCGCCACAGGTCGAGGCCGCCGGGGACTCCGCGGATCGACTCAACGTAGATGTTGCCCTGCGAGTCCACGGTCATACTGGGCTCGACAGCCTGGCCTGCACCCGCGGGTAGACACAGACTCTCATTCGGAGTGTACTTCGCGGTTCCCGGACCAACGTATGCCGCAACAGCCTGCCCGTTCGGGCAGTTGTGCTGGCCGGTTGGATTGCTGGGTGGAACGTTCACAGCCACATTGATTCGGACCGGGTAATTGGAGACGCCGGTCGTCGCGTTGTACCCGACGGAATTCCGCAGAAAGTCCCCGTCGGCCGTGGATATGACAAATACCGGTATAGCCGATGGGGCGGTAACTGCGCTGTCACGTATGAGCAGGAGCGCGACGCCCCCAGCCACCTGACAGTTCGCGGCTATTTGGCCGAACAGCGTAGTCCCGGTCAGGTCACGTGTATCGGCCAGGCAGATGCGCCCGCTGGTCGCGGCCGGAAAGTCGGTAGGCGAAGCCCCGCCATGGGGGACGAAAACGAAGTAGGCGGTTATCGGCGAGCTAATGTCTGTGCCCGCGTTGGAGGTCGTGGACCAGACCGCCGGAATACATTGCGGGTTCACGGCGCAGCCGGCGGTGTTCGCGGGCTGTGGTCCGTTGTTCAATATATCAACGCTGTTCTGAGCGGCGAGAGGAGCTACGGTAAACAGCAATATGGCTCCCCAGAAGGACAACATCAGCAGCTTTTTCATCGCTTCTCCTTATGCTGTCGCTCGACTGCGCAGCGCAGCTGTATTTACGCCAAGTGAATGTGGCATAGGTTCAAGACATTTCGTTCCCAGGGAAATGAAATAAGCCAACCTGCGTATGAAGCGATAAATGAAAGCAAGCTAGTTTCGCGGAACCGATCGCAGTTCACCTGCGACCAAGTCGCGGTCGGCATCGCAAAGATGCTGGTAGTGGTACTAGGGGTTGTCTCCCGCGGCTAGTTTTATCGCGGAATGGCCACGCAGTGGTAAATGTGCGGCGAACTTTAAAACCGGATGTCGCGCATGAATTGGTCGCAGAAGAAGGTACGATCCGTTTGTTCCGAAGCCGTGAATGGGGATTAATCGTGCTTTCAGAAATCCTTCATCTGAAATCGCTATCATTGGCAAGCGTGTAATCCGAATCGTATAGTCGGGGAATCGGTTCAGTCAGCGAAGATGTGGGTGGGCCAAAGGGGCCTGGCTGAGATTCCATCCGTCACAAAGTTCTCAAAAATAGGAAGGCGGTTCCATGACAGTTTCGAGCATGAGAGTTTCCAGCATGTGCAGGCTTGCGGTTTGTACCTTCTTCGTACTGTGCGGGGTGGTTGCTATGGCGGCTCCGCCGGCGAGCGGTTACCACCTGATCAAGAAAGTTCCTTTGGGAAAGGCTGCGGGTGGCGCAGAGTACTTTGACTACATTACCGTGGACGCCGAGGCGCGCCGCATCTACGTAAGCCATGGTTCGGAGGTCAAAATCCTGGATGCTGATAATTTCTCGGTCGTGGGCACGATTTCCGGCCTGAAACGGTGTCACGGAGTCGCGCTGGTCCCGGAATTGGGCAAGGGATTCATCACGGACGGTGATGCCGCCAGCGTCGTAGTATTCGACATCAAGAGTTTAAAGAAGACTGGCGAAATCAAGAGCTATCCGGACACAGACGCGATTGTGTACGACCCAGCCTCCAAGCTGATCTTCACTTTTAACGGCGACAGCAAGAACTCCACCATCATAGATCCGGCAAAAGAAACCGTCGTAAAGGCGCTGGACCTGGGTGGCGCGCCCGAGCAGGCGGTTTCCGATGGCAAAGGGATCGTTTACGACAACATCGCCGAGACCAACGAAGTGGCGGTCATCGATACGCATTCGCTCACGGTAAAATCACGCTGGAAAGTAGCGCCCGCGGGTGAGCCCGTTGCTATAGCTTTGGACCAGGAACATGGGCGGCTATTTTCCGCGGGCCGGGGTCCGGCACTTCTGGTGATGTTGGATGTTGATAGCGGCAAAGTTCTTCAGTCGCTCCCGATCAGCGACGGAGTGGACTCAAACGTCTTTGACCCCGACTCGAGCACGGTGTTTTCCTCGAGCCGCGCAGGGAAAATCCACGTCTTCCACGAAGACTCGGCTTACAAACTAAGCGAGGTAGAGACGATTGATACCGAATATGGCGCCAAGACGATGGCCATCGATCCAAAGACCCACAACCTGTTCCTAAGCACATCTGATTTTGGTCCTGCTGGCCCGAAGGGAAAGCGTCCGGCTATTTCCGGAACGGCACATCTTCTCATCTACGGAAAGTAGAGAGACCGGATACTAGAGAAACATGTTGCGATTTGCAGGGCGGTCCAGGAACCGCCCTGCTTATGTTCCCTGTCCGGTAGTGCAATCGAGGAGATGAATACTTATGAAAAAGGGTCAGTGCGCGGATACGCCGTCGAACAAAAGCTTCTCAGGCCTGACTCGGCGCAGCTGGCTGCAAAGCACAGGCTGGATCATCGCCGCAGGAGCATTTTCGCGAGTGACAGCGTGGGCCGCAGCAGAGATCAGCCCGGTTATGGAGAAGCTCAGCGCCTACATGACGGAGGCTCGCAATCGCGAACTGCCGGAGAAGGCGCTACGGGAAACGGAGCACCATATCCTCGATACCGTGGCAGCCATGGTCTCCGGCTCTGAGCTTCTTCCCGGACGCGAAGCGATCAAGTTCGCTCGGAACTATGGGGGCGAGAAGATCGCGACGGTGGTGGCTTCCAAAGCTTTGTGTGGACCGATCGAGGCGGCACTGGCGAACGGGCAACTGGCACATTCCGACGAAAGCGACGACGATTACACGGCGGGAGGAGCCCATCCAGGCTGCGCCGTGGTTCCAGCGGCGCTGGCCGTGGGCGAGCAGTTCGGCATCAGTGGCGCGCATTTCATGCGAGCCGTGGCCCTGGGTTATGACGTCTGCATGCGGTGCATGAAGACCATCGGTCCCGGCATGAAGGAAACCCACAATTTGGTCGGGACCATGGGCGCGGCAGCGGCGGCTGGATGCGCGGCCAGTTTGAATACACAGCAAATGCGTTGGCTTCTGGACTATGCGGCACAGCAGGCGGGCGCGGGCATCGGGGCATGGCGGCGTGACACCGAGCATATCGAGAAAGCTTTCTTGTTCGGTGGTATGGGAGCGCGCAACGGAGTAACCGCTACGTTGGTGGTTCACTCGGGGTGGAGTGGGGTCAACGACATTCTGTCCGGTCCCAACAATTTCGTCGAATCTTACAATCCAAAAGCTGACCCGGGCGCGCTGATCGATCAACTCGGTGAGCGTTACGAAGTAACCCTTACGACACTGAAGAAGTGGACTACGGGCGGTCCGATCCAGGCGCCGCTGGATGCGCTGGACAATATGCGGAAGAAGCGTCCCTTTGAAGCGGACCAGGTAGAAAAAGTCGTGGTACGCGCGGCCACCAGCGCCGCCTACACGGTCAATAACCGCGACATGCCGGATATTTGCCTGCAGCACCTGGTGGCCATCATGCTGCTCGACAAAACTGTCTCCTTCCGCGCGGCACACGATAAGGCACGCATGCAGGACCCAGCCGTGCTCGGCGAGCGCGCCAAGGTGCAACTCGTCCCCGACGAAAGCCTGGAAAAACTTATCCCGGTGCGGGTAGCGATCGTTGAAGTTACTTTGAAGGACGGGACGCAGCTCAGCGAGCGAGTCGACGCGGTTCGTGGGACGCCTGACAATCCGATGCCTCGCGAAGAAGTTGTCGCGAAGGCACGCGACCTGATGACGCCGGTGCTGGGAGCTGCGGCGTGTTCGAAATTGATCGAGCGCATGCTCGAACTCGACAAAGTGAAGGATATCCGGCAGTTAAGACCGTCGCTTCAACGGGGCTGAAACGGGTATGTAATCGGATGGCGGGGTGGCCTTCATCCGAACCAGTTTAGAGGCCTGCTGTCGCCTACATCTTCAGCTTGTAGAGTGGGTCACTGGCTGAGAGGCCATCGATCTTGACCGCTTTGACTTCGGCGGCGCCAGTGAAGTCCGAGGTTTTCACGAAGCCGATGGCGCCGGGCGAGTTGGCCACTATTCTCTGCACTCCCTGTGCGCTGCTGACTTCTTTGGGGGGAGTGGCGTATTTTCCGGTGAAAGACGCTTGCAGAAAATACTTGTCGAAAGCGGCGTTGTCCATGCCGCAGACAATCTTGAGAAAGGCGGTACGTTCCGGCGCGCCGGCAGTGACCATCACCGCCGCCACGGCCCTGCCCGTATCCCATTTGCTGCGGTCCGACAGGAAGATCTGTTTCAATTCCCCGACGGTTAAGTTATTTATGGGGTTCGAGGCATTGACCAGGACAACGATGGAGTTGCCCTCCGCATGCACGGGGCGGATGGGAAGCGTGATCGCCGTTATCGCCAAAACCAAAGCGGTGACGCTGGAGAGTACGGACAAATATTTTGTTTGCGTGCCCATCATCCTCTCCTCAAAAAGTGAATGCAAACTGGATGCCCAACGTGTTGCTGCTGCCCAGGCCTCCGATGGCCAGCCGGTCATACTGCAGCTTAAAGGCGGCATGTTCGTTGAAGTCGTAGCGCACACCGGCCGAAGGCCCATTGCGCCGACCTACTATCTCGCCGTCACTGGGGTTGCCATAAATGGGGTCGTTATCCGAGGAGTTGAAGTACTCGTACCGGAAATAGGGACGATACTTGCCGAAGGCCCGTGAGAATCGCCTCGTTCAGCAGTTCGTACTTCGAGTTCACATACACGGCATAAACCGTCGCGATCAACTCGCCGTGGTCGATGTGGTCGGGAAACGTGAGGTAGTCGTGATAGATGGAGAATCCGACTTGCAGGTCGGGAACCACAGTGGGACGCGCAAATAGGGCCACATTGAAAGACTTCCCGTTATTGTGGTCCTGAGTATTCTGGGCCGGTTCGGTGTTCAGGGTATGAAGGCGACCGTTTCCCACCTCGGCCACGTAGTGCAGGCCGAGCTTCCCCGAAGGAATCTGCCCGGATGTCGTCACTCCTACTTCCTGCAGCGGGATCTCGTCGTCGAAGGCATACATGAAAGGCCGGCCGATGGCGGTTTCGAACCAGGCTCCCCGATGGAAGGCGGTGTTGTAGTATCCGATCGAGGTGTGGTAGCGGCCCATGGCGAAAGCGAAGTAGTCGTTGTACCGGTATCGCAGCAGCAACCTTTCGATATCGGCGCTGATGGTGTTATCGCTGTTAGCGATGAAAAGCACTTCTCCGAGCAGGGAAACTTTTTCGGAGAGGCGCGAGGTCATGAAAATGTCGAGGTTTCCGATGTTGAATGTGTTGGAGGAGACCTCCGGAGCGTCGGTAGCGTGGAAGCCCACATCACCAAACACGTTCAGGGTTAGGCGGTCATTGACCGCGCGAACCGGAGGGGTCTCGGCCACGGGCGTGGGCTCCGGCGCCGCAACAGGGGCTGCGGATGTTGCAGGTTGCGATGTGAGACGCTGGACTTCCTTTTCCAGTTCTTCGATGCGCTGTAGAAGTTGCCGATTGATTTCCGCCTGATCTGCCGGGGGCGGCGGGGTCTGCTGGGCTGAGGACGAAACTTCCAGCGCCAGGAACAAGGCCAGGCAGCAGGCGTGGAGGGGATGGATTGCCAAGGAGACTTTTTTCATAGTTGTTCCATGGGCGCCTAAGGTTCTCAGGGCCTGCGCGTGGACGGAGCACTCAGTTACCTTCGGCGCATTGTTTGCAAAGCTTTAGGGATGTGCTCTTGTACTTCGGGGGCTTAAGCGATCGTGAAAAGAGGTGGGTGATGGCAGCGCGGGGAGCGCTGCGCCACGCAAAATCAAGATCTCCCACTACTCGCAAAACGGGGGCTGGTCGCGTGGCCCATCCTCGCGGTGAAAGTATCCTGCCAGGCAGACTAGAAATCGGAGGGTGCCCAGAATTAATCCGCCTCACCCTTTGCGCCCTTCAGGCCTTCCCGCACAATGAAGGGAACCAGGCAAAGCGCGGCAACAGGGTCGGCCCATGCCATGTGCCAAATCGCGTTTACTGCTAATCCTGCCAAAGCGATCACCGAAAGATACCCACAGACCGCTGACTCAGCCGCATCTGCTCTAAGTGCTGCGCTACCCGTCACCGCCGATAGCCGCCGTTTCTCTTTAGCAAGCCACGGCATGAAGATTGCGGCCACGATCAACACTGAAATCCCAAGATAACTTTGCTTTGGTTCTGCGTGACCAAACAGCGTCACGGCGGACTCGGCAATCACACACGCTGCCAACGCGAAAAGCAAGAAGCCGGAGATGCGAGCCGCGCGCGACTCTGCTTGATCGTGACCTGCGGGAACCTGAAACCGGCGTCGCACCACCAACGCCGAGATAAGTTCAATCGCGCTGTCACCACCAAAGGCAAGAAGTGCGGGGCTGCGGGCCATCCAGGCTGCTCCCAACGCCACAGTTGCTTCCACACTCATCCAGATGAGCGTTAGGTTCTGGATCCTAATAACGCGCTGCAAGATTTCCGGTGGGATGGTCTTCCCTTCCTCAGACATAAGCGATCGAGCGGTCAGCGCTCCTTAGAGGAGCGGCTTTACTTTCGACTCGATGCTATCAGTGTATTCAAACCCGATAATCTTCTCTCGCAGCACTCCCTGGCGGTCATAGAGCAGCGTGGTCGGCAAGCCTTCAATGCCGCCAAACTTCCGCTTCACGTCATCCACTGCGACCGCCAGCGGATAGCGCACTCCCATGCTCTTCGCAAACAGGACTGGGTCTTCCGTATCCTGCATGGTGTCGAATTTGAAGCCGACGACCGCTAACCCCCGAGATCCGTAGCGGTCCAGAAGTTTCTGATATCCGGGCATCTCTTTTTTGCAGGGTTGACACCAGGTGGCCCAAAAATCAATGAGCACCACCTTGCCGCGAAGGCTGGCCGAAGAGATCTCGCGGCCTTGCAAGTCTTTCACAAAGAACTCGGGCAGCCGCGAACCGATCTCACCCGCCGCAATAACATTTTCTCCGGGCGAAGGCGGACTCGCCGAATGCCGGTTACATCCGGCGAGTCCAATTGAAACCAGGCTCACAAGTAACAAAGGTTTTCTCAGCATCTATTCCTTCTTTTGCACTTCCAGAATGAGCAGCTTCAGCGGAGCCGAAAGGTCCGCTTTCTTTTTTCCTGCTGGCTTCTTGTACAACTGGCCGCGCACGGTGACCACGGTTTGCGTCCCCGCAAGCGATTCCAGTCCTTTCGACAATTCATTGGGTGCGAACGCGAATGACCGATTCGGTTCGACTTGCAGAGCAAGGCTGCCCGAAGAGTCTTTCACGATTTTTCCGCGTGCGGTTATATCCATCTCCGCAGCGGTCACACCGCTGTCGTGTGTCGCCTTCAGAAGTTGAGCGGGATCAATTTGCCCATCTTCCTTGGGGATGACATCGACTTTTCCATCCAGCAAACTAACTTCTACTGTTTGAACGCCAGCCTGGCGTCCCAGGTGCTGTTTCACACCGTAAGCTCAAAAATTTCAAGTCATGCCTTCGACGCGCATTTCTATATGCTTGACTTGCGCGCGAGCCACGGGCACAACCACTATCGAACCGAGCAGAACAAGTAGCGCGACTCTTCTTCCTGTATTCATCGTTTCTCCTTCCTTAAAGGTGTAGCCGAAATTGTTGGGTGATGCCGAAACTGACATGCCGGCGGACGGGCATGAACGATGCTCCGGTGGAATGCGCGACGTCCCAATCCATCCCCAGCCAGACGTGCAGTCCGGGGCGCACGCCCGCGTAGGTCGTGATTCCCGCCAGCAAAAGATCGCCGCCGCTCCCGCGCTGAGTGAGCCCTGCGATGCGGTCATCTTGAGATCGCATCCAAGTGAGCACCGGGCCGATGAACCATTCGCGGGTTACGTTCTTCGACTCGTAGGGCCGGTAGGAGAGCCAGAAGCGAGATCCCAGATCGCTGCCAAGGCGAGTTGCTTGTGTTCCCTCCGAGCGCAAGAGCGAATGAAAGTCCTCATCGGCGACCAGGCGCTTGAGGTTGAAAAGCCCGGTGTAAGTCCAATTCGCCGCAAGGAACAAGTCGGTAGCTCCAGAGCCGGGCTGCAAACTTGCTGGCAGCCGACTGCCTGTTCCGTCAGTCAAGTTTGTGCGTCCCGTGGGAAACTTGGGGCCGAGCGTCACCGATGCCTGGGTAGTTCCTCGCGGTGAATCTCGCCTGTAGAAGCGGTATTTTACGAGCACCATTGCGTCCCCAAGGCCAGTTCCCCGAGCGCTTCCTGAGCCCTGCATCTCAAAGTGATTTGTCACCACCGGAACCAGCACGGCCAGATCAAAATCGCGGTAGAACCCCCACGTGAAATTGAAATCGCCCTCGTGCGAGAACGTAGGACGAGCAGTCAAAGGAATGCCGCCCGCTACTGCCGGCACGAGGGCGCGCGTGGTGAAGATGGAGTTGTAGGATATAAATGCGCCGCCGGGAAACAATGGCGGGGCCGTTTCCGGGGCCGGCCCTTGCCCTCTGGCTGTTGCCGCACCCAGGAGTAAGGTCGATGCCAAACTCAAGCCGCTCCAGTACCTAAAACCATTTCGAAATCTCACGAGGTTCTCCCTCCAGCAAAAACTAAAGACAACCATTCCAGGCACACAAATCCGTGAAGCCGGAAAACGACTGGAGGTCAGACTAGATGCGAAGAGGCCGGCAAGCCGGAGAGTAGGAAATGGGCGGGGCGTGGCATTGCGGTGCGAGGCTTCGAGCAAAGAAATCTAAGCCAAGGCATTGGCCTGACGCTGAAGCAACCGCGAACGCAACTGGGAAGGCCGTGATGCCATGCATGGATGCGACCTGCACAAAAGGCCCGTGCGTGGATGGCATGGTCTTGCAGCAATCCTGACCGTGGTGACCATGCGACGAGCAATGCATCGCATTGCAGCACTGCATCGCCTGTTCTGGCGTCGCCGCGGCACTGCAGTCGAATGCGTACGCTGCGAGAGCGGCTGCGAGTAACGTCCGAAAGATTCGTCTGGCCAAACGCATTACTGACTAGCGTAACCGCTCAGTGGGGGTGGGTCAAGGGCGCGCCGGTAGAATCAAGGGGTTGGTCCTCGATGAGGGCGAAAGCGTTGTCAAGGACAAACGCCGGGTCAGGCAAAGGTTGTGTCGAAAATTTCGAGCACAGACTTGAGTCGAGCGTATACTTAGCCGCGAGAATCGGTCCCAGCCTGCTCAGAGAAGCTCCGATTCATCCACCTATGCGCCGCTTGTTTTGTGCCATTACTGTTCTCATCGCTGCTTTTCGCTCAAGACACCATCTCCGTGGATGCGGTTTCGGCGATGCACGTCTGCAGCGACAAGAACCCGGCGTCTTCCGGCCCGTGCGCGACCGCGCCGCATCCTCTGAGCAAGGTCAGCCCAACTTACCCCGAAAAGGCACGCCAGTCGCGCCATGAAGGTACGGTGGTTCTCAATGTGACCATCGGAAAAGATGGATCCACTCATGACCTGCATGTAATTAAAGGTGTGGACGACGCCATCGACCAGGCGGCCATCAGCGCTGTGAGCCAGTGGAAGTTCGAACCTGCAACGTATGAGGGAAATCCCGTTGCCGTCGAATTGCGCATCGAAGTGAACTTTCGACTGGAAACCAATGCATCGCCAACCCAGGGGCAGCCGACCTCAGGCAATTCCGAACAGATTCGCAATCTGTATACAGACGCAAATGAGGCGTACGGCCGTCGCGACTATCAGACCGCGGCGAATTTGGCCCGTCGCATCACCAGCTTGTCACCGCAGCACAATAGCGCGTGGAACCTGCTTGGAATTTCACTGCTCGCCATGAATCAGCTCGATGCTGCGGCCGCTGCCCTTGAGACTCAGATCAAGATCGATGCGGGGAGCACTTTCGCCTATAACAACCTCGGACGCCTGTATTGGCGCCAGCACAAGTACGACGAAGCGGGAGCACAGTTCCGAAGACAAATCGTCATCAATCCTCAGGACCACTATGCCCATGCCAACCTGGCAATGATGCTGAGGGACGAGCATAAATGCGCGGAAGCCATGCCCGAATTGGAGAAGGCCCTGGCCATTACACCGAACAGAGCCGAGGCGCTACTCGCCCAGGGAGAATGCGACATCGACTTGGGCAACCGGGGCAAAGGCCTTTCCGAGTTGGAACAGGCCACCAGCGCTTCTTCCGCGCCCGGCACATGGAACAGCGCCGCTTACAATCTTGCGAAACGCAACATCGAACTGGAGCGTGCGGAGAAGTGGTCTGAGACCGCGCTTACGATGGAGTCGGCCTGCCTGCACAGCCTCTCGCTTGAGCACTTGACCGCGGAGCAACTGAACTTTGTGTTCTTGATTGCCCACTATTGGGACACGCGCGGTTGGATTTATTTTCTCCGCGGCGACAATGCCGGCTCTCAAGCTTATGTCGAGGCGTCGTGGTGGTTGCTTCCAGACCTGGTCATAGGAGATCACCTGGGACAGATTTACGAGAAGGCTGGGCAACGAGAAAAGGCAATCCGCACCTATGCAATGGCGGTGGCGTCGGCTGACCGGCCGACCCGGACAAACATCGATCCCGACGATGTCGCGGATGCCACGCAAAGGTTGACAAAAGCTGCGGGGGCCGAAACGAACATCCCCGCCCTGATCGAGCAGGGGCGGGCGGATTTGGCGGGCATGACCACCTTCTCCCTTCCCAATGCAGCGAAGAGCAAAGGTTCGGGAGAGTTCACGGTTAAGGTCGCCGCCGGGGGAAAGCTCCTGCAAGTGCACGAGATCTCCGGCGATGTTGCCCTAGGCAAGGTTGCCGATTCACTGCAGGCGGCGCAACTCCCATTCCGGATTCCAGAATCTGCCGCCGTCGAGATCCCGCTTCGCGGCACCTTAACCTGTAAGGCAGAAGAAGACCAATGCAGATTTGTCTTGCTCAATTCCGAAGCCGCTTTCGACCTCGCAAGCAAGGAGGCAGCCGTCGATAGCGCGTCCACAGAAACCGCGGTTGATCCTCACATCTACAACAATCCGGTAATCGGAATGCGAATTTCTTTGCCCGACGAATGGAAACTTCTTAAAGAGGAGCCTGGATCTTTCAGCCGGCCGCATAATGCTACGTTCGGCAAGCCGGGCTCCGTGGCGTTCTTCATGCTGACACGCGAACACCTGGAAGCCACACCTGAACTCTATCAACAAATGATCGAGTCTGGACTCTCGCGGCGGCCAGAGTATAAACGCAACGGGACCGAGAACGTTAAGCGGGACGGGTTTACCGGTACCCGCTGGAGCGTCACCTGGATTGAGAACGGTGGGGTTGCCTACTCCTCGGTCGTGGAATTCTTCACTGTAGGCGACGAGCATTATCGTGTAACTGCGCTGGCCCCCAAAGAAATTTACGATCGCTACACGGAAACCTTCGAGAACATGTTCCGGTCCGTTCAATTTCCCATGCTGCATACCGACCCAGAATACTGGAAGGCGTGAAGTAAGGTGGCTGCAGCCGGCAATGATGAAGAGACGGTCGAGCTTCGCTCGACCGGACAGCCCTTCGGCTTCGCTCAGGGCAGGCGGGGGGGCTGTCCCCACATGAGCATCTGTCAAACTGAGCCGCTGCCGAAAATTATCATCCGTTGACATCGCCGTGACAATTGCAAATCGCTAACGGCTAACATCCCCAAGTGTTGGTCTTAACTATGCAATTTTAAGCGGAGGTGAATCCATGAAGACGATTTGCACGTGCCTGGCTATCTCTTTGATTGTAAGTCTCGGCATTCCCGCTGTTCACGCGCAACGCTCCGCGGACTCGGCGGCGGCTCCATCCTCTATCTTCACGGTGGTGCCGACGCCCAATGGGCATCCAAGGCCCTACCAGAATGATTTGCATTCCGTCTCTGCATCGTCAGCGTCTGATATTTGGGCGGTGGGGCAGACTGCGATTCATTTTGACGGCAGCAACTGGAAGGCGTTCTCCGTCCCCGGCATTCATGGCGACAACACCAGCCGGCTGGGCGGGGTGATGGATTTCGCTCCCGACAACGCGTGGACGGTGGGCATCGTCAACATTGGGCTAGGCAATACAAATCAAGTGATCGAACACTTCAACGGCACCAAGTGGAGCATTTCTCCCGGGCCCAAGTTCCTGCCCAGCGACCAGCCCGCGCTGGAATCGGTGACGGCACTCTCCCCGAGCGACATGTGGGCCGCGGGCTTTATCCTGACTAATAATGGTCAATCTTTGTTTCCTCTGTTCGAACACTACGATGGGACCTCCTGGACGGCATTTGAGACGACGTTCGGGAATGCCACCATATTTGGCGTGTCGGCGGACGCGACCAATGATGTGTGGGCGGTTGGAACCGTGGCCCAGTTTCAAACCTTCGTCGAACATTATGACGGCAATACGTGGAGCGTGGTTCCCAGTCCGAACCCAGGGTTGGGATTCAACGTGCTGTTTGGCGTGGTGGCGCTGGCGCCGGACAATGTTTGGGCCGCGGGCTACTTTACCGAGCAGGTGAACTCAACCAGGCCGGCGAAAACGCTGATCGAACACTGGGACGGCGCCAGTTGGAAGATTGTGCCCAGCCCCAATATCGGCCCGCATAGCGTGTATCAGTCCAACCAGCTGTATGGGATCACGGCCGTCTCGGCCGATGACGTCTGGGCTTTCGGTTCGTTCTTCGCCGCCGATGGCTCGGGTCAGCAGTCAACTCTGGTGCTTCACTGGGACGGCACGAGTTGGAAGATTGTGCCCAGCCCTAATCCGGTGAACAGTAGTTTTCGAGCGGATATCCTGTTCGGAGGAACGGTCATTCCGACGGGCGATCTTTGGATTGTGGGGCTTGACAATCGATTCCGAGCGCAGCTTTTCCCACACTTGGCGCACCTGCTCTTGCGTGCGATCGAGCGAGCCGGAGTTGTCGATTACGTAGTCGGCGGCCTTGATTTTTTCCGCATCGGGCAGTTGCGCGGCCATGCGGCGGGCGACTTCTTTGCGGGCGGCGTCCAGGTCTAACTTCTGGCGTGCGGCGAAGCGGGCGATGTGTTGCTGGTCGGTGCAGGTGACTACGATCAGGCGGTCGAAGCGCTTCGCCACGCCCGCTTCGAGAATGAGCGCGGCTTCCACGATGGCGACCGCATGACGCTCCTGCCTTCCGACCTCTTCCATCCACTCTTCCTGGCAGCGAATCACCGCGGGATGCACGATGCGGTTCAGTTCGTTGATGCGGGATGGGCCTGCGGCTTTGCCGAAGGCAGCCTCCGCGAGCTTGGCGCGGTTCACGCTGCCGTCGGGATTAAGAATCGCGCTGCCGAAATGGTTCACCACTTCGTCGTACACAGGCTGGCCGGGCAGCATGAGTTGATGGGCGATGTCGTCCGCCTGGACGAGATGCGCGCCAAGTGCGACCAGCATCTCGCCGACTACGGATTTGCCCGACGCGATTCCGCCGGTGAGCCCGACTTTCAGCATAGTTCAGTGGGCAGTGGGCAGTGGCCAGTGGCCAGTAATAAGTGTTTCGTCATCACGAGATTCTGGTGGACTTCCCACAAAGGCTGAGGTGGCTCACTAGCCACTGATCACTGGCCACTGCTCACCGCCCCCACTGGCCACTGCTCACTGGCCACTGCCCACTGCCCTCTCCGCATCTTCGCTGCTTTCACCGTGTTATACATCAGCATCGCAATGGTCAGCGGACCGACTCCGCCCGGGACGGGGGTCAGCGCTCCCGCCACTTCGGCCACTTCGGGATGCACATCGCCGACCAGCGTCGATCCCTTCGCGCGGAACGCGTCCTCGCGCTTGGCATTTTTATACAGCCTGCCGCCGAACAGGCGTTGAAACACCGCGGCATCGGTAACTTTGTTCATGCCGACATCGATCACAGTGGCGCCGGGCTTCACGAAATCACGCGTGATCATTCCGGCGCGCCCGATCGCCGCGATAAGAATGTCGGCGCGGCGGCAGACTTCGGGAAGGTCTCGAGTTTTTGAGTGGCACACAGTGACCGTGGCGTTGGCGTTGAGCAACAGCATGGCGACCGGCTTGCCTACGATGTCGCTGCGTCCCACGATGACGGCTTCTTGCCCGGCGATGGAAATATTGCTGCGATTCAGTATCTCCATCACCCCGGCGGGCGTGCATGGCACCAGGCCCGCGCGCTGCGTAGAAAGGAAGCCCACGTTGACGGGATGGAAGCCGTCTGCGTCTTTAGCAGGATCGACCGCCATCAGCACTTTCTTCGAGTCCACTTGCGCGGGCAGCGGCAACTGCACTAGGATGCCGTCAATCTCGTCGCGGCGGTTCAGCTCTTCGATTACCGCGAGCAGGTCAGCGGTAGTCGCAGTCTCGGGCGGCGTGTGTTGTTCGCTGTGCAGGCCAACTTCCTTGCTCGCTTTAACTTTGCCGCGTACATAAACCTCCGAGGCCGGGTTGTGGCCCACCAGCACCACGGCCAGGCCCGGACGCACTCCGGAGGCAGCCATGGCTTTCACCTCCTCCGCCACTTCGCTGCGGATGTCGTTCGCCATCTTGGTACCGTCGAGGATTCTGGCGGTCATAATTTCGCTTCGCTTGAGATTCTATCGCATGGCGGCGGGACGGGAACGCTTACCACCGAGTCCCAGAGAGATACCCTGATCCTGTTTTTCGCTGTGACTCGGCGGTGAATGTTTTTTGCATTCGTGGCGTACAATGGCGTTGCATGATCGCCAAAGACTTGCTTGAAATTCTCGTGTGCCCGGCCTGCAAGCAGGCACTCGAGTACCGGCAGAATCCCGA
>WNFC01008689.1_pt1 | contig 17001 bp, 22 predicted proteins | sample 5400541 | NCBI WGS metagenome assembly WNFC01 (sample SAMN13153342, study PRJNA577476) | soil metagenome | isolation source: 120 cm saprolite under Douglas fir tree site 2 hole 2 replicate 1 | place: USA:California | collected 2015-04-18
AGAGCCACCTTAAGGGGAGCTCAGGAAGTCGTCTACTTCGTCGTGGAAGGGCTGTGGCTGCTCGACGAACACCTGGTGGCCCGAGTCGCCGACGATCACCTTGCGCGCGCCCGGGATGCCGGCGCAGATCTCCTCCGCGCACACCGGGCCGCAGATGAAATCCTCATCGCCCGTGATCACCAGCGTCAGCGAAGTGATGGACGGCAGGCGGCTGCGCAGGTCGAAAGTGTTGAAGATCTCCGCATTGAAGAGCTTCAGCGCGTCGGCGTTGATCGTCTCGGTCCGCAGCGTGTCCAGGTAGCCGGCCTCGACCGGGCCGAAGTGCGCGAAGTAGAGCGGCAGCTCGCGAAACACCAGCTCGCTCAGCTCCTGGTCGTTCTCGAAATGGCCCGCCTGCTCTTCCTCGAGCGCCGCGATCGCATCGGCGCACCATGGCTGGCCCGCGCGCTTGTCCATGCCCTTGCGCATCGCGCTTTCCTGGTCAGGGCCGAAACGGGCGAGCGCCGACGCGAGCACCAGCTTGCGCACGCGCCCCGGATGCGTCGCCGCGTAAGCCATCGCGACGACTCCGCCGTGCGAGTGGCCGAGCACCTGGATCCGCTCGAGCCCGAGGTGCTCGCGCAGCGACTCGACGTCCTCGACGTAGTCGTCGACCTGGTATGCGCGTGGGTCCTTCGGCCGTTCCGAGCCGCCGGTGCCGCGCGGGTTGAGCATGATCAGCGTGTACTGCTCCCACAGCGCGGCCAGGTCGCCGAAGTAGGTCGAGGAGAATCCCGGTCCGCCCGGGTGGCACACGAGCACCGGCCCGTGACCGAGCTTGCGATACGAGAGCTTGCGGCCGTCGGCGGTGGTGAAGCTCATGCGTTATCCAGGCGCGGCTCTGGGATCCAGCGCCCTTCTTCCAGGTAGCCCGCCGGCTGGTCCGGCTCGTGGCTCAGGACGAGGAGCCACCGATGCTTCTCGGCCTCGTCGAAGAGCCGCGCCTTCTGCTCGAACACGCGGAGGGGCTCGATGTCGGCCGACATGTTCCACGGCACGCGCAGGTGCGGCGTCTGGCACACCAGGTCGCCGGTCACCGCGCACGCGAGCTCTCCCGACTGCAGGATCAGCACCTGGCTGCCTGGCGTGTGGCCTCCGACATGGCGGACGTGCACGCCCGGGAGCACCTCCGCGTCCCCGGTCAGGAACTCGACCGCGTCGTGGCCGTCGGCCAGCGGCGTGAAGTCGTCGATGACGTAGCTGGCCTTGCTGCGCACGTCGGGGTGCACGGCGAAGTCCCACTCGCTCCGCTGGACGAAGTGGCGGGCCTTCGGGAACGTGAGCTGGAGGGCGCCCAGGTCGTTGCGACGGGTCAGGCCGCCCGCGTGGTCCCAGTGAAGGTGTGTCGTCAGGACGGCGTCGACCTCGTCGGGCCGGATCCCAAGGCGCTGCAGCGCGTGCAAGAGGTCCTCTGGCTCGCGTACCGCAAATTGCTGCGCGCGCTTCTCGCTGATCTTCTTGCCGATGCCGGTCTCGCAGACGATGACCCGCCCGTTCACGCGCGCGATCAGGCAGACGCAGGTGCAGTCGACGAGGTTCTTGCCGTCGGCCGGCTTCAGCTTCTCCCACAGGACCTTGGGCACGACTCCGAACATCAGGCCGCCGTCCGCCTTCCAGTGGTCGGTGACCAGTAGGTGGAGCTCCATGTCGCCCAACCGCACTACGCCTATATGCTCCTCGAAATGGCGGTCGCCGCGATCAGGACGTCGAGGCTCACCAAGGACTACGGATCCGGGCACGGCCTCTTCGACCTCGACCTGCAGGTCGCGCCGCAGGAAGTCTTCGGCTACCTCGGTCCCAACGGCGCCGGCAAGACGACCACCATCCGCCTTTTGATGGGCATGATCCGCCCCACCTCGGGCGGCGCGTACGTCTTCGGCCTCGACTGCGTGCGCGACTCGGTCGAGGTCAAGCGGCGGGTCGGTTATCTGCCAGGCGACGTGCCGCAGTTCGGCAGCCTTCGCGGCAGCGAGATCGTCGCCTACCTCGGCGGCATGCACGGCTCCGTCGACCGAGTTACGGTGCGTTCGCTCGCGGAGCGATTCGACCTCGACCTCAGGCGCCGCTTTCGCGAGTACTCCAGCGGCAACAAGCAGAAGCTCGCGATCGTGCTCGCGTTCATGCACCGGCCAGACCTGCTGATACTCGACGAGCCGACGAGCGGTCTCGACCCGCTGAACCAGCAGGAGTTCTACGCCCTGCTGCGTGAGGCGCGCGACGGCGGCGCGACGGTTCTTCTTTCCTCGCACGTGCTGTCCGAGGTCGAGCGCGTTTGCGACCGCGTGGGGATCCTGCGCGCCGGCAAGCTCGTCCAGGTCGCGGAGCTCGACGAGCTGCGTCGCATCCGCGTCCACCACGTGGAGATCGAGTTCGCGCCCGGATCCGACGTCCCGGAATCGAAGCTGCGATCGACGCTCGGCGTCGAGGACGTCGAGGTGGACGGGCAGCGGATCACATGCTCGGTGCACGGAAGCTTTGACGGGCTGCTGCATGCGCTCGCCGATTCGAAGGTCACGAACCTGGTCAGCACCGAGCCGAGCCTGGAGGAAGTATTCCTCAGCTTCTTCGACGAGCCGAAACACAAAGCGCTGCCTTCGTGACGTCGCTCCTGCTTGGACTTCGCCTCAGCCGCTGGGGCATCACCGGCTTTTCATTGGTGGCGTTCGTCCTGACCCTGATCCAGACGGTCGGCTTCTACCAGATCGCCGGGCACACGCCCGCGGAGCGCGCGGTGTTCGGGCAGTCGATGGCGAGGCTCGCGGCGGAGTTCGTGGCCCTGTTTCCGCCGCCGCTTCACCCGGAGACGGTCGAGGGCTACGTCCAGTTCCGGGGGTTCAGCCCCCTCACCATCCTCTTCGCCGTGTGGGCGCTCGCCTCCGCAACGGGGTTTGCGCGCGGAGATGAGGAGCGAGGCGTGGTCGAGGCCGCGCTCGCCTCCGGCACTTCAAGGCCGGCCCTGGTGGCCGCACGCGCCGCGAGCTTCGCCTTGGGAGTGGCGGTGGCGTCAGCGGCGGCGGGCGCGGGTTTCGCGGTCGGTGCCGCGTCGGGAGGCGAGTCGGTTCCGGCGGCCGGGTCGATTGAGGCGTGCGCGCTGCTCGCGGCGGTCGGCTTCGCCTGCTACGGCCTCGCCCTTCTCGCCGCGCAGGTCGCCACGGCGCGCGCCGCGACTGCCCTCGCCGGCGCTCTGCTGCTCAGTCTCTTCCTGGCGAACAGCCTGAGCCGCGTGCTCACCTGGTTGTCGACGTGGCGGTGGCTGTCACCGTTTCGCTACTACGAGCTGAGCCAGCCGCTACCACCCGGAGGATATTTCGACGTCCGCGGTTTCGTCGTGCTGATCGGGATCGGTCTCGTCGCGACCGCCGCCGCTGGAGTCGCCTTCACGCGCCGCGACATCGGCGCCCCGCTCGTCCGCCTGCCTTCGGCCCCGCACCGCAAGAGCTACGCCGCCTCAAGCATGCCGGCCTGGAGGATCCCGGTCGTCCGCGGGTTGTACGAGCGACGCCTGGGCGTGCTGGCGTGGGCCGCCGGCATGGCGGCGATCGCCGCGATCTTCGTCGCGCTGACCAGGACCATCGTGCAGGTCTTGCTGTCGATCCCCACCCTGCACGGCTACCTTTCGATCTTCGTCCACCAGCAGCTTTATCCCGCCGTGCTCGGCTACACGTACCTCGACGTCGCCGAGCTGATGTTTGCCGCCTTCGCCATCGTGCAGGTCGCGCGGTGGTCGGCCGAGGACACGGACGGCCGCCTCGAGCTGATGCTCAGCGAGCCGATCTCGCGCGCGGCGGTCGTGCTGGAACGAATGGCGGTCCTTTTCGTGAGCGCCCTCATCGTCACCGGCGTTGCCGGGGTGACTCTGTTCTATGCGTCGCACTACCAGGGGATCGACCTCAACGGGCAGCGCGTGGTCGTGGCGTCGTCGATGCTCGTCGTGTTCGCGCTCGTCTTCGCCGGCGCGGGCTCGCTGCTCGCGGCGTGGAACCCCCGCGCCGCGGTCGGCCTGGTCGGCGGATTCGCCTTTGCCAGCTACCTGGACAACGAGCTCGCGACCATCTACAGGCTGCCCGCGTGGGTGCAGGACCTGTCGGCGTTCAAGCTCTTCGGCACGCCTCTGCTCACGGGTGTGGACAACCGCAGCGTGGCCCTGATGCTGCTGCTCGCCCTGGCCGGACTTGGAAGCTCGATACTTCTCATGCAGAGGCGTGACGTGGGCGCGTAGGCGCCTACGAAATGTAGCCAACCCGAGAACGAGGAGGTAAACTGCGTCGCCATGCCGAGATCGATGTGGAAAGGCGTCGTCTCCTTCGGGATGGTGTCGATACCCATCCGCCTCTACAACGCGACCGAGTCGACCTCCAAGGTCTCCTTCCGCCAGCTGTGCCCCGACCATCACTCCCCCATCTCGTACAAGCGCTGGTGCGCCGAGGGCGACCACGAGGTCGCCTACAGCGAGATCCAGCGCGGCTACGAGGTCGGCAAAGACCGGTACGTGATCATCGAGGACAAGGACCTGGACAACCTCCCGCTCCCGACGTCGCACGCGATCGACATCGAGGAGTTCGTCCCGGTCGACGACGTGGAGCCGGGCCTCTACTACGACAGCGCCTACTACGTCGAGCCGGAAGAGCTCGGCAAGAAGCCCTACCACCTGCTCCGCAAGGCGCTCGAGTCCACGGGCAGGATGGCAATCGCCAAGATCGCGCTGCGCGACAAGGAGCACCTCGCCGCCCTGCACCCGAACGGCAAGGCCCTCATCATGAACACGCTGCACTGGCCGGACGAGATCCGCTCGACCGAAGGCCTCAAGGGCCTGGAGGACGAGGTGAAGATCAACCCCAAGGAGCTCGAGATGGCCAAGGCGCTCATCGAGAGCCTGGCCGACAGCTTCGACCCGAGCCGCTACAAGGACAACTACCGCGAGGCTGTGATGAAGGTCGTGCAGGCCAAGCTCGAGGGCGAGGTCATCGAGGCCCCCGAAGCGCCACAGCCGGCCAAGGTCATGGACCTGATGGAGGCCCTGCGGGCGTCGGTCGCGCAGGCCAAGAAGCAGCGCGCCGGGCGGGAGAAGCCGGCGGCCGACACCCGGAGACGTCGTAAAGCTTCGTAGTCGCCTGGGGCCTAATCTGAGCCGCATGGCTGATCCCGATCAGCTTCAGATCGAGCTCGAGAGCTTCCCCGGTGAGGTGCGCCCGATGCAGGCTGCCTCCGCCGAAGCGCCGTTCAGCTCGCCCGAGTACGTGTTCGAGGTGAAGTGGGACGGCCTGCGCTGCGTCCTTTTCCGCGACCCGGATGGCACCGTGCGCCTGCAGGACCGGGGACTGGGCGACCTGACGGCGGACGTGCCCGAGGTGGTGGCCGCCGCGCGCCGCGTACCTCCCGGCAGCGTGATCGACGGCGAGCTGGTGGCCACGGACAGCGACGGCCGGCCGGACTATCCGAAGCTCCGCCAGCGCCTTGCCGCCGGGGCGCGGATGCGCGACGAGATTCCGACCGCCTACCTGGCCTTCGATGCGCTGTACCTCGAGGGACGGCCGCAGCAGCGCCAACCGCTGATCCGTCGCCGGGCCAGGCTGGCCAAGGCGGTGGAGGGCGGCGGGCACATGTTCGTCCCGCAGCACATCGAGGAGGACGGCGTGGAGCTGTTCGAGGCCTGCCTCGAGCGTGGCCTCGAGGGCGTGGTCGCCAAGCACATGCAGAGCCCGTACGTCCCGGGCCAGCGCAGCCCCTTCTGGCTGAAGGTCAAGGCGGTGAAGTCGGACGACTTCGTCGTCATCGGCTGGACCGGCGACAAGCCTTTCGACGCGCTGGTCGTCGGCTTCTACGAGGACGGCCGGCTGCTGCCCTGCGGAACGGTCGGCGGCGGCTACGACGAGGACGCGCTGCGCGCACTGCGGGAGAGGCTTGCCGGGCTCGGCACCGAGGATTCGCCGCTGCAACCGCGTCCGATCATGATGCGGCCCGTGCATTGGGTCAGGCCGGAGCTTGTGGTGAGCATCCGCTACTCGGAGTGGTCGCCCGACGGGACGCTGCGCTTTCCGATCTTCAACGGAATGCGTCCGGAGGTTCATCCGGCCGAGGCGGTGCGACACCGCCCCCGCGTCGTGATCAGCGGCCACGTGCGGCCGGGTTCGGCGGCCTACGACCTCACGCGCTTCCCCTTTTGAGCCAGGACGCGGGATTCGACGCCGTCACCGGGGCCTTCGGCTTCACGGGCAGGTTCATCGCGCAGCGGCTGATGGCCCAGGAACGGAGGATCAAGACGCTGACCAATCACCCGCAGCGCGCAGGCGCCGAGGACATCAAGGCGGAGGTCGCGCCCCTGCAGTTCACCGATCGTGATGCGCTCGTCGAGAGCCTTCGTGGCGCGGACGTGCTCTACAACACGTACTGGGTGCGCTTTCAGCGCGGCAAGGTGCGCTTCGGCCAGGCGGTCGCCAACTCGCGGATCCTGTTCGGCGCCGCCAGGGACGCGGGCGTGCGGAGGGTCGTTCACATCTCGGTCAGCAACCCAGCCGAGGATTCCGACCTCGACTACTACGCGGGCAAGGCTCGGACCGAGAGGGCACTGCGCGAGTCGGGCGTTTCGTGGGCGATCGTGCGCCCCACTCTCGTCTTCGGCCGGGGCGACATCCTGATCAACAACATCGCGTGGCTCCTCCGAAGGTTTCCCCTCTTCGGCATCCCGGGCCGCGGCGACTACAGGCTTCAGCCCGTCGCGGGCGAAGACGTTGCGGAGATCGCGACCTGGGCGGCGGAGCAGGTGGACAACTTGACGGTCGATGCGGCCGGACCGGACATCGTCTACTACAGCGAGATGGTGGAGTCGATCGCGATCGCCGTGCGCCGCCATCCTCGCTTCGTCTATCTATCGCCGCGCAACACGATTCGCGCGGCTCGGCTCATCGGGCGCTTCGTCAATGACGTGACTCTCAACGAGCCCGAGCTGCAAGGACTGATGGAGGAGCTGCTCGTCTCGCACGAGAGGCCGCGCGGCACGCGGCGGCTGGACAACTGGCTGCTCAGCAATGCCGAGGTGGTCGGCAAGAAGTACGCGTCGGAGCTGGAGCGGCACTGGCGGTGAGCTCGATCCCGATCGCGGTCGAGGCGCGCCACCTCGTCAAGGGCTACGGGATCGTGCGCGCGGTGCAGGACGTGAGCTTCCAGGTGCCGCGCGGCGAGATCTTCGGCTTTCTCGGCGCCAACGGCGCGGGCAAGACGACGACCCTGCGCATGCTGTGCGGGCTGATCCGCCCGACCTCGGGGAGCGCGCTGATCGACGGCTTCGACGTGTTCCAGCAGCCGATGGAGGCCAAGGCGCGCCTCGGCTACCTGGACGAAGACCCATTCATCCACCCCCACCTCACCGGGCCCGAGTTCCTCGACTACATCGCCGACCTGTACCGCATGCCGCGCGGGACGGAGCGTCAGCAGCGGATGGACCGGCTGCTGCGCCTTTTCGAGCTGGCGAACCGTGACGGCGAGCTGATCGGCGCGTACAGCCACGGCATGAAGCAGAAGATCGGGCTGGCGTCCCTGCTCATCCGCGAGCCGTCGGTCCTTCTACTGGACGAGCCGACCAACGGGTTGGACCCCCGCTCGGCGCGGCTGGTCAAGGACCTGCTCGAGGAGCTGGCCGCGCGTGGCACCACCGTGCTGCTGTCGACGCACATCCTCGAGGTCGCGCAGGCGCTGTGTCGCCGGATCGCGATCATGGACCACGGACGCCTGGTCGCCACCGGCACGATGGACGAGCTGCGCGCGCAGGCGGGAAGCGCCCAGGGCACGCTGGAGGACCTGTTCCTGCGCCTCACCGCGGGGCCGGAGTCGAGCGAGCTGATCTCGAGCCTGCTCGCGCCGGGGCAGTGAACCGCTCGGCCGTCGAGATCATCCTCCGCGCCGAGTTGCGCGCCTGGCGCAACCGGATCGCGAAGGCGAACCCCATTCGCATCGTGGGCCTGGCGCTCTTCGCGGTGTTCACCGGGATCGTCTTCGGAGGCGTCCTCTTCGCGCTCGCCGCCGCCGCGGGTCACCTGCTGCCGTCGGCGCGTGACGCGATGCTCGCCGGAGCGTTCACTGCGCTGTCGGTCCTGATGCTGGTCGTGGGATTTCCGAGCGTCATCGCGACCTACTTCGCCGGCCGCGACCTGATGCAGCTCGTCCTGGCGCCGGTGAGCTCGCTCGAGATCTTCCTCGCCCGCTCGCTGTTCGCCATGAGCGCAAATCTGCTCGTGGCGGTCGTCTTCCTCATCTTCGTCGTGGGTGTCGGCGTGGGGTCGGCTGCTTCGCTCCTCTACTACCCTCTCGCGCTGGTGCTCGTTTTCGTCCAGGTGCTTCTTGTCACGGCGCTGCAGGCGGTGTTCATGGCTGCCGTCCTGCGGTGGGTGCCGGCGCGAATCGCGCGCGACGTCGCGGTCGCGGTGGCGAGCGTCGCCGGGGGCGGGCTGTACCTGGCGTGGAACCTCACACTCCGACAAACCATCGGGGCGTTTTCCCCGCGCCGCCAGCCGGACCTCACCAACCTCGTCTCGCTGCTGCAGCGCATCGAGTTTGTGCCGTCGGCGTGGCCAGGTCACGCGCTGAACGCCGTCATCCGGGGTGACGCTTCTGCAGCGCTGGCCTGGACCGGGCTGACCATGGTGCTCGCTGTCGTCCTGGTGGGCGTCGCTGCGCTGCTCTACGAGCGCACGCTGCTGGCGGGCCTGGGCCTGCTGGGGGGAGTTCCCTCTCGGTGGAGGGCGCGGCAAAAGAAGGCGCCGCGGGTCGCCGGTTCCGGCGCCGGCTCGCCGGGCCTCGCGATCGCGCGCAAGGACTGGATCGCCTATCGGCGAGACATCCGGCGTCTCAGCCGGGTCCTGCCCGCGATGATCTTCCTGCTGGCGTACGCGGTGCTGCTGGTGCGGCCGGGACGGGGGATCGACCTTTTCTGGAACGACGTGTTCGTCGTCTCGTTCGTCTCGCTCTTCATGTCGATGATGTTCGCCACGACGGCGATTCCCTCCGAGCGCCGCGGCTACCAGCTGCTGCGCCTCGCGCCGGTCAGGCCGTGGCAGCTGATCCGCGCCAAGGTGCTGTTCACGATCGTGCCGGTGCTGGCGCTGTCGACTGCGATCTCGCTTGGCCTTTCTCTGTTCGGCGGCAACAATGCATGGAAGACGCTGCAGCTCGTTTTGCTTGCGGCGTGGTTGGGGATCGGGTGCGTGTGCATCGGCGTGTCGGCCGGGGCGATCGACCCGAACTTCGAGTCCACCGATGACCGCCGTTCGGTGGGGATCGTCGGCACGTTCGCCGCGATGGGCGGCGAGCTCGCGTTCGGCCTGTTCAGCGTCGGTTCGCTCGGCCTTCTCTACCTGGCCGCGAGCCTGGCCTCGGGCACTGGGGTGCTGGGCCTCCCGGCCACACCGGCGCTTGCCGCGATGAGCGTCCTGGTCGCGATCGTGCTGGCGGCGGGGAGTGCAGTGGTGGTCGGGCTGATGTTGTGGATCGCGAACTCGCACCTGCGAGGGTTCGAGGGCTCGATCGTCAGCAACTAGTCGAAAGGATCTTCGACGAGCTCAGCGTCGAATGAGCCGTCGGCTTTCGCGGTGAGACCGACCACCGCGTAGCGGATTGGTCCGCGCCACTCGCTGAGCGCGCGGTACTCGGCGGCCGCATTCATGAGGGAGCGTCTCTTGCGCGAGCCGACGGCCTCGACGGGCGTGCCGAAGTCGTCGGTGCTGCGCGTCTTGACCTCGACCACCACGAGCACGCTGCCCTTCATGCAGACCAGGTCGATCTCGCCGCGCCTGGCGAGGAAGCCCGCGCCGATCACCCGGTAACCCTTCGAGCGGAGCAGGCCGGCGGCGGCGACCTCGCCTGCCCGTCCTAACTCTGCCCGACCAGCTCGGAGACGCGAAACGGCGCCCAAGACGTCCTGTGGATCGGGCTTGGGCCGAGTCGCCGGATCGCGGCGCGATGCGACGGAGTGGCGTATCCCTTGTGGTCCGCGAAGCCGTAGCCCGGATAGAGGCGGTCGTACTCGACCATCGCCCTGTCCCGCGCCACCTTCGCGACGATGCTGGCGGCCATGATCGAAGCGCAGATCTTGTCTCCTCTCACGACGGCCATCTGGGGCAGCGGCGCGTCGGGGACGTCGAAGGCGTCGATCAGGAGGTACTCGGCCTTGACGCTCAGCCCCGCGACGGCGCCCGCGCTGGCGAGGATGCGCGCCTTGTAGAGGCCGAGCCGGTCGACGTGCGTGTGGTCGACGGCGCAGACGGCAACCGCCACCGCGCGGCGGCGGATGATCCTGTCGACCTGGTCGCGCTCGTCGGGCGTCATGAGCTTGGAGTCGTTGAGTCCCGGAATACGGTCGCCGATCTTGAGCACCACGGCTCCGCCGACGACCGGACCCGCGAGGGGACCCATGCCGACCTCATCCACCCCCGCGACGACCTTGTAACCCATGTCGGCGGCCATTCGCTCGAACTTCCAGAGCTTCGGACGCATCCATTCGAGAGTACTGGCAGGACCGTCCGACCGCCACGCCCTTAACAGGGCTCCCTACATGGCGGAGAGACTGGGCGTAACGACGTGCCAGGTGCCGCCGAATGCGTTGACTCCCTCTCCGTTGGTGCCGTCGCCCGTCTTGTCCTTCACGAAGGCGTAGAGGGGGTGTCCGTTGTATTCGACCTGCATGCCGTTCGCGGTGTTCGCGACGGTGAGCTTGCCGGGCAGCGCGACCGCCGCGGCAGGCTGTCCGGACGGAAGCAGCACCGGCGGCCAGAAGGTCGCGCACTGGCCCGAGCAGGCCACCGTGGTGGCCGTGTCCGAGGTCAGGTAGTAAAGCGTCGCTCCGTTGGAGTTGGTCAGCACCGTCTCGCTCTGGCCCTTCACCGTCTTCCCCACCTCGGCGACGACGATCGTGCCGGACGGGGAGGGGCTCGTCGAGGCGGCGGGAGAGGCGGAGCTGCCGCAAGCGGCGACCAGGACTCCGAAAAAAGCGATCAAGGTGCGAGCGCCGATCAACGCAAACCCATACACGCCGGGGTTACGGCCTCAGCGCCACCGCTTGATCAATCATTGGTAGCCCCAATCGGGGCCAGACGAGGTAGGCTCACTACGCCGTGAGACCGCCACCTGACGGAGGACTTGTCGCGGGCTGGGAAGGCCGCCGCCGATTCACCATCGATCCGCGCCGGCGGCTTGGAAAACGCCCTGGGCGAGATAAAGCCCGAAGACCGCCAGCTGCTCACGCTCGCCTACCTTCAGGGGCTCACCAACAGCGAGATCGCGGCGATGTTGGGAGTTTCAGTGCGCACTGTCCGGCGGCGCCTCTCGCTGGCGCTGGCCCACCTCGAGGAGCAGGCGCGCCGCTCCGGTGCGTGGATCTCGTCGATTGCGACCGCGGCCGTGCTCCGATTTGCCGATCAGGCCTCGGCGCTCGGTCGCCTGGCCGGCGGTTGGCGCGAGGGGTGGCCCGGCGTGCTGGCCGTAGGCGCGATCGCCGCAGTCGGCATCGGCCTGATGGGGGCCGCCAACGACCCGGCGACCGTGGATCCTGTCGGTCTCCCCGCTACGACCCAGGTTGCCGGTCTTCCCCAGGCGGTGGCGCACTTTGCGATACCTCGCTTGAAGAGCCTGCCGGCCGCTCCGGCGACGACCGGTGTGGCGGCCGTCACGTCAACCGAGAGCATGCGCGAGGGCTCCTCGCCCAAGACAGCGGTGAGAACGGGCTGCGGCGGCAACCCGACGTCGGCGCCGCCGACGGTTCCGGTTGGACCTCGGGCCGGACACCCGTCAGGCCCACCTGTGACGCATCCGTCGGCCGGAGGCTGCGGCTCCGACTAGGACGACTCTTCGGGCGCTGTGGCTTCGGCCGTCTCCTCTTCCGGCTCTTCAGTCTCCCCTTCCGGGGCTTCGGCGACCAGGCGACGGCGCTCGCGGATTCTTGCCTCGCGGCCGACCTTGCCTCGCAGGTAGTACAGCCGGCCCTGGCGCACATCACCGTGGCGCAGCACGTCGATCTTGTCGATGCGCGGCGAGTGGATCATGAAGGTCCTCTCCACGCCGACTCCGTGCGTCACGCGCCGGACGGTGAAGTTCTGGCGGAGGCCTCCACCGGTGACGCGGATCACGGTGCCCTCGAACACCTGGATGCGCTCGCGGGTGCCCTCGACGACCTTGGCGTGCACCTTCACGGTGTCGCCGGCGCGCAAAGCGGGCACCTTCTTTTTCTGCTGCTCCTTCTCGAGCTGCTGGATCACGTTCATGTCTTCTTCAACTCCTTACTTCGTGGAACGCGTCTCTGCGCTGCTTGCTGCCGGCGCCACTGCTTGATGCGCGCGTGGTCGCCGGACAGAAGCACGTCAGGGACGGTCATGCCTCGGTACTCGGCCGGCCGTGTGAACTGCGGCCAGCCTGTCAGCTCGTCAGAGAAGCTGTCTTGCGCCAGCGAGCCGGGGTCGCCGACCACGCCGGGGACGAGCCTCGCCACAGCGTCGATGAGGACCATCGCGGGGATCTCACCGCCGCTCAAAACGTAATCGCCGATCGAGATCTCGCGGGCGTTGAGCGCCGCCCGCACCCGGTCGTCGATGCCCTCGTAACGACCGCACACGATGATCAGTCCGGGCTCCTGGGACAGCTCGGCCGCGACATCCTGGTCGAGCAGCTCGCCCCAGGGCTCCATGAGCACGACCGGTCCGGGGTTGATGGCGCGGATCGACTCCACGGCCTCGATCACCGGCTCGGGCTTCATCACCATCCCCGGCCCGCCCCCGAACGGCATGTCGTCGACCTGGCGGTGCCGGTCGTGCGTGTACTCGCGAAGGTCGTGCGCCTGCAGGTCGAGCTTCCCGCGTTCGACGGCGCGGCCGATCACGCCCTGCTGGAACACGGGGGCGAACATGGCGGGAAAGATGGTGACGACGTCGAATCTCATCTCAGTTGCTGTCTTTTGCGTCCTCGATCCTGAGCAGCCAATCGGCCACCACGACGCGGCGGCCCGCGACGTCCACTTCGATCACCGCGTCCTTCGTCGCCGGGATCAGGTGCTCGATCGCGCCTTCCCGGCTGACCCAGACGTCGTTGGCGGGGCGCTCGAGGACTTCCTCGACCACGCCGAGCCGCTCGCCTGACCTGGAGAACACGGTGAGGCCAACCACCTGGCGGTGGTAGAAGCGTCCCGGCTCAAGCGGTCTCATCTGCTCGTCCGCGACCTCGAGATAGCGGCCGCGGAACAGCTCCGCCATCGTCCGGTTGTCGATGCCGTGCAGCTTGACCACGATGCCCGGCTGGCTCTGCCTGCTCCATTCCACGTGGTGCTCGCAGCCGTCGAGCAAGAGGCTCGCGCCCGGATCGAAACGATCCTGGAAATCTGTCAAGGGCGTGACCTTGACAGCCCCTTCGAGACCGTACGCCCCCACAACCTGGCCGATTCGAATCATGCGGTGACCTCCCCACTGGATTGACGCCGGCCTCGCGGTGCGAAATGCGGGCCGGAAAGGGATGCGTTCGCCAGGTCGACGAACACCCGCTTGCGGTCGCGCGACGACGCCACGCGCACCAGCGTGCGGAGGGCTTCGATGTTGCGACCGGCCTTGCCGATGAAGCGCCCGACATCCTCATCGGCGAGCTTCACCTTGATCGCGACGGTGCCACCGCCGCGCTCGAACGACTCGACTGAAACCTCTTCGGGTTTCTCGGCCAGCGACTTCGCCACGTACTCGACGAGCGCGCGGTAGTCGATGCCCGGTCCGCTCGGCCCGGAAGGCCTGTCCCCGCGGTAGCCACCGCGGTTGAAGCCCCCGCCGCCGCCTCGCCGAAAGTCACGCCGTGGGGGTCGGCTTCTCTGTACGTCGCTCAAGGATTCCCTCCCGCTTCAACAGGCTGCGCGCCGCCTCGCTGGGCTGGGCGCCCTGCTTCAGCCACTTCTGCACTTTTTCCACGTCGATCTTCACCTGCACCGGGTCTGTCATCGGGTCGAAGAACCCGAGATGCTCGATAAAGCGGCCATCACGCGGCGAGCGTGCGTCCGCCACCACCAGGCGGTAGAAGGGGTGTTTCTTCGCCCCCATCCGCCTCAGCCTGATCTTTACCAACCTGCGCCTCCTTGTCCATAGATTCGTGGAAGTCCGACTGTTCGTTTTGCGCCTTGCCGGCCTGCCTGACCGAATTGCCGGGCCATCTTCTGCATGGCGTCGCGCGCCTTGAGCAGCCTGTTGATGTCGGCCGGCTGCACGCCGCTGCCGCGCGCGATGCGGCGCTTGCGCGCGCCGTCGATGAGGTCGGGGTGCGCGCGTTCCCGGGGGGTCATCGACAGGATGATGGCCTCCATTCGCTTCATCTCTCTTTCGGTGTCTGCGCCGGCGAGCTGGCCCTTCAGGCCGCTGCCGCCGGGGATCATCTCGAGCATTCCTTCGAGGGGGCCCATGCCGCGGAGCTGGCGGATCTGGGCCAGGAAGTCGTCGAAGCTGAGCTGCCCCGCCCGGAGATGCTTTTCGACCTCTTTGGCCTTTTCCGTGTCGAGGTTTCGCTCCGCCTTCTCGATCAGCGTGAGCACGTCGCCCATGCCGAGGATTCGCGAGGCCATCCGCTCGGCGACGAAGACCTCGAGGTCATGGGGCTTCTCGCCCGTCCCGGCGAAGCGGATGCGCTGGCCCGTCGCGGCTCGCAGGGAGAGCGCCGCGCCGCCCCGCGCGTCGCCGTCCAGCTTGGTCAGGATCACGCCGTCGAGACCCACCGCCTGGGCGAACGTCTGCCCCACTTTCACGGCCTCCTGGCCGGTCATCGAGTCGGCGACCAGCAGCGTTTCGGTGACGCGAACTCGCGACTTGAGCCGCGTGAGCTCATCCATGAGCTCGCTGTCGAGGTGGAGCCTTCCGGCGGTGTCGAGGATGACGACGTCGCAGTTGAGCTTTGCCGCCTCGGCGATAGCCCCTCCGGCGCTTCGCGCCACCTCCCCATGAATGGGGAGGACCCGATAGAAGGCGACTTTCTCGCGCTCCGCGAGGGTGTTCAGCTGCTCGACCGCGGCGGGCCTGCGAAAGTCAAGGCCGGCCACCATCGGGCGGTGGCCGTCGCGACGCGCGAGCAGGGCCAGCTTCACCGCGGTGGTCGTCTTGCCGGAGCCCTGGAGGCCGACGAGCATCACGACCGTCGGCGGCTGAGACGCGTAGCGGAGGCCCTCGGCGTTGCCGCCCAGTAGCTCGACCAGCTCGTCGTTCACGGCCTTGACCACGGTCTGGGGGGCCGTCAGGCCGGGTGAGATCTCGGCGCCTGCGAGCCTCGCCCGGACTTTCTCGACGAACTCTTTGACGACCTTGAAGTTGACGTCCGCCTCGAGCAGCGCGAGGCGGACCTCGCGGAGCCCGGCGTCGACATCCTCCGGTCGGAGGACGCCACGCCCGGTGATCTTCTTGAGCGCCGCGGCGAGGCGGTCGCCCAGGGACTCAAACACTTTCGAGCCGCTCCAGCCGGCGTTTCAGGCCGTTGAGCTCGCGCTCCAGCGCCTCCAGCGCCTTGCGGCGCCTCGACGACTCGGCGAGCAGCCCGAGCCTTCGTTCGTATTCCTGCAGCGCGTGTGTCGAGCGCCGGAGCAGGTCGTGCACGGCAGACCGCGACGTGCCCTCGTGGGCGGCTACCTCAGCCAGCGACCAGTCGCTGCGCAGGTAGAGGTCGAGGACCTCGCGCTGGTGCTCCGTCAGCAGCGCGCCGTAGCGCTCATAGAGGGCCAGCGTCCGGCCGCGGGCCTGGAGGGTGTCAAGGGCCATGCCTTGACAGGTTACCATGGCCAGATGGATGAGCTCCTGGAGCAAGCGTTCGGTTATCACAGGTGGGCGAACCTTCACCTGCTCGATGTGTGCGGCGCCCTTCCCGATGAGCAGCTCGAGCTGAGCTCGCCCGGGACCTACGGCACGATCGCGGCGACCTGGCAGCACCTGCTGGCAGCGGAAGAGCGGTACCTGACCCGCATCAAGGGCGAGGAGCCCCAGCCCAGTGGGCGCAAGCCATTCCCTGGCATCGCCGTATTGAGGCGCGAGGCCGAGCGAACCGGCGATGCGCTCATCGCGGCAGCCAGCGGGCTTGCGCCCGGGGAAAGAGGCGATTACACGTTCGGTGACGAACGCCTCCGGTTGTCGAAATGGGTGTTCGCGGTGCAGGCGCTGCACCACGGAAACGACCACCGCACGCACGTCTGCACGATCCTCGGCGCCCACGGCATCGAATACGGCGACATGGACGTCTGGGCCTTCAGCCGCGCGACGGGCCACGAGACGCCTCTCGGTAAGGCACACTGAGCCTCGATGTTGACCGCGTTCATCCTCATCAAGTCCACACGCGAAGGTCTCACCCACCTCGGGCCGGAGCTGGCGGACGTCGATGGAGTGGCCGAGGTGTACACGGTCACCGGCGAGTGGGACTTCATCGCGATCGTCAGGGTGCGCGAGCACGAGGACCTGGCCAAGGTCGTCACGCAGCACCTGACTCGCCTCCGTGACATCGACCGAACACAGACCATGGTCGCGTTCCAGCAGTTCTCGGCCCACGACCTCGAGGCGATGTTCGGCCTCGGTCTCGAGGACAAGCAGGCCTGAGCGCTCTGCTGCCGGTCGCGCTGCGCGCCGCCCGCGCGGGCGCCGCCGTGCTCCTCGAGGCGGGGCTGCCCCGGCCGGGGAGCGCGTTCGAGCTGAAGGGCGCGGGCGACTATGTGACCGCAGCCGACCGGCGGTCCGAGGCTGCCATCCTGGACGTGCTGGCGCGCGATTCTCCCGGCGTCGCGGTGCTGGCCGAGGAGGGCGGCGGCTTGCCGGCGAGCACGATGTGGGCGGTCGACCCGCTGGATGGCACGACGAACTTCACGCGCGGGTTCCCGACAGTTGGGGTTTCGGTTGCTCTTGTGGAGGCCCGCTTGCCTGTCGCCGGTGTTGTGCTGGCGCCGTTCCTGGGGCTCGAGTTCACCTTTGCGCGTGGCGAGGGTGCGTA
>WNFC01018461.1_pt1 | contig 16997 bp, 14 predicted proteins | sample 5400541 | NCBI WGS metagenome assembly WNFC01 (sample SAMN13153342, study PRJNA577476) | soil metagenome | isolation source: 120 cm saprolite under Douglas fir tree site 2 hole 2 replicate 1 | place: USA:California | collected 2015-04-18
GGTTGGGATCGACCTGGGCACGAAGACTCTGGCAACACTCTCAGACGGCACAGTGGTTGAGAACCAAAAACACTATCGCCGTGGTGAGGCGCGTATCCGGGGTCTTAGCAAAGGTCTCTCTCGTAAAGGAGAGGGCAGCCAGAACTGGTGGAAGAACGCGAAGAAGCTGGCCAAGACACACTATCGCGTAGCCTGCCAGCGTCAGGACAGCTTGCATAAGATGACCACGCATGTGGCCCGGACGTATGCCATGATTGGGCTAGAAGACCTCAATACGAAAGGCATGCTTGCCAACCACCGGCTCGCGCAAGCGGTCAGCGATGCCAGTTTCTTTGAGGTCAAGCGGCAATTGCTCTACAAGGCTGAGCAGTATGGTGGCACTGTGCAACTGGTAGACCGTTGGTATGCATCGAGCAAAACCTGTTCCAGTTGTGGCTGGGTCAAGGAAGAGTTAACCCTGGCAGATCGGGTTTTCATCTGCCACGATTGCGACCTGGTCATCGATAGAGATCTGAACGCCGCAATTAACCTTCACACTGAAGCTCTCCGGAGGGTTCCGGACGTTCCGGTAGTGGCTTCGTCGGAACGTAAATTCGCCTGTGGAGCGGAACGCTCTGGCTCTCTGTACGCAGAGAGTGAAACGGTCTGCGATGAAGCAGGTACGAGGGTGTTGTAAATACGTTTTACTACATTTTAGAAAGCAGGATTTCATGCCGTACTCGGTTACACTCATTCCTGGTGACGGCACCGGCCCAGAAATTACCGAGGCTACACGCCGCGTTCTCGAAGCGACTGGTGTCGCATTTTCCTGGGAGGTACATCAGGCTGGATTAGAGATGCTGGAGAAACATGGTACTGTTTTACCAGATGAAGTAATCGAGTCGATTAAGCGTACAAAAGTAGGGCTGAAAGGCCCAATCACCACACCCGTTGGTAAGGGAATTCGCAGCGCAAATGTGGCCCTGCGCAAGAAACTGGACCTGTATGCAAATCTTCGTCCCGCGAAAACTTATCAAGGGCTGCGCTCGCGTTACGATAATATTGATTTGATTATTGTACGTGAGAATACAGAAGATTTATATGCTGGAGTAGAGTTTCAAAAAGGAACACCCGAACAGCAGGAAATCATTGACACAATTGCTCGCACGACCGGAACACATCTTGATAACAATTCTGCTATCGGTATCAAATATATCTCTGTAATGGCAACACGTCGTATTGTAAAATTCGCTTTTGACTATGCCAGGTCTAACGAGCGTCGTAAAGTCACTGCGGTTCACAAAGCCAATATTATGAGATTTTCTGATGGGCTATTCCTTGCCACAGCTCATGAAGTTGCTAAGGAGTATCCAGAAATCCAGTTTGAAGATCGTATTGTGGACAATATGTGTATGCAGCTTGTACAGAAGCCAGAACAATACGATGTATTGGTGTTGCCTAACCTGTATGGTGACATCATTTCCGATTTATCTGCGGGTCTGATAGGCGGGCTGGGAGTTGCCCCCGGCGCAAATATTGGCAGTCAATATGCCGTATTTGAGCCGGTCCATGGGAGCGCACCCAAGTATGCCGGACAGAACAAAGTCAACCCGATGGCCATGATGTTTTCAGGAGTGCTGATGTTGCGTCACCTGGGTGAGAAGGATGCTGCCTGTCGTTTAGAGAAAGCCATAGCCGCTGTTATCGCTGAAGGCAAGAATGTCACATACGATCTCAAGCCTCGACCAGATGATCATTCAGCCGTTGGCACCTCTCAGGTCGCGGATGCCGTTATTGAAAAAATGCTAAAATTGCCGTAGTTTTGGCAAGGGATGGAGCACTCTCCTTCCCTCGACTACATTGACTCCAAACTCGCTTATTTGCCTACTACCGGGTTGAGCCATCCAAATGAAGAGGTAGTCTCAACTTATTCGAGCTATCCCTAACGCGCCATGTTCCTTCCGCCATTTATGGCGTGCTTGAATATAACGCACAGTACCAGAGCGAGAGCGCATCATTACAGAGGAAGTGCGTGCTCCCCAGCCAAAATACTGTACACCGTCGAGTAATTCACCACTGGTGATGCCTGTTGCAGCGAACGAGACATCCTTCCCCTTTACAAGGTCATCCGTAGTAAATACTTTGTCAACGTCAATTCCAAGTTCTCTTAACCTGGAATATTCGTTTTTGAGTGCCTCATCCAGATTTCCACCTTCTTCGACGATTTTGTCACGCTCTTTAGCTGTTAGTAGCCAGATTTTGCATTGCAATTCGCCGCCAATACACTTAATTGCAGAAGCAGCCAACACTGCTTCTGGCGCTCCCCCTATACCCATAAGCACGTCGACACCTGTGTAGTCTTCCATCGCTACCTGGATTGCCGCCAGCACATCACCATCCGTAATCAGGCGAATGCGAGCGCCGGCCTCGCGAACCTGTTTCATGATGCCTGCGTGACGCGGACGATCCAGAATCACTACAGTTAAATCGTCAACCTGTGCTTGACGTGCTTGCGCAATTCGTTGCAGATTGGTTATAATCGGCGCGTTGATATCGATCACGTTTCGGGCAATAGGGCCAACGGCGATCTTTTCCATATAAAACACACCTTGAGGTGCAGAGTACATCGTTCCACGTTCAGCCGTTGCCACAACCGCGATTGCTCCTGGAAGTCCAAGAGCTGCGAGCCGTGTCCCATCAACCGGGTCTACAGATACATCCAATTCGGGTGGAGTACCGTTGCCCACTTCCTCACCAATATAGAGCATAGGGGCCTCATCCTTTTCACCTTCGCCAATCACCACGACTCCATGCATATCGACGCCGTCAAGGGCAAGTCGCATGGCGTTTACAGCGGCCTGGTCGACTGCAATTTTATCGCCTTTGCCCATCCAACGGCCGGCGCTTAGGGCAGCGGCTTCGGTTACACGCACCAACTCCATGCCAAGATTTCGCTCTCTAGTACCAGATTGCTCAAATCGTTCTTCTGACATTGACCACCATCCTTCTTGATGACTCTAAACATCGATTTTACGGGGGTGTACACGACAATGCTCTGCCAGCATTATGGCGCGCAGACAATCCACCGCCTCTTGCAAGTGCCCATCCCGGTTTGTGATCAGGTAATCGTACCAATGCTGTTCTGCCAACTCTTTACGAGCGTCGGCTAATCGTCTCCGAAGTTCCTCTTCTGTCTCTGTTTGCCTGCCTGTTAGCCTCTGAGTAAGTTCCTCTAACGAGCCTGGAATGAGAAAAATAAATATTGCATCGGATACCTTACTACGAATGGTGGCAGCGCCTTTCACATCGATTTTCAACAGTACATCTCGGCCTGCTGACAAAGTATCACGTATGAGTTTACGCGGTTGCCCATACCAGTTACCATGCACATTTGCATACTCGAGCAATTCATTTTGACTTACCAGTTGTTCAAATGTTTCTTTGCTGATGAAATGATATGGGTGGCCCTCGCTTTCGCCCGGACGTGGAGTACGAGTCGTTACAGAAGGCACCACGTAAAAATCCATGCCTTGTTGCTTGAGCGTGTTAATAACTGTGTCTTTTCCTGCTCCTGAAGGCGCTGAGAGCACGAAGAGGAGTCCCTGACGAGTTGAGGACTGGGCGGATGCGAGTTGCTGATTTTGGGACACAAATTGCTCCGTCTCAAGTTGCATGCCGTTTTCCTACGTTATTGGACTTGGAAAGGTTAGTATACGAACAGACCACTCTTTGTTATACTATGGGAACTGCTCTTGACAGTATTGTACAACACACATGGGTTTCTTGGTAATTGGAAAGCGATACATATGCATATCGATGCCATTACGCTCGCAGCTATTGCCGATGAATGGCGCTTGTTGCTGACCAGGGCACGTATAGATAACATCATACAGCCAACCGTTCACTCCATTGCAATACAATGTTATGCCCCAGCGCAAGAACAAGAGCAAGGTGGAAAGAACCGCTGGCTCTATCTCTCAGCTCACCCCCAGTTAGCGCGTGCGCATATCACAGCGCTCAAACCTTCCAGAATTGTCAATGAGCCGCCTGCATTTGTAATGTTATTGCGAAAATACCTCGAAGGCGCTCGCATTGAAGCCATCCAACAAGCGCGTTGGGAGCGTGTCATAGAAATTAGTGCGGGCCATCGTAGCGCTTCGGATCCCGCGGAGCGTACCAGCTATCGACTCATTATTGAGTTAATGGGGCGTATGAGCAATATCATTCTATGCAATGATCAAGGGCTGATCCTCGGGAGCCTGAAACATGTAGGGGCTGATGTCAATCGTTATCGCGTCATAGATGCAAATGTTCAATATGTTCCTCCTCCTCCCCAGCAACGCATGGCCGCAGGTCTAACTTTGCCTCGTTTGGAGCCTACAGCTATTACTGCTGCTCAACTGGCTCTGTGCGAGAAAGAGGATATGGAACTCACACAGGTTGTACAGTCGCAGGCCAGGAGAAAGTCTACGAAGATACAAGAGCCAAAACTGTGGCAACTATTGACAAGGAACCTACTTGGATTCAGCCCATTGTTAGCTCGTGAAGCCGTCTATCGTAGTACTGGTGATGCGGAATTGCCGACCAATACCGGTGAAGCCATTTTGGAAGAACTGGCGTGGAATGTTCGCGACCTTGCTGCCTTGTTTGATACACATACATGGAGGCCCCAACTCGTCGAGCGAACTGGAGATACTGATGAAACGCATACATCCTTTTCATCCCGCGTCCCTATAGCCTTTGCTCCCTATGTTCTGGAGCAATATGCCGGATTGCCCGGGATGCGTATACGCGAATCTTCATCGATCAATATCTTGATTGATGAGTTTTATGCCGGTGCTGAGTGGCGTGATGCGATGGAAAGCGTTCGTGCTCCTGTGAGAAAAGTCTTACAGACAAAACTCGAGCGTTGTAAACGCAAATCAGCATTGCTTCAACAAGAATTAGCTGTCTCAGAAGATGCCAGTCGCTATCGTTTACAGGCCGAACTGCTACTTGCCTATCAGCATGAAGTGAAACAAGGCCAGAGTAGTGTTGTGTTGCAAAACTTCTTTGAAGCTGAAGCCAACCCATCTGAGGTGGCCATCTCACTTGATCCGCGTTTTGATGCCGTTGGCAATGCTAACCGCTTCTTCCACAAATATCACAAATTGCGCCGTGCTCTTGCGCTCGTTCCCGGCCAGATTGAACAGAATGCAACCGAGCAGGCAACGGTTGAGCAGTTATTGGCAGACTTGATGCTGGCTGACACCCCTGCTGAGGTGGCGCTGGTCAAGGCTGAGGTGCAGAGCGCTGGTTACATGCGTGGCGCTAAATCTACTGGATCCTTAATTACTGGCGCGCGGAAGCAATCACACAAAGGCAAGAGTGGCAAACAAAAAAAAGGGAAGCCAGTTCCACCCGGTGGTGGCGTTCCTCTGCATATTCAGAGTCGTGATGGGTTTACAATCTTAATTGGCAAGAACAGTCGCCAAAATGAAGAAGTAACTTTTCACCAGGCTGCCGCTAATGATATCTGGCTGCATGCGCGTGGCGTACCTGGAGCACATGTAATTATCAAAGCGGGAGGTCGCGACATCCCTCGTAGCACCCTTGAACAGGCTGCAAGCCTGGCTGCTTATTACAGCCAGGCTCGTGGAAGCACTAGCGTACCAGTTGATTATACCTTGCAGCGTCACGTGCGGCATATGAAAGGTGGAGGTCCTGGTATGGTTATTTATGAACGTGAAAAAACTATGTATGCTGAGCCTGAAGCTTTTCGGTAATAGAGAACCTGTTTAGCTGGTCGTCAAATCCATCCTCTACTGAGTAACGCTGCACGCGCTGCCTCTTGCTCAGCAGCCTGTTTGTTGCGGCCCTGTCCCCTTCCGGCCACCTGATCCCCTAGCAGCACTTCCACCGTGAATTCGCGGTTATGAGACGGCCCCTCTTGATTGACAAGACGATATGATGGTGTGATGCCAACCTGTGCTTGAGCCTGTTCCTGAAACAGAGACTTTTGATCTTTGAACAATCGCTTGCTAACGATGGTTTGCGCTAACGGTTCCAGTCCTGGAATCAGAAATTGTTGCACTACCTCGATGCCCTGATCTAGATACATTGCGCCTAGTACAGCCTCGAAAGTTGATGCGAGTACACGTTGACTCACTCCGCTGCTTTGCTCTCCCTTTCCCATTAGTAGGAAATTTCCCAAATTGATTTCTTGAGCTAACGTTGTCAATGTCTCGCGTCTCACAAGTGCGGCTCGCAGATCACTCAATTCTCCCTCGCTTAAATCGGGGAAAGCGCGGTACAGGTAATCAGCACTGATAAACGCGAGAATTGAATCGCCAAGAAACTCAAGTCGCTCGTTAGAACTTAATCCCTCTCCGGCAGTTTCGTAGATGTAGGAGCGATGGGTGAGGGCTAGCTGCAACAGGGACGGGTTCTCAAAATGTATACCCAATGTCTCTTCCAACGATTCGTACATGAATATCTCTCCAATGCCCCTTTGCCTCTTATTCGACCCGCTCTGTAACCTGGAATGTTCCTTAGCATTTCCTTGTTATTCATTGCGATACACCATCGCAATCGTGGTCATTGTAGCGCGTGTTTGTACGTGTCGTCAACTTACTGGACGGCCGTACGATCATGTGTTACTCTACGTGTGGTGGGTTTGAGTAAAACAGGCAATCGCGGGCTACAAAGCACGAGGAAAGTCCGAACTCCAAAGAGCGGGATGCTGGATAACATCCAGTGAGGGTGACCTCAAGGAAAGTGCCACAGAAACATACCGCCCGACAACTTTAAGAAATGTAGCGATGACACTTGTATCGCCTGTCGGGTAAGGGCGAAATGGTGAGGTAAGAGCTCACCAGCAGCCAGGCGACTGGCTGGCTGGGTAAACCCCATCCGGAGCAAGACCAAGCAGAGGGGATAGTGTGCACTAAGTGTACGCTTGCAGATGGCTCGTCTGTCAACTCTCGGGTTGGTCGCAGGAGGCGACAGGTAACTGGCGCCCTAGATAGATGATTGCCACCTGTGTGGTCGAAAGGCGACACAGGTACAGAATTCGGCTTATGTTATGCTCAGGCCCACCCACCAATCGGCCTGTAGAGCGGTAGTAGCCTATAATGTTAGAGAACGATAATACTCCACCCTGGTATAATGCCTGCCATATACCTACACCCCATTGAAGTATACAGGTGGTAACCATATACACCTTATTGCCGTATGGGGTTACCAGGGTAACAGATGCATAGGTGAGGGGTTATCACCCACATACTACGCCAACTAACCACATCCATCTATAGTGTACGTAAATTGGGGCATAGACAAGACGTGTGGCTTCAACTTCTGTATATCCCAGTGTGAGCAGGTGTTCAAAGTCTGCTCTATCAGTAGCATACAAATTCTCTGGCATAATTACGATACTCCCTCTATACTAAAGGAACGAATTACAGGTTCTACTCAAGCAGACTTTTGAAAGTCTTTATGATGTATATACGCTGAAAAGTATCTCTAAGATGCAGCTTTCAAATTAGATATCGCTTAATATTTAATACGTTGATACCTCTTACTAATTACAACTTCTTTTGGTAAGAGAAAATTCCGGATATTTGCGGAAACCAGTTGTATAGAAGAATATACGAGATAAAAATGAAAGAAGTTACACATCTTTGACCTTAGCTCCAACCTGAATCAACCTGCAAGCTCGTTCAGCCGCATCACTTAGCAACCATGCCGCATTTTCCATTGCAAATGCTAAAGTCATAGGACCGGAAGGCAGCGTTGCCACGGCATCAACACCAAGCTCATAAACAACCCGGTAATTATCACCCAGGCTTCCGGCAAGGGCTAGTACGGGAAGTCCATAGCGTTTCGCAATTTCTGCTACAGATCCAACACTCTTCCCATAGGCTGTTTGTGCGTCAATCTGCCCTTCTGCTGTAATCACCAGGTTAGCCGTTCGTATTCTTTCTTCCAGGTGTATTGCCTCAAACACAATCTGAGCGCCTGGTCGTAATGTTGCGTGTAGGAAGGCTATCAACCCTGCTCCCAGGCCACCGGCAGCGCCAGCTCCGGGGATTTCACGAACGGACATTCCGAGATCTTGTTCTATAATCTGAGCATAATGGGCCAGCGCACTATCTAATTCTTCCACCATTTCAGGCGTAGCTCCCTTTTGAGGCCCGTAGACTGCCGAGGCTCCTGTGGGTCCGCAGAGTGGATTGGTCACATCACAGGCAACCTCTAGCGTGCATTCTTGCAGACGAGGATCCATAGTCGATGTTGAGATATGAGCAAGTGTTGCCAGTGCAGCGCCGCCACGTGCAATCTGTGTTCCCTGTCGGCTAAGAAGCGCAGCTCCCAATGCTTGTGCCATACCGGCTCCCCCGTCATTCGTTGCGCTACCTCCGATACCGATAATGAAATGTCGACTTCCATAGTCCAAAGCTGCCAGTATCAGTTCGCCCACTCCATAAGTAGTAGTGATTCTCGGATCGCGCTGATCAGGAGGTACGAGCGGCAATCCTGCACATGAGGCCATTTCAATCGCCGCAGTGCTCCCATCACCCATTAGCCCAAAGAAAGCTGGAACAGGTTTTCCCAACGGACCTGTCACCGTCTGCTGTATGATTTTTCCATTAGTAGCATCGACTAGAGCTTGTACAGTTCCCTCACCGCCATCAGCAATTGGCACGATTTCAATTTCTGCCTTTGGGTAAACTGCTTGCACACCCTGTGCAATAGCCAATCCGGCTTCCGCAGCCGTAAGACTTCCTTTGAGCGATTGAGGTGCAATGAGAATGCGCATGAATCTCTCTCCGTTGTTAGTATAAAAATTTGTTGGTTGAATTATATCAGATCGCCTCCACCAATCTGTGTGATAGAAGTGATAGAAGTGATAGAAATGTTAGAAATGTTAGAAGTGCCACAATGATCCTGATGAAAGATCAGATTCACTCAAGCCACATACACTCTAAACGCAGTGCATTCCTCAAGCGTCGTTCATACTGTTTGCGCGGAATCTCAGTCATCCCTAGAGTTGCTAGATGCGGCGTCCAGAACTGTACATCATGCAACACAAATCCTCGCGCTTTCAGGTGCTCAACAAGCGCGACGAGGCAGACCTTCGAAGCATCGGTGGCACGAGAGAACATACTTTCACCCATAAAGGCGCCACCTAGGGCAACTCCATATAACCCGCCAACAAGTTCACCATTTTTCCACGCCTCCACGCAGTGAGCCAACCCTGTGTAATACAACTGCGTATAAGTAGCAATAAACGACTCGTCTTCTCGTTCGGCACACCGCCGCATAACCATTTCAAAATCAGTATCCATGCGCACTTCATAAACACGCTTACGCAACGTAGCTCGCAGCGAATGTGACACATGTAAATTCTCATGTTCAAGGATCGCGCGAGGATCAGGTGCAAACCATCGAATTCTGCCAAAATGATCCGCCATAGGGAAGATGCCCTGCGCGTAAGCATTTATAACCAGTATTGGATCAAGTGGCTCTGGTGCTCTTTTTTTCATCGACGTTGTTATATGAACCTGATTCTCCGAGAATGATACTATCTAGAAGATAATTTTGTTCCCTCATCATAACATAGAAAAAGATCCTGGTTAATCTCTGATCAATTCCTGCCTCACCTCGTCATCCCAACTTACATGGATTGTATAAGCGCGCATAGGCACAGCAGGCGTATCTGCTGCTACTGCTCAGGCAGTATGCTCTACCGTACAAGCATAGCTTCATCATGTTATAATCACATCGAAACTAAGTAAATTGCTCAGTGCCAAAGGATGTAGAGCATGACAGCACAGCAACCAGGTCAACAGTCAGACAAATCCCGGAGGGAGAGCCAGAAACGCAATCAACTCCATAGGATTCGCTGGATTATTGTTAGTATTGTGCTCATTCTCATCGCTGCTGGAACTGTTATCTGGCTATTGACACTTCAGGGAACCTGGATCACCATTCTACCCCTAGTTATCTTTACGATACTTGGTATAATTATTGCCCTTTTCCAATGGCTCTTCCCTGTCTCATCTAACACCTCTGCCCATCCGTCAACTACTATCCATCCATCCCTTATCCCACAACTATCAACTGTTACTCCTGCTCTATCAACAATGCCGGAGATCCTTGTGCACGTTCCCCCCGCTGACCATACTCATCCTCCACAATCAGGCCTGCTTGATAAGCGCGCCTACCGGGGCATTATGGGAGTTCCTCCACCAACCGATCCTAGAACCATCCAGCAGCGTGAAACAGTCGTTAAGGATATCTTCACAAAGCTAACCCAGCCAGATATTACAGCCTTTGTCTTGACAGGTATTGGAGGAGTTGGCAAATCGACACTTGCGGCCCTGGTCTACCGCTACGCGGAAGAGCAGCGTCATGCGGGCGAAGGACTGTTTGCCTCTGAAGCAGTCTGGCTGAATATCGATCCTGCTGTCACCTTTGCCGACCTCGCGGGGAATCTCTTTGAAGTGTTGGGTAAGCCTTTGCCGGATTTCACAAACCTGTCTCTTCAACACCAGGCTATGGCGCTATTCAATGTGCTGAATACCACTGATCAGCAACAACTGGTCATCCTGGATCAGTTTGAAAACCTGCTTGATTTGCATACCGGGCATGCGCTTGCAGATCGACCTGGTGTCGCTGAATGGCTCGATGCTCTCAATAGTCAGCAATCGCGCTGTCGTATTCTACTTACCAGTCGCCTCTGGCCGCAGGGAACTCACGAATATCCTCCGACTTATATGCAAGAATATTTTATCCAGGGACTGGAAATCAACGAAGGCATAGAATTATTGCGGAAACAAAGGATAGATGCAGCAGATGCAGATTTACGTACCATCGTGCAACACTGTCAGGGTCATGCTTTTGCGCTGACCCTCCTGGCATCATTCCTGCGAACCCGTAATCTGAGCCTTGCCTCCTTCTTCCAGGATTCCATCTATCCACAGATCTGGAGCGGAAATGTCGCCCGCAATCTCCTTGACTGTATCTATACCCGGCAACTGAAGGATGAGCAGCGCAAACTGCTATTGGCCTTCTCCGTCTATCGTAAACCAGTACATGTGAGTGCTGCGCAAGCGCTTCTAGATGTTGATGGCGAGGGGCCGAATATGCAGGCACAATCTTACCTTGATGCATTGCTGAATCAACATTTGTTACAGGCCTGGGGTGAGGGCCGTTACCAGTTGCATAGCATTGTTACTGGCTATGCGCGAAGCCACTTTGTTGATGGCAATGAACAAGCCAATCGACAGGAGCTACGAACGGCGCACGCCAAAGCCGCGCAATATTATGTGCAATACGCATCCACAGTTTGTCCTCCGCGTGGAAATCGGCGGCAGTATAACGATGTTGAACCACTAGTAGAGGCTGTCTGGCAGTTGTGTCAGGCCGAACAATGGCAAGAAGCCTATAACCTGATGGAGCAAGAAGGTATCTTCGCTACACTTAAACGTTCGGGTGGCAATGCCATGCTGCTGGAACTCTATTTGCTACTTTTTCCATTGGCTAGATGGAATCCAGGGCGTTTACAAGAGGCGCGTATCTATAACAATCTCGGCGTAGTCTATAGGTTGTTGGGCCGCCTTGAGCAAGCGCGCGAATATCTTGAGAAAGCGCTGCAGATATATAATCAAGAGGGAAATCGCATCGGGGAGGGCCGGGTGCTCAATGATATGGGCCGGGTCTTTGCTGAAATCGGGAACAGGGAGAAAGCGCGTGGAGATTTTGAGAAGGCGTTGAGCATTTACCAGGAGCAGGAAGACCATCCTGGAGAAGGTTCTGCACTTAATAACCTGGGCTGGGTCTTTATTACTCTTGGACAGAATAAACAGGCTCAGCAGTACTATGAACAGGCATTGAGTATCTTTAGAGAACTGGGAGATCGCATCGGAGAAGGCGCGACACTCAATAATTTGGGCCGGGTCTATGAAGACCTTAAGCAGCGAGAACGAGCGCAAGAGTATTACAAGCAGGCATTGGGCATATTTCAAGAAGAGAGAGATCGTAAAGGTGAGGCCTGGTCGTTGAACAATCTTGGCAAGGTGTACAGAAAGTTGGGGCAATATGAACAATCCTTGCAGTACCTTGAACAGGCTCTAAACATCAGACGAGAAATAGATAGAAAAGGGGAAGGCAGAACGCTCAAGAATCTGGGCACAGTCCATGAGATACTTGGAAATAAACAGCAAGCTATGCAGTACTACAAGGAAGCCTTGAATATCGCCCAGGAGATAGAAGATCACGAGGGCCAGGGCAAGACGCTGCGCAATATGGGCAAGCTTTATCTCGATCAAAAGAGTTATGAGGTCGCGCTAGCCTCATTACTGCTCGCTAAAAACATCCTCTACGAAGTGCAAAGTTCCTACTGTGATGAATCACAACGCGGGATCGATACCCTGCGCAAAGCGGTCGGTGAGGAAGAGTATGCAGCATTGTTAGCACAAGTCGAGCCAAAAGCACAACAGATTGTGGAGCGGGCATTACTTGAGGAGATAGAATAAGTTGGAAGACTATCAAAAGAACTATATTCAGACCGCCATGAGTAAAGCGAGATATGAAATGTTGCCAGACGATGGCACTTTCTATGGAGAAATTCCGGGTTTCGAGGGAGTCTACGCGAATGCAAAGACATTCGAAGCATGTCGCGATGAGTTGGGGGAAGTGCTAGAAGGCTGGATTTTGTTCCGTGTCTCTTTGCACTATCCATTACCTTCCTGCTGAGCTTTAGCTCCCCTCCCAAACCACCTCAAATACTTCACTGCCCCCGTATTCACCTCCCCGACCATCTCCAAATCCTCTGGATTCAACGGCTTGATTAGCAACAATAGCCCGAAGGACAGCACCAGAAACACTACACCGGCTATCACAAGCATAACGCGACCTGAAGGATGCCAGATGATTCCGGGCAATGCTGCTATCGTCAATGCCAATAACATTCGCAAAGTGAACCCCAGGGGATATTTCTCGGGTAAATCTCGCCAGAGAAATGCGAGCAGTAGGCATCCCATAATGATTTTCGAGATTCCGTCAGCTACGAGCGCCCCTGCTGGCCCCCAGTGCGAAATTAACACTATCCCAAACATTATCGCTGCTATCAAACCTATGAACTGCCCTAACACAACCAATCTTGGCTTGCCTATCACGTAGAGCGTCAATTGATGAATGGGTGTGCCGAGAACGCGCACAATGATATTAAAGAACAGGAAAATTGCCATTAGCGAACCCACCTGGTCGTACTTGCTACCATATAATAAATGCACAACAGCCTGCGCATTGAACAAGCAAAACACCAGGACCGGGGCCGACAGGAGCGTTTCGACCTTGATGAGTGTTTGCCAGGTGCGTGCCAGGCGATGATAGTCCTTTCCCACAAATGCGGCAGCGAGCGCTGATCCACCTACTGCCCCAAAACCCGAGACTAATAGGAGGCTGGCAGCATCCGCCAGTTGGAAGGAGAGATTGAAGTAAGCTATCTGTGCCACCGAGACTGCAAAGTAAACGAGTAGGATAATAGATACTTGCTTTAATAAGGCTCCTGAGATAAGGTTTGTTATCCAGGCCGAGATCCCGACTCTCAATACTGGCTGCATAGATTGTTTATATGTTGCTCCTCTTGTGAGTAATAAAGGAGCCTGCCAGAGCACGAACACTGCTGCAGTCAATAATGAACAGATGGCTTGCAACCAGAGTACACTATCAATACCCCAACCTAGTTGTAGCGCGATGAAGCTAAGTCCCAGTAGAAGTACCTGAGCTATGCTGCCGAAGATAAACACGATACGCATGCGCATCTCAGATGCGTAAATGGCGATAAATAGACTGGTAATGCCGTTCCCCAGTACCCAAAAAGCAATAGGTGTGATATGACCAGGCAGACCAGGACTGCGTAGCCCGGCGGCTATGGCCGCTGAACCCGAAACTGGAATAGCAGCGATGAGCATTGCTAATCCTGGCAACATAAAGAGCATGATACCCACTGTAATGGTCAAGATCACAAGGCGTATAGCGAGTAACCTTCGCACTAGTAGCGCTGCTGCTGCTCTGCCATGTTCTGCAAGGACGCGAGGGACAAAGGTAGTTGTTGCGTCTTCTAATCCAAATGCGATGATATAAGCTATGGTATTGAATGCAGCGGATGCAATTGCGTAAACACCATACTGTTCAACAGACACTTTGCGTGTCATGATCAATGTGAGGATGAATAAGGAGACAAAAACCCATAGTCCATATACTTGATTAAGCAGGTAATTCGAAGGCGTGCGCCTCAGCAGGTACCTGGCGCCCTTCTCTCCTCGAGGGATCTCAGGCTCTGTAATGCTGCCTAACAATGGATGTATTTCGCCAGGAACAACATCTTGCGTTTTGATGGAGCCTTCTGGTTCTTTCACTGCTTTAGTTTCTTCAGTACTTTGCTCAGCCCTTGTAGAATCATTCTCTCTATTTGCTCTGAGATTACTAACCCGCTCGCCACCAAGATGTACTAATCTAAGTGGTCGTAACTGCGGTTTCTGAACGTCTGCATTCATTGTATGTTATTGCAGCTTGAAAATAAACCGTCCGAGCCAGCCAATAGCGCCTAATGCGGCGAACAGTTCCAGTACACTGACATTCGCTGTCACCTGTGTGGGTGAGACCAGGTAGAAAGCGCCAACTTTGAAGGATGCAGCAATCACGAATAATCCTAATCCAATCCAGGCTGGTAAGGTAGCATAAAGAAGCGCTCGTTGCCAGCTACGACATAGGAAGCCTACCGCGGTAGGAACAAGATAAAGCAGCGCTGGAATAATCGGTGCAAGGATTGGAGGGAATGGCCCGTACAGCGCCGCACTCGTAGAACCTGGCAACAGTCGTGTCCATAACTGCGCTGGTACCAGGGCCATTGTTACCAGTATCGTTTCTACTATTACCATGCCAATCACCAGTATGGACAGGCGTTTTTCTCGCTCTGTATTTGTTGTGCTTGAATGCAGCATATACCCATCCTTTATAAGGAATTCTCTTCTATTTCTTGCCCTACTCTCAATTTGAATTAGTTTTTTGGAATGGGAAGCAATCCCATCTGGTATTTAAGCATCAAAATGCGGCGTACCGAATCATCGATACGTTGCTGACTAATCTCTCCTGAATCAATCGCTTGTTTGATTCCCAGGATCATGCTGGCGACATCTGCGGGAGTAATAGGGCCCATTAATACATCTGAACCTGCCTCAACTGCCACTGCTGCGGCCTGTGCCTCTGTATAGTAAGCGGTAATGCCTTCCATAGTCAAGCTATCCGTCATGATTACACCTTGAAAGCCTAGTTCTTTGCGTAAGATGCCCGTCACAACCTTATAGGAGAGAGAAGAAGGTACGTTACTATCTATCGCATGCACAATTTCATGCGTCACCATAATTGCATGCACATTGCCTTGTTGAATGAGTGCCCGGTATGGAGCCCAGTCGATAGCCTCCAGGTCACTCTTTGAGCGATACAGATCAGGTACGCCACTATGTGGATCAACACCTACATCGCCTAAACCTGGGAAATGCTTGAGCGTGCCTGATACTTTGCCACTTTGTTGTAGCCCTTGCAGATAGGCTTGCGCCATCTCCGTGACTAATGCGGCGTTGTTGCCATAAGTACGACCATAAAGTTGAGGGTTATAAACATTCGTAACATCAACTACAGGGGCGAGATTGAGATTAAATCCATAAGATGCGAGATCTTGCGCATCCTGGATTCCCGCAGCCATTGCCTTGCCTGGATCATTCATGGCGCCAATATCAGCGGCGGGGGTCCTTGGTCCATCCAATGCTTTCAAGCGGTCTACCGTTCCGCCCTCCTGGTCGATGGCTACTATCAGGGGAAGAGTACTGTTGCTCTTCATTTGCTGGATAAGTCCTTTGAGCTGCACCTTATCGGCAATATTATTATTCACGGTGAACAACAAGACAGCACCAACGTGGTATTGACTGATCATTGTACTGATATCCAGCGAATAAGTGGGACCAACAAACTGGACGATCATCATCTGACCAAGCTTTTGATCGAGCGTCATATTTTGTACAATCATGTTGATATATTGCTGTGGAGTCAATTGAGGTGTTGCTTGCGCAGTTGCTCCTGGGGTCAGACTATGATGTAGTTCGTTTTTTATAATAGCCAGAGGATTACCATTATCTGTTGTAGCCGGTCCTCCAATTACGAAAGCCCAGCCCTGCGGACCAATAAATTGCGCGTAACCAGCATAGACAGCATTCAGTACAACTATCAAGAGCAAACTGGCGTATAGGATAGCTTTTCCTCGAGTGATTCCTGGTCGCTGTTTCGTCTTTAACGGAGTGGTTGGAGTTTCCTGTGTTACCCCTATCTCTGCTTGTGCGGGAAACTTAAGAGTATCACTTCTCTCTAATTGTGTGTCTTCTGCTTCGGAATAATCTGCTGCCCGTATATTTACTGTATCGAGACTATCTATTGCCTCAAACGAGTCATTCTGGGAGTTGCTTGCAACTTCAGAACTGTCTTTGCTGGATCTATTTGTGTCTGTACCAGTCGAATCAACAGGCTTTTGTTCCAACTTGCCACTTGTATCGGATGATTGAATAATGAATAATTTTTGGGTCACTTCTTCTCCATCGTCTCCACTTTGAAGCTTCCTATTTGACGTTGGAGGTCTGGTTGACTCCATGAGATACCTCTTTCAATAGATAAAGATAACTGCTCACTATACTAACGTAAAATGCATCAAAATACTATAGACAACTATACAAATTTAGGACTGATGGACTTTTTGAGTTATTTCTTTTCCAAGCACTCTATAGATAACAAACTCAACAATAATAAACGATAAAATTTACCCGGCGAATGCTTGTTCTGGTAGCTGGAGTACGATATAGTTTCCGCTCTACAACGTCCTGTAGATCAGTTCTTATCATTCGTAACGCATTTCGTAACGATTACGGGACGAACGTATGGTAAAATGAGAGCAAGAAAGATATATTACACTCCACGTCGTCTGA
>WNFC01014904.1_pt1 | contig 16995 bp, 19 predicted proteins | sample 5400541 | NCBI WGS metagenome assembly WNFC01 (sample SAMN13153342, study PRJNA577476) | soil metagenome | isolation source: 120 cm saprolite under Douglas fir tree site 2 hole 2 replicate 1 | place: USA:California | collected 2015-04-18
GATGGTAAGGACGGAGGACGGGTTGACGCACCATCTCGTTCCTTGAGGTAGTACCCCCACGCCGGAGCGGCCGGGTCATCATCTTCGCTGCTGCGGCCGCCAGGGATGTGCGGCACCTCGAGCATCGCCATGGCGCGGTCGAGCAAACCGTGCACGATCTCGAACCCGGCCGTCTTGTTGCACCACAGCGCCGCGGCATGCCGCTCGTTGCGCGCCTGGCGCTCGCGCGCGGCGTCCTTGAACACGACGTCGGACGTATCGAAGATGCGCAGCGGCAGCGCGTGCGACCGGTTCTCCCGGATCGTCTTGAGCAGGCCTGGCAGCAGCGACGTGCGCACCACCTGGAACTCGAGCGTCTTGGGGTTCGCGATCTTGACCGCCGTTTGGCCGTCGTCGGCCGTGTTCAGCCAAGCAAAGTTTTCTTCGTGGGAGCACTGCGATGCGATGCGATGCGATGCGAGGACCGCTCGTTAGGAGGCGCTGGCGCCCGGAGGAGGGAGGGGGGGATCACATACGAGAATGAGTGGCAGAACCTCGACCCAGCCGGCGTACGCCCATTCGTGCCGGATGATGTCGCTGAGCTTGCTAACAGCCAGCGGCTGCGCTACTGTGCTCGTCGCTGGGAATATATCTGGCAAATTGTTGAACCCGTAGGCGATCGCCGCGTCTTCCATGATGTCGCATTCATGCAGAATGTCAGGCCTCGTTGGCGGGATAGACACGATGAGCGTATCTGCGTCCCCAGATGAGAGCTCTGTCCGCAACGACATGCGCTCGAGGAGGTCTTTAACTTGTGATGCGGAGAGACTCAGCCCTGTGCAAGCATTGACGTACGAGGCATGCGCCTGTGTCTGTCGCCACGAGAGGTCGGGAGAGATCACGACCCGACCATCTGGGTAGATTATTTTGACGGGCTCGATGCTGGGTAGGACATGTCGGTCAAGTAGATATCGACGATGGAATGGGACACACGTAAAAGGCTCCTCGCAATACTCGGAAAACATCGTCGCGATAATGTTGGTCACGATATTTAGTTTCGTCTGGTCCGTCGCTGTCAGATCAATGAAGATGTTTCGGGTGTTAACGGTTATCTTGCTATGCTCCGAGTTTATGATGGGAGGGAAGGAAAGCACACAATCTTCTTGGTCGTAGATGATAGGGTAGACAGGAGAGTCGCGGATAATGGGCAGGAATTTTCCCAGGTGACGATCAGACTGCGTCGTCCGTCAACGAATGAGTCCTCTATCGTTCTCGAATCGCTTACTTCATAGACAGTCATTAGCTCTTCCGCAGTGTATGCTTGTGTCTTGTTCAATGGGACGAACTTGATGTCCTTGGGAGGCTTAGCCTCGTAGCGGAACGGTGTCGTGATGGTATCCAGATCGTGCGTGCCAATAGCGACAAACTGTCGCTTCCGACAGATGTTCTGGTGTAACTTCTCCTGTGTATCTAGGAACGACTCGTACGAGCGTTGCGTGAATTTGACATTTCGAAGGACCGCAGCACCGAAGTAGGGGCGAACTTGGGCTGTCTAGGACGCTGTGAGGGAATGGAAATAAAGCGCGAAACCTGACTTACTGCTGGAGCTACGGTAACCTCTATGATATTCTTCTCCCCTCCGGGTGGGTATACCAATCTATATTCTGGCGTCTTCCCTCTGCGTAAGAACACACGCAACGCGCGCGCAATGCCTTCTATACAGAGTAGGTCATATCTAAAGACATGATCAGCGGCAAGAGTAGTTGGATGTCACGCGTTTCACACCTATTTGCTGGTATTTCTATTTTCAATTGCTAGGGATTGAAGTGAGTACGGTCTCGGTCACCCGTGAATGCACGTACGGGGCGCCCAGCAGGCAGGCCTTGTTTGATCGCGGTCTCAACCTCATCCGTAGTCTAAGTCCACGCATGGTGATGAGCTGTGACGGGAAAAATCTCGAGATGTACAGCACTGACGTCTTCATCAAGCTCGATGCCGAACTCGAAACAGAGCTTGTCGAATTCTTCCGATGCTGTTGCACGAGAGTGCTAAGTCGAGGTGATCGCGAAACATCATGAGTGACATTGCATACAGAATTCCTGTCCAAGTCGTTCCCAGAGGTCCTCCTTGTCCACTGAGACTGTAGGCATCGTACTCAAGAGATGAAATTTGTGTTGACCGCGCTGACTCGGACTCACGCGCGCTTGAGATCATCGCGGCTACGGCCCGGGCATCTTACCTCTCAACTTGCAATGAAGTACATCGCTCTCCTCAGTGGTGGGAAGGACAGCTGCTACAATCTCTTACACTGTCACAAGAACGGCCACGAGCTAGTCGCAGCCGCTTCTCTGAGACCAGAGCCCGGAAAAGGCGCGTGACGCCCTCACTTCCTGCGCCTCCACAATCGTTTTCATTTATGGGACCCCAGAGGAGTTGGACTCCTATCTCTTCCAGACTGTGGGACAAGATGCCATCGAATTCGTCGCTCGCGCTTTGGACGTTCCTCTCTACCGGAGAATAATCTGCGGCACGGCACTCGCGCAAGACTCAGAGTATGGTGGACGCGACGTAAAAGAACGCGGAGGGGTCGACGGAGACGAGACCGAGGACCTGTATGCTTTGCTCGCCGATGTCAAAGTAACGCAGACTCTGTTGATGCAATCCTTTTCGCTCGTTGAACACATAATATGCTGCAGTCTCAACATCCTGACGTGAAGGGTGTATCCGTCGGGGCCATCCTTTCAAACTACCAACGCGTCCGCGTTGAGCACGTGTGAGTACCACCTCCTAGGCCTCGGATTACCCTTTTGTGAACCTATTCACGCTTGTGTACGTTTAGCTGTCAAAGGCTGTCCCTTACCCCTTTGAGCTACTTGTGGCAGAGAGATCAGGCAGAGCTTCTCTCCGAGATGATTGCGGCGGGAATGCAGGCCGTTCTCATCAAAGTTGCGGGAATTGGGCTGACCACGAGACATCTCGGCAAGTCTCTATCCGGAATGCAGCACACGTTAGTGACACTGGTACGTGGTGCTTCTTTGATTATTGACTGATCATGATCCGACCGACTGTCATAGAATACCTTGTATGGTTCGCACATTTGCGGGGAGGGGGGTGAATACGAGACATTGACACTCGATTGTCCACTCTTCAAGCAATGCATCACGTTGTGAGTTCATTGTATGCGTAGTTATCCACCATGTTAATCGCTTCCTAGACATGATACCGAAACCGTCATCCATTCAGACAGTGATTTTGCCACCGTCGCGTTTCTACGCATTCGGCATGCTTCCCTTGATTCGAAACCAGACCACGTCCCTGAGGTGGCCGTTCCACCCTTACTCGATCTACCTTATCGCCAGGTCGTAGAATATCTTCAAACCAGCTTACCGAACAACGATGAGTTCACGGAGCGAATTAGTTGTTCTAACAGGGCCTCAGGCATTCAACTAGTGGGGCCTACCTCCAGATCCCTCGGGAGTTGGATTTCCGTAGGTAACGTACATAGAGACCCTCATGGTGCATCAGATGTATCCCTAGAAGACGAGGTCCGAGAGTGTTTCCATATTCTACAAAGTAAGAGTTCTATTCGCGTCGCACTCCGAGTCGTCGGTTAGCTAATATGACACAAGAATGCCTCTCGGAACATGCGTTATCTCTTTCTCATATCGCCAATATGAACGTCTTCATTTCATCTATGGAAGATTTCGCTTCTATCAATGCTGTCTACGCGACCTACTTCGGCGTCAGTCCGCCAGCACGCGCTTGCGTAGCGGTAGACCTTCCTCATCCCCTGCGGGTGATGCTCGACTGTGTCGCATATTCCGAGCAGAAAGCCTGCGATCGGACGGCATTACACGTCCAAGGTCTGAGCTACTGGGCCCCGGCAAATATCGGTCCATACTCCCAAGCAATCATTGTAAGATCCCAAGCTACCTAGCATCTTGATCGCTAAACAAATGCCGAGCCATCGGCATCGACCCTATCTTATCCTCCCATCCATCCAGGTAGACGAACGCGTTTTCGTCTCGGGCCAGATCGGCCTCGTCCCCTGCTCTATGAGCATCCCGGCGCCCCAAAACCTCGCCACCGAGGTTCCTCTCGCGTCGCAGCACGCCGATCGCATCGTCAAAGCGCTGTCGAGCGGTGCAGGCGGCGGATGGGACGGTCACGCGCAGCTGCTCTTATATTGGGTCGCCCAAGAACGCCACATCTCGCACGCAATAGCGGCGGCGCAACGCCTGGACGTGAGTCTGCGCAAATCTTATTCCAGAAAGAAGCCAAATACCAAAAATACCTTGTTTTCTTTAATGTTTTTTTTTTTGGGGGGGGGCCATGGGGGATTGCTCCTACAGCGAGACGCCACGCCGACGCTCTTCTTAGCCGTGAAAGGCCTTCCCAAAGACGCCCTCATCGAGAAACAGGTTCTCTACCATACAGGCCGAGGATTCTCCGCAGCAGATGATGAGGGTGATACGGCGCCCGTGTCCTGCCTTCCTGTATATGGGACAGGTATCCTCGACTCCGCCGTTCCATCAAACGCACGTCCTTATCTCATCTGGATGCTCCACAGAAACGTTCTCCGAAGGCGACACCGAGGTGCGATACGATGTGTCGCATCTTCAACACGCCACAGCCTCTGCCGCGGTGATTTGCGGCAGAGGCAGTTCGAATTGGGCGAACGTCTCTCGTCGCCTCGATGCCGTAGCTCACCTTGAAGGCAGGCTCACGCGTGCCCTGTCAGTGCGGCTGTTTTACAAAGTCACGACTACTGCAGGTTTGCGAACGCGACGTTTTCAAAGTGGATCCGGTCGTTTCTGACTTTTTGAAAGCAGACCTCCCCCCGATTCAGAGTCTTTTTCGCTTGAGCAATCCGGCGATTACACCTGTTCCCTGCCGCTGTATCTGCACACGGGATCAAAGTGATTGGGATTATGCATTATGTATTCTCAGTGCATGAAGAACTTTATTGAGTTGAGATACTAGATTGAGATACAAGACAGAGGATTGAGAGGCGTTGAGATCCAAACAACGTACTTGCGACGACATTAGATGCGTGATTGAAACCAAAGAGAGAATAGACCGATGCTTTGAATTAAGGGGTATGCTCCTGCTTGAGTACCCTCATCTCTCCCAGACGACGTCTCATCTCTTTCTCCGTGCGGGTTGGAGGTACCATACGGCACAGGATAGCTCCGAACTGCCAATACAATATCAGTACACAGGAGATGGGTGCAGAGGGCAGAGGACAACGTACCAGAGTGCAAAGTCCGCCAAAGCGAAGGACCCAAGCGACACCATTCTTCCCGTAGAACGTGCCGGTGTTCGCCGGGCTGTCGTGGGCTGTCGCATCCGCGAGCTTGAAAATTGCACTTGATGCGATTGCAGTCTTTGAGAGTTTCGGACGTCGTAAGGTTCTGGATAGGGCGGTATGAGGTATACACTCACAAGGAATTGAGGGAAGACGATAGCCAGATTATGGATGCCAAGAATCGTTCCTCCCGCAACACGGGCTGATTTTCGAGCCTCCTCGTTATCCGCTTGATCTTCGAATGAGTGGCGCCGTGTGAGTAATGGCTGGCGTTCATTATTGAGAAGAGCAGTCCTTAGAAGATTTGGAGAGGAAACGGTCCTCGTATGCGATGCGCGGCGATTGACAATGCGTATAGTTCTTTCGGGAGCAGGTCGATCTAATTCTCTAAGGAACTGGCGAGACGCAAAGAAAAAAATAAGTAACGAAGGGGATATGACTAATCGTACGCGGCCGCTGACCTCCATTATGATGGCGAAGGGTACCCAACACGCGACTGCCCAGCAGATGCCAATCAAGCTGACAGCCACGATGGCCTACACAGGGTCAACGACTGTTTGCGAAGGACGGGGAGTAACCGAAACCTTACCTGCCAGACTTTCGTGATGAAGAAGGTGGAAGCGGTGAGGAAGCTGAATAACAACATGGCACCCATCCAAATGTTGCGCAGCAAAAACGGCATTATGGGGAGACGCAATGGTTTGCCCTTGCGAACAGCCTCTGCCTGCCATTGCCTAACTGTATCCCGAAGACGTGCAAGCTCGGCGTCCTCGTCCTCATCGTCGCTTGAAGCGAGCAAGCGAACATCTCGCCGAGCCAGGTAAGGGAGAACTATCCCGGCGATGACGGCAACTATTAGGAACTCGAAGGGTTAGCTTTGAATATTGCTGCATTATGTGCATGGATCGTACCAATGCTATGGATAAGCATCGCCAGAGCGCCAGTACGAGTAGCCAGGTCCTTGTCCGGCTCCTTGTCGTATTGTTGCGCCATAATTTGGCCAATGTAGGTGGTGCTACATAGCGGGTATAAGCACAACCAGGAAGGGCGATTGTTCCCCATTGCTCACGAATAGAATAAGAAGGGGAACCTCAAAAGCGCTAAATTAGTGAATATCTATGGTGGGACTTGCGTCGAATACGTACCAACCCATGAACGCAAAGAGTTGTACGTAGCATACTCGTCGCACGGTTCTAGGAAGCGCGACGACAGCAATGTAAATGTTGTCCCAAATTTCCCGGAATGTCCTATAGGTTGTCAATGTCAAAAGCTGGTCAAAACTCCGATGTAAGGGTTCCGTACCCTTCAGGGGCCCTTTGGAGAATGCGCTCCTCCTCTGTCTGGGTATAACAGGTAATCCAGACTGTAATGACGAGGACAAAGATTACGATGACACAGAATTTCCTGAACTGATCACCGCCGAGTAGGCGAATAATCGGAAGGCTTGCGAGAGGTAGAAAGCCAAAGCCATATCCAACGATGTTTCCTGCCTGTGTCATCCGGCTATGCCAGGCGTTTCCTGCGCTAAGTTGTTCGGGAGGGGTGATATCGAGTAGAAGGTTGCGAAGGGATGCCTGCAGAGCATTGAGAGCAAAATCGAGGACGTAGAACGAAATGACAGCAAGCACGATGGCGGTATTGGACGCCTGCTTACGTGTCAGTGAGGTAAAACGGAGGTAGTCGTACAGGCCATCAAATTATACCTGCCGGTGTTCCTTCGGATCCCAGTTACGGCCGCGCCCGCCTATTCGAAACACAACGTCGAATAGAGAGGCGATCTCCTGGCAATACGCCAGGGTCAGGGTCGATGCCACGAGGGCAGCGGTTGAAAGCGCAATCCAATACCGTCGACGATACTTGGACGTGGACGAGTCGGAGATTGCACCTGGTGAGACGTCACTTCAGTATGAATGCGACGTGCGACGGCGAAGGCCAGCCGGTCTCTGACTCACCGATGACGGGTTGCGCAATCAAACCAGAGATCGGGCCCGCCAGCCACACGAGACTCGTGATGTGCTCGGAAACGCCGAGGGAAAGCAAGAAGGGTGTCCCGTATCTAGCGTGGCTAAGGTTAGAAGGATCCCTGGGATTGATGCAAAGTTTAGTTTCACCCGAGCTCGACTGTCCAGGCAATCTGGGCGCCTGCCATGGATATACTGAGATTGAACAGATCGAACGTCGAGAGGCGACGACGCTTTCCATTCACTTCAGCTCTAGAGACTGTGGACCCGCGTCGTGATGGATTACTGGAATTGACTGGGGGAGTAGTAGCCCCTGCTGCATTGAGCTCACGATCGGACCTTTTCCGTGCACCGGGCCAAGTGATTTGAGTTGTGGGATCAGGATCTACACCGGAGACCGGTGGAAGAGTCATTTTTATTTCTAGAGGGAGATGAGAGGATGAAGGGACAAAACAATGCTACAGCAAGGAGGAGGCCACGAAGAGCAAAGCGGCGAGAGGAAGAGGAAGCTAAGCTAAATAAGGAGAACAGGGAGCGCTCGAGCCGCGGAGCCGCGGGGAACAGTTTCCCCCTGGAGTTTTCCCGCATATGGCAGTCACAGCTGTACTCTAACATACATACACACACAACATACATACACACACAACATACATACTGATGAGCGTCCGATACAATCCACGCCACGGTGACCCGCAAGTCTACAAAACAATATCAACGCAGAGAATGGATAGATGCCCCTCTTCGGTGGCCGTGGCCGTGGTGAAGATCAAGGCTAGGTAATGGTTTCGATAGTAGGTTGAACGGCAATCGACGGCTCGGCGTCGGCGTATTCGTAACAGTCGGCGTCGTCGTGTTCGAATTCGAGTCTTCTTCTGGAGGGTCAGGGAAAACAGCGTATTCCCTTGGCGGGCCCGTAAGCTTTTCGGTCTCTGTGCTGTCCTTCATTGTTGAAAGTGCATTAAGAGAGCTTTTACGCGATGGTGGTGCCTTGAAGCCGGAAATCGTCGGTCCAAAACTGTCCGACAGTGGAGATCGCGTCGAGCTTGATGTCGCCGTTGTCGAGTTGGTACCTGCTCGGCTCCTCGATGTCGTGTCCTGCGAAGAGGTGTGTGTTGTCACAATGAAAGGCGCTCTTCGGAGCTGTGCAGCAGAAAACGAGGGACGTAAGCGACGCCGCCCGGCAACCGACCCGCCCACATCGGGTAACGAAGCAAGGTCATCCCCATTCAACGATGGTCCAGAGGAAACTGGTGTGCTGCCAAGGGGCGCGGACGGCGGAGCGGCAGCTGATTCCGTCGTCCTGACCTCCGTGGACCCACTGCCACTTCGATTCCGACGAAGGTAAGCCTCTATAGCGCTTGCGTCCTGCTCCCTCACACGTGATGCAATCGGTGACAGCGCAGAGGCCGGGTTAGAAACGGACGATAAAAGCGCGCTGCTAGGTAGACGAGATGCCGCTGTTGTATGACTGCCCCGATGGCAAGCTCTCGACATCCCCGCTATCGGAAGTGGCGGTCGTGTAGCTCGCAGCGGACCCGCTGCGGTTCCGCATCGCATGTCCCACTCCCAACGACTTCATTTCTGGCTCGAAGCCATCCAATTCTGCCGCACGGGCAGCCGCCTGGGCAAATATGCGTCGGGCCTTCTTATTGTGCTCCACCTGTGCTCGAGCAGTACTCTCGAGCGTATCACGGATACTGTAGCTGACCCCACAGAAACGGAAACGCATTTTCAGATGGACGGTGTGGCAACGTGTGATAACGTACGAGTATGCGTAATCTGAGGGCGAGTATCCCTGGTTGTTTTTTGCAGCGAATAGGCACCCTCGCTCAATCAATAATTGGACGATCTATGTCATGGTCAATTTCCAACACCACACCCCAAGTCCGATATTGTTACGCACAGGAATGTGCCCCCAAGCGCTCGCGCTGGATTCCAGCGTCATTAAAGCTCCATGCTTGGACTGGCTAAAGACTTACTAGTGTAGAGGAGTATTTCCGTCATTGTCGGATAAGTCAAAGTCGGCCCCTAGATCACAGAGCATCTAGTGACAGAGTGTTGGAGGACGAACAAGACGAGCATGACAGAAGGACATACCCGACATAGTTCTTCATTTCCTTTCAAAGCTGCGACGTGCAACGCGGTTTTCCCCGACGAATCTGACCAGTCTAGGATGAACGGGTATCGGTCGTAATACAACCTTGCCATCCGAAGGACAGCGCCCATGAAATCGGGATCTGAAGGAGCGTATAGTGGACTCGGAGGTGGCTTCATGTCCGCGAGTAGAATGAGGATCGTGCTGTTCTCTGAATCCTAACGAAAAGCTGATGTGAGAGACATTTGGAATAGGGATGATATGGGCTGTACCCTGCTGAGCTCCTCGTCGTCGTGGCCGGCATTGAGCAAAAATTCGAACATGTCCTCGTTCCCCTCCACCACAGCCCACGCCAATGACGTGTATCTCTTGGGGCCAGGATCCGGGTTTCGCATATCAATACGTTGGATAAGACGCTTGACGAGGAAGAGGTTGTTTTCTACAAGGATGTTAGAATCATAGGAGGAAAAAATGGGCAATAACGTACCTCTAACCGCCTTTCTCAGGCGTACGCTGGTGTCTTTCTCAGCCATAGTGTGGTCTTGATGGGAGCAAGTGGAGAACAATCAACAACGGCGCGCTGGGCATCCCATCAAGTCAGCTTCACCGCTTCAGTAATGCCTAATTAGAATCACGTGATATCCCTTGTGTCATTCCGGGGAACTGACTTTCCCACAATTGTCCCGCTTTGTGCCAATGCCCAAGGTCATCTCCAGATCTGCAGTCTCAACTTCTGCCGATGGTACCGTACAACTTTCCTTCCATTAACTTCCCTGTTCTCATTTCGCTCTAGCACGCCCGACGGCATCCTCTGCGGCCGCCTTGAAAGTGTATTGTGAGCCCACCCTTTGACCTCATTCGAGCTCAGCCCCCTGACAACTCCCCCGCGCAACAGACTGCATATGCGGCGAGTTCATAGCAAGTCTCTCCCTTAGAACGATCTGTGCCGCTCTCATGATTAATCCCAGCTCGTAATTGATGCCGCCCTGTCATCGCTACCGCGACGGCAGACAGACGGCGCGGTCATAGTCCGCTCCCAAGACAAAGATGGTGCCAAGGCAAGAGCCTTCAAACTGAATGCGCAGCCTTGCGAGCCCATACTCATTGAAAGGTTTGTTCCTGCACTCCTTTGCTCACGCTGACTGACCTTGTCAAGGTCACAAGGCGGACATGAAAGGCAATATAGATTTCAATGTCCTAGATGCATGTTACCCGTGGCGTATCAACCCAACCCACCCCCTGCAACAGCCGGCCCGTTCCTGTATATCTTCAAGGGGGCTTTGACTCAAGTACAAGGGCAGCTACCCCCTGACGCCTTTCACGGTGAAGAAACTTCCGTATGACATCGGACAAAATCACCCAACCAAATACAATTCACCAGTAAAACTTTTATATATGAGCGACGTAAGGGAATATATTACAGGCACATAAAGTAAGGGACCGGGAGGGTGTAACAACCAAGCATGGATTCGAGAACTTGGGCTCCATGGTGCCATCAGATGGTTCGCATCTAGCATAATGATGGATCAGCAAGGGGAACCGATGGAAGGCATAGTGAGAAGGAGAGAGAAGGGTGTGCGTTGTGCGGTTCAGCTACCGTTGTAGAAAACAGTCACGACAGCAGGGCCAGACGTGGCACATTGCCGTTCGTACAGTGTGAATATGATTGTCATCAGGGAATAGAGAGGCCAAAAGGGATGTGGGGTGTGTTTTCTCACCTGGGAAAATAACAATATTAATCGTGCGACTGGGAGCCTCAGCCGAGTTTTCTGCACACCGTACGATACGATGCAGAAGAAATGGCAGAAGAAAAGCTACCGTATTTATGTTTGTTATTGCAGTGCACGTGCTTCGATTTATTCAACTGAACTGACTCTGCCCTGTGCCCTGTGCCATCCACGTTTTCCACTGCTACACTTCGGCCCAGGCTATCGAGTCCCAGTCGTAGTTCAGGAGTGTCAAAACGTTCAGAAAACATTCATGCACTTTGCCCCGCCCGCAGCCGAGACCTGGACCTTCCTCTTTTCTTATGACTCACACAGCGCTCTTTACACCGATTGCTCCGTTCTATCCCCACCACGTTTCCCTTTATAGCCAGTTTCGTTGCTTCTTTCGAGGGTTCACGCAAAGTCGTCTCGTACCTGGTACAAAGCTATAAAGAAAAAAGAGGGGCGCAAACGTGAGATTTCACCCGTGGGTCGGTGTTCTCCCTAGTCGACTGAAGCGGGCGCAATTAGGCGCCCTATGCGCTGCTGCCACATAGTCAATCCTATCCTCGATGATGTCGTCGAGAACCAAGCCGCATTTATCTTCTTTCGACTTACGGGTGTATTGTTTTATGTAGCTAGTTGTATAATACATAGCAAAGATGACAACAGTACTACTGTAGGCAGTATCAATGATTATCACTCGCTGAAACGGTTCGCTTACGTCATCCGGCGCGGGTGCCAAACAACGTCAGCTCGACTCGACCAAGACGCGCCAACTTGCGCCCTCTGTCACGGGTCAGTCAGTCAGTTACTACCGTCATGGACCTCCCGTCGTCCCGCGAGCTGGAGCTGGAGGCCCTCTTGCGCAAAAAGGACTCTCAGCTCGCGGACTTGACCGTATGTCCCTTTGTCTGGCGTTTTACCTTGTGTCCACTAATCACCTCTTATGGCTGTGCGCAGGACGAGGTCAACACCCTCCGCCAGTATCTCTCGACTCAGCCTAATCCTTCTCTCACCGAGCCCTTGTCTTTACCACCCGCACTCATATCTCTGCTCCTGACTCACATTGATGCCGCTTCGGCAGAAACCGGTGTTAGGTCATCATCCAGCACGGTCAATACAGCCCTTGCTCAGCGCGCGAAGCTTCTGCAAGAGGAAAATGATGAGCTTTATGAGCTACTGAAGAGTAGCGAGACTGGAAAACTAAAGGAGGAAGTGCGCGGTTTAAGACGTGCAGTCGACAAGCTGGAGACGGCCCTTCGAGGTGTGTGAAGCGTGCGACAATGTGGACTTCGATGTCAATGATTGACTTTATGCCTTCAACCACGTTCGCAGAATCTCACCAGGTCATTCGATCCCTTTCGTAAGTCTCATATGTTTCGTTGCTCCAGAGTGCCGACATGTATTCCAGAGACGAACTAGAAAAATCCTACGAGATAGTAGTACCACCCACACGTCCAGTGAACGCATCGTCTCGTCATACGCACCAAGTAGCACCGCATATGCAAGCGCCAACCAGCGGCAATCCCAATGGAAACGGACACGGGAGCAGGACGGGGGGCGGATCCGTCAACAAGCTCCCTCCTACTGCGCCTCGCGCACATAAAAGGCCGCGTCTCTCCGAAGCGCGTGCTTCCCCTGCTACCTCTAGCAACGCTCTCCCCCGTCTCCAAACACAGACGCGTGGTCGCTCCTCGTCCCATCACATAGACTCGCCTGAAAACTCACCGCTGCAGTCTCCGGACACCCGGAAGGCACCCGGTGGGAAGGTCGAGACGGCCATAGACGAGGAACCAGAGCGGGTGCGTGGGCGTGGACGTGACCGCGACCGCGACCGAGAGCGAGAGCGAGGTCGGAGCCGAGACAAGGAACGGGAATCAGAGCGGCGGTCTCGTCACCGGTCTCCCACGGCTCCACGTGAGCCTCGAGAGCGCGAACGTAACAAGGAGCGTGACCACGATCGTGAGCGAGACCGTCCCCGGGAGCGAGAGAGAGACAGGGACCGGACTTCTCGGCGCGGCGGTGGGCACAGCCGTAAGGGTCGTTCGGGCGGTGGCGGTGGCAGTGGTGGTGGCGGATACGGTGGAGTCGACCGCGACCGGACATTGGCCGAGAGAATGGGACTCTGACATTCTCTCGCATGAGACCCTCAATACGCTGGGACGGACCTGCATGAGCTCACAACCATTTATGGACCAGCCAACATAGTGTATCTGGTACGGACCACTCTTATTCTCACGATGCACACCATTGTAGCCGTAGCTGACGCAACTTTCTTTGACTCGCCCGTGCATGGCCATGTAGTCTGTATTAATTTCCTTGTTGTCGGGTTGTTATCAAATGTGTATACTTCAACACCATTTGCGTGCGTCCCCCTATCTTTATCCCCAACGTGTACCAGCAGCACCTCTGTCAGCACTGCCCTATATTAGGATCCGATGTTATTAGGCCTTTTGTGTGCCTTGAATATCTCTATCGTCACACACACCATAGCGTGGCACGTTATCATAGGTCGTAGGAGCTCATGTGTTCCTTTACTGAATAGTTCCTGTGCGTGGCGGTGTTCCTGTTTGATTGGCGCAAGGCACAAAGCCGCCACCACTTTCAGGCAGGGCCTGAATATAGGCCTGGCAACATCTATCTATGGCAAAAATGCAACGGGAACGATCATGCGCGGGCCGTTTATGCAATAATTCGTAGTCAGAAGCGTTGGCATAAGTACTCTCCTTTGCAGCTTACAAGTTCCCCCTCTTAGCAGGCGCTACGAAACCCTCCCCATCCCTGTTTGGTTAATTACAGTTTACGGGAGGAGCATACAGAATTGTGGCGCCCGGTGTTTCAAGCGCCAGTTGGACCAGGTTGGCGCTTCTCACCCGGGCCGATGACGTTTTCTTTTATGGCAAGTGGGGACCCCCGGGCCCTTTGCACGATATTTCTGCGGAGCGCATGATCAATACAGTAGAGCTAGCTGGAACGGCGACCATTCACCGATATATTGGACACCATCCCCCGGACCCATCTACCTCTTCCGCTGCGCGTGGCGTTGTTGTGAGTGTGGTTCGTGCCGCGGCGATCCGCGGATGATGACGCGGGGCCCTTTCGTTATCTCTCTTACTGCAATGTACGCCCGCCCGCCCGTCCCGCCCGTATGGTCCGTCCGTCCGTCTGTCCCGTCCGCGATTCGCACATGTTTGTCGTTCAGTTCAGGTCCCAAAAACGCCAATGTCGCCCTTCCTTCCCCCCCTCACTTACGCCGCTGGCGCCGGGCCGGCTCGTTCAAAAACGAAGCTTTTTTTAATTATTACTGTACAGCAAATCAAAAAGGACGACCGTCACTTCGTTCTTCTGTCGCGTGGTGCCAAAAGGTATCTGTCTGATAAATACGCCGTCCCAATAAACCTCTTTTATATTCATCGTCGTTATCGTCGTAATTTAATTTTTTGGGGGCTCATCCTGTATGTTGAATCGGTCGCATCGAGTGACTCGTATGTATTGTAGCGTTGCACAGTAGGCGGCAAGCAACCACCCGTTTACATGTTTAACAAGTCATTGCGAGCGCGGCCACTCGTTTCCACCGTTTTATTGACACGATCCAATCCACGAGTGACTCGAGATTCTCGAAACGCCTTTTTCTGGGTGGCAGATCAAGACCGCGGCTCGTCACATCTCTCTCTTCGGGCGTCTCCTGGGGCATAATTGATAAGGTTTAAAAAAAAAGCTTCTTTACTTACCCGTGGCTCTTAAAACCCGTAAGAATTCTCAAAGACTCACTCAGGTCCCGAGGACATATTATGACTGAGCATTAATGACTCCCGCTTTCGCAGAAGTCGAAAAAGCTATTTTGCCCGCAAATCACGCGGCACACTCTGGTGGCTCGTAAACTGTCAATAAACGAAACCCGGCGAGTCACCCTGATTATGAGCGTCAACGTGCCGTGCGTCAACCACTCCCTGCATAGGGGTGCAATCGCCGATATGACCAGGTACCGAAGCAAAAGGAAAGGAGTAGCGCATTGACTTGTCAAGAAGCTTTTTTTTTTTCTTTTTAGCCCCCGCTTTGCTCCACCTGTCTTATTGCTCACTCTTGCCGTGCACCACGTCCACGTGTTACGCCATGTGCGCGCACTGCCTCCAGCGTTCCTCAGACGCATCCGGTTGTAACCCCCCTGGTGACTAGCGACGGCGCTAGGTGGCCTCGCGCCGGCTTGGTCGTTCCAATCGGACCTTGTAAAGACACTACAGTACGATGGCGCGCGCGCGGGAGCTGCGTTTGGCAGATCTGCGGGCGTCAATATATGGGCGCGCCCCGTCGAGTTTCCGCAAAATCACGCGACTTCATTAAACATGACGAAATCGCAAGAGCGCCAAGGGGGAACCCATCGTGTCATCGTTGCTAAATTGATGATCGCCCACAGGCGTTCGCAAGCTCCGGTAGGGTCATCGTCAGAGTTGAATTTAGCGGGCTGGCGACAATTAATGGGCGGCCTGATCCAAACACCCAACAACCAAACGTGCGAGTTTCACGTTCAAGTCTCATGCGATCTTCAGGTTGTATTGGTACTGAATGTGCGTGACAAAGAGCTAGTATTATGGGCAATGGAAAACATGGTGAGAGTTGAAATGCAATGACAATAGGCTACGACCTGCGGTCGGTCAATTAGGTGGAGTTATACAGTGAGGTGTTGGTAAATGCGTAGCAGGGGGGATGGCTTGTGAAAAGGGACAGGTGTACAATGGGTCTAATGCATAATGAACAATAGAAAAGGGCTACAACGTCCGGCCTGACAAATTAACACGCGCGTCTGACCCGGCCAAAGGGTTGATTGGGGATACGAGGGTTCAACTACGGACCATCAAGGACGGTGAGGAGAATACACGTCATGGCATCCGATGATCTGGATTTCCGCAATAAGTGTGATTGGGGGGATGGAAAGTCCGGGATGCGGCCTGTGGGAGTGCGGTGGTTCGTTGACCGCGGCTGAAGAACAGGAGTCCGGGGGCTCACACCTAAAAAGTGTGTAGGGATAGGTGGGACGGGAGGGGGTGTCCCGGGCCTACCCGGGCTCGGCGGTGGCGACCGAGGGCGCGTCCGTGAGCGAGGATATGCCGTGGAGATTGGGGTGGGTCCGTGTCCGTGATCCCGCTGAGCTGGTTTTTCGGGGATTGGAGAGGATGGGGAAAGCGGTGAGGTGCTCCTCGCGCGTCTGGCGCCAAAGTCGTCGCCGTCCAGCCATAAGCTCAGATCCAGAGGCGGGAGGGCCTGGGCACGAGGAGCGTGCAGATTCCTTTGAGGGAGGATTGGCGAGCCTGAAGAGGCAGGCCTGCCGAGAGGGGATGGTGGTTTGGATTGCGACGAGGCGTTATTAAGGCGTGGACGCGATTGCTGGTGGTGGAGGGGGGGCGAAGGCAATGGCGTAGGAAGGAGCTGGGGAGAAGGCAGGCGCGGAGGAGGAGAGAGGCAACGTGTGTTGGGATCCATGGCGAAGGGCGAGTAGCGAACGAGCGTCAACCATGTTGGGTTGGGGAGGACGATTTTTATAAGTAAAGGAGACAATGGGCGGGTTGGTTTCGAGTTGACGGTACGCGGCGCGGCGTAAGACGCATCTGTCCAAATTGGTAAGAATGAAATAAATAGGCGCCTTCGAAGCCGAATCTCGATCTTCCCATGCCATGGACGTTGGACCGGGCTCCAGGGTTAGATTTCGTCCGATTTCGCCCGTTTTTTTTCCGATTGTTAACAAGAAACATGAACATGACACAAGGGCACGCATTGAATTCTCGTTCGAGTGTGGGCATCTTCTCAGAAATGGGAACAAATGCCTCCCGTTTCATCTCTCTGACGATCTTCCTCGGGCCCTTCTCTCGTCGATTGCAATCAGGCCACTTTGGTACATACAACTGCAACTGCAAAAGTACTTGACTAACTTTTTTGAAATCGGTCGGA
>WNFC01003500.1_pt1 | contig 16994 bp, 17 predicted proteins | sample 5400541 | NCBI WGS metagenome assembly WNFC01 (sample SAMN13153342, study PRJNA577476) | soil metagenome | isolation source: 120 cm saprolite under Douglas fir tree site 2 hole 2 replicate 1 | place: USA:California | collected 2015-04-18
CGTTCGACGCGTCCATTGACGACCACCTTGTCATGGGGATCGGTGCCGCCAATATAGCCACTACTCCGGCGGAACAGACGCACCGGCCGGTCGCGGTAAATTGCGCGCGTGTAGTAGTGGCGCAGATGATACAGCACGCGCGGAATTCGATAACCTTCCGCTGCACCGGGCGAGCAAATCGCGCGGACGATTTCGCGCCCCAGCTCATGCGTCGCCTGCTCGTCGGCATCGAGCAGCAGCACCCATTCCGAGCCCGCATGGTCGAGCGCGATCTGCTTTTGCCGCACGTAGTCGGTGAACGCGTGTTCGATAACCGTCGCACCCTTACTGCGCGCAATCTCGACGGTGTGATCGGTGGAACCGGAGTCGACCACTACCAGTTCGCGACAGAAAGGCCTGGCGCTCGCCAGGCATTGGCCGATCACCGCCTCCTCATCGAGTGTGATCACGATCAGCGAAACCGAAGGGACCGGAGGGGACACGTCGCGGCTGATGCTCACTCAACGGCACCTGTTTTCCCGCGTTCAACGCCAAGTTCTTCGAGAAAAGGTGATGCGGCGGACCATGCTGCGTGATAACTCGCTTGATCGAGGCGCCCACGCATCAATTCGACGCGCAGGAACAGAAAATAAGTCTGAATCACATCAGTCCGGCAATAACGATGGATTTCGTCGAGCCGTCCCAAATCGAAAAACTCCTGCACCATCGCACCGTTCATCGCCAGCTTTCCGGGCAATCCCAGCAGCTTCAGCAAAAGATCCATTCCGCCACGCAAGCCAACCTCGCCAAAGTTGGTCAGGTATTCGCATAGGTCGAGATGGCGCTCGGGCGAATGGCGCGAGCGCGGCGAATTGTCATCGGCGAAGTAGCATGGCGCTGAAATCCCCCAACGCATCGCCGCCAGTTCGAGCACCGGCAGATCGAAACGGCGCCCGTTGAAGCTCACCAGACAGCCGCGGAAGTCCTCCAGCCGCGTCCAGAATTCGCGCACGAGACGCTCTTCTGAATCACCAGGGATCGTGAGTGTTTGAACACTGCGCAGAATGTGATCTCCGCCCACGTTGCCGATCACGATCGAAATCGGCACGTGCAAAGTCAGCGGGAAAAAATCACCACCGCGATCCCTTAAATCCTCGCGAAAGCGCAGATAGGCTTCATCATCGCTGATGCTGTCGTGGGCAAAGAAGACTCGGTTCAGCAGTTGTTTGTCGATGCGCGTCTCAATGTCGAAGATAGCGAATTCCATCGCGTCATGCATGTGAATTCGCGGCGGACCGTGCCAGCCGGGCAATTATATTCGCCGCAATCGATTTGAAGGTTGCGCTTACGGGATGACCAGGCTCCGCAACCACGATCGGGTTGGCGGTGTCGCCGCCCTCGCGAATTTGCCGCACTATCGGAATCTCACCCAGGAATGGAACATTGAGCGCGCTCGCGAACCTGGCACCGCCGCCATGAGCGAAAATTTCATGGCGATGGCCACATTTGCCGCATAGGTAATAGCTCATGTTCTCTATTACGCCGAGCACCGGCACCTCGACCTGCTGAAACATAGCCACCCCTCGCTTGACGTCGAGCAAGGCGATCTCCTGCGGCGTAGTGACAATCACACCACCGTCAAGCACGACACGCTGGGTGATCGTCAACTGTGCATCGCCGGTGCCGGGCGGGAGATCGAGAATCAGATAGTCGAGGTTCCCCCATTCAACGTTGAACAGGAACTCGCTTTCCAGTTTGGTCACCATCGGTCCGCGCCAGATCACCGCCGTCTCGTCGCCGACAAACAGCGCCATCGATATGTAGCGAAGACCAAACCGCTCGAGCGGAACCATACGCCGTTCGCGTGTAACGCGGACTTGGCGGCCCGCGCCGACCATCATCGCGACACTGGGGCCATAAACATCGGCGTCCATGAGACCCACTCGCGTACCCAGAGCCGCCATCGCGAGCGCCAGATTGACCGCCACCGTCGACTTACCCACGCCGCCTTTACCACTGGCCACGGCGACAACGTGCTCGACCCCGGGAATTGTGCGCCTGGAAAGCATCGGCGCGGCGCCGGGCGGTGCCACAGCTTGCTCGATTTGCACTGTGATGGCCGTCACACCTGCCATTGCGCCAACTGTGCGTTCGATCTCCGCGGAGATCTGCGCGAGCGTTGCGGGTTTGGTGTTGGGGGTAGCGTTGACGATTACCGTCACCCCCGCTTGTGCGACTTCGACATCCTTGATTATTCCGAACGATACGATGTCGAGAGTGAAGCCTGGATAGCGGACTCTTTTGAGCTCTGCGAGGATTTCCTGCGGCGTCGGCATGCAATTAAATCTGACCGGCGAGTTGAGTAGCTATGCGCCAGCCATCTGCGCAGATGTTATCATTTCGGGCTGGAGGGCAACATTGGTGGCGAAAGCGGCGAGCTTGGCTTTCCAACGATTCCCGGCAACGGCCGGCAAAGGCTACAGCGCACAACAGGCAGTAACTTACGCTGTCTCCTGCACCAACTCGATGGCGGCAGGCTAGTCGTGAGCGGCGCGCAGTGGCTGGTAGAGTTTGCCGCGGATGCGGGAGAGGTCGTGCAACTAGCGGCGTGCGAGTTGGCAACCGGGCTGTCATTCATGTTGGATGCGATGGTGGAGGCGGCGCCGGCGCCGGATTCAGGAATGCCGGGCGCAGCCCTGCGGCTCAGGCAGGGGCGGCGAATCGTCGCCCCTGCCCCCGTCACAGGCATCGTCGCCGGCCATGACGGCTTCGCGCTATTGCGCGAGCCAGCCATGGCCGGCGACAGCGCGGCCCACCGCGGCACGCCGTGCGGCGCGGTTTTGCTCGCCGGCGGCACCGAGCGCGCTACACTCCATGCTGTCTGCGAACTGCTGCAACAACTCGGCGCACGCTTCCCGCTCAACCGTACGCCGCACTTCCCGCACATCGACCCGGCATCGCTCGACGCCGTCGAGCCATCCCGGGTCGCCCCAGCCTTCGCGCGCCGCGCGATGGTCTCTGACCTGATGACCTGGCATTACGAGACCCCAGAGCACCTCGCAATTCATCTGGACGGCGATCGTCGCTTCCTCCGCTGGATGGCCGCGCGCGGCTTGAATGCCTTCTGCTTCATCAGACACACGGTAGACAGCCGTTTAAAGATCGACGAGTTGCTCCCACTCTGTCGCGAGCGTGGAATCGGATGCGAATACGGCGGGCACGTGCTGCAGTTGCTGTTGCCGCGTTCATACTTTGACACCAACCCCGGGTTTTTCCCGGCGGACGCGAGCGGAAAGCGCAATTCGCAAGGCAACCTCTGTGTCTCTAACGTGGAAGCGCTTCGCTTGGCTCGCAATGGTGCCGTTAGCTACGTCGAGCAGAATCCGGAATGTGAGATGTTGCATGTATGGGGCGCTGACGTAGGGAACGGGGCTTGGTGTCAATGCGGCGGATGTGCCGCGATGTCGCCACCGATTCAGTACCTGAAGGTCACAAACGCCATCGCCGAGGCCTTGGCAGACCGCGGCAATGGCACTTCCGTCGCCTATCTTGCTTATCACGACACCATCGAGCCCGATCCATTGCTGCAACCGCGAGCCAACGTATGTTTGGAGTGGGCACCACGCGAGCGATGTTACAGCCATTCGATTGACGACCCCCGATGCGAGATCAATCCCCGCTACTTCGAGGCACTCAAACGCTACCTCGAGTTGTTCGAGGGCCGCGGACATGTTTTCGAATACTACGCTGACGCCATGCTGTTCGGCGGAATCGCAGCCGCCACTCCATCAGTTATCGCAGCGGACCTGCGGGCGTACCGCAATCTCGGTGTCTCGGGCATCTCGTGTCTGACTTTTGGTGTCCATAGCACTGTAGCTTATCCAGTCAACCTCGAAGCGTTCGCACGCGGCAGCCGAAATCCCGATTTCGAGCCCGAGCGCGTGCTGGCTGACGCCGCCCATGAACTGCATCCCGCGTGCGGCGCACAAATGGCCGCTGCGTATCAGGCAATCGCGCGGGCTTCATCGCTGACACTTGACGGTGGTGGCGATGTGATGCAGCCGAAGCTGCCCGGCCGCAGACAAACTCTGCTACTCCAGACCAGGACTGCCCGGTTACAGGAAGCGGTGACGGAGATTACGAGGGGAATCGAAGCGGCAGACGCAATCGTCGCTGGCGCGGACGACGGCCTGAGCCGATTCGAACGGGTTGTCTGGCATTACAGCCGCGAAGTCGTAAATGGAATTCGAGACTATTTGGTCGCTGCCGATGCGGACAGCGAACGACATCGCGGTGCCGATGCCGCGATCACGCGTATTGCAGCCGCTATCGATCAGCTTCGCGCCGCAGCTCCGGGAACCGGCGACACATGGGCCGCGTTCGACCTCGAGTGGATTCGTGATATCTGGCTACAAGCGCTACGGCGACGTTTCGACGAATTCCATCAAGCGCACTAGAATAGGCGGTGTGAGCCGCGGACCATAGGAGACAAGCCAATGGAGGACGCCGGGCCCATCGGTTACCAACTGCCACAGGAATTGGTCTCGCTGCGCGACCAGGTGCGCCGCATTATTCGCGACGACGTGATTCCAGCCGAGAGCCGCGTCGACCCCGATGCGGCGGAGATTCTCGAGGACGACTACTGGGCAATTGCGAAAAAGACGCAGGCTGCCGGGATGTGGTGCATGGGTTCGCCTCAGCAATATGGCGGTGGCGGACTTGGCATGTTCGACATGTGCGCGCTGCAAGAGCAGATGTGCCAGCATCGCATGGGTCTTTACAATCCGGGTGCCGGTGTATTTGGGCGCACGCCGCCGCCGGTGATTTGGGCCGGGACCGGCGAGCAAATCCAGAAGTACGCAGTCCCGACCCTGGAAAACGCGACTTACACTTTTTTTGCCATCACAGAACCTTCGGGCGGTTCCGATCCGGCCGGTGCCATCCAATGCCGGGCGGTGCGCGATGGCGACCATTATGTGCTTAACGGCACCAAGACCTTCAGTTCCCATGCGCATGAAGCCGAATGGGGCGTGGTTTTTGCGCGCACCGATCCCAAGGCCGGACGTGCTGGAATCACGGCCTTCATTATAGAGAAGGACACGCCGGGATTTACCGCGCGGCCGTTTAAGGTTCTGCGCACCTCGGCACTGCCGAACGTGGTCCATCTGGAGGATTGCCGGGTGCCGGTGGAGCAGCGGCTGGGACCGGAGGGCGCCGGATTGAATTTGTGCCTCGACCTCCTGACCGGTCTGCGCTTTCCGTATTCATCTTGCAATATTGGCGTTGGCGTCGCCGCGCTACGGATGGCGATTGAGCATGCCAAGCAGCGCAAAACGTTTGGGGAATTGCTTGCGCGCCGGCAAGCTATTCAATGGATGCTGGCGGATTCAGAAGTCGAGTTGCGTGCAGCGCGTTGGCTTACCTGGGAAGGCGCGTGGAAATCCGATCGTAAGGAAGACGCGCGGATGGAAGCCTCGATTGCCAAACTTTATTCCAGTGAAGTGCTTGGCCGCGTGGTGGATCGCGCGGTGCAGATCCATGGCGGTTATGGCGTCAGCAAGGAATTCCCGCTCGAACGATGGTATCGTGAGGCGCGCATCCGTCGAATTGGCGAAGGTCCCTCGGAAGTCCATCGAATGGTAATCGCCCGCAACCTGCTGCGATAAGGGCGCGAGAGTAATCGCAAAGGGTCACTTCGGTGGGTGGCAGCGGTGGCGACATCGTTGTTCGAGTTAACGCCCTCGAGCGAATGCAAGAGCGTGGTATCAGCGATGACGACGTGCGAAAGGTACTTTCGGACGGCAAAGAAATCGAGGCCTACCCAGCAGATCGTCCTTGCCCGAGCCATCTGCTGCTAGGGTGGTCCGCACCGCGACCGATTCACGTGGTTGCCGCTGAGAACGCGGCGGATAGTGAAACACTGATCGTGACAGTTTACGAACCCGACCCGAGCCAATGGGAGCCGGGCCTCGAAAGGAGAAAGAGCTAATGAAATGCGTGATCTGTAAGCACGGCGAGACGCGACCTGGCAATACGACAGTCACGTTTGAACGCAGCGGTGGGACTCTCGTTGTCAAAGGTGTTCCCGCGAGAGTTTGCGACAATTGCGGAGAAGCTTACGTTGACGAGGAGATTTCACGTCGGCTCCTGGCAACCGCACTCGAAGCCCTTCGCACCGGCGTCCAAGTAGATGTGCGCGATTTCGCCGCGACCTCGCCTTAGCTGAGTCTTGCCCGATGGCTTTACCGCTCGAAGGTATTCGCGTCATTGACCTGGGTCAGATCTTCGCCGCGCCCTATTGCACACTCCAATTGGGGTACATGGGTGCTGAGATCATCAAGATCGAACCGCCCCGGGGCGGTGAGATGTTGCGCCGTCCTGATTTATCGCCCGGCGGTGTCAATTATGCCTTCCTGATGCTCAACGCCAACAAAAAATCAGTCACGCTGAACCTCAAGCATCCGCGCGGACGCGAACTCCTGATGCGCCTGCTCGAAGATGCTGACGTGCTGGTTGAAAACTATTCGAGCGGCGTAATGGAGGGTCTCGGGCTTGGCTACGAACATCTGCGCGAGCGCTTTCCCCGCCTGGTTTATGCCTCCGCCAAAGGCTACGCCTCGGATGGGCCGTGGGCTAAGCTGGGCGCGATGGACAGCACTATCCAGGCCGCCTCGGGATTTATTTCAGTCACGGGATTTGCCGATGCTCCGGGCACGCGCACGCCGACCACCTTCATCGACATGGGTACCGGCAGCCATCTGGTCAGCGGAATACTCGCCGCGCTGATCCAGCGCGGCCGCAGCGGACGCGGACAGAAGGTCGAGGTCGCGATGCTCGACATGTCGATCCCGTCGATGAGCGGCCTGATTGCCAACGAACTCGAAAGGAAGCCATACACGCGGATGGGCAATCGCCACCGCGCCGCCTGTCCATCCAACGTCTATGAAACCGCCGACGGCGAAATCCTGATCTTCTGTGTCAGCGAGTCCCATTGGCAAACCGTCGCCCGCCTGATGCATCGCGAAGAGCTGCTACGCTCACGGCGTTACAAGGATCATGCGGCGCGCTTCGCCATCGCCGACGAAGTCGATGGAATCGTCAGCGAATGGACGCGGGCTCATGGGCGCGACGAGTTGGTGCAAATCCTGCTCGAACATCATGTGCCGTGCGCGCCGGTGCGGACGGTGGCGGAAGTGGTCGCCGATCCCGAGACCAAACGCCGCAGCATGCTGCTCGATAGTGAATTCCCAACCCGGGGCCCAATCCAGGTGATGGGCTCTCCGATCAAACTGTCAGAAGGCGGCGACGCTCAAGCACCGCTGATCCCACCGCCCGCGCTAGGCCAACACACCGCCGACATACTCGCCCGTATCGGCATCGACGCGCGGGAGCTGGAGGAACTCCGAACTGACGGAGTTGTGTAACCGCCTCCAATGCTGGGGACGGCCCTGCCGCTCGGCGGTTCCGCCGGAAGGGCGGGATTGCACTTGCTCAGGTGCGGATGCGGGCGCAGACTGACTTCAAGAATATCATGCACCGATTGAGAGAGACCGTCTGACGTTAGCGCGCCGCGCGAAACGGAGGAGCACAAGTGGAGCTGGTTCAGGGAATTCTGGCCATGCTGGTGACACCATTCACCGACGATTACAGCCTCAACGGAGAGGCTTTGCGCCGAGAAGTCCGCTGGGCGCTCGAACATGGTGCACGAGGAATCGTTGCGACCCCATCAATCGGCGAGTTCCTGCATCTGACTGAATCTGAACGGCTGCGCGCCTGGGAGATCACCCTTGAGGAAGTCCGCAAAAAGCCGGCAATTTGCGCGGTCGCCATGACCTCGGGGGCGACCACGCTCGAAACTCTGAGCTACGCCCGGCACGCTGCGCAGATGGGTTTCGACGCGCAGCAGGTAATTCCGCCGTATTACTGGCGATGTGGAGAACTCGAAGTCGAGCGGCATTATCGGATGGTCGCCGAATCGGGGGATCTGCCGGTGGTCATCTATCATAATCCGGCATTGAGTAAATTCACTATTTCGCCCAAATTTGCCGGGCGACTGGCTGCGATTCAAAATATCGCCGCGATGAAAGAAGTGCTGACCGATCTCCAGCATCTCGAAGCGCTGTATGATGAAATTGGCGGCCGCATCCAGATCTATAATACTTTCCGCGCGCTGTTCGCCGGTCTGATGCTGGGTGCCGCAGGTGGCTTCATCAATATTTTCGCGGTGCCGGCGGCGGCGGCGCTGTTGAAGGCTTTCAAGTCGGGGGAAATAGAACGGGCACAAGAGATTCAACGGCGACTCAACCGCTGCTTTCCTCGTGGTGGCGAAGAAACGCTCGGCCATCTCGGCACCACCAAGGTGACAGCCACCGTCGCCACTGGGATTGAAATGGGGCCGGCGCGCCCGCCGTATATGGCGCCGGAGAATGCCGCCCAGTTGATCAAGAGCCGGCTGCCCAAATTGAACGAATTACTCTAAGATGGGCGCGCGTTCAGGTAATAATTATCTCACTGCCCTGCGTCGGCTAAAGGCCGAAGTCTGGCTCGGCGGCCAGCGCGTCGAGGATCCCACCACCCATCCGGCGCTAGTTCATTGCGCTCGTTCATTGGCTTCGCTGTATGACATGCAGATGGAGCATCCCGAGGCGATGACCTTCCGGCTCGACGACGGCGGCCGCGCCGGCCTGTCGTTCATCCAGCCGCGCAACGCCGAGGAGGTGCGTAAGCGCAGCCTGATGTTCCGTCGATGGGCCGAGTACAGCGGCGGTATGCTGGGACGAACGCCGGACTATCTTAACACGAGCATAGCCGCGATGGCCGCGGCGTGGAGATTTTTCGCTGCGAGCGATTCACGCTTCGGCGACAACATCCAGAATTATTATCGCGAAGCGCGCAAACACGATTGGTGCGCGACTCATACGTTGGTCAATCCCAAAGCAAGCCGGGCGGCAGGATGGGCCGGCCACAGCGACGCGGACCTCGCGCTTAAAATAGTCGAGCGGACCAATCAAGGCATAATTGTGAGTGGCGCCCGCATGCTGGCGACGCTCGGTCCGCTGGCCGAGGAGTTGCTCGTGTTCCCCTCCACCGTGCTCAAGGAAGAAGCATCGGCGGAGCCGTTTGCGCTCGCCTTTGCGATCAATTGCAACGCACCGGGGCTCAAATTCCTATGCCGCGACAGCTTCGACCTGGGCCGCTCGCACTTCGATGCCCCGCTCAGTTCGCGCTTCGAGGAAATGGACTGTGTCGTCGTTTTCAAGCAGGTGCTGGTGCCCTGGGAGCGGGTATTTCTTTGCGGCGACGTCGCCCGCTGCAACGCCTTGTATGGCGATACCAACGCAGTCGTCAACATGATGCACCAGGTGGTGGTGAAGAACACCGTCAAGGCCGAGTTCATGCTCGGGCTGGCAGCCAAAATTGCCGAGGTGAGTGACGCGCTGAGCCTGCCGCATGTGCGCGAGCGGCTCGCCGAAATGATCATTACGGCTGAGCTGATGCGCTCGTCACTGCGGGCCGCAGAGGCCGACGCGCATGTAGACCAATGGGGCGAGTTTGTTCCGGCCCGCCCGCCACTCGATGTTGCGCGCAATCTCTTCCCGCGCCTGTATCCCAGGCTGGTCGAAATCATCCAGCTTAATTCCTCGTCGAGCCTGATGGCGACACCGGCAGAGGCGGATTTCCAGAGTCCGCTGCTGCCGGACCTCGAGCGCTATTTTGCTGGTTCGGGCGCATTGGCCAAGGATCGTGTCGCGCTTTATCGGCTCGCCTGGGATGTCGCCGGCAGCGCGTTCGGCAGCCGCCAGGTGTTATACGAGAGATTCTTTTTCGGCGATCCTGTCAGGATGGCAAGTGCGTTGGTCGATAACACCGAACTGAAGCCGTTGGTCAAACGCATCGAGGATTTCCTCAGTCGCCGCGATTGAACGCGTGCCCGAGGCTTGGATGGCACTGGCTCCCAGTCTGTGATTCTCTTCCTGGCAGACACGACAGGCTGGAACCCTGTCCCACGTTCAGACCAAATGCTGCATCCGATGGGGCGTCTTCGCAAGACGGGCAGAGTAAGGCGCACGGCTGAGACGGATGGCGGCGCGTGCGTGATGGTGGCGTGCACCGATTATTTTACCATCGAGCCGCTTTCGCTATTCAGGCGCGTGGCGCCATTGGAGATCGAAATCGGCGCGGGCCGTGGTGATTTCATCATCGGCCGTGCTGCCGAGCATCCCGAACGGAATTTTTTGGCGGTCGAAGTGTCTGCGCCGCTGGCGCAGTTCCTCGCGGCGCGCGCCGCACGCGCTGCGCTTCAGAACCTGCGGATCGCCAGGACGGATGCGCGGCCGTTGGTGAATCTCTTCCTGCCAGGCGGGTGTGTCAGTGCTTATCACGTATACTTTCCCGATCCGTGGCCCAAGGCGCGTCACGCCAAGCATCGGCTGTTCACGCCCTGGTTCGTTGCCAACCTGCGGCGGACAATGGCTGCTGGGGCGTCACTTTATATCGCAACCGATGTACTTGATTATGCTGAGTCGATTTTCTCGATGGTCGATGAGCAGGGTCTTCAGCCAGCCGGCGAGCCAGTCGCCGAGGTTGCGAAGACCGGGTTCGCCCGCAAATTTATCGCTGAAGGACGGACGGTCTATGCTCAGGCATTTGTAAAGTGAGCGGCTCTCTAAGCAGGACGGTGTGCAAGCGTGGCATGGTAGCGACAGCCCGGAAGGTTTTCCCACTGGCGCGCTTGCCTTGGCGGGCATCAAACAGTAACCTTTCGGCAGTCCTATGAAGCACCCTTGGACGATCGCGGTTGCGTGCGCAGTCGCGCTGATTCTTGTTTCCGCTTGCGCCACACGCAAGCAACCCAACGGCGAGAATTACTATGTGCAAGCAACCAAGGAGTACAATTCGCATTTCTATCAGCCGGCGATTGCCGACTACCAGAAGCTGATCGACGAATATCCTTTCAGCCCCTATGCCGAAGAAGCCGAATTAAATATCGGACTCGCCTATTACAAACAGCACGATTATGCCGAAGCGGTAGGCTCGCTCAACGACTTCCTCCGGATGCATCCGACCAGTAAGCATCTCGATATAGCTTCGTATTACCTCGCGATGGCGCATTACGTGCAGATGGGCCGCCCGGATCAGGACCAGACCAATACGGAACTCGCCTTGAAGCAGTTCCAGAGCATCGAGCAGCGTTTCCCGGAGAGTGATTTTGCGGCGCTGGCGCACGAGCAAATCGAGATCTGCCGCGAGATGCTGGCGCGCCACGAATACCTAATCGGCGATTTCTATTACGGCCGGGCAAACTTCAAGGCGTCAGAGTCCCGTATGGCCGAGTTGATGGCGCTTTACCCCGATACCCCAATCGCACCCGAGGCGCTATACCATTTGGCCCGAACCCTGGAAAAGCAGGGTAAGAAGTACTCGGCCGCGCAAGCTTTCACCGCGTTGAAACAGTCATATCCCAATACCAACTATGCATCGATAGCCGCTAATGAATTAAGGAAGCTTCATCAATCGGTCGACACTGAGGAAGATCCTCTCAAACTGGTGTTGGCGGAGAGTGGTTTCGGCGAGGACAGGCCCGGAACAGAGCAGGTCGCCGTTCATGAGAGTCTTGCCAATCTGGGTGCAGCCGACTCGGTTTACGGGGTGAACGGCCTGCCCAATCTTTCCACCCCCAATTCTCCAGACTCGGCGGTAGACAAACCGCGAAGCATCCCGCCTGAGCGTCCCGATAACTCGAAATCACCCGGTGCCAGTGATACGGTGGCTCAGGCTGATAAGGTTCAGCCCGGACCCGCCATCCTGCGCACGGTCAGACTCTCGTCATCCGATCCACCGCTTTCCGTTGTCTTAGACCTGACCGGGCCAGTCAACTTCGATGACAATTTGAAGAATGGCAGCGATTCTTCAACCCTCAAAGTTTTTCTCAAAGGAGTCAGTGCCGATTCCAAACTCGCGCGTCATCTTGTATTCGACCGCTCGATTTTCCGCGATTGCGACATCGAATCGGATTCAAACGGCACCACCGTGACGGTCAATACCATGCCGGTTTCGCGGTTCGCCATTGTCCCGCTAGAGCGGCCGGCACGCTTGCTGGTCACCTTCACCCCGCAGAATGGCGCACCTTCAACGACCGCCAGTTCCGGCATCACTGGCGAAGCGACATTCTGAGCTCTGCCCTGACTGGTGAGCGGCGAAGCTGATTCGTGCTTTACCCAGAAGGGTGGGTTACTCTTTCTCGATCACGAAGCTGACGCTGTTGTGAATGAGGCGAATCTGATCGCCGTCTCGGGTGAACCTGAGCCCGGCACCGTCCTGGTCAACGGCAGCCGCCGCTAGTTCCCGTAACTCCGCCGCGTTTTCCGGCGACGCACCCCCGAAGCGAATCCAATCTTCAAGCGTGAGGCGGGCATCACGCTCCACTTTCATCGCCGCGCGAAAGCCCTGTTCGGCGAACATTCGCTCGAATTCCGAACACGGCAGGGTGCGCGAATGAGTTGGATCGCACAACCGCTCCATCTGATTGTGCAACTCGGCCTTGGCCGGATCCTCCGAGGCAACCATGTCCGCGATCACCATCCATCCGCCAGCCCCGACCACGCGGGCCAACTCGGCAAAAACACGCGCGGGATTGACGAAGTGGTGGAACGAAAAACGGCATAGCGCACCGTTAAAGCTGCCGTCATCAAAGCTCAATCGCTCGACTTCGCTGAGAATGAAATCGACGTTCCTTATACCGCGCTCGGCCGCTGCAGTCCGCGCTCGCTGAAGTGGTTCTTCAGCCACGTCGACGCCAATCGCATGGCCGCATCGCTCGGCAAAGCCGAGCGTGGTGGTGCCACTGCCGCAGGCAAGTTCCACAACGCAATCGGTTTTGCCAACGCCCGATACGGAGATCATGAATGCGATAAACTTCCGATCGAACGGGCCCGGAGCCATTGCATAAGACGCTGCCCGCCGCCGGAATTGCTGCCGCGCGGTCAAGCGAGTGCCGGGCGTTTCGAGTATTATGTGGTCAGTGGAGGCTCGCTGACTCGTCACTCCCCAGTCCTCCGTTCATAAGGTGTACCATTTATCGTTCCGCATGGGGCCTTCTGCCTGCGGCCCATTCCCATAAACGACTACCAATTGCCAAGGCGGCATCGGTGATTCCAGGAAAGAGCGCTGCAAGTTTCTCCGCGACCGCCGCACCCGGCGGCACATCCACTTCAGTCAAGCCCAGGGTTAGAGCGGCGATGACAGCCCACGTCACCCATCGTACCGGCATCGCAGGGAATCTCTCCGGAAACCGGCCGTGGCGCTCCGGCTGGCCATCACCTCGTATCATAGGTGTATCGACTACCCCGGGCATCACCAGCGCGATGCGCACACCAGTACCGAACAGCTCGACACGCAGCGCTTCGGTCAATCCCACCAGGGCAAATTTGGTGGCTGAATAGCCGCCGAGCGGGGGCATTCCACGGCGGCCCGCCAATGACCCGATATTTACGATGTTGCCGGAACCAGCCCGCCGCATAGACGGCAACACGGCCTGGATGGCGTGAAGTGTACCGTGCACGTTCACATCCAGCATCCGCTGCAAGCTCTCCGGCTCCATGGTTTCGACGAGACTCGGTTCCAGAATTCCGGCGGAGTTAACGAGGATGTCGATATGGCCAAATTCGCTCAGACCTCGGGCAACCGCCTCGCGTACCTCCTCGCGCCTGCGGATGTCTGCTGTGAGCACCAGCGCGTCGCCACCTTGCTCGCGAATGGCCGACGCAAGGTCATCAAGCAGGACTTGGCGCCGCGCGAGCAAGGCGCTCTTCACCCCCAAGCCGGCCAGCACCAATGCGACGTCATAGCCGATGCCACTCGACGCACCAGTGACCAACATCGTGCGGCCGCGAAAAAAACCACGCAATGGCCGCAGGATCACGTCTTCCGTTGCCATCGAATCTCCGATGCGCGGGCCTCAGCTTACCTCCTTGCTTCAGGCTTGATTGCTGAGCCCTTCCAGGTCGTAACTCATGATCAGCAAGTCGCGCGGGCGACCGCCGCGATCGACCACCCAATCCTGCAGCAGTGCCTCGACCTGGAAGCCCAGTTTCTCGAAAGCGGCGCGCGCCCCAGTCTGATCCGGCGTCATCATCGCAGCCATTTTTTTGATGCCACGTGACTGGCCGAGGTGGAAAATCTCGAGCGTGAGATGACGGCCCAGACCGTGACCGCGGAAGGCAGAGGCTACCTGGACGCGAATTTCGCCCACGCGGCGCGTCCAGCGTGCCTGTTCCAGGTGCAAAGTTGAATACCCCGCCAACTCTTCGCCCGCTTCCGCCAGCACGGTTATGGTATTGGTACGCTCGAGATTAACGATCCATTCGTCGACAATCGCGGGTTCTGTGATATCGGTGCGCAGGAACAAGAGGTCGTCCGGCGGCAATGAACGGGCGAAGCTCAAAATCCGCTCGCGATCGCCGGCGTCCATCAGCCGCAACGCCATGTGCCGGCCATCCGGGAGAACTATTTCCTTTGGGAAACCTTCACCATGCCGCTGGACCACTGCGCCTTCGAGCTTGCCTTCCTGTGCCATTATCACTCCACCAAAGGACTTGGGCTTGACGCTCATACACCACCAGTATGGGAATATCAACCTGCTATCGCACCGGTTTTGAAGCTGGTGAAGATGACGGGCTGGAACAATCTGTCCCTCATCCACGCTTGGCGAGGCCGGTCGAACCACGTCGGCATTTTCGTTGGCACTTTCCGGTGAATTTTAAGTGTCTTAGGCTTCAGCCCGTGAACGGGGCACAACCCGGACCAACGATCGCTGTTAGTTTATAGAGGAGAAGTTGTGACTGGTTCACGAAAATCGGCGGCCACGCTCTCGCATCGCTTAAGCTCGCAGGACGCTGCGTTTGTTTATGGTGAATCATACCACGGACCGTTGCATGTCGGTTGCATAACCTACTTCGATGGCCGGATCGATTACGACGAATTCATCGCGCACATGGAGGCGCGGATGCATTTGCTGCCGCGCTATCGCCAGCGCCTAACGTTCGTCCCGCTCAACTTTGCGCATGCCACTTGGGAGGACGACCCGCAGTTTAACGTGCGCAATCACGTGTACTGGCATTCGTTGCCGGACGGGGCCGGCGAAGATCAATTTCTAAAGGCGGCGATGGACGTGTTTGCGCCGATGCTGAACCGCGGCCGTCCGCTGTGGGAGACCCATCTTTTCCACGGGGTTGGCGGCGAGCGCACTGCGATCGTTTGGAAAATGCACCACTGTCTGGTTGACGGCGTTTCCGGGATGGAATTGCTGAGCGCATCGCTCGATTTAAGGCCGGATTTGCCACCGCCTGAGCCGCCGAAACCGTTCCGCCCCGCGCCGCTGCCGGGTCCGGCGAAATCGCTTATGCTTGGCATACTCGACATCGTCCAGAACCGGATCGACGAAGCGCGCCGCGCCGCCGCCTTCGTCGAACAGCCGTTCGCAGCAGCGGAGCGGCTCGCGCGCATCGCCTATATCGCTGGGCGAATGGTTCAGATGCTATGGCGACCCATCGTCGCAACTCCATGGAATGCCCGTTTAGTCAGTGTCGAGCGGTCGCTATGCTACTTGAAACTATCGTTCAATCATCTGCGGGCCGTGCGCAACGCGCTCGGCGGCACGGTCAACGATACGGTGCTCGCGATCCTCAGCGAGGCGGCGGCACGCTATCTCGCTTATCATCGCGTCGACACTCGCGACGCTCCGTTGCGGATCGGATGTCCGGTTAGCGTCCGCCGCGAGGGAGACCGCCGGGCACTCGGTAATCGCGTCTCGATGATGTTCGTGGAATGCCGGTCGACACCGATGGAAGTCAGGGAGCGGCTCGCCGTCGTGATACGCCAAACCACCAGGCTTAAGGGCACGGGTGAAGCCGCAGCGCTTGAACTGTTGGTAGAGGCGAGCGACTGGATACCGCCAGCGCTGCTCGGCCTCGGCTCGATGCTCACGACCGGCAGCCTTGACGCGGCCGCACGAATGAGCGAAGCGATACCAGGGATTTCACGAATGTTCACTCTACCGCCCCCGGGCATCAACTTTATCGCGACCAATGTGCCGGGTGCGCAGATTCCAATGTACCTCGCTGGAAGGCGCATGACCTCGATGATTGGATGCGTACCGCTTGCCGCCAACATCGGCTACAGCGTGGCGATCGTTACCTATAACCAGGAAGTGGTATTCGGCCTGATGGCTGAGCCCAACCTGATGCCCGACGTCGACCGGATGCGCGCATACGCCGCTGAGGTGTTCGAGGAATTAATGGCCGCGGCCAAAACCAGCGCGACACGCGTGGCGCATTGCGATGTGTAGGAGGTCAAGCTATCATACACATGCAAGAGGGCGTTGATGAGGACCAACATCGAAATTGATGACAGGTTGATGAAGGAAGCGATGCGGGCCTCGGGCGCCGCCACCAAGCGCGAGGCCGTGGAGCGAGCCCTCCAGCTCCTGGTGCGTGCCACCGAGCGGGAAAAGCTGATTCGTTCGACACGCGGGAGTATCCATTGGCGCGACATCGAGGCCTGGGAGCGCCAGCGCTTTTCGAGACAACGTTTGTCCAAGTAGTTCAACAGGAGATTACCACTCGAAAGCGGCTGGCGGGTTGCTTGAGTACAGTCGATCCCGGCAGTGGCGTCATTGCGGTGTGTTGAGGCGATGTATTGTACAGATCAGGGGATGCTAATGCGCACCAACATTGAAATCGATGACCGCTTGATGAAACAAGCGATGCGAGCCTCGGGCAAGGCTACCAAGCGCGAAACAGTCGAGGTTGCCCTTCGACTGATGGTGCAACTAAAGGCACAGGAGCAGATCAGACGTCTGCGCGGCAAGCTCAAGTGGGAGGGCGATCTCGACGCGATGCGGCGCGACGATCAGGAGCCGCGGTGACCGTGGTCGATAGCTCCGTTTGGATCGATTACTTCAATGGCCGGCAAACGGCTGAAACCGGTTTACTCGACCGGTTACTTGCGACTGAGCG
>WNFC01011802.1_pt1 | contig 16994 bp, 12 predicted proteins | sample 5400541 | NCBI WGS metagenome assembly WNFC01 (sample SAMN13153342, study PRJNA577476) | soil metagenome | isolation source: 120 cm saprolite under Douglas fir tree site 2 hole 2 replicate 1 | place: USA:California | collected 2015-04-18
ATCACGCGCGCCAGCGGGACATACGGGCTCGGCGTCAGCACCTTCGACTTCGACAACGACGGCTGGATCGACGTCTACGTCGCGAACGACTCCAATCCGAGCGCGCTGTATCGCAACAACCGCGACGGCACGTTCACGGATGTCGGCGTAACCGCCGGCTGCGCCTACAGCCAGGACGGCAAACCGCAGGCCGGCATGGGTGTCGCCATCGGCGACTACGATCGCAACGGCACGATGGACATCTTCAAGACCAATTTCGCAGGCGATACGGCGACGCTTTACGCCAACACCGGCGACGGCTTCTGCGAGGACAGGACGTTCGCGGCGGGGATCGGCATCAACACGCGGTGGCTCGGATGGGGCACGGCGTTCGTGGATCTCGACAACGACGGATGGCTCGACCTGTTCCTGACCAACGGGCACGTCTACCCGGAGGTCCGGCGGCTCAAGACCGAGGCTGGCTACGAGCAGCGCAAGGTCGTGTATCGCAACCTCGGAAATGGCCGGTTCGCGGACGTCTCGGCGCGGCTGGGCGCGCCCGTCACCACGCCGAAGGCAGGACGAGGCGCGGCGTTCGGCGATTTCGACAACGACGGACAGATCGACGTCGCCATCTCGAATATCAACGATCGTCCCGATCTGTTCCGGCTCACGGGTGACGCGCGCCATCACTGGGTGACGCTGAAGCTCGCCGGCGTCGCGTCGAACCGCGATGCGATTGGCGCGCGCGTGCGGTGCGTCACCGGCGCGACCGAGCAGTGGCAGGAGGTTCGCGGGGGCGGGAGCTATCTGTCGCAGAACGATTTTCGCGTCCATTTCGGCCTGGCCCTCGCCACGCGCGTGGACCGCATCGACGTGCGGTGGCCGAACGGTCTCGAAGAGAGCTGGGAGCATCTCGACGTGGACCGGTTTCACACGCTGAAAGAAGGCAGCGGGGCGAGGCCTGCGAGAGGCTTGTCATTGAAGACTGGCGATTGCAGATTGATGATTCACGGAATGACGATTGCCAATTGCGGATTGGAGGACTAGAGCGCCTCCAATCCTCCAATCGACAATCGCCAATCGTCAATCCGTTTAATCTTCAATCTGCAATCGCCAGTCTTCAATGCCCCTACCCCCTTCCGATGAACGGCATCTTGGTTGCCAGCACCGTCAGGAACTGGACGTTGGCGTCCAGCGGAAGACCGGCCATGAACAGCACGGCGTCGACGACGTGGGCGACGTCCAGGCGCGGCTCCGTCCTGATGTCGCCGCTGGCCTGCAGCGTGCCGATCGCGTAGCGGGCGGTCATGTCCGTCGCGGCGTTTCCGATGTCGATCTGTCCGCAGGCGATGTCGTACTTGCGGCCGTCGAGCGACGTCGATTTCGTGAGACCCGTGATCGCGTGCTTCGTAGCGGTGTACGGTGCGCTGTTCGGACGGGGCGCGTGCGCGGCGAGGGATCCGTTGTTGATGATGCGTCCGCCCATCGGACGCTGATCCTTCATCAGCAGAAACGCCTGCTGCGTACACAGGAATGCGCCGGTCAGGTTCACGTCCACGACCGCCTTCCATTGCTCGACCGTCAACTCCTCGAGCCCGACGCCCGGCGCGGTCATGCCGGCGTTGTTGAACAGAAGGTCCAGGCGCCCGAACGCCGCGCGTGCCGCCTCGAACAGACGGCGCACCGATCCGGCATCGGCTGCGTCCGTCGGGACGACAAGGCCATGCGCCGGGTCCGCGGCGGATTCCCGAAGCACCGCCTCGAGCAGATGTGGGCGGCGGCCGGCGAGCACGACCGCGTATCCGCGCTGAAGCAGGGCGATCGCCACCGCTCTGCCGATTCCGGATCCTGCTCCCGTGACGAGGGCAATCTTGAGTGGATTGGTCACGTGCGGAACGGTAACATGCCTCGCCCATGAAGGTGCTGATCACCGGCGCGTCCGGGTTCCTCGGCAGGCGCGTCATCGAGGCTCTCCTGTCCGGCGCGGCCGGCATGCCGGAGGTGTCCCGCATCGTCGCCGCCGACACGATCGTGAGCCCGTTGGCAGACCCGCGCATCGACTCCAGAGTCGGCACGATCCTCGACCCGGACTTCGTCCGGTCCATCGTCGCACCCGACGTTGACGTGGTTTTTCACCTTGCGGCCGTCCTCAGCGGGCAGGCGGAAGCGGAATTCGACGTCGGCATGCGGGTCAACGTCGATGCGACGCGGACGCTGCTGGACGCGTGCCGGGCGCCCGGCCGCGCGCCGCGGTTCGTGTTCTCGAGTACGCTGGCGATCTTCGGCGGCGGGCTCCCGAGCGTGGTGCCGGAGGACATCGTGCTGGAGCCGCAGTCTTCGTACGGCACGGAGAAGGCGATCGTCGAGCTGCTCGTGCGCGAGTACTCGCGGCGCGGCTACATCGACGCCATCATCTGCCGGCTGGCGACGGTGACGGTCCGCCCCGGCGCGCCGAACTCGGCGCTGTCGTCCTTCGTCAGCGGCATCATCCGCGAGCCGCTCGCCGGCATCGACGCGGTCTGTCCGGTGCCGCTCGACACGCGCATCTGGATCACCTCACCCGCGGCGGTGACGCACAATCTCATACACGCCGCCCGCCTGCCGGCGCCGGCGCTCGAGGGCCGTCTCGCGGTGAATCTCCCAGGGCTGTGCGTGACGCCGGCGCAGATGCTCGCCAGTCTGGAGCGCGCCGGCGGCGCCGCGGCGAGGGCGCGCGTCCGCTGCGAGATCGATCCGCGCGTGGCGCAGGTCTTTTCCACCTGGCCCGGCGCGCTCGACGACCGTCGCGCACGCGCCCTGGGCTTCATCGGCGATCGTGATTTCGACGAGGTCGTGCGGCGCTACATCGGTGAGCGGACGGGTCAGGCGCCAGCCTGACGGGACGTTACTGCATGCCGCCCACAGCCCGGTAAAGACCGACAATCGCGGTAAACAGATCGGCCTCCGCCTGTGCCGCGGCGCTCTCGGCCTGCAGCTGGGTTCGCTCGGCGTCGAGCAGTGAGAGAAACTCGGCGACGCCTTCGCGATATCGGAGACGGGCGATGCCCGCCGCCCTGGCGCTCTCGCGCACTTCGTCAGTCAGCTTGAGCAGGCGCTCCTGCCGCTGCCGATACGCCACGAGGGCAGTTTCTGTCTCCTCCAGCGCCAGCAGCATGGTCTGCTCGTAGCTGGCCAGCGCTTCGTCAGTGGCCGCGTTTGCCCCACGCAGCCGCGCCCGGGCGCTGCCGAGGTCGAATGCGCTCCATTGGAGCGCCGGCGTCACGGCCCAGGCGCGCGAGTCGTTCGTGCCAAAGATGTTGCCCCGTCCGGCCAGCAGACCCAGCACGCCGGAGATCGTAATCCGCGGATAGAGATCGGCCGTGGCCACCCCCTCTCGTGCCGCCGTCGCGGCCAGACGGCGTTCCGCGGCGCGCACGTCCGGCCGCCGATCCAGCAGGCGGTCGGGTGGACCGAGCGCGATCGACGTCGCGAGTACGGGGTACGCCCGCGGCGCCAGATTGACGCTCAACTGCCCGGGCGCTCTGCCGGTGAGCACGGCGAGCCGATGTTCGCGGACGGCGAGCGCCGTGCGCAGGGGTGGCACCTCCGCTTCGATCGCCGACACGCGCGCCGAGGCGCTGGCGACGTCCTGTTCCTCACCAATTCCCGCGTCGCGCCGCGCCTGGGTCAACCGCAGCGTCTCCCGCTGGTTCGCCAGACTGCGATCGAGCACCGACAGCTGCTGCTGGATGCCGCGTAGCTCGAAGTAGTTCAGCGCGACGTCGGCGGCGACGCTGACGCGCACGCTCGAGAGCGCCGCTTCGAAACTCTCGGCATTCGCCCGCGCCGCGGTAACCGCCGCTCGCACGCGGCCGAACAGATCGAGCTCCCACGAGGCATCGAGAGCCGCGCGGTAGGTGTTGATGCGCAGCGGCTCGTCGCGGAATCCCGGCTGTGCCTGCTCGCGGACGTCCACGTAGGCCCCGGCCGTCACGGTCGGGTAGCGGCGCCGGCGATCCTCGTCGAGAACCGCGCGGGCCTGGTCGAACCGCGCGAGCGCGGACCGGACATCACGGTTGGAGTCGACTGCCGCCTTCTCGATCTCCTCGAGCACCGGATCGTCGAACTGTTGCCACCAGCGGGGGGCATACGCCTGGGCCGAAAAGAGCGAGGCGTCCCACCGGCTGAGGGGCGTCCGCTCCAGCGTCGACGGCGGCGGCGCCGTGCGCACGGCGCACGCCGCAAGCTGCGCGGAAGCGATCACGATCATCACAAGCCTTCGCACGATTAGTGGCCCTCCGCTGCGGCCGGTAACTGAGGCGCGGCGACCCGCGCCGGCCTCGAGGCCACTCGGTCCGCGAGAGTTTCGATGACAACGTAAAACACCGGCGTCAGGAACACGCCGAACATCGTGACGCCCAGCATCCCGGCGAACACCGCAATGCCCATCGCCTGCCGCACTTCGGCGCCGGGACCCGACGCCAGCACCAGCGGGACGACCCCCATGATGAACGCCACCGACGTCATGAGGACCGGCCGCAGCCGGATCCGGCAGGCGTCGAGAATCGCCGTCCGCCGCGGTGCGCCGTCCGCCTCACGCTGCCGGGCGAACTCCACGATCAGGATCGCGTTCTTGCAGGCGAGGCCGGCGAGCACGAGAAAGCTGATCTGCGTGAACACGTTGTTGTCGCCGCCGGTCAGCCAGACGCCGGTGATCGCCGAGAGCAGCGTCATCGGCACGATGAGGATCACCGTCAGAGGCAGCGACCAGCTCTCGTACTGCGCCGCCAGTACGCCATAGACCAGCAGCACGCACAGTGGGAATATCAGGAACATCGTGTTACCGGAGATGGCATCCTGGTAGGCGAGCTCCGTCCATTCGAACGTCATGCCGTTCGGCAGCGTGCCTCCGAGCAGCTCGGCGATGGCCCCTTGCGCCTGGCCGGAGCTGTGGCCCGGGGAGGGACCGCCGTTGAGCTCTGCGGCGGGATAGCCGTTGTAGTGCATCACCTGGTCCGGTCCGTAGGTCCGGCTGACGCGCAGGACCGATCCGAGCGGCACCATCTCGCCCTTGGCGTTCCGCGTCTTCAAACGCGCGATCTGCTCGGGCTGGACGCGGAACGACGACTCCGCCTGCACGTTCACCTGGTAGGTGCGGCCGAACCGGTTGAAGTCGTTGGCGTAGAGCGAGCCGAGATACACCTGCAGCGTGTCGAACACGTCGGTCAGCGGAATGCCGTATGACTTCACGCGCTCGCGATCGACGTTCACGTCGATCTGGGGCACGCTCACCTGGAAGCTCGAGAACAGGCCGGCCAGCGACGGTACCTGCCGGCCGGCGGCCGCCGCCCCCTGCACCTGGCGGTACAGCTCTTCGAACCCGAGGCCGGCGCGATCTTCGACATACAGCTTGAACCCGCCCACGGTGCCCAGGCCCTGCACCGGCGGCGGCGGGAAGATCGCCACGTACGCGTCCTGGATCCCGGCAAACCGCCCGTTGAGATTGGCGACGATGCTGTTCGCGTCCATGCCATGCATGCGGGCGCGGACGTCCGAGGGCTTGAGCGTCACGAAGGCGATGCCAGTATTCGGCGCGTTCACGAAGCCGTTGATCGACAGCCCCGGAAACGCCACGGAGTTCGCCACGCCGGGGTGCGCCAGCGCCAGTGAGCTCATCTCGCGAATGACGCGTTCGGAACGATCCAGCGTCGCCCCATCCGGCAGCTGCGCGAAGGCGACGAGGTAGTCCTTGTCCTGCGCCGGAATGAAGCCTTGCGGCACCTTGGCGAATCCGAGCGCGGTCAGTCCGACCAGTCCGACATAGACCACCAGCGCGACCGCCGACACGCGCAGCACTCGTGAGACGCCGCCCGCATAGAGCGACGACCCGCGGGTGAAGGCGCGGTTGAAGCCGCGGAAGAACCAGCCGAACCCGCGATCGATGCCGCGTTGCACGCGATCGCGCGGCGCGCCGTGCGGCCGCAGCAGCCGCGACGCCAGGGCCGGGCTCAGGGTCAGCGAATTGAACGCCGAAATGAACGTCGAGATCGCAATGGTGAGCGCGAACTGGCGGTAGAACTGTCCGGTGAGCCCGCTGACGAACGCGGTCGGCACGAACACCGCGCCGAGGACCAGGGCAATGGCGATGATCGGACCCGACACTTCCTCCATGGCGCGCCGGGTCGCTGCCATCGGCGGTTGCCCCAGCTCGATATGCCGCTCCACGTTCTCGACCACGACGATCGCATCGTCTACAACGATCCCGATCGCCAGCACCAGGCCAAAGAGCGAGAGCGTGTTGAGAGAGAAGCCGAGCCCGAGCATCACCGCGAAGGTGCCGATCAGCGACACCGGGACGGCCACGAGCGGGATGATCGACGCGCGCCAGGTCTGCAGGAAGACCACGACCACGATCACGACCAGCAGGATCGCCTCGAGCAGCGTGTGCGCGACTGCGGTGATCGATTCGCGGACGAACACGGTCGGGTCGTAGACGATGCGGTAGTCGACCCCCGGCGGGAAGTTCTTCTTCAGCCGCTCCATGGTCGCGTGGACGTCGTTCGAGGCCTGGAGCGCGTTGGTACCGGGCCGCTGGAAAACGCCGATCGCGACCGCCGGCTTGTTGTCGAGAAGGCTCCGCAGCGAGTAGCGGCTCGATCCGAGCTCGAGGCGGGCGACGTCGGACAGGTGGGTGATCTGCCCGTCGCCGGTCGCGCGCACGATGATGTTGCCGAACTCCGATTCCGACGTCAGCCGGCCCTGCGTATTAATCGAGAGCTGGAACGCGGCGTTGGACGGGGCCGGCGGCGCGCCGAGGACGCCGGCGGCCACCTGGACGTTCTGCTCCCTGATCGCGCGCACCACGTCGCTCGTCGTCAGCTGCCGTGATGCCAGGCGGTCCGGATCCAGCCACACGCGCATGCTGTATTCACCGGCGCCGAAGACCTGGACGGCGCCGACGCCGTTCAGCCGGCTGATCTCATCCTTGACCTGCAGGTGCGCATAGTTCGACAGATAGAGCATGTCGTAGCGCTCGTCAGGGGAGACGAGGTGCACGACCATGATGAAGTCCGGCGAGGCCTTCTCGGTGGTCACGCCGATGCGCTGCACGTCCTGCGGGAGGCGCGGCAGCGTCTGAGCGACGCGATTCTGCACCTGCACCTGGGCGTTGTCGAGATCGGTGCCGAGCGCGAAGGTGATCGTCAGTGTGAGCGCGCCGTCCGACGTGGCCTGCGAGAACATGTAGAGCATGCCCTCGACGCCGTTCATCTGCTGCTCGAGCGGCGAGGCGACGGTCTCGGCGATCACTTTCGGGTTGGCGCCCGGGAACGCCGCGCGCACGACGACAGTCGGCGGCACCACGCCCGGATACTCGCTGATCGGCAGCTTGAGAAGAGCCAGCGCGCCGGCCACGACGATCAGAAGCGAGACGACGATGGCGAAGATCGGCCTGGTGATGAAGAAGGAAGAGAACTTCATCGGGCACCCGCCATCGCCACGACGGTCGCCTTGACCTCCACCCCCGGCCGTCGAGATCCGTACCGACGGCGCGATCCTGCACGAGGACACCCGGATAGGATGCCGTTCCAGGGAGGCGGAGCCGGACGAACAACCCCGGTGTCAGCCGGCGGTCGGGATTGCGAAACACGGCACGTCCGTTGATCGTTCCGGTCAACGGATCGAGCTGGTTGTCGAGAAACTGGAGCGTCCCTTCGTGCGGGAAGGACTGTTCGTCGGCGAGGGCCATCTGAATCGGCAGGTCGCCGCGCGACGGCCCCTTACTGTGCCGGCGGACGCGATCGCCGTAACGCAGGAACGTCTGCTCGTCGGCGGCGAACGACGCATAGATCGGATCGACGGACACGACCGTCGTCAGCAGCGTCGCGGCTCCCTGCCCACCCGACACGAGATTGCCGCGGGTCACGAGCGCACGGCTCACACGTCCGTCGATTGGCGAGACCACTCGGGTGAACTCGAGGTCGAGCTCCGCCGCGCGGAGTGCGGCGGCGACTGCGTCAACATGCGCGGTGGCTTCGGCCGCCGCGCCGGTCCGCCGCTCGCGCTCCTCCAGCGACATGGCGTTGTCGGCTGCCAGCCTGTCCGCCCGCCGCATTTCCGACGCCGCGCGATCGCGCGCGCTCGTTGCCTGTGTCAGCTCGGCGCGCAGCCGCTGGACCTGGGTGAGGAAGGGGCGGTCGTCGAGCTGAAAGAGCAGCTGTCCCTGGCGGACCAGGCTGCCTTCCTCGAACGTGACGGTCGAGATCAGTCCCGAGACACGAGGACGGACGCCGACCGACTGCACCGGTTCGAGGCGGCCGGTGAACTCGTCCCATTCCGTCACTTGACGAGCAACCGCGGGTGCCGCCGTCACCTCGGGGAGCGACGGCGGGGCGGCTGTCTGAACGCGTGTGCACGCGGCGGCGAGGGAGATCGACGCCAGTACCAACCCTGCCCCAGAGACCTTGAAAAGTTGAGTAAACATGGCACTCAGGATGCCCCTCAGGGAGGGCCCTCCACAATCAGGCAGATAGCCGATCGGAAGGTCGCCCGTACGGCGGACGGCCCACTGGTCCATGAGGCGGACGGCCTCATCGGCCAAAAGGACGATGCGTGGAGCGCGTGAGTCGGTCATACTCGGAGCTATGTCCGCATCCGCAGGGTCCCCGGATCCGGTGGCGCTTCGAGAGGAGCTGGCTCCTGAGGCCGAGATCGCGCGGCTGACCGCCGCCCTCGCCGAGCTGCGCGACGATCGCCAGCGCGCCGAGTGCATGGCCTCGATCCAGAGCGATGCGGTGCAGCTGGCGATGGATCTGCTGGTCACCCACCCCGATCTTCGGGGGTTCTTCCGCATGTTCATCAAGCGCCTGGTTGACGATTCCGAGGCGCATGCATGCGGCGTGTGGCTGCTCGACGAAGCCACCGGCGCCTGCGACCTGTGGATGGCGAACATCGGCGGCGAGACGCTCACGCCCGAGAGCAGCGGCTGGGCCGCGCTCGAAATGCCGCGCGAGAGCATGAGCCGTCTTCTCCTGGGCAGCGAGGAAGGACGCACGGCGATTCTCGAATACGACGGCGACGACCAGCAGCTACCGGAGGCGGTGCGCGCGTTCAATCGGGCCGCCGGCGTGAACACGCTGGTGGTCGCGCCGCTGCGGCTGGCGCCCAGGACGCTCGGCTGGATGGCCCTGTCGAGCGTGAACGACTCAGAGTGCGAGCGCCGCTGGCGGTATGCGCTGCTCGATGCCACGGCCCGACAAGCGACGCTGGCTCTGTACTATAGCCGGCTCGTCGAGCAGAGCCTCCTCGAGGCGCGCCGCCAGGCGGTCCTGGAAGAACGCAACCGGATCGCGCGAGATATTCACGATACGCTCGCCCAGGGGTTCGGCGCCATTCTGATGCAGCTGCAGGCCGCCCAGCGCGGCGGCGTGTCGAGCCTGCCCGCCGCGGCCACGCGCAGCCTCGGGACCGCGATCGATCTCGCACGCACGCATCTCATCGAGGCCCGCCGTTCGGTTGCGGCGCTGCGGCCGCACTCCACCGAACGCGAAGACGTAGCGACGGCCCTCCGCCGCATGGTCGATCTCGCGCAACGCACGGGTGACGTGCCGGTTGAGCTCTCGATCGAGGAATTGCCGGCATTCGACTCCGGCGTGGAACGCGAAATCATCGGTATCGCCCAGGAAGCGCTCACCAACGCCGTCCGGCATGCACGCGCCCGCCGGATCGCCGTGCGCGCGGGTGCGGTGCGCAGCGTTGGTTTCCGGCTGTCGGTCGCGGACGATGGCCGCGGCATTACGGGCGATCGCGGCTCCACCGGGTTCGGCATGACGAGCATGCAGGAACGGGCGGACCGGATCGGCGCGTCGCTCACCTTCGTGACGGCCGCGAGATCCGGGACCGAAGTCGTGCTCGCGTGGCAGCCGGCCGCTTTCTCGATACCACGGGCGGGCGATGTCGACCGTTGACGCGTCTGCGACACCGGCAGGGTCGGTCACCAGGCACGCCCGGGTGTTGCTGGTTGACGACCACTCGCTGTTGCGGACGGGCGTCGCCAACATCATCAACCATGAACCCGATCTCGAGGTCATCGCCGAGGCGGCGAACGGCCGCGACGCCATCGAGGCGTTTCTGCTCCATCGTCCAGACGTCGTGCTGATGGACCTGCGCATGCCGGAGATGGAAGGGGTCGAAGCGGTCCGCCGGATCCGCGACATCGACCCCCAGGCGCGCGTCGTGGTACTGACGACGTACGATGCCGATGAAGACATCGCGCGGGCGCTGCAGGCGGGCGCGAAGGCGTACATCCTCAAGGACATCGCCGCTGACGCCCTCGTGGCGTGCGTCCGCGACGTGCTGGCCGGCAAGACCTACCTGGCTCCTGCCGCCGCCGCCAAGCTGGCCGAGCGGGTCACGCAGGTGCAACTCACGCCGCGCGAGCTTGCTGCGTTGCGCCTCCTGGCCAACGGCAACAGCAACAAGGAGATCGCCACCGCCCTGGAGATCTCGGAGCGCACGGTCAAATCGCATCTCGCTCATCTCTTCGAGAAGCTCCAGGTCACGAGCCGGACCGAGGCCGTCCGCGTCGCCACCAGGCGTGGCCTCGTACGATTCGACTGACCCCGCCGCGCCGTGCATTTCCGCACAGTTCATTTCCGCACAGTTGACCTGCGCCGCAGTGCGTTCTACGCTGCTCCGGCACGTGGCCACTCTTCTGCCGCGTCCAAGAGGGTGATTACATGCTCCGTTTCGCTCGGGCTGGTCTGGCCGCCGTCGCCGCCACGGCCGCGATACTGCTGATTACGTACTCGACCGCTGCAGTCCAGGGGATCGGACAGACGTCCGGGCAATCCCCGACTCCCACGCAGATTGCGCCCTTTCTGGGCGACTGGGTCGTGACCGCCGCCATGCAGGCAATGGAGGCCACGTTTGTGGTGTCGGTGAAGACCGACGGCGGCAAGGTGACCGCGACGGTCGCCTCGGGCATGCAACCGGCGGTCAAGGTCCCCGCCCTCTCTATGTCCGGGGACGGCCTCGTGCTCAAGTACGCCCTGGATTATCAGGGCATGCCTATCTCCACCGTCATGACGCTCACGCCGCAGGGCACCGCGCTTCGCGTCACGATGGCCATGATGGACGGTCAGTACGAGATGTTTGGCAGCGCGTCAAGGCAGACGCCTGGCGCTCCGCAGACGCGCATTGGCTTCGGCGGCGGCCGCGGGGCGCCGACCAGCGACACGACCGACTTCTCACCAAAGGCTCCGTACCTTGCCCGGTCGCCGGCCGAGGAAGCGCAGGGCTTCGTGCTGCCGGCGGGATATCGCATGGAACTCGTCGCCGCCGACCCCGACGTGATCAGCCCGGCCGTGATCGAGTTCGACGGCAACGGCCGCATGTACGTCAGCGAACTCATCAGCTACATGATGGACGCCGACGCCAGCCGCGAGCACGATCCCATCAGCCGCATCAGCCGCTGGGAAAGCACCAAGGGCAACGGGGTTTTCGACAAGCACACCGTGTTCGTCGATCACGTGGTCGCGCCGCGCATGATCCTGCCGCTTCAGGATGGCGTCATCCTCACCAGTGAGACCGATTCCGACGACATCGTGAAATGGACCGACACGAACGGCGACGGCCGCGCCGACAAGCGGGAAGTGGTCTTCACGGGAATCGGCCAGAGCGGCGACGGCAACATCGAGCACCAGAAGGCCGGCTTGGTCTGGAACCTGGACAACTGGATCTACACGACCTACAACCCGTTCCGTATCCGCTCGTCGCCCTCAGGATTCCTGCGCGAGCCTACCGGGCCGAACGGCGGGCAGTGGGGCCTTGCGTCGGACGACGACGGGAAGCCGTGGTTCGTAGACGCGGGCGGCGAACGGGGTCCGATGAACTTCCAGTACCCGATTCATTACGGGGCATTCACGCCGTGCCCGGCGATGCCGTCGCGCGGCGGCCGCGGTGGTGTGGCGGCGGCCGCGCCGGCGCCGAACCCGAACTGCCCGCCCGGGATGGAGAATGGGTTCGAGAAGGATTTCGCGGTGGTGTGGCCGGCGCCTGGCATCGGCGACATGCAGGGTGGGATCGGCCGGACGCGCATGCCGGCGCAGAACCTGAATCACTTCACCGCCACAGCCGGCCCCGCGATCTTCCGCGGCGACGGCCTGCCGGCGGATCTCAAGGGCCACCTGCTCTTCACCGAGCCCGTCGGCCGTCTGATCCGGCGCGCGGCAGCCGTCAACATCGAAGGGTTGACCGAGCTGCGCAATGTCTATCCGAGCGCGGAGTTCCTGACGAGCGCCGATCAGCTGTTCCGTCCCGTGAACATCAGCAACGCGCCGGATGGGACGCTGTATATCGCCGATATGTACCACGGGATCATTCAGGAGTTCCAGTGGTCGGGGCCGGGCTCCTACCTGCGGGCGAAAATCGAGCAGTATCAACTGGACAAGGTGGTCTCGCTCGGCCGCATCTGGCGGCTTCGCTACGACGGACGCGCGGCGGTGCCGGCGAGCAAAACGAACGTCGGGCAGGCGGCCATTGCGGCGATCACGCCGCAGTTTGCGCCGCCGCGGATGTACAGCGAGTCTCCGGCACAACTCGTCGCCCATCTGGCGCACTCGAACGGCTGGTGGCGCGACATGGCGCAGCGGCTGCTCGTCCTGCGGCAGGACAAGTCGGTCGTCCCGGCGCTGCAGCAGATGGCGCGATCCTCCGAGCCGCGGTCGGCACGCCCCGCCGAAGCCAATGGTGGAGGCGGGCAACTTCTGGCCAGGTTCCATGCGCTGTGGACGCTCGAAGGGCTGGGCGCGCTCGATGCCGGCCTGGTGCGCGAGGCCATGAAGGACACGAGTCCGCGGATGCGCGTGCAGGCGATACGGGCCAGTGAGACGCTTTACAAGGCGGGCGACAAGTCGTTCGCGGACGACTACCGCGCCCTGACGAAGGATCCGGATCCGAACGTCGTCATTCAGGCCATGCTGTCGGCGAGCCTCTTCAAACTGAAGGACGTGCCGGACCTGATCAAGGCGGCGCGCGCGGCGAACACCGCGAAAGGGGTCGCGCTCATTGGCGAGCGGCTGCTCGCGCCGGCGGCCATCCCCGGCGCTGGCCGCCGCGGCATGCTGACGGCGGTCGAGGAGAAGCGGCTGCAGCAAGGCAGCGATGTCTTCAACGCCGTCTGCTTCGCGTGCCACGCGCCCGACGGCCGGGGCGCGCCTCTCGAGGGTGCGGCGCCCGGCACGATGATGGCGCCCTCACTCGCGGGCTCTCCCCGGGTGCGGGCGCATCGCGATTACGTGATCAAGGTGCTGCTGAAGGGAATGATGGGGCCGCTGGACGGCAAGACCTACCGCGACGTCATGGTCCCGATGGACAACACCGACGAGTGGATCGCGGGGATCGCGTCGTACGTCCGTACGAGTTTCGGGAACAACGGCGATCTGGTCACGCCCGCCGACGTCGCGCGGGTGCGCGCGGAGATTGCCGGCCGGAAAGGTCCATGGACGGCGCCCGAGCTCGAGACCTCCCTGCCGCGGCTGCTCGACTCGCAGGCGTGGAAGCTCACCGCGAGTCATGGCGGCGACACGGCGGCAGGGGCCGCCACGCTTCGCGGGTGGAGCTCCGGTGCACCGCAGACGGCAGGGATGTGGCTCACGGTGGAACTGCCGCAGCCGGTTCTGCTGACGGAACTGCAGTTCGATTCGCTCGCCACGGCTGGCGGGCGAGGCGGACGCGGCGGGCTCGCGCCTGCTCCCGCCGTCGGCTATCCGCGCGCCTACACGGTGCAGCTCGCCACCGACAACAAAAGGTGGAGCAAACCGGTCGCTGAGGGGAAGGGGGAGGGGTCGCACACGACGATAGCGTTCGCTCCGACCCGGGCCAAGTTCATCAGGATCACGCAGACGGACAGCGCCGCCGACGCGCCGCCGTGGTCCGTCCGGAATTTGCGTCTCTACGAAGCCCGCCCGGACACAGGCACGAAGTGAGCGATGACAGCGTTCGCGCCGCTGCCGGGTCGCTTTCAACAGCCGGGGCCGCTGCTTGAACTCGCCAGCCAGTCCTGCGCCTCGTCCATAGAACGGAACACCCGTACGTTCGTGCGGCCTGCGATGCTCGAGTAGGACTGAAACATGCGGCTGAGGCCAAACGTCGCAGGCGTGGACGCGATAATCAACACGGGGCCGATTGGAGACCGGGTCAAGTGGTCCGCCGCAAGTGCGGCCAGGTTTTGTACGTCGGCTGCCGTCACATTCAACACGGCCCGCGACGCGTCAAAGATCAAGGCCCAGGCACGGCGCTCGCCGCCACGTTGAGCCGCTGCGAACTCCAGGATCTCTGGCACCCCGACTTCACCTGTGACAACCGCCACGATCTGATTCGGAACGCTGTGATCGACGACGGTGATCGGCATATTTCCCGTATCGGCGTTCGGGCAGGCCAAAATAGGTTCAGCCGGTCCCTAAACTCGGTTGTCGCGCCGGCCGATACCGTTCTCAGCGTGATCTACTTCTTCCGTCGCGGCGGAGATCGACTGGCGTGCGAGACCCGGCTCAATCCGCTCGGAGTTGGCTACGAACTCGTGGTCACCACTGACGACGAGACCCGTGTGGAGCCCTTCGAGGAACTCTCGGCCCTCCTGTCGCGGGAACATGAGCTGTTGCAAGCGTGGCGGGCAATGGGTTGGCGAGAAACGTCTGCGGCCGCAGACACGAGCGGGGGGCTACGTCGGAGGACTGGTTAGGCCGGCGTTAGTTCCCAGCTTCGGGCAGGTCAGCCCGTGCCCTCTCTTCGTTCAGGTCGTTCATCCGGCTCACTCCGGCGGAGGCCGCGGCGATCGGCAGCGCCGATGCGACGCTCCACCTGCAGAGCCGTATTCAGTCGCTCGGCCAATTGACCGAAACCGACGGATGCGCTCATGAGATGGTCATTTTCTTCTCGAAGTCGATCATTCTCCCGGCGGAGGACTTCGAGCTGTTCTTCAACCATCGCGAGACGTTCACGAGTCATTTGGTCATGGTTCGCCACACCCGATCCCGTATGCAACGCTCCCGCTGTCCGTGTCTCACGCATTAGGTAGTTACTACCCAAGAAGGAGGCACACTATACAGCAGAGCGGCAAGCCTTGCCACCGGGTCCCGTTTCAATTAAATTAACCGACAAAAGAACTATACTCTATTCGACCACATAGTGCAATAAACGTCTAAACTGAAACGACACTAAATGACTTTGTGGCTTCATAACGCGTAGTGCTCGGCCCGTTTCTTCCGCAGAAATGCGACCGATCGCTGCAGCTCGTCGAGGCCGTTCATGCCGTCCTCAATAGAAATCCATCCGCGGAAGCGGCCCCGCACAAGGGTGCGGAAGATGGCATCGTAATCGATCAGCCCTTTGCCGACCTCTCCGTGCAACAGCTTATTCGAGTAGCCGGTCGCTCCGTCGCTCTGCCGCAGATCCTCGAGCGTCGCGCCCGGCGCCAGGGAGCGATCCGAGGCGTGCATGGTGACGACCCGGGGAAGCACTGTCTCGAGAAAGCGTATCGGGTCGTACCCGCCGACCACCGCGTTCGACGGATCGTACTGGACGCCAAGGTGCGGCGAATCGACGCGCTCGAGGATCTCGAGAAAGACGTCCTCCGGCTGCGCGAACTCGGGATACTGCCAGGTGCCGTCCTTGTAGTGGTTCTCGATGCAGAGGACGACGTCGCGACGCTCGGCGTAGTCGAGCGAGCGGCGCAGCCCGTCGACGGTCCTGGCGATCCCGGCGGCGCGTGTCAGACCGGGGCGCGCCTGACCGCTCAGGGTGCGGCAGAATCGCGTGCCGAGCCGGACGGCGAGATCGATCGCTGCTTTTTGCCGCTCGACCTGGCGCGCCTGCTCACCGGCGTCGGTATGGGTGAAGTCGGGCGAGAAGCACAGCATCGAGCTGACCTGGCCGGTCTCGGCCATCGCCGCGAGGACTGGATCGACGTCTGCGGGGCGAACGCTGCGAAAGAACCCATCGTAGTGCTCGAGCCCCTCGCCTCCCAGCGCCGCCGCCGATCGGATCCACCCGGCGTAGTCCATCTCGCCGCGGCACAGCAGGTCGAAGTAACACTTCGGGAAGACACTGATGCGTGGGGAAACGGGACTCGACATCGCGGCTGGCTTCACGAGTTCGGCAGGGCGCCCGGCGGGGTTTGCTCGAGGTCGAGCACGCTGCCGGTGACGCACTCGCTCGCCGGCGACGCAAAGTAGGCGGCTGCGTAGGCGATGTCGAGCGGCGCCAGCAGCCGCCCGAACGGCCGCGTCGCGATCGCCGCGGCAATCCATTCGTCCCCCTTGCCTTCGTCCTCGCGCTTCACCCGCCGCTCCCCTTCCGTCAGCGTCCATCCGACGTTGATCTGGTTGACGCGGATGCGATCGCGGCCCAGCAGCGACGCGGCGTTTTTCGTCAGCGTCATCAGGCCGCCCTTCGACACCGAATACGCGCCCAGCTTCGGCTCGCCGACATAGGCGTTCACCGAGCCGATGTTGATGACCGATCCGCCGCCCCTTGCGCGCATCGGCGCAATCGATTCCTGCAGCAGGATGAACGGCGCCCGCAGATTCACGGCCATGATCGCGTCCCAGCGCGCGACGGGGACGTGCTCGAGATCGCCGCGGCCGGTGTCGGCGGCATTGTTGACGAGGATGTCGAGGCCGCCAAACCGCTCCACGGCGAAGCGGATCACGCCGCGGCAGACGTCTTCGCTCGCGAGGTCGCCGTCGAAGTACTCGGCGTCCTGGCCCGCCGCCTTCACGCGGCGGACCGTCTCGAGACCGCCGCCGCGATCCACGCCGTGCACCAGGATGCGTGATCCGAGGCCGGCAAAGTGCTCCGCGATGCCGCGGCCGATGCCGGACGTCGCGCCGGTGACGACCGCGACGCTTCCGGCCAGCGCGCTCACGGAATCAGCACCGACTTGATCACGCGTCCCTCGTGCATCGCGTCGAACGCTTCCCGCCACTCGTCGAGCGGCGAGGTCAACCCCACGATCTCCTCGGGACGCGTCGAGC
>WNFC01003501.1_pt1 | contig 16992 bp, 20 predicted proteins | sample 5400541 | NCBI WGS metagenome assembly WNFC01 (sample SAMN13153342, study PRJNA577476) | soil metagenome | isolation source: 120 cm saprolite under Douglas fir tree site 2 hole 2 replicate 1 | place: USA:California | collected 2015-04-18
AAGGTCAGGCTGGCGTCCTCGATGACGTCGTCGTCACGGCGAGCCTGCACGAAGAGCGAGTGTCGCACCGTCCATTTGGCGCGGCCGACCGGCACAGTGCGTTCACTCCCGAACGAGTCGCGATCGAGACCGCCGACCGCGAGTCCCGAGCGGGTGCTCCGCAGATCGCCGCGTCTGCCGCACTAGGTGGGAACGGCGCGTTTGGGTGAGGGATCGCTGCTCGCCCAGGCGCGGTCATCCGCTCACAGGGCGAAGGCGACGAGATCGGGTGCCGGATGCCCTTCAGGGAGGCGCAGATCCAACGCCAAAACGCGCCGTGGTTTCGAGGGGGTCGTGCCGGGGGTGGGTGGAACGTTCACGACCCCGCTTCGTTCTCACGGAGCGTGGTCTTCCAAGCTTCAGAGCGCCCACCCTAAGACCAAATCGTCCAGTTTCCCATGGGCCTGGCTGTTTCTTTGAGTATGGAATGGCGTAGAGCGACCCTTTGTACTCAAAGAATTCGAACGGGCTCGTCGCTCAGGCTGGGGGGCCACCACGCACAGTGGCGACGCCCGGGAATCAGTCAACATGCCTCATGAACACGCGCCCTTTGACCACGTTCCTGCTGGTTCGAATGGACGCGAAACGTGGGGTCTGCCCTCCCGGCCCTTTAAGTAAACGGCATTCGGCTTTAAGGCAGGTTCCTCGCCGAGCTGCGCCTGGGGCGCCATTTCGCAACAGGAAGCTCTCCTGCGGGCCGGGTTCTTGGAGACCCGTCCGGAGGACCTGATGAGTCCTCGGCGCTGCCCCAGTGGCCGAATTACGAACTGGCCAACCGCCGGCTGGTTCGGGCCTATCGGGACCGTTGGGCCGGGCACCCGCTGCGCGGGGGGCCTTGACCGTCGAGCTCGGGCCAACTGGGCCAAGCGCAGGAGCCTCGGCGACAGAGGCCGCGAGCCCCGACCGGGCTGGGAGTCCTCTGCGCTGCCGCTCAAGCCGGCACCAGAGCGTTATGGGAGTGCATCAGCACCCGATGACTGCCAGGTGGCCCTCCGACTCATCCTCGATCTCGTGACGCCGATTGATCGATACTGACTATGCCGGTTCGGCGATGTCCGGGAAGACCAACATGCGGGTCCACATCGCGCCCAGCCAGGCCTCGAACTGGTGGTCGCTCCAGCCGAGGTTGTTGACGAGGTGCTGCCAGAGCATGCCGTCGGTTGTGGCCCACATGATGTCGCGGCACTCTTGTTCAGAAACCGAGAGGTGTCCCGTGGCGGCCGCTGCGCTGGCCATGACGCGCATCCCGGCGAGGCGTTGGCGGCCGATCTCGGCAAGCATGTCGGCGGCGGCTGGTTCACTCGCTGCGGCGCCCTGGATGGCAAGGATGAGCGGGACTATCCGGCGGGCTGTCGCGGTGAACAGCGCGGCCTGCGCCGCGAGACGGCGGGCAAGGTCGGGCTCGGCAAGGAGGGCCTGCACTTCAGGCCGCTCGTGGTAGGTGATTTTCTCGTCGTCGCCACCGATCGTGACGTCCCAGACGCGGTGCAGCAGTGTTGCCTTGTTGTGGAAAGCACCGTACACCGTCTCCACGGAGACTCCGGCCGCCCGGGAGACGTCCACCATGGTCGTCCGCCCGTACCCCTGGCTGACGAATAGGTCGTGCGCTGCCTGCAGGACGGCGCGCCGGGTGCTTCGGGCCTGCTCCTTGCGCCACGAAGAGTCATAACGCCGTGGGCCCTTGACAGTCTCCACCATATCAGTTACACCTACTCAGTATTCGTTCCATGAACACTTTATCGGATAGGAGACTCGGCTATGACTATCGTCAGCGGCACCTTCGACTGGACGGAAGTCGCCTCCTCGTGGGACGAGCGCCGTCACCACATCGAGACGATGAAGGCGAAGCTCACGCACGACCTGATCACCGGATTGGCAATCCGTCCCGGCGAGCACGTACTCGAACTCGGCGCCGGCACCGGTGAGCTCGCCCTTCGCTTGGGCGAGCAGGTCGGGCCCGCCGGCAGCGTGCTCGCGACCGACGTCGCCCCCGGCATGGTCCAGCTCCTCCGGCGGACCCTCGCCGGCCAGACGAACATCCAGGTCGCGCAGATCGACGCGCGCCAGATCGACCTGCCCGACGGCAGCGTCGACATCGTCGTGTTCCGCTTGGGGCTGATGCTCGTGACCGAACCAGAGCAGGTTCTGCAGGAGTGTCACCGAGTGCTCAAGTCCGGCGGCCGGCTGGGCGTCGCCGTGTGGGCCGGCCCTGAGCACAACCCGTGGCTTACCTCCGTCGGCATGGCCGCCATGATGCACGGGCTGGTCTCCGGCGGTCCGCCGACTGGTCCGGGCGGGCCCTTCTCACTCGCCGACCCGGCCGGGCTCGAGCGACTGATCCGCGACAGCGGCTTCGCCCAGGTCGCCCTCCATGTGGTTGAGACCGAAGCCAGCTTCACCGACACCGACGAACATTTCGACACCGTGGTCTCCCTCGCCTCGCCACTGGCCGCTGCCCTCTCCGCCGCCCCCGAGAGCACCCGCGTCGCCGTAAGGAACACGGCCGCGCTGCTAGTAGAAGCGCACCGGACCGCCGACGGCCTCCGGGTGCCCGGACGCGCCCTTGTCAGCACTGCCCGCAGGTGATGGTACCGGAGATCCAGTCCCTCACTGCCAAGGATGCCGGCGGAGGACGAAGGCTCGCGGAACTCGCCCGACGCAATGGCACTTCGGTCGTTTTTCACCCGCGCCCGTCTGGCCTTTACCTGGATCGGCCTCGACGCCGCCGATGACGTCGACGCGGTGTTGGCCAGCATGGGCCTGCGACCCGTGGACACGCCCGTGGTGGTCACTCCGACCGCCGTCATGCGCCACCCGTCCCCCGCGGACCTCGCAGCAGAATTCGGACTGGCCTACCAACCGGTGCCGGGCCGGGTGTTCGACCTCGTCATTGTGGGACCGGATTGTGGGACCGGCCCGGCGGGGCTGGCGGCCTCCGTTTACGGGGCGTCGGAAGGCCTCGACACGGTCTGCTTAGACGCCGTCGGGGCAGGCGGGCAGGCGGGTGCCGGCTCGCGCATCGAGAACTACGCAGGGTTTCCCAGCGGCATCTCCGGTGCCGAACTGACCGCTCGTACCGCCATCCAGGCGCAGCGCCTCGGAGCTCTCCTCGCCAGCCCGAACGAGGCGATCGCGCTCCGCATCGAGCAGGGCTTCCACGTGGTCGTCCTTGACGACCAGAGCGAGATCGCCTGCCGGGCCGTCATCATCGCCACGGGCGCGCGGCGGCAGTCGGCGAGGGGTCGAGCGCCGTACGCTCCGTTTTCGAACATCTCGAGGTAGTGCTGGCTCGTGTTGACTAGTGCTTGCACGGACTGGCCAGAAAAACGGGCGAGCTCTGAGCTACTTCAGACAGGCCTCAAGTTCTGAGACCACCCTCGGCCTCACCAGCAGCAGAAGGAGTCGCGCCAGGTGCCGCAGGTCTGGTCCGTGCCACCGCGGGTGGCCCTGACGCCTCGCGCCGAGGGGCCACCTACTCCCAAGCGGCTCAGAAGCCGAGTTGCTCCTTCACAAGAATCGCCGTCACCCGTTGGGGGACCAGCACGCGGCTGATGATCAGAACGTTGTTCACGCCGCTCGGCACCCGGTAGACCCGGCGGGCACGCTCGTCCTCCATTGGGTAGCAGTACTCCCGAATACGTCGCAACCCCGTCTCGAGATCAGCAACGATCTTCTGGCCGCCGATGACGAGAATGACGTGGGCGGCACCCGAGACCAACGGACCGAGCTGGCTGCCGCTGGCGGAGGCGATCAGAATCGAGCCGTCGTCGGTCACCGCGTGAACACTGCCGACAACGTATTCGGGCGCGGCGGCGAGGACTCGCATCTCCCGGCGTTGCATCTCCCGGTCCATCTGGTAAAGACGCAGCCGGAGGGCCTGGTAGCGTCCAGAGCGTTCGATGTCTTCGGCTATGCCAATGGACTCCAAGGTTCTCGAGGTGTTGTTGAAGACCTCGGCCCCGTCGGGGAGTAGCTCACGGACCTGGAACCTGGCCTCCTGACCGGTATCGACAACCAGGGCCCGGAAGCCGTTGCGCTCGAGTGCTTCGGCGGCTGCGGCGATGCGCTCATCGGTGGCGAGTACGCCAAACTCCGGGCTGGGGACCAGCACCCCGCCGGGCGCCAGTGCCTCCACCGGCCTAGCCACTCCCGACCTCTGCCAAGCGGCGGTGGACCAGCGCCACGGCCATGGCTCCCTCGCCGATCGCCGCCGAGCACCGCTTGATCGATGCATGCCGCACGTCACCTGCAGCGAAGAGGCCGGGCAGGTTGGTCTCGAGCGGCAGAGGCTGGCGCTCGAGCGGCCACCCTCCGAGGAGCCCCTGAGCGCTTGCAAGGTCGGTTCCCGTCATCAGGTACCCGCCCTCGTCGTGGATAAGTTCAAGCGGCCCTGCAGCCTCGGTCCGCGGGATGCCTCCGATGGCGATGAACAGCGCATCGGCAGGAAGTCTTTCCGAAGGGTTCCCCCCATCGGTTGCCACCACGAGTTCCCTTAGGCGACTGTCCCCTTCGGCACCGACGACTTGGGTCCCGGTTCTGACCACGATGTTGCTCACGCCTGCGATCCGCTCGATGAGGTACTGCGACATCGACGCGGCAAGCGTCTCGCCGCGGACCAGTACCGTGACCAGGCGAGCGTAGCGCGAGAAGCGCAGGGCGGCCTGACCGGCCGAGTTGCCACCGCCGACAATGACGACGCTGGACCCGGTGCATGCCATGGCTTCGCTCGGCCCTGCGCCGTAGTAGACGCCGGCCCCCAGGAGACGGTCGATTCCAGAGGCCTCGAGTCGTCGCCACTCGACGCCGGTGGCAATCAAGAGGGCACGCCCCCGAACCATGGTCCCGTCCGACAGGGTGCTCACGTATCCGACGCCATCGGACGAGATGCCGATCAGGTCCCTGGCCAGGAGAATCTCGGCGCCGAAGCGCCGAGCCTGCGCCGCAGCTCTCGTCGCCAGCTCGTTGCCGCTCACACCTTCGGGGAAACCGAGGTAGTTCTCGATCATCGAGGTGGTACCCGCCTGGCCGCCGGGGGCGACGGCCTCGACGATTACCGTCCTCAACCCCTCGGAAGCGGCGTACAGCGCAGCGGCGAGGCCCGCTGGCCCCGCGCCGGCGATGGTCAGGTCGTATTCGGCAAGCTGAGGTGCGGATACCATGCCCAGCCCCGTGGCGACCTGCTCCACCGTGGCGGCCTCAAGCCGGGTGCCGTCAGGGAGGACGCAGAGGGGCAGGCGCGAGACGTCGATCTTCTCGACATGAAGCAGGAGCTCTGCGCCCGATTGTTCGACGTCGACCCAGTCGTACGGCTGGCCGTTTCGAGTGAGGAAGTCCCGAATCGCGTAGGCGGCTGCGGAAGCATGGGTCCCGGCCACGATGACCTGGGGGGTCACCGGGCGGGCGTCGTAGTCGAACATGGCGGGAGACCCGCCACCTTGGGTCACGGATGCGAGGGCGCCGGCGGCGCGCCGGCGAGCTCGAAGCCGATGCCGTCGACGTAGCACCAGTACCAGTCCTCTCCCGGCTCGTACGAGCGAATGATCGGATGGGCCACCCGGCGGAAGTGGGCGGTGGCGTGCCGCCCCGGCGACTGGTCACAGCACCCCACGTGTCCACATTCCTGGCACACGCGTAGGTGAACCCAGTCGCGTCGGCCCTGCGCAAGGCAGTCCTCGCAACCCGTCGAGGACGGGGTGACTTCCATGATCTGGTCCAGATGGCTGCAGGTCACTGCCATCAGCTGTCTCCCGTACGGGTCGAGGCTGGTGGCCACACCGCCGTCGACCGAACATCGTAACCTTCCTCCTGAAGCTCCCACCCTCTCATGTCGACCTCCCAAATAAATGAGACTTGCAATCCACAAGTTATCTCGGTCCGCTGGCGGCTATGGGCTGCCGACCCAAGGAGTGCGTCGCAAGTTTCGCGCCCAACAGAGCCTTCAGAGGCCGTGCCCTCGTCGAGCACGTGTTGGCCTTCGAGACCGCCTGCCGCTCGGCAGGCTCCGTCCGTCATGAATCGGCCAGCCGGAGGGAGGGAACCCAAGTGGGATAACTCGCAAAGAGCCGGAGGCAGAATAGACGCATGGAAGCACAATGAGGTAGTTCGAGGGGGGAGGGGCCATGTCGGAGGTAATCGAACTAGACGCCGTCGAGGCGAGTCAGATCCGCAGCGGTCTCCGAATGCCTCGCGGGCGGTACTCCGCAGAGAGGGCCTCGCAGCTGTCAGGGATTCCGAGATCGACTCTCTACCGGTAGGCGAGGCGGGGCGCTCTGGTGCCTGACTTCGCTCGGTCCGAACCCAAGAACTGGTCGTACAGAGACTTGGTGTTGGGTCGTTTGATGGGATGGCTGCGAATACTCGGCATGCCTCTTGAGGAGTCCGCGGCTCGGCTTCTGGGCACGCTGCTATAACCTGTTTTTGCCTGCTCGAACGCCAACTTGTGGAGGCGGACGGGAATCGAACCCGCCCAGCGACTCTCGTCGGCGCACTGCTTTTGAAGATCCGCGATGTTGGTGTTGGCTGGTCCGTTGAGTGCTGATTCGTGCTCACTGGTCGGCCCGGGAGGGTCCCTTCGTCCAGGTGGTGCTGGTTGGTGTTGCCCCGTGCTTGCCCGTACTGGCCAGAAAGTGGCCAGAAATCCTTGCGACTTCTGATCTAGATCGGACGTCGATGATTCCTCCCTCTTCCATTCAGCCAGGGCGCGTGTAGCCCGGACGGACTGTGAGAAGGGCCGCAAGGGCGATTACCATCCACGCTGCGAGGTAGTAAAAAGCGGCCCCCGGCGAGACGGCCGTCCACAAGATGCCGGCAACAGCACTAGCGGCCAGGTTGCCGAAGCTCTGGATGCCAGCGAACACGCCAAAGGCGGACCCACGAAGAGCGGCCGGTGCCACGGCGGCCACGGCGGCGTTCTGGGAGGTTTCCACGCAGCCGATCGCCACGCCGGCGAGAAGAAAGGCCGGGGCCAGGGCCAAGACAGTGCTCCCGCCAACGGCGAAGCCGACATAGGAGGCACCGAAGAGCGCCACGCCTGCAGCGAGCACCCTCGTGGATCCCCTCCGGTCACCTATTCGACCGGCCGGCAAGCTCACCAACGTGGCGGCGACGTTGTAGGCGACGTACAGGCCGAGAGCAAGCTGCACGGCCGAGGTATGGAATCGTCCTGGCTCGAGGAGCTGGGTGGCGCGCAGGATGAACAGAGTGACCGCCACATTGCCGAACTCGAAGGCGGCGATGGCCACCATGAGGCGTCCCAGCGACCCGGACAGAATCGGGCGCACGGCAAGACGGATGCGCTGGCGCTCCCGCCTCTCGGCCTTGGGGGTGTGGCGAATGGCATAGACGATGGCGAGAGCTGCCAGAAGCCCGGGAATGACCGACAGCCCGATCGCACTTCGCACCCCCACGAGGCCAACAAGGAAGATAGCCAGAAGTGGGCCGCCGATGGCGCCGAGGTTGTCCATGGACCGCTCGAAGCCGTATGCACGCCCGTATGCCTCTGGGGGCGCGATATCCGCCAGGAGGGCGTTGCGTGCCGGGACTCGCAACCCCCGGGCGGCCCAGGCACCGGCCCGCAGCACACCGACCTGCCACACAGCCGTGGAGGCCCCGATGATGCTGGAAAGTACAGCCGTGGAGGAGTAGCCCCCCACGGCCAATGCCCGCCGGCGAGCTGGGTCGTCGGACACTGCCCCGCCGACTAGGCGAGCCATGCCAGCGAGTCCATCTGCAACACCCTCGATGGCGCCAAGCACTGCGGCTGGGGTTCCAAGAGAGGTGAGCAGGCTGGGTAGCAGCGCCGTGGGGACTTCATGGCCCACGTCCGCAAGGAAGCTGGCCGCTCCAATGCCGATCACCCCGGACGACAGCCAGCGTTGCCTGCCTTCCCCGGGAACAGTCGTCTGTTCGTCGACGATAGGGGAGCCGCCCGGCGCGTCAGCAGGGTCCGGAGTCGGATCTGCCGGCGATGTCGACGTCGTGTCAGCCATGGGCCACGGAGGGTTCCATTCGCTCCGTGATCAGATCACAGTTTGGCGGCAGCTCCACGACCTCAGAGGCTATATCCCCGAATCCGGGCCGGACCTCGGGACCTAGAGCGACGCAGGAACCGTAGACTGCCGTTCGCGACCGGCTGCCGCCACAGCGATCGACGCAGCGGCCAGGTGCACCACGACGAGGACCCCCGCCAAGGCGATCACAGAGCTTCGACCTGTGCCGCCTTGGACGGCTACCTCTCGGACATCGAGGGCGCCGAAGCTCAGGGCGAAGGCAGCGATCAGCCAAAGGACTGCCCGCCTCCGCCACACGAGGGCCGCCACAGCCAGCAGGAGCGTTGCGGCAGCGCCAGCCGCCACGAGCGGTGGACTCTCAACATTGACCCCAAGGGTCTGGCTCTTCTCCGCCGCCTCGCGCTGGGGACTCCCTTCCGCTGGGGCTGTCGATGCCGGGGAACTCTGCGACGCCGGTCTCGCGGCGGCTGGGCTCGACGATGCGAGGGACGTTTGGGAGGTTGGCCCTGCCACGACGCTCGGATGGGCATGCTCGGCCGCCTCATGCTGGGCGCCTCCCTCTTTTCCGGGCAGTCCTGCCACCGGCTGCACGGTCGGCGAAGCCTGCAGCGCCTCAGTCAGGGGTGCCGAGGTCTGGGGCAAAGGAGTCACTGTCGTCGTTGCGGGGGCCGGCGACACGGGCCTCAGGGCGGTTGCAGCCACGTTCCGACGGTGCTCGACGATGGACCCGGCGACGAACAGGGCCGCCGAGCCGATGAGCACCACCGCGAGCACGACCCGTAGCCGATCACGTCTCATATTTGGTCTCCATTCGTGGGGTCGTGAGATCGGGTCTTCATTCGCGAAAGCCCGGGGAGCTATGCCCCCGGCCCATAGAGTTTGTGGAGCCGGGCGCGCAGGGTCGCCTCGGGTAGCGCGCCATCCGCAAAATCGACGAGCTGCCCGGTGGCGCTGAAGAAGGCGGTTATTGGCATCCCCCGGCATCCCAACCGGTCGTGGAGGGCTCCGGTGCCCCCTGAGCCGAGATCCCGGGCCAGGGGCCAGGAGTCGAGACCGAACTCCCGTGCCACGGACAATCACGGGCCATCGTCGAGGGAGTTCACCCCGATGAAGTTGATTCGGCCCGCCAAGTCCTTGGAGACCAGCGCGAAACCGGGGAGTTCGCTCCGGCATTCGGTACACCACGAGGCGAAGAAGTTGACCACGGTTGGCTTGCCGGCGAAATCGGTCAGGCGGACCTGTCCTGCCCCGTCCAATCGCGGCAGGTTCCAATGGGTCGGGTCCCTGCTGCTACCAGCCGCTGCGGTGCCACCGCCTCGTGTCGCCACTACCGCCACGCCGGCCAGCACGGCCACGCACGCTGCGATCACGCCAACCCGCATGCGCCTCTTGCGACGCGCGGCTTGCTGTCGTGCAACCTTGGCCCGGCGCGCCTGACTCTTGGGCTTGGGGTTCGTTGGTTCGCTCACCTGGGGTTCCCTTTCATCCGATACGGATCAGCCGCTGCAGGCCGATGGCACCAAGAGCGTTGCGGAACTGCGTTGTGACCCAGACCATCCTGTTCAGCGCCAGCACCACGCCGAAGACTCCGAGCGCACCGGAAGAGGCGAGCCCGATCCCGGTGTTGTGACGCTTCACCCACGAAAGGGCCCCACTGATCCGCCCGAAGGCGAGCCCTGTTGCCAGGAACGGGATACCCAGACCCAGCGAGTAGGCCGCCATGAGCAACGCTCCCCTCCCAGCGCGGCCTTGTGTGGCGGCCACAGCCAGGAACGGGTAAGGATCAGGCCGAGGCAGGGAGTCCAGCCGAAGCCGAAAGCTGCTCCAGTGACGGGGGCGGCCCGCCGCCGGAGGGTGGGCATCGCCATCACGGTCGGTGCGCTCACCGTTGCCCTGATTGCCGGCGCCGCAATACTGACTACCGGGAAGCCGGCAGATCGCCAGCCAGCGGCCATCGCCGGGGTCGTCGCTGATTTTCGGGCCGCGCGGAGCGCACACCGACATTGCCGCAGCCGCCGTCCGAGAGCCTGGCTGGCATCGGTGCCTACGGGCTGGAGCGGTTCCCGTCGCCGGCTGGCGCTCGCCTGGTCGAGGGCACCGCGTCCCGCCTCGGCGAGCTGGCTCGATCTGCGTTCCCGGCGTTGCGTGGATGACGCCGCCTGGGTTCCTCCCCGACCATCTCCGCAGCGTGGCTCCCCATGGCTGGTACGACCTCGGGATGGCCCACGGCGTCCCCGGGGTGATCGCCTTCCTCGTCCGAGCCTCGGCAGCCGGCTTCACCGACGGGCGGTTACCTGCCTTGCTCGGTGGGGCTGTGGCATGGCTGCTCGGTAGGGAGCTCGATGATGCTGACGGCTGCTTTCCGGCCTGAGCCCTTGCCGGGGCGGTCAACCCGTCACCCGACCGTGTCGCCTGGTGTTACGGCAGCCTCAGCGTCGCAGCTGCCCTGGCCCTGGCCGCCTGCGCCACGCGCGGATCATCAAAACTTGAGGATCGGTGAGAACCGATCGGCGGGTTCGATTCCCGTCCGCCTCCGCAGTTTGGCGTTTGAGCAGGAAAAACAGGTTGAGGAATGTGCCCAGAACCAGAGTCCGCCAGACTCCCTGGGGAAGAAAGTTCTGGCCAGGTTCTGGTCACTCCACGCCCAGGGAAGGACCCACCTCCTGCAGGGTCTTCCTGTCGTCGGACACGGCCAGCAAGGGAAAGGGGTGCTCGAGGCACAGGATGTCCACGCCGTTGGTCGCCGCGGTCCATGGGCCATCCAGCTGACCAGAGAGATGGGCGTCGGGGGCGAAAGGAAAGGGGCTGAAACTCAGATAGATCTCCACTCGGCGGCCAGAAGTATCCCGGTATCCAAAGGCATCCACGGCAAGGCCACCGACCTCGCCCGCTCCCGATCCGATGAGCTTGAACCCCAGACCCGAGAGGTCGGGCGCGGGGTGAGCCTGGGGCTGCCGGTAGGTATCCGCGCGCTAGGCGGGCCGGTGACCCATTTGCTTGCGAAGAAAGCCGGGCGAAACGGCAGAGGTCCCTTGGCCCGCACTACGGCCGCTTGTGATCCGCTTCCGCGATCCCGGCGTCCACAAGTTGGCGGAGGCGTTCGGCATCGACCGTGTGTGCCGCCTCGATCAGCGTGCCCTCACCCTCGAGATGGGTGTAGCGGAGGGCGTCACCAAGTTCGGGCGTGAGCTTGGCCTTCACCTGGCCGATTGCAACATCGCAGACGCTTAGTTCCCGGTCGTTAGTGAACGTGCACATATGCAGGTACCGTTTCGTCTACGGATCGCTTGCTCCAATGGCCGATGAGTCGGGCCGAATTGGCGATGACGGGCAGCGAGGAAAGTTCGTGGAGCAGCGCGCCGGTCACGGGGTGGAGGATGCCCGGGATGGCCAGGCCGACCGCGATTCCCAGCACCCCGAGCGAGAAGACCAGGTTCTGTTTGATGGCGTGGATCGCTTTCTGGGAGAGCTCGATCAGATGGGGAAGCTGGGCCAGGTCATCGGACAGGAGCGCGATCTCGGCGGTCTCGATCGCCACATCGGTGCCACCGAGGCCCATGGCCACGCCGACGTCGGCGACGGCGAGGGCCGGTCCGTCATTGACCCCATCGCCCACAAAGGCAACTCTGCGGCCCTGGGCCTGGAGTTGCTTGACAACCTCCACCTTCTCCGAAGGCAGCACCTCCGCATGCACGTCGTCGATGCCAAGTTCATCCGCAATGCGTTGCGCCGTGGGCAGGTTGTCACCGGTGACCAGCACGACCCTGATCCCGAGGCTCTTGAGCTGGCGCGCCAATGGCTTGGCGGCCGGGCGCAGGGCATCGTCGAAGACCAGGAGACCCGCGACCTCGCCGTTGACCGCGACGGCTATGACGGTCCTCCCGAGCGCTGCCAGGCTCTCTACCTCGGCCTGGACGTCGGGAGTGACGGGGAGCCCCCGCTCGGTGAGCAACTTCGGGCGGCCGAGCAGCACGTCCCAGCCACCGACCAACGCCTTGACGCCGAGGCCTGGGAGGACCTCGAAGCCATCGGGATCCGGCACGGAGAGGCCTCTGTCTTGTGCAGACGACACGATCGCCCGGCCAACAGGGTGCTCGCTGAAGCGCTCGGCCGCGGCGGCCAGTTTCAGGAGCTCGGTCTCAGCCGTTGCATTCAGACGCCGCGCCTCCACGAGCACGGGCTGGCCGGTGGTCAGCGTCCCGGTCTTGTCGAATGCGATCGTGTCGACGTTGGCGAGGCCCTCGATGGTGGCTCCCTTCTTCACCAGGCTCCCCCGCAGCGCTGCATTGCCGATGGAGGCGACCAACGCGGTGGGCGTGGCCAGCACCATCACGCAAGGGCAGAACACGATGAGGATGGTGATGGAGCGAAGGGCGTCGCCGGTCACGAGGTAGACGGCGAGTCCCAGAAGAATGGCGGCGGGCGTGTAGAACTTGGCGTAGCGGTCCAGGAGCCGCTCGATGGGAGCCTTCTGCTCCCGGGCTTCCTCGACCATGTGGCGGATCTGGCCCAGGGTGGTCTCGGTCCCCACTTTGGCGGCACGCACCTCGAGGGCGCCCAGCTCATTGAGGGTGCCCGCATAGACGTCATCGCCCACGACCTTGTCGACCGCGAGGCTCTCGCCAGTGATGGCGGCCTGGTTGATGCAGGCGGATCCGCCGACTACCTCGCCGTCCACGGCGATCCGCTCGCCGGAGCGGACCAGCACCACGTCGCCCACCTCGAGTTCGCCGGTCGGGATCGACACGTCACGCCCGTCTCGCCGTACCGTCACTCGGTCCGGCAGCAGCTTGGCCAACGCCTCCAGGGCGTTGCCGGCCCGGGCGGCGACGAACTCCTCGAGCATCCCGCCGAGCAGCAGGAGAACCGCGACGATCGCTGCGGCCGAGAACTGGCCGATGGAAATGGCCGCGATGGTGGCCAGGGAGACGGGGATGTCGGCGGTGAAGTCCCTCTTCCGGATGCCCTGGATGGCCGACCACCAGATGTAGGCGGACCCCACCAGGGCGGCTGCGATGTAGAGAGGGGTGCGAACCTGCGCCGCCTTGTCGCTGCCCAACAAGCCTACGGGATGCTGGATGCCTCCGAGGATAAGGAGGACCAGCGCCGTCAGCGTGAACAGCGTGCCGGGATCGAGAAGGAACTCACGGTAGCGGCCCGTGAAGCTCCTTGCCGTCCGGGCGCAGCTGACGCAGAGAACCCCGATCTGGCCACCCGCGGGCGGTTTGATGTCAGTTTTCAAGTCCATCCTCCCAATCAGGAATACGGGTGATCGGGGAGGCCGCTGCGGACATGGTCCGCGTGGTACTCGGCCTCCTTGAACAATGCGGCGACATGGTGGTCGTCCAGGTGGTACTCGATCTGGTTGCCGCCGCGCCGCACCGCCTTGACCAGCCGGCGGTCCCGGAGCAGGCGGAGCTGATGGGACACGGCGGACTCGCTCGCATCCACCGCCAAGGCGAGGTCGCGCACGCAGAGGGGTCGCCGCACGAGGGCGTAGAGGATCTTCGCCCGGGTGGGATCGCTGAGTGCGCCGAATGCCTCGACCACAAAACGAAGGATCTGCTGCGCGGGAATCCCAAGGCGCGCTTGCGCCACCGCCTCGGGGTCGATAGGAGCGTACGCCGGATCTGTTGCCATCGCCCCATTGTATCGGTCTACTTGTTCAGATACTCATAAGATCTGCTGACGCGGGCAACTGCGGTCAGTCGGTGCGCAAGAACAAAATGACAGTCGTTCCTTCGAGTCTCAGCGAGTCACGTGCTCTGACCGTCGAGTCCCACGCTCGGTCAACCTGCCTTGGGCCAAAGCCCCTCAGGCATCGTCGGCCGCGTCCGCGGTGTTGCGGGAGGGTCGCCTCAGCGCGTCAAGGGCGTCGATCAGGGCCAGATATGCCTTTTGGGGCTGCTCACCGCTGCAGGACTTCGACCAGCCGCTCGGTCAGATGGTCGAGCGACGGCGCTCCCTCTGCACCCGTCTCTGTCCGGTAGAGACGGCAGGCATAGCCGACACCCGGGCTGGCGTCTGCGAAGAGGTCAACGCCATCGAAGAGAATCGTCGGTGAGCCGCCGAAGCCCACCCTGGCCGCTTCCTCGGGGGTTGCCACCTTCTGAAGCTGAATCTCCAGCTTCCCCATGCCCGCCAACCGAAGGGCCTCCCGCAGCCGCTCAGCCGCCGTTTCCCATCCGGGGCAACCCTCGAAGTACTGAAGGACCACCCGAGGCGAGGCCCCGCTCCCGGGGGCGGCGCTCACAGGGCCGCCCCGTATCTGGCCAGGTTCGTCCTGCGGCCCAGATCGAACGCCTCCTCCAGGGACAGGAGAAAGGTCGCCGGGTGCTCGGCGACCCAGCGCGACGGGGACGTGAAGAAGTGCACGTAGCCGCAGAAGCTGAGGATGACGTTGTCGTCGAAGTCGACCGCTGACGGGTCGAGGAAGGAAACGACGATGTCTGAGCCCGACGCCTCCCCGATCCCGTCCGGCCCCACCGTGAGGGAGATCTCCTCGCCGGTCACCGGATCGTGCGAGCGTACGAGCGCCCGTTGGCCGATGAGCACCGGGATGAAGAGGGCGTCCCAGGCGCACCATGTGGAAAGCCGCTCGGCCCCCACCTCGAAGGCGTGGCCCGTCGGACCGAGGGCAAGCCCCCAGAAGCCGATGACCGCCCCGTCCTCGTAGAAGACCGCCGGCCAGCGCTCGAGGACGGCCCTGACCTGCTCCTCCGGCCGGCCGGAGGCTTCCGCCAGCCGCTCAGGCGAAACGGGGCTGCCCTCGGAGAGGAGCCGGTACAGGCTCAGGGCCACCGCCGCCTCCTCCTCCGAAACGCTGGGCATCCTGCCCACTACGGCGGAGGACAGCTCGTCGAGGTCGATCCGAACAAGGCTCATGCGGGTACTCCCTCCCGTTGTGCGCCAACCGTGCTTCAGATAGCCGGACAGTCTGATCTCCCAGCACCAAGTGGATACCGCCGAAGGAGGAACCTCCCCGGATGACTGTAAGCCTTCCTCTATAAGGGAATGTCAAGCGGTACTCTGGAGGGCATGCAGATCGGGGAGCTGGCCCGGCGGGCGGGCACCACCGCAAAGGCCCTGCGCTACTACGAGGCCATCGGCCTGCTGGCCGCCGAGTCACGGACACCGTCGGGCTACCGCCAGTACGGGGCCGACGCCCTCGACCGGCTGGCCTTCATCAGATCGGCGCAGGCCCTTGGTTTCTCCCTCGGCGAGATTCGGGGGATCACCGGCCTCCGGGACCGGGGTGAGGCTCCCTGCGGGCACGTGCTGGCCCTCATTCGGAACCGATCCTCAGAGATCGCGGGCCGCATCGCCGAGCTTCAGCAGCTGCGGGGGGACCTCGAGCGCCTCGCTGAGCAGGGGGAGCGGCTCGACCCCCGCGACTGCATGCCCTCGAGCGTGTGCCACATCATCGGATCGAACAGACCAGGAGCAGCCTTCGCAGATCCCGCAATGGCCGAGGCTGCAATTGAAGGGCCGCAATTCCTGAGATAACCCCTTGACCTTCCTGCTCAGGGGAGGGTCGAGACTGGGCGTATGGAACCCCGACCACCCAGCCAGCGAGGTCCTTCGCGCCGGGGCCATGCGCGAGGCCGCTGGCTGCTCGGCGTCCTGGTCGCGGCGTTCGTCGTCGGGGTGGTCGCCGTGACTGCCTTTGGACGAGGGTCGGGGCGGCCCGTCGAGGTATCCGTGACCGGGTCACCGGCGGCGGCGGTGGGCGCCGCAGCCCCGGCGTTCTCCTTGCCGACACTGTCGGGCTCGCCCTTCGTCTACCCCACCCACCGCCCAACGCTGCTGTACTTCATGGCCGGATGGTGCGGGACGTGCGTCCCCGAAGCCCAGGCCCTGGGTCGTCTCCAGGCATCGGTGGGCAGCGCCGCAGTCCTCCTGGCCGTCGATGCCGACCCCTCGGACACATGGGCCTCGATGCGGTCCTTCGCCAAGGAGCTGGGCGCACCGGGCCACGACTTCGGCAAGGACGACGGCAGGGTCGACGCCGCCTTCGGCGTCAACGAGCTGGACACCACCGTCGTGCTGGACGCCTCGGGGAGGGTGGTCTCCCGCACCGTCGGCGCTCTCGACGACGCCGGCCTGCGGGCGGCCCTGGCCAAAGTGGGCGAGTGACGCTGCTCAGCTTCGCCTTCGGGGCGGGCATCCTGGCCACGGTGAACCCCTGCGGGTTTGCGATGCTGCCGGCATTTCTCGCCTTCTATCTGGGCGAGGCAGACGGGCTTCGTTCGGATCTGGCCAGCCGCTTCCTGAACGGCCTCGGTGTCGGGGCAGCGGTGAGCGCAGGGTTCGCCGGCGTGTTCATTGCCGTCGCTCTCGCCACCTCGGCCGGGCTTCGACTTCTGGTGCAGTACGTGCCCTGGGTGGCGGTCGTGATCGGCGCCGCCCTGGTCGTGGTGGGAGGGGCCATGCTGGCCGGTCGCCACCTCGGCGTTGGCCTCGTGGAGCGGTTCCGCCCCGGCACCCAGCGCACGGTCGGGCGGATGGTGGTCTTCGGGGCCGCCTACGCTGTGGCCTCGCTTTCCTGCACGCTGGCGGTGCTGCTGGCGCTGGTCGCCCAGGCCCTGGCGACGCGAAGCCCGCTGGAGATGCTTGGGATCTTCGGGGCTTACGGCGCCGGCGCGGGCACCGTGCTGACGGCGCTGACGGTGTCGGCAGCTTTGGCCCGGGGAGGGCTTGTCCGATGGCTGCGCCGACTCCTGCCGGTGGTGAGCAGGATGGCGGGGGCGGTCCTCGTCGTCTCCGGGGCCTACCTGGTCGCCTACTGGCTGCCGGCGCTGAGCAGCGGGTCGGGCAGGGGCCGGGCGCCCGTTTCACTGCCCGAGGCCCTGTCAGGCCGCCTGTCCACCCTCTTGGACGGCCACGGCGGCCTGTTCGCCGCCCTCGCTGCGGTCCTGATCGCAGCGGGTGTGGCCGCAAGGAT
>WNFC01027585.1_pt1 | contig 16992 bp, 11 predicted proteins | sample 5400541 | NCBI WGS metagenome assembly WNFC01 (sample SAMN13153342, study PRJNA577476) | soil metagenome | isolation source: 120 cm saprolite under Douglas fir tree site 2 hole 2 replicate 1 | place: USA:California | collected 2015-04-18
AACCGTCGCGACTTGCCATCTCGCCTTGCTGACTGCGGCGACGATCTTGTCCGCGCTCTCCTGGTTCTTTACATCAACATCCTCGCCTTTGTGTTTGAAGAGCTTGGCTTCGAACAGCGGCGGCTGCCCGGCATCCAGCATGGCGTGAATCGTCCAATATTCCTGCGGAATGAACGCCCGGATTTGCAATTCGCGTTCGACGATCAGCCGCAGCGCTACCGTCTGGACGCGGCCGGCGGAAAGCCCGCGGCGAACTTTGTTCCAGAGAATGGGGGAGACTTTGTAGCCCACGATGCGATCGAGCACCCGGCGCGCCTGCTGCGCATCCACTAGATTGGTGTCCACCTGCCGGGGCTTATCGAAGGCTGCGCGGATGGCTTTGGGCGTGATTTCATTAAACGTGACCCGGAAAATCTTTTTCGGGTCGATGGCTACAACTTCTTTTTTGGGAGCGGCCTCTTCTTCTTTGGCAGGCTCTTCGGGTTTGGCGTCTTTCTTCTTGAATCTCGAAACGCTGGGTTCCTGCTCTATAAACTTGGACGGCTTGGAAAGAACCAGGGCGAGGTGTGCCGAAATGGCTTCCCCCTCGCGATCGGGGTCACCCGCCAGATAGACGGCATCGGCGGAGTTCGCCGCCTTGCGGAGATCGTTAATGACTTTGCCTTTGCCCGCGATGATCTGCAGCGTCGGCTCAAATATCTTCTCGTCGTCGAGTTCAATCAATTTCCCGGCTGGCGCCTTTGCTCTCTTGCTTCCCTTCTTTACTTTGCGCTTTCTCTTTTTCTTGCCGCCCTCTTCTTCGCCAGGCAGACGGATGCCAATCGTTTTCTTGGGCAGGTCCATCACGTGGCCGATGGAGGCTTTGACGGTGAAGTTCCGCCCCAGATATTTGTTAATCGTTTTCGCCTTCGCGGGCGATTCGACAATGACGAGCGAACGGGCCATCTTGCTTTTGTAACTCCGTAATGTTCTGCCGGGAGGGTCGAACGCGGCGGCGTGTGTCCTTCTCGCTACCGTATGTGCATGACTTCGGCCTAACTATTGATGCGGCGAAGGACCTTAGGGATGCGTTTTGACTATTGGATGCCCGCCCGGCGGATAGCGATGCAAGGCCCTATCTGCTTCTACAGCAAGACTTTGTTGAACTGTTTGCCCGGTAACTGCCGGATGATGCCTTTCATCTCCAAATCAAAGAGCGTAGCCAGAACTTCGGAAGAGTTCAAGCCGGAGCGCTCCACGATTTCATCAATGTGCACCGGCTGCTCGGTGCTTAGCAGTTCGTAGAGCTTTTTCTCCGCACCTTCAAGCGCGGCGGCAGCCAGGAGATTCCGCTGTTCGGCTTCCGGTTTTTCGGCCTGCAGGAGGGCCGCGCGGATCGGCGTGGGAAGCTCCTCGATTACGTCCTCGGCACCGGTGACCAGTTTGGCGCCCTGCTTGATGAGCTGGTTTGGCGCGAAACTCACCGGCTGCGTGACGTTTCCGGGCACGCCGAAGACTTCCCGGCCGAACTCCATGGCCAGCCGCGCGGTGATCAGCGAACCGCTGTATTGCGCGCCCTCCACTACCACCACGCCCAGGGGCATGCCTCCGACGATGCGGTTACGGATAGGAAAATTTTCCGGCGCGGGATGCGTGCGAAGCGGAAATTCACTGATGATCGCTCCGCGCTCCAGCACTTTCTCGTAGAGCTTCTTGTTTTCTTTCGGGTAGCAGACGTCGATGCCGGTGCCGAGCACTCCGATAGCACGGCCGTGAGCATCCATCGCTCCCTGGTGCCCGATGGCATCGATTCCGCGGGCCATCCCGCTCACGATCACGAGGCCACGCGCAGCCAGGTCCCGTCCAAGACGCTGCGCCATTTGCGTGCCGTAGAGCGTGGGCCGGCGCGTGCCGACGATGCTGAGGCTCGGGAGATTCAGAACTTGCGGATCACCGCGAACGTAGAGCATGACCGGGGGGTCGTAAATCTGTAAGAGTGACTGCGGGTATTCGGGCTCGGTCCAGTTCAAGAGAGAGCAGCCCGCAATTTTCTGAACGCCCGTCAATTCCTTCTCGGCGCGCTTGAAGGCTTCCTTCTTCACAATGGATTGCGCAACGGGAGCCGGGAGGTGGCAGGACTCCAGGTCGGAGAGCGTGGCGCGGAAGACACCGTCCGGCGAGTCAAACCGCCGCAGCACGCGCGCGGACAAACGCGAAGCCAGGCCAGGCGTGAGCCCGAGCGCAAGCCATGAGAGGGAGGATTCCAACTGCATCGCCAGGCAAGCCTATGAGGATAGTAACCCAGTTGTCAAGTCGTCACTTATAAATAGCCCAAGGCGATGGATTTCGCTTGTGCTCGTTTCAAGGATCGATTCAGACACTTACTTCTTGCCGACGAAGCGTACCCGCAATGTTGTTGCTCGCCCTTGGCCGCCGGAAAAGGCGCCAAAATTGGGAGCGTCGGTGTTGTTCACTACGGTATCCGGATTTTGCCTGCCAATAATATTGACCGCTTCTATGCGCGCCGCCCACAGATAGCCGCGGAATCCAAATTTCTTCTCCAGTCCCAGATTCAAGCTCGCGTAAGCGGGAAACCGAAGGGAATTCGGCGGACCGACGAGTTGCTGCTGGAGATTGACGGCGCTGAAGGGATACCCTGCCCTGTACTCGAAAAAATAGCTCAACTGGGTAGCCCAGATATGCGTCGGAGTCCAGCCCCAGCTAAGCAGCCGGTTCGGTGCATCCCAGGCCACGGGTCCGGATTGCTGCGGCGCATAAAAGATGGAACCCAGCGCCGGGTTCAATACCTCGTCTGAATGCGCGCGCGACCGCGTATACGCGCCGTACAGTTCGGCGCTTGCCGAGAAGACCTGGCGCACTGAGAAGGTGGCCGAGCGATAATGGTCCTCGCGGTTGTCCTGCAGGAGAAAAATCCCGCCAGGCTGGGAAGGCTGCTGGTCAACAAACGCGAAACCGTGATAACCGTTGCGGGCGAGGAGTTCCAGGCCAACGAGCGTGTTCCGTCCAAACTTTTCCTGCCAACCCGCGCTGGAAATCGTAAAACGCGGCTGTTGCAAGCCGCCTGCGGGCAGGACGAACTGGCTAACTACAGGACCGAGAACGACGATCTTCCCCGTTGGGTCGTAAAATGTGTCCGCCTGCTGCTGGTCATACACTTGGGCAACCAAGGACAGATTCAGCGGAGCATTGTAGATTCCCCACCCCAACGACAGTTTGGCGCGATCGTCCCCGAACGGGAGGACATTCCCAGAAAGCCTTGGCTCCGCCATGGCGCTTTGGGTGAAGCGGTCCCAATCCGTTCGCAACCCCGCTTGCAAGATGAAGTGCTTCGAAATCGACCAGGTATCCTGCGCATATCCACCGGCTTGGGTATTCGAAAGGCTGGGGCTGGCGGGCCCGGCAAAAGTGGTTTGGCGCACGAGTGTCGCATCGGCGCGGAGCGCTTGAATCACTCCGCGTACGGCGGATTGCGAATACCGCAGCCCCGCAGCATTGAAGCCAGCTGCAAACTGATGTGTTCCGTGCCAGTGCCGAGATACGGCGGCCAAGCTTCCCACGGCCTGAACGCGCCGGCCGCGCTGATGCAAGCGCTGGAAATAGTTGCCGCTCGTGCCACCGGTAAGCAGGACGAACGGCTGCGTGCCCTGAGGAACGTATTCGAGCACACCACCATCCGCCGCGACGCCGAGTTCGAAAAGCGTGTTCCCCAGCCATATCTGATCCTTGAGCGAACCGAATGACCGGCGCTGTTCCGCAGTCACCGTCGTCGATTGCGGGTCCAGAGCATCCAAGCCGAGGTTTGTGTCATGCGCTCGGTTATAGAGGAAACTCGCGTGCAAAATCTGCTTTGGCGTGATGTTGTATTGCAGCCGCAGAAGATTGTCTCCCGCCCATTCCTCAAGAGTATTGGCGCCTGCAGGCTGCTTTTTGACGACCTCAAAGGTATGCTGCACGCTGATCGAATCGGAAAACCAAAAGCGCCCCTTCTCGATCGGTCCGGAAAAGGTAAACCGCGGATACCAGTTTCCCAGGTGGACGCCTTCCTGAATGTTGATGCCGGGAGCGGGGTTGGTCGTCCCGAACCGCCAACGGTCATCTCCATCGTGAGTTTCAAGATTCAACAGCCCCGCGCCTGAGTGTGCGTAGGCCGCCCCAATCCGCCCCGTCTGGACCTCAGCTGCGCGTGTTGCGTCTAAGTTGAAGCGCGAAGTCAGCGCACCGTTTGCCGGGTTGCCGATCTCAAATCCATCGAGCAGGTATTGCGTTTCTCCTGAGCGCGCCCCGGCTACATGCAAGTTCGTCAGGTTGTCCTGTACGATCTCCGGCAGAGCGACCAGACTCTGTTGCAGGACATGAGTGTTGGGCACCGGGATGTCCCGAATGTCCTGCGACGTGAGCGTGGATCTCTGGGCGGTGTCTTGGGGATCGATCTGATTCGCGGGCGCCGCGACTTGCACCTGCTCGTGCAACTCCTGCGCATGGTTTAATGTGAAATTGACTTCGTTGGGGCCGGCGTGGAGGGCCAGTTCCTTGCCAGTAAGGAGGAAGAAGCCCTGCTTGCGAACTTCCACCTTGTAGTTTCCGGCGGAAAGATTGCGGATGGTGAAGCGCCCTGCGCCGTCTGTTTCCGCTTCGTGGGCTTTTCCGCCGCTATCCTCTAGTCTTATTTGGGCGGCGGCAACCGGAACGCCATTCTCGTCCACCACGGCTCCCGCGCACTCGGCCGAATCCGCTGCCCGAATTCCTGCGAAAGCAAGAATACTAAGGCAAGCCAACCCTGCCGCGAGTAGATGAGCAGACCTCATGCAACATCGCTCCAAAAGACAGGCTTCCAATTAAACTACAATTTATTCCCGCTGGAGAAGGATGTAGCTCCCCGAAATGATGGAGTCGCCCGCGACTCTGCCGGGCTAAGGGACGATCCTCTACACTCAACTCGAAAGCGCCGGTTTCCATGAACCTCAAAAAATGCGAATCAGCTGCGAGCTTGCGCGGCATCTTCACCAAGGACGGCGTCAAGCGTCTCGACGAAAAGATTTGCGTCCGCTTCTGAGAAGACCAGCGGCGGGCGCAGCTTGATGACGTTGTGATGCGGACCGTCGGTCCCGGTGAGGATGCCGCAATCGCGAAGGCGGTTGACGATGTAGGACGCTTGTAACGGGGCAGGCTCGCGCGTTTCACGGTCGAGCACGAGATCGATTCCCAGGAACAATCCCGAGCCGCGCACATCGCCGATCAAGGTGTGCCGGGCCTGCAAAGTCTTCAAGCCCTCGATAAGATGTTTGCCGACAGACAAGGCGTTTTGCTGCAACTTTTCTTCTTCGAGGACATCCAGAACCGCGAGTCCCGCGGCGCAGGCCACCGGGTTGCCCCCAAACGTGCTGAAAAACTCCATTCCGTTGTTAAACGAATTGGCGATTTCCGGCGTGGTGATCACCGCCGCGAGCGGAAACCCGTTGCCAATCGGTTTTCCGAGGACCACGATGTCCGGAACGACGCCTTGCGTTTCGAATCCCGAGAAATGTGTCCCCAGACGCCCGAATCCGACCTGCACTTCGTCCGCGATGCACACCGCACCGTCTTCGCGCACGTGACGGTAAACCTCCGTAAGATAGCCCGCCGGAAAAACGATCTGCCCGCCGACGCTGGGCAACGTTTCCGCAACGTACGCAGCGACGCTACGGCCTTCCGCGCGCGCTCTCTCGAAAATCTCGGCGACATGACGCGCGTATTTTTCGCCGGCTTGCGCGTCGTCGCGGCGATACGCGCCCCGGTAATCATCCACAAGCGGAGCGACGTGCACCCAGGGCTTCTTTCCGCGGCCTCCGGGCCCATCGAATTTGTACGGGCTGATGTCGATCAGCGCATTGGTATGGCCATGGTAAGCGTGTTCCAGCACGATGATGTCTTCGCGGCCTGTGTGTGCGCGGGCAAGCCTCAAAGCCAGTTCATTCGCTTCGCTGCCGGAATTTACAAAAAAACAAACGCGCAGCGGTTCAGGAAGCAGCCGCGTCAGCCGCTCGGCATACCGATTGACTCTGTCGTGCAAATAGCGCGTGTTGGTATTCAGCAGCGCGAGTTGCGCCTGCGCCGCCTGGACCACGCGCGGATGGCTGTGTCCCACGAGCGGCACGTTGTTGTAAACGTCCAAATACGCGCGTCCCGTTTCGTCATATAAATACTGCATCCACCCGCGAACGATTTTCAGCGGCCGCTGATAGGAGATGCTCAGGTTTTTTGCAAGCAGCGCGCGCCGCGTCGCCAATGTCTCGCTGACCTCAGGCTCTTTGGCCGGAAATCGATCGGCTGGAATTCCTAGCAGCAGATTTGGATCCGGCGAGAGGCTCGTCCATGCCCACTCGCGCAAATTCTTCTCCGCGCCCAACCCGCTGGCCCGTTTTCAGATGAACGAGCGAATCCCTGGAAAGATGGCCGTAGAGTGTGAAAAAGTTCTCACCGCCACTCGTTTCATGTTGCAGAATGACCAGCGGTCCGTAATCTTGTGGAGCGGAATTATTCGCAACAATGTGGGCTACCCCATCCAGCGGCGCGCGCAGCCGCGTCCCCGGCTCGACGAATAAATCCATCCCCAAGTGCACGGTACGCCGTTCATCCGTCAGGTTGCTGCTCGCGCCGAATAACGCGGAGGTGTAAACGAGGCGCGGCTCGTCGTAGCGCCCCACGCCGAAGGCTGCGCCTGCCCGCTTCATTTCAGCGGACAGTCTCTCGCTTACCTCCGGATCGTTGGCTCCGCAAGGCTTGGCGCCCAGAAGCGTGCTGCCAACACTGAAGTCAAAAACAACGCTGGGCGCTTTCCGCACATCGACATCCAAAATCGAAGCCGCCGAGCCCACCGTCGCTTCCAACCATTTCTTTATTGTTTTACTCTGCGGAACCGCCGGAAGCCCGCAAGCCTCGCGAAAAGTGTAGTTCGCAAATCGCGGGTGAATTTTCGCCAGCCGCTCCAAAGCGTCCCACGCGGCCGTTTCGCTCACCGTGACGTACTGGTCATCCGGCTTAACTGTTTTGCGGTGCGCGGAATTCGTCACGCTGACGGCCAGCCGCGCGCCCATCAACGCATAAACAACGGACAACTCCAGTTCATCGAGTGGAAACGCGCCGTGATATCCGGCGACGATCGCCGCCGCTGCCTGCAGCGGGTCATCCTTCCCAAGAATCGCATATGCACAAGCAATTGCCGGCTCGGAAACGGTCAGCCCATAGTGCATGTCGCCGAAATCAATCACGCCGGCGACCCTTCGCGGCTGCGGCCAGGGCTCGCTGACCAGCACGTTGTGGTCGTTGGCATCGCCGTAGATCACGCAGCGTCGCAGTCGCGGCAAGACGGGCACGACTGCCGTTTCGTAGAGCGCAAGAAATTTTTCCACCAGCGCGCGCCGTTTCGAATCCCCAATGTGCTTGACGTAATCCTTGATCCACCCAGCGCGCGAAGAATCCCATTTCAGTTCGCGATACGCCACGGGATGCTCAAACGATTGCAACGACGCATCCATCTCGCCCAGAAACCGGCCAAGATCGCCAAGCAGCTCCGGCGTATGCGGCCGCACTTCGGCAAGAACTTTTCCTCTCACAAACGTCAGCAGCCAGACGAGGCGCGTCGCCCCATCCCCACCGACAATCGAAGTGAAGAGCTCACCCCTGCGATTCGGTATGACGCGAGGCAAAGGCAAATGGGCCGCGCGCTGCGCCAGATGCGTCAGCGCCCGGGATTGCAAATCAATGAACGAGCGCTCCCGCGCCGGGTGCATCACCTTCAGGACGAACGCATTCCCGTCCGCGCTCGTCAAATGAAAATTGTCGTCGTATTCGCCCGGCAGCGTCCGCGCCACGGCCTCCAGCCCATACAACTCGCGCGCCAGGCGAACCGCTTCCTCTTCCGTCGTTGGTTGAGCTACGCGCGCCTCCAGCAGCATGCGCCAAATCTTATCTGCAAGTGCCGGAGTGCGTCCATCCCGGATGGTTTAATACTTCGAACGCGTTGCGCCCTGAAGAGTGGAATCTCCGCTTCTTATGCTCTCTCACTCAAATCTAATCCCGAACGGAAACCGGCCCATTCACGGTGGAGAGCCGGATCGTCGCCGGCGCGCTTCCATATTCAATGCGCCTGTGCTCATCGTCCCAGGTCTTGCGCGCGTTTTCGCAAACGCTCGCGTGGCAACTCATCGGCGCGTGGTTCGTTGACTCCACCACGAAGCTCGATTGGTACCCGCTCGGCACCGTCAACGTGACCGGCCCGTTCTTCGCATCGGCCGACAGGCCCGTGCCACTCCACGTCTTCCCTTCCAGCGCCACGGAGATCGGCCCGTTTTCCGTATGCACGCGCACGCTTCCGCTGGTGCCCTCCAAACTGATCGGTCCGTTCTGGGCCGTGATCTCCGCGTCGCCGGAAAAATTCTTCAAGCTGATGGGCCCGTTGTGCGCGTGCGCCGTCAATTTCGCATTCACGTCATACAACGAAAGCGGCCCGTTCATGGTGTCCAGGTCGAGCGAGGCCGACTTCGGCGTGCGCACCAGCAGGTAAACGACCCATTCGTCGTCATCCGCCGGACCATTAGTCGTCACTTTGCCGTTTTCAATCGCCATCGTGATTTGCGAGAGCAGCCCTTCGCCAGCTGCCCGCGCCACCCCTTTGCACGCCGTCACGGAATACGTCTCCTTGTCCCAGCCGGAAATCTGCACGCCGCCGTTCCTGTGCGGACGAACTTGCAGCACGGGCGCTTCCGCCTTGGTCACCGTGCGCTCTTCCGAACGCACCAACGCATCCTCATCGTCGAAGCGGATGCGCAGGTCAGAGCAATCCGTCGCCGGCCGCTTGTGGCCGTCCGAAATATTGACGGAATGGCGGTGCCGACTCGCCCGCGCGCTGGTAAATCCCAACGCGAACACAGCGGACACGCAAACCAGAAGTATGAGTGTGCGGATTGGCATAGGATCCTCCTGCTGCTATAGACGACGGACGGGCCTCTTGGTCACGCCCGGTATCTGAGAATTAATCCCAATAATCCTCGTCGTCTCCAATTGGTTGCCCGTCCGGCGGCTCGGCTGGGGCCGTCACGCTGATAACCTTCGGATCTTTCTGAAACTGCTCGATTTGTTTCGCCCCGAAGAACAAATGCGCGCGTTCTTCCTCGTCCGTCGCAGAGCTTTGCGCCGTCGCCAGCCAGCCCCGCAACTCTTCCAGTTTCAGCGCAGCGATGGCCCGCACCTGATCGGAGGCATGATCGTTCGCGTTCAAGGCCATCAGGTCATAGAGCGCCACGCCATCGATCGTCCGGGCAATTTCTGCGGCGTACCCCGAGCCATGCGGCGCTTTCCACGTCGCACCCAGAATGCCGTCGAGGACTTCCTCCAATCCCGGGTTCTCCGTATTGCGCGCGTGAAATTCCACAAGCCGCGCCGCGCGTTCCGGATTGAACAAGAATTGCAGTGTATGCTGCGCCGCCGCTTCCGCCGGAGCGATCGCATCAAACGCCGGACTGGTATGAATCTTGAAATGCTCGCGTCCGCGTTCGTAATCCGGCGGACGCGGCGGGATCATTTTCAGCAACGGCTCAGGCAGAGCCAGAACATCCGGCTTCAGCGTCGCCAGCACGGCCACCAGGGCGCGCCTCTGCTCCGCGGGCGCGACGATCTGCGTGGGTGATTGCCCGTCGCCCCGGAGCGCAAAGGTGTAATCCATCCCGCCAACCAGTTTGCTCGCCGCCTCCACCTGATAGCGATGCAGCAAATACAGCGGCACCAGCACGTCTTCGAGAGTCGCCAGCGGTGCCCCCTCGCGGATATTGTTCTCTCCGAAGCGCTTCAGCGCCGCCCCGCGAACTTGCATCAGGCGGTTCAATTCATCCACAGCGTTGGCTCCCGAATCCCACAGGTGCGCCACGCTGCTCGACGATCCCGCCGGACGCGCGTCCTGATCCGTCAGGTAGCGAAGCCCTCGGCCATAGGCATCGAGCAGAATCTTGTTCAGCGCCGCTTGCTCGTTCGTCCCTGGCGCAAAATCCTGATAGCCAAACGCGATGGACACCTTGTCCCACTCGCCGATTCCCGTCGCGTACGCCGCGGACAAATCCGGCGTGCCGTCCGCGCCGAGCTTTACGTACGGCGGCGGATAATCCATCACCGAAGAGCGGTTGACCGTGCTCGCGGAATAGTTGTGCATCAGGCCTAGCGTGTGGCCCACTTCGTGCGCCGCAAGCTGCCGCAGCCGCGCCAGCGCCATCTCCTGCGCTTTGGAAGCCCCCGGCTTTCCCTTTTCGTATGGCGCCAAGAGTCCTTCCGCAATTAGGAAATCCTGCCGCACGCGCAGCGACCCCAGCGTCACGTGTCCCTTGATGATTTCCCCCGTGCGCGGATCGGTCACGCTCGCGCCGTACGACCAGCCGCGCGTCGCGCGATGCACCCACTGGATCACGTTGTACCGCAGGTCCATGGAGTCCGCGCCTTCCGGCATCATCTCGACACGAAATGCATTCTTGTAACCCGCGGCTTCGAACGCCTGGTTCCACCAGCGCGCGCCCTCGAGCAGCGCAGAGCGAATCGGTTCCGGCGCGCCGCGATCCAGGTAGTACACGATGGGCTGCACCGGTTCGCTGACCCCCGCCTTGGGATCTTTTTTCTCCAGGCGGTGCCGCGCGATATAGCGCTTGACGATCGGCTCGCTGATGGGCGTCGCGTAGTCCATGAATCCGGGCCCAAAGAAGCTTGAGCGCGGATCGTATGCCCGCGGCTTATACCCTGGCGGCGGAAGCTGGACGAACGAATGGTGCTCGCGCACGGTGATCGATTCCGGAGAAGGCGTCACGTCGCGAACCCATCGTCCCGGCTCGTCCCCCGCAAACGTCAGCATCGCTTCCACTTCCGTATTCAGCGGAAAATTCTTCGTCAGAGGCAAATAAATCGCGCACCGCGCCGCATCCAGCCGATAAGCGCCCTGCTTCGAGCGCCGCAGCGCCGCCGGAATCCCATGCGCATCGCGCAAGAAAAATTCCGTCGCGTCCACCAGCGCGTGATCTTTCTCCTCGGCTTCCACCTTGAAGCCCCACAACGCAGACTCCGCAAACGAATCATGCACCGCGCGCCGTTCGTAGGGGTCGTCGCTCACCGCGCGATACTCGAGGTTTTCCTGGATTCCAGCCCAATATCATTCGACCCCATGCCCGCCGAAAGCCCTCTCTGGTAAAGAAAATCACTCCCCCACTTGTCGATTTCCAGCCACAGCTTCCCCTGCTTCGCATCCCAGTACAGATTGAAATAACCAGCCAGCTTCTGCGCCCCCGCCGTCTTCTCTGCAATCGTAGTCGTCTGCCCCGCCTCGGGCCGCCCCCAAGCACAATGCGGCGCCGCCAGCGCACCCGCCATTAACGAGACACCCAGCCAAAGCTTCGCCATATCCACCCTCCAAACTTGCCGAATGGTTTTACAACAGAACTCGCAGGATGGGTAACTCTTATCCCTCGACCGAGCCCCCAGCCTTGATGCAGAATCTTATCGCATTGAGACTGCAAGCTTCTGCCTTGCTCGAATCTAAATCTAGTGGCAGGTTAAAGGCTTTAGTTGTTTAAAGGGGAATTGATGCAGACACGGCGGAGTTGCGTCCTCGCGCTTTTCCTAGTGTTCGCGCTGAGCTGCGCTCACGTTTTGATTGCCGCTGATTCTCCCGCTTTGATTACAAAACTTGATTGTCCCGACCGTGTTTCATCCGTCGCGTTCTCTCCTGACGGCAAACTGCTGGCCGCAGGCTTTGGGTGGAATGAGGCGGCAGGAATTCGTGTCTGGTCCGTTGGAGACCGCCGGTTGGTCTATTCGTGGGACGCTCCGAAGGTAGTAGGCGGGCGCCAAAATGTTCACTCCATAGTTTTTTCCCCCGACGGAAAATTCTTCGTTGCGGCAAACTGGGGCGGGAGCGCCTTGCTTTGGAATGTCGGGGCATGGGGACGGCCAGTCGTAATAATCTCCAATGCCGGGTCTCCCACTGGATTAGCTTTCTCTCCCGACAGCACCTTCCTGCTCTTTACGTCCAAAGTTGGAGCAACAATTTACAACTTTCGTTCGGCGGATTCTAAGAATCTCGCTCTTCCAAAGGCCCTTGGCCGAAGCTTTTTCGGTGGCGGGTATTCTACTGACGGAACAACGATTTTTATCTGTGATGATTCCGAAATAGAGTTGTGGGATGCCAACTCGAACAAGGTACTCAAGACCTGGACTTCTCAAGCCTACGGATTCTTCTGTACGCTGTCTCCTCAACGCAACTACATTGTCCCTGGCGGTTTCACAAGCTCCGATAAGGACGCCCTCGAGGTTCACAGCGCAGTTGATGGCACGCCGCTCGGCCAGATCGTCGACTTCCGCACTCGACTCTATGCTTCCGCAATTTCTCATTCCGAGATGCTCATTGCCCTGGCAGGTGGCAGCTACGGGGGAAGAGGTGACCTTGGCCTCTGGGACGTCCGCAAATCCAAAGAGCTAGGGTACGTCTCGTTTGGAGAAATGCCCATTCAGAGTGTTGCCTTTTCGTCAGACGACTCTTTGCTAGCTGCAGGAAGCGACGATGGTTTTGTTTTGCTTTATTCAGTTGATCTGCTACGCGGCGCACAAATCGCCAAGCAGTCCACTCCGCTGTGTGGTGAGGTCGTCTTCGAAGGCACTCACGCCTTCATTACCCCAATAGCCAAGGTTCCTCCGGGTTTCGAATATGCATGGAAACATGAGATCGCCGAACCTGAAAAATTGAAAGGGCTTGACGGTTATCCAATTGCTCTACTTGATTGGTCTATCGAGAGTAATTCTAGTTCCGATCGTCTGCAGGTTCACGAATTTCGGAAACTTCTGTACGGCTCAGATTTGGGAAGTGCGGTCAAAAACTTTGTCATCTTTGGAGATATTCAGAATCCAGGTTGGAATAAAGGATTCCTCGCAAAGATTTACGGCGACGGGAGTTTCGTGGCCGCAAACAATCCCGGCACCTGTGTTGCTTATGGCTCTTTGGGAGAGTCAACATCAATCCGCGATTTTGCCGGCCTGAAAGCAAGTCTGCTGAAGGACGGCTTGCTTTCTCTTGCCAAACTGCCGCTGACAAGGCAGTATCCTCATTTTCGGACTCGTTTCATTGAATTATCCGACGTGGGCAAGTCTGAGCTCCGCACAGACGCAGAAGTAGTCGATATGTCGCATCCCGTGGACCATCCCACGAAGAAGGAAGCCGATTTTCAGCGCCTCTATGACAAGTACGAATCCTTCCTCGATGCCCTACGTCAGGTCGGCGCGGAAGCACCTCACTGACAAACTCTTGCGCCGAGGTCCTTCTCGGTAGACCCGAGGCTTAGATAAATTTTGTTACTTACTCCTTAACTTACTTGACGGAAGTACTATAATGGAGGCATGTCTGTTGGGATGGTTTCCCTACCGGTTCCCCCGGTTAAAGCGCCCTCCCCTAACTCTTGCTCTCCAGCTTCTAAGCCCTTTCCTTGCCATACTTTCACGAGATCATCCAAATCCTCGACATTATCGAGCGCCACCGCGACTCCGTTCGATTCCATCTTCGGTGTCGCTAAACCCTTTGCTCTCATATCGTTTGCAGACCCCCGCCCCTTAAACTCTGTCGTATCATATCGTTATAAAAAAAGTGGGGAGAGGGCGGTATCATCACACGAGACTGTAGTTCAGCTCGATTGCATCTTCGATTGCGCTAACTCCTTTGCTCTCAATTCTTTTGCCGACCCCCACCCCTTAAACCTTTACGGTTCAATCTTTTATAAAAAGGTGGGAGGGAGGGGGGGTACCCTCTCAGGCGTTTCATTCGCCTTCACTGGGAACGCCGACCTCCCGATCGGCGTTTTGGTCAGCAAATCCCCGATCTTTCATTCCCTTCCAACTTTCCGAATTCGCCGGACGATTCCTCCTGCCAGAAGCTTGCCGCCCAAAAATCTGGCTTTGTTATACTGAAACTTAGATGAGCCATCGAACCGTGACCGAACTTCGCATCTCCATCGTTCAATACCTGAACACCGCGCCGCTCGTCTGGGGCTTCACCAATGGCCCGCTGCGCGGCAAATACGATTTGTCGTTTACCGTGCCCTCGCAGTGTGCCGAACAGTTGCGAACCGGAAAAGTGGACGTCGCGATTATCCCTGCCATCGAATACCAGCGCATCCCCGATTTGGTGATTCTGCCGGACATGGCCATCGCGTCGAAGAAGCAGGTGCGCAGCCTGCTGATTATTGCGAAGAAGCCGATCGAACAGGTGAAGACCTTTGCGCTGGACGCCAGTTCCCGCAGCACGCAGACGCTGACGCGCATCCTGTGCGCGGAAAAGTGGAAGATTGCGCCGGAGTTCTCTGAAGCATCGCCGGACCTGGGCGCCATGTTGCGGCAAGCCGACGCGGCGCTCCTGATTGGTGATCCTGCTTTGCGCATTGCCGTGGGAATTGAAAAAGATAGCTGGCCGGGTTCCGAAGGCCAAACGATATGCCAGGCGGCGACGCTAGGAATTGCCGGCTCGGAATTGCTTTACGTTTATGATGTGGTGGGCGAATGGCGGAGTCTGACCGGATTGCCCGCCGTCCTTGCAGTTTGGGCGGCCAGGCGAGACATTGCCACTCCCGAAGTCGCCGCAGATTTCCTGGCCTCCAGGGATTACGGTTTGTCCCGGATACCCGAAATTTGTTTCGACGCCGCGCGCGAATTGGAATTGCCTCAGCCCACCCTCGAATCGTACTTGCGAAGCAACATCGATTTTTCTCTGGATGCGGAAAATCGACGCGGCTTGGAATTGTATTTCGCGTACGCAGCGAACCTCGGCTTGATTCCGCAAGCCAAGCCCATCGAGTGGGCCGCCATGAAAGCGGAAGCCGTGAAGTTGTAGGGGCCGCCTTCTGAGGCGGGCCGAGGCTCAGGCCATGAATTTGTAGGGGCGGGGCTTGCCCCGCCCGTTCGGTTTCAGATTTCGAGTCGGGATTAGTTAGAATTGCAACCGGGATTTCGCAAAGGATCATCTTGGGACTGACAAAACAGCAAGCTTTGGACATGCTCGAATCCGATGACCTCGTGGGTCTCGGCATGGCTGCGCACCAAATGCGCCTGAAGAAAAACGACCCGCGGGTCGTCACTTACCAGATCGACCGCAACATCAACTACACGAATTTTTGCACCGAGTATTGTTCGTTCTGCGCGTTCTACCGGCCGCTCGGCGCAAAAGACGGCTACATTTTGTCCTTCGAGGAAATCTACAAAAAGATCGACGAAATGCTGGAGCTCGGCGGTACCGGAATTTTGCTCCAGGGCGGGCTGCACCCGGACTTGCAAATCGGCTATTACGAAAATTTATTGCGTTCCCTGAAAGCGCGCTACCCGCAGGTGCATCTGCATTGCTTTTCCGCGCCTGAAATCCTGTGCATTGCGGAAGTCAGCGAACTCAGCATCCGCGAAACGATTCAGCGCTTGATGGACGCGGGCCTGCAATCCATCCCCGGCGGCGGCGCGGAAATTCTCGACGATGAAGTGCGCGCGAAAATTGCTCGCTTGAAATGCACCAGCGACGACTGGGAAGAAATGCACCGTGTGGCCCACTCGCTGGGACTGCGCACCACCGCCACCATGATGTTCGGCTGTGGCGAGGAATTGCGCCATCGCATCAACCATCTCGAACGTCTGCGGCGGATTCAGGAAGATACCGGCGGATTCACGGCGTTCATTCCGTGGATGTTCGCAGCCGAAAATACCGCGCTTGGAAAAAAAGTGCAGGAAGCCACCGCTGTCGACTACCTGAAAACACTGGCCGTCAGCCGCCTATATCTCGACAACATCGACCACATCCAGTCGAGCTGGCTCACGCCCGGAATTAAAGTCTGCCAGGTCGGTCTACAATTCGGCGCTGACGACGTCGGCAGCATCCTCATCGAAGAAAACGTCGTCTTCGCCGCCGGCGTAAAAAATCGCACCAACGAAGGCGAACTCCGCCGCGTCATCTCCGACGCCGGCTTCATCCCCGCCCAGCGCGATACCCTCTATCGCAGCTATGCGCTGAAATGAGTTCAGAAGTTGCGGAACCATGCGGAGCGCTGGAACTAAGCGGGAGGTTTAGGGCGCAGGTGAATGGAAACGTCGACGACCATGCCATCGGGCAATTCGACGTCTTCCAGAAGATAGAGAACTCCGCCGCGGAAACGGGCTTGAATCTTGCGGGGCTCGGGTTTGGAGCTCGGCGGCTCGGGCTTGGAACTGGCAGGTTCGGATTTAGCAACGGGCGCTGCAGTTTTCTTTGCTGCAGCCCCGCCAGGAGTCTTGTTTTCGGTTTCATCGAGTGCTTCGTTGGCGAGCGCGTCGGCTTCGCGGTTCTGTTCGCGATAAACGTGCTCGATGCGGAAAGAATCGAAAGCCTTGGACATTTTTTGGGCGCGCTCGAAGAGCGGGCGCAGATCCTCGCTCTTCACTTTGTATTGCCCGCGCATCTGCTTGACCAAAAGCTCGGAATCGCTCTCGATGCGCAGCGCGCGAATGGAGTGAGATTGCGCGTAGTCCATCGCCGCAATCAAGCCGTAGTATTCGGCCACGTTGTTGGTCATGCGGCCGATGTATTTCTTCAGCCTGGCGACGATCTCGCCGCTGCCATCGCGGATAATTACGCCGTACGCGGCCGGCCCGGGATTGCCGCGCGAACCGCCATCAATGTTGGCGCGGTACGCGGCAGCGGCCGGCTTGGGCTCCGCGGGAGCTTCGCCGAACAAATCTTTTCCACGAGAAGTTGGCGGGCGTTTCGGCATCAGGAATTTGTCGAAGCCGCCGAAGTTGAGTTTGCAGAACCAACGGAAGGATTTGCTACAGGAATCGGTTCCAGGGTGTAGAGAATCAGGCCGCAACTCTCGCAGCGGAAAACCTCTTCATTGGTTTCCGAACGCAGTTCCTGAAGAATATGCGGCAGGACGCGCATGCCGCAGCCGCGGCATTGCCCATCGCGGGCTTCGGCCATGGCGGTGC
>WNFC01003502.1_pt1 | contig 16991 bp, 11 predicted proteins | sample 5400541 | NCBI WGS metagenome assembly WNFC01 (sample SAMN13153342, study PRJNA577476) | soil metagenome | isolation source: 120 cm saprolite under Douglas fir tree site 2 hole 2 replicate 1 | place: USA:California | collected 2015-04-18
CAGCGGCTGCAGCACCTGCTTCCTCTCAATCCCCAGAACTTCGGCGCCGTCTCGCCGGACTCGTCGTTCAACACCGCCGTGAGCTTCATCACCAACACCAACTGGCAGGGCTACGGCGGCGAGTCGACGATGAGCTATCTCACGCAGATGCTGGGGCTCAGCGTGCAGAATTTCTTCTCGGCGGCGACCGGGATGGCGGTGTTGATCGCGCTCACGCGCGGCTTCGCGCGCAAGCAGACGCGAGGCATCGGCAATGTATGGACGGACCTGACCCGTACGACCCTCTACATCCTGCTGCCGCTGTCGCTCCTGCTCGCCGGCGTCTTGGTCACGCAAGGCGTTGTGCAGACCTTCGCGCCCTACAAGACGGTGGATCTGGTGCAGCAGCCGCTCGAGTTCGAGCAACCGAAGAACGGCCCCGACGGCAAGCCGCTCACCGACAAGGACGGCAAGCCTGTAATGGAGAAGGCGAGCACCAAGGAGCAGACCCTGCCGCTCGGGCCGGCCGCCTCGCAGATCGCGATCAAGCAGCTCGGCACCAACGGCGGCGGCTTCTACAACGTCAACTCGGCGCACCCGTACGAGAACCCGACGCCATTGTCGAACTTCCTGGAAGCGCTCGTTATCCTGATGATCTCGGGGGCGCTTTGCTACACCTTCGGCCGCATGGTCGGCGACACGCGCCAGGGCTGGGCGCTCCTCGCCGCGATGACGGTGGTGTTCGTGGGCTTCCTCGCAGTGTGCGTGCTCGCCGAGCAGGCGGGCAATCCGATTCTCGGCAAGCTCGGCGTCGAGCAGTCGCTCGGCAACATGGAGGGCAAGGACGTGCGGTTCGGCGTCACCAACTCGGCGCTGTGGGCTACCGCCACCACCGCGGCGTCGAACGGCTCGGTGAACTCGATGCACGACTCGTTCACGCCGCTCGGCGGCCTGGTGCCCCTGGCGCTGATCCAGCTCGGCGAGATCATCTTCGGCGGCGTCGGCTCGGGGCTCTACGGCATGCTGGTGTTCGCCATCGTGGCGGTGTTCATCGCCGGGCTGATGGTCGGCCGCACGCCGGAATACCTCGGCAAGAAGATCGAGTCCTTCGAGATGAAGATGGCCTCGCTCGCGGTGCTGTTCCCGTTCGCCGTGGTGCTGATCGGCACCGGCATCGCCGTGCTCGTCGAGCCGGGCAAGGCCGGCATCGCCAACCCCGGCGCGCACGGCTTCGCGGAGATCCTGTACGGCTTCTCCTCGGCCGGCAACAACAACGGCAGCGCGTTCGCGGGGCTCAGCGCGAATACGCCCTTCTACAACACGGCGCTCGGCATCGCGATGTGGATCTCGCGCTACTGGCTCATCGTGCCGGTGCTCGCCATCGCGGGCAGCCTCGCGCGCAAGAAACTTGTCCCGGCGAGCCCCGGCACGCTGCCGACGCATACGCCGCTATTCATCGCCTTTCTCGTCGGCACGATCCTGATCCTGGGTGCGCTGACTTTCGTTCCCGCGCTCGCGCTCGGCCCGATCGTTGAGCACCTGCAACTCTGGAGCCGCTGACATGGCAACTCCCATTCGCACGCTGAGCGCCCCCATCGTGCAGCGCGCGGCGCTCGAGTCGTTCCTCAAGCTCGATCCGCGCGTGCAATGGCGCAATCCCGTGATGTTCGTGGTGTGGGTTGGGAGCGTGCTGGTTACGCTGATCTGGCTCGCTGGAACGGGAAAAGAGAGTTCCGCTTTCGTTCTCGCGGTCGCGCTATGGCTCTGGTTCACCATCCTCTTCGCGAACTTCGCCGAAAGCGTCGCCGAAGGGCGCGGCAAGGCGCAGGGCGCCGCGCTGCGCGGCACGCGGCGCGACGTGATGGCGAAAAAGCTCTCGGATCCCGCCAGGAGGCAGTCCTGGAGGAACGTGCCGGGATCGGCTCTGCGCAAGGGCGATTTCGTGTACGTGCCAGCGGGGGAAGTCATCCCCGGCGACGGCGAGGTCCTCGAGGGTGCGGCCACGGTAGACGAGTCCGCCATCACGGGAGAATCGGCGCCGGTGGTGCGCGAATCGGGCGGTGACCGCTCCGCGGTCACCGGCGGCACGCGCGTGCTGTCCGACTGGCTGGTGATGCGCATCACCGCGAACCCGGGCGAGACTTTCCTCGACCGCATGATCGCGCTGGTGGAAGGCGCGAAGCGCCAGCGCACGCCCAACGAGATCGCGCTCTCGATCCTGCTCGCCAAGTTCACGCTGATTTTTCTCTTCGCCTGCGCGACGCTGCTGCCGTTCTCGGTGTACGCGGTGAAGACCGCCGCCGGCCAGGGAACCCCGGTCTCGATCACCGTGCTGGTGGCGCTGCTCGTCTGCCTGATCCCGACCACCATCGGCGGCCTGCTCTCGGCGGTCGGCATCGCCGGCATGGACCGCATGATCAGGGCGAACATCATCGCCACCTCGGGCCGCGCGGTCGAAGCCGCGGGCGACGTCGACGTGCTGCTGCTCGACAAGACCGGCACCATCACGCTCGGCAACCGCCAGGCCGCCGCGTTCGCGCCCGCGCCCGGCGTGACGAGCGAGGCGCTCGCCGATGCGGCCCAGCTCGCCTCTCTCGCCGACGAAACCCCGGAAGGCCGCTCGATCGTCGTGTTCGCCAAGCAGCGCTACGGCCTCCGGGAGCGCGACCTGAAGTCGCTCGGCGCGCAATTCATCCCCTTCTCGGCGAACACGCGCATGAGCGGCGTCGATATCGGAGAGCGCCGCGTGCGCAAGGGCGCAGCCGACGCGGTGCGCGTCTGGCTCGAGGCCCAGGGAGGTCGTTTCCCCGCGGAAGTTGTGAGTCTTGTTGAAACCATGGCGCGCCGCGGCTCCACGCCGCTCGTCGTCGCCGAGAGCCCGCGCGCGCTCGGCGTCATCGAGCTGAAGGACATCGTCAAGGGCGGGATCAAGGAGCGCTTCGCCGAGCTGCGGCGCATGGGCATCAAGACCGTCATGATCACCGGCGACAACCGGCTGACCGCGACGGCGATCGCCGCCGAAGCGGGAGTGGACGACTTTCTCGCCGAAGCGACGCCCGAGGCGAAGCTCAAGCTGATCCGCGAGCACCAGGCGCAGGGCCGCCTCATCGCCATGTGCGGCGACGGCACCAACGACGCGCCGGCGCTCGCGCAGGCCGATGTCGCGGTGGCGATGAACTCCGGCACGCAGGCGGCGAAAGAGGCCGGCAACATGGTCGACCTCGACTCCAACCCGACCAAGCTGATCGAGGTGGTCGAGATCGGCAAGCAGCTCCTCATCACGCGCGGCTCGCTCACCACGTTCTCGATCGCCAACGACGTCGCCAAGTACTTCGCCATCATCCCGGCCGCCTTTGCGACGACCTACCCGCAGCTCAACACGTTGAACGTGATGCACCTCTCGACGCCGTCGTCGGCGATCCTTTCGGCGGTGATCTTCAACGCGCTCATCATCATCGCGCTCATCCCGCTCGCGCTGAAGGGCGTGCGCTACCGGCCGGTCGGCGCCGAGGCCCTGCTGCGCCGCAACCTCCTCATCTACGGCTTGGGCGGCATCGTCGTGCCGTTCATCGGCATCAAGCTGATCGATATTCTTATCGCCTATGTTTAAAGAACTGCGCCCCGCTGCGCTGGCCTTCGTCGTACTTACGCTGATCACGGGAATCGTGTACCCGCTGATCGTCACTGCATTCGCACAGCTGTTCCCGAACAAGGCGACGGGCAGCGTGATCGAAGTGAACGGCAAGGCGGTCGGCTCCGAGCTGATCGGCCAGCCGTTCAGCGACCCGAAGTATTTCTGGAGCCGGCCCTCCGCAACCTCGCCGCAGCCTTACAACGGCGCGTCCTCCTCGGGCTCGAACCTCGGGCCGACGAACAAGGCGTTGCACGAGGCGGTAGCGGAACGGCTGAAGCAGTTCGAACAGAGACCGGTTCCAGCCGACCTCGTGACTGCCTCGGCGAGCGGCCTCGATCCGCACATCAGCCCGCAAGCCGCGCAATGCCAGATTTCCCGCGTGGCGAAGGCGCGCGGCATGGACGAAGGCAAGATCAGGAGTCTCGTTGAGCAATACACCGAACCCCGCACCCTGGGCGTGCTCGGCGAGCCGCGAGTCAACGTCCTTAGACTGAATCTGGCCCTCGATGCGCTAAAGTAGCCGCATGAGCGCCGTGCGCCCGGACCCCGATGCCCTGCTCGCCCGGGTGCAGCGCGAGGAAGCGAAGGCGAAGCGCGGCAAGCTGAAGGTGTTCTTCGGGGCCACCGCGGGCGTCGGCAAGACCTACGCCATGCTGGAAGACGCGCGCGCGCTCAAGGCGAGAGGCGTGGACGTCGTCGTCGGCTACGTCGAGCCGCACGGCCGCGCCGAGACCGAGGCGCTGCTCGAGGGACTCGAGCGGCTGCCGTACCGGCACGTCGCTTACCGCGGCGCCGCGCTGCGCGACTTCGACCTCGACGCCGCGCTCGCGCGCAAGCCGCAGATCCTGCTCGTCGACGAGCTCGCGCACAGCAATCCGCTCGAGGGCGAGCCGCGGCCGCGGCATGCCAAGCGCTGGCAGGACGTCGAGGAGCTCGTCGAGGCCGGCATCACCGTTCACACCACGGTCAACGTGCAGCACGTCGAGAGCCTGAACGACATCGTCGCCGGGATCACCGGCGTGCGCATGCAGGAAACCGTTCCCGACAGCGTGTTCGAGCGCGCCGACGAGGTGGTGATGATCGACACGCCGCCCGACGTGCTGCTCGAGCGGTTGCAGGCTGGCAAGGTGTACATCCCCGAGCAGGCGCGCAACGCCGTCGAGAATTTCTTCCGCAAGGGCAACCTCATCGCCCTGCGCGAGCTGGCGCTGCGCACCACCGCGGACCGCGTCGACGCGGCGATGCGGGAATACCGCGAGGGCCAGGGCATCCGCGCCACCTGGGCGGCCGGCGAGCGGCTGCTGGTCGCGATCGGCCCGGACGAGCAGGGCGAGCGCCTGGTGCGCGCCGGCAAGCGCATGGCGACGGCGCTGCACGCCGCTTGGATCGTGGTGTATGTCGAGACGCCCGAGTTGCTGCGCCTGTCGGATGAGAAGCGCAACCGCCGCATCGCGCTGCTTCGGCTCGCCGAGTCGCTCGGCGCCGAGGCGGTGACGCTCGGCGGCTCGTCGGCCGGCGAGGAAATCGCCAACTACGCGCGCGAGCGTAATGTCACGCGCATCGTCATCGGCCGCCCGCGCCGGCCGCTGTGGCGGCGCTTGTTCCGACCCTCGACCTATGGCGAGCTGGTCGCGGGAACCGAGGGCATCGACATCGTCGTGGTAGGCGGCGCCGACGAGGCGAGCACGCTGCGCAACCCGTTCCTCGCCCGCAGCCGCGCCTATCTGGGTGCCGCCCACCCCGGAACGAAAAGGCGCTGGCCCGGCTACGCCTGGGGCGTGATGGCAACGGCGGTCTGGACGGCGCTCGGCGCCCTCATCAGCCCGCAGTTCGAGCTGGTGAACATCGCGATGGTGTACCTGCTGGCGGTGGTGCTGGTCGCGGTGCGCTTCGGCCGCGGTCCGGCGATCGCCACCTCCTTCCTCGCCGTGGCCGCGTTCGATTTCTTCTTCGTGCCGCCGCTCCTTACCTTCGCCGTGAGCGACGCCCAGTACCTCATCACCTTCGCGATCATGCTGACGGTCGCGCTGATCATCTCCAATCTGACGGCAAGCGTGCGCTTGCAGGCGAGCGTCGCGGGGCAGCGCGAGCGGCGCACGGCGATGCTCTATGCCATGACCCGCGAGCTCGCCGCCACGCGCGGCCAGGAGCCGATGGCGCGCGCCGCTGTCCGGCATGTGAGCGAAGTGTTCGAGAGCCAGGCCGTGGTGCTGTTCCCCGACGCCGCGGGGCGCATTCGCCACCCGCGCGGCGCGAGCACGCCGGGCTCGCTGCGCGGCGCGGATCTCGCCGTGGCGCAATGGGTCCAGGACCACGGCGAGCCCGCGGGGCTCGGCACCGACACGCTTCCCGCCGCCGAAGCGGTGTACCTGCCGCTCAAAGGCTCGCAGACGGTGCTCGGCGTACTGGCCGTGCTTCCCGCGAACGTTCGGCGGGTGCTCCTGCCCGAGCAGTTCCATCTGCTCGAAACCTTCGCCGGCCAGATTGCGATCGCGCTCGAGCGCGCGCTCCTCGCCGAGCAGGCGCAGCGCGCCCAGGTCGACGCCGAGACCGAGGGCCTGAGGAATGCCCTGCTCGCCTCGATCTCGCACGACCTGCGCACGCCGCTCGCGGTGATCTCCGGGGCCTCGTCGAGCCTGGTGGAGCGCGGCGAGCGCCTCGGCGCCGACGAGCGCAAGACGCTGGCGGCGAGCATCTTCGAGCAATCGCAGCAGATGGGTGGCCTGGTCGGCAACGTGCTCGAGATGACGCGGCTCGAGGCGGGCGCGATCGCGCTCAACCGCGACTGGCACAGCATGAGCGAAATTGCCGGCTCGATGCTGCGCCGGCTGCAGGACCGCCTGGAGTCGCACCCGGTCGAGGTCGACCTGCCGATGGAGCTGCCGCTGGTGCGCGTCGACGCTGCGCTCATCGAGCAGGTGCTCGCCAACCTGCTCGAGAACGCCGCCAGGCACACGCCGTCGGGAACGCGCATCACGCTGCGCGTCGACAGACAGGACGACAGCCTGCTGGTTTCCGTCGAGGACAATGGGCCCGGATTGCCGGCAGGGGATCCCGAGCAGCTGTTCGCCAAGTTCCATCGCGGCAATACCGAGGGCACCGTCGCCGGCGTCGGGCTGGGCCTCGCCATCTGCCGCGCCATCGTGCGCCTGCACGGCGGCCGCATCTGGGCTGAGACGCGCGCCGAAGGCGGCGCCGCGTTCCGCTTTACCCTTCCGGTCGAGCCGGCCCCGCAGGTCCCGCGCGAAGCATGACCGAAACCCGAGGGACGATCCTCGTCGTCGAGGACGAGCCGGAGATCCGCAGGTTCCTGCGCACCTCGCTCGCCACCGAAGGCTACCGCGTGGTCGAGGCCGACACCGGCGCGCGCGGCGCCATCGACGCCGGCAGCCACAAGCCCGACCTGGCGATCGTCGACCTCGGCCTGCCCGACGTCGACGGCGTGGACGTGATCCGGCGCATTCGCGTCTGGTCGCCGATGCCGATCCTGGTGCTGTCGGCGCGCGCGCAGGAGCGCTCGAAGATCGAAGCGCTCGACGCCGGCGCGGACGACTATGTCACCAAGCCCTTCGGCGTCGGCGAGCTGCTCGCGCGCGTGCGCGTGGCGCTGCGCCATGCCACCGGGCCCGGCTCCGGCAAGTCGGCACTCAAGCTGGGCAAGGTCTCTGCGGATCTGGAAAAGCATGTCGTCAAGCGCGACGGCGTGGAGGTCCATCTCACGGCGCTGGAATTTCGCCTTCTCGCCTGCCTGGCGAAGCACCTCGGCATGGTGGTCACGCACCGGCAGCTGCTGCGCGAGGTATGGGGGCCTTCGCATGTCGAGCATACCCATTACCTGCGCATCTACATGAAGCAGCTGAGGGAGAAGCTCGAAGCCGATCCGGTCCAGCCGCGGCATCTGCTGACCGAAACCGGGGTCGGCTACCGGCTCCTGGCCGACGAGGACTAGATCTCGACGCGCGTGCCGAGCTCGACGGCGCGGTTGGCGGGAATGTTGAAGAAGTCGGTGACGCTGCCCGCGTTGCGCGCCATGGCGGTGAACAGGCGCTCGCGCCAGAACGCCATGCCGCCGCGCCCCGGCACCGGCACGATCGTCTGGCGCGACAGAAAAAACGACGTGTCCATGAAGTTGATCTCGAGGCCCAGCGCGCCGCAGGTCTCCAGCGCGCGCACCACGTCGGGCCGGTTCATGAAGCCGTAGCGCACCCGCACGCGCCAGCAGTCGCGGCCGAGCCGCTCGCAGGTGAGGCGCTCCTCGAAGGCGGCGTGCGGCACGTCGAGGAACTCGACCGAGAGGAACACGACGCGCTGGTGCAGCGCCTTGAAGTGCTTGAGGGTGTGCAGCAGCGCATGAGGCGTGGTCTCAGGGGTGGCGGTCAGGTAGACCGCCGTTCCCGGCACGCGCAGCGGCGGCTCGAGAAACAACGACTTCAGGAAGGGAGCGAGCGGCACGGACTCGGCGCGCAGCCGCTCGAACAGGATGTGGCGTCCGCGCCGCCACGTGGTCATCACCAGGAAGATCGCCGATCCGATCACCAGCGGGAACCAGCCGCCGTCGCCGATCTTCAGCAGCGTGGCGGAAAAGAAGGTCAGGTCGATGATCACGAAGAAGCCGGTGGCCAGGAGGCAGAGGAAGAGCGGATAGCGCCAGCCGAAGCGGATCACGAAGAAGGTAAGCAGCGTGTCGACGAGCATCGTCGCCGTCACGGCGACGCCGTACGCGCCGGCGAGCCGTGACGAGGAGCCGAAGCCGATGACTGCGACGAGCACCCCGGCGCACAACACCCAGTTGATGCCCGGGATATACACCTGGCCCATCTCGCGCGCCGAGGTGTGGACGATGGTCATGCGCGGCAGGAAGCCAAGCTGTACTGCCTGCTTGGTGAGCGAATAAGCGCCCGAAATGACCGCCTGCGAGGCGATCACCGTGGCCGCGGTGGCGAGCGCCACCATCGGGTAAAGAGCCCAGCCGGGAAACAGCAGGTAAAAGGGGTTTTGCACCGCGGCCGGCTTGACCATCAGCAGCGCGCCCTGCCCGAAGTAGTTGAGCACCAGCGCCGGGCCCACCAGGCCGAACCAGGCGAGGCGCACGGGAGCTTTGCCGAAATGACCCATGTCGGCATACAGCGCCTCGGCGCCGGTCACCGCGAGGACCACCGCGCCGAGCACGATGAACGAGGCGGCGCCGTGGCTGCTCAGGAAGCCGAAAGTGTGGACGGGATTCAGGGCCGCGAGCACCTCGGGCGCCTGCGCGATGCCGTGCAGGCCGCTCAAGGCGAGCGCGATGAACCACGTCAGCATGACCGGGCCGAACAGCTTGCCCACGGCGGCGGTGCCGCTCGCCTCGAACGCGAACAGCGCCACCAGCACCACCACCGCGATCGGCACGACGTAGGGCCTGAAGGCGCGGGTGCCGACTTCCAGGCCCTCGACCGCGGACAGCACCGAGATCGCGGGCGTCAGCACCGCGTCGCCGTAGAACAGCGACGCGCCGAAAATACCGATCCCCAGCAGCGGCACGCGCCACTGCGGTTGACCCTTGATCGCCGAGAGCGCGAGCGCGATCAGCGCCATGATTCCGCCCTCGCCGTGGTTGTCGGCGCGCATGATGAGGACCACGTACTTGAGCGACACCACGATCATCAGCGCCCAGAAGACCGTCGACAGGCCGCCGAGAATGTTGGCCGTGTTGAGCGGGATGCCGTGGTCCGGAGAGAAAGTCTCCTTCACCGCATAGAGCGGGCTGGTGCCGATGTCGCCGAAAACCACGCCTAACGCGGCGAGCGTCAGTGCCGGGCGCCAGGAACGTTTGGAGTGGCGTTCGCGGTCCAAGGAGCGCCGAAAACTACTCCCGCACCGCACAAAATGCAAATTGGATTACGATGGCCCGCAATGCGCCTGGCGCCTTCGGCCGAGGAAGTGCAAGCGCGGCTCGGCGACGCCTGGCCGATCTCCGGCGCGGTCGATTGCCATGCCCATGTCTTCGAGCGCGGCTTCCCGCTCGCCACGGCTCGAACTTTCGATCCTCTGCCCTATCCGCTCGAGTACTACCTCGCCTGGACGCAGGCGCTCGGCATCCGCCGCTGCGTGCAGGTCAACGCGAGCTGCTACGGCCTCGACAACTCGGTGACGCGCTACGCGATCGACGAGTGCCGCGCCAACGGCGTCGCGGCGCGCGGCGTCGCTACCATCCATCCCGAGATCGGCTATGTCGAGCTGGAGAAGCTGGCGCGCGGCGGCTTCGTCGGCGCGCGCCTCATGACCTCGCGCATCGGCAGCTTGGGGCTGGAGGCCTTCGAGGAGGTGGCGAAGCGCTGCCTGCCGCATCGCTGGCACGTCGAGATCAACGTCGACGCCTGCGAGGAATGGGTCGCGCTCGAGCCGCGGCTCGCGAAATCCCCGGTGCCGGTGGTGTTCGAGCATCTCGGGCGCATCGAGGACCAGCAGGGTGCCAGCGCGCCGGGGCTGTGCGCGGTGCTGCGCCTGCTCGACAAGCGCCCGGATTTCGTGCTCAAGCTGAGCAGCTTCTACCGCCTGCTGCCGAATGCGGGGTTCAAGGACGTGGCGCCGATCGTCAAGCTGTTCGCGCGCGATTTTCCCGACCGGCTGATGTGGGGCTCGAACCTGCCCCACGCCGGCTGGAGCGGCGGCGCGCCCGACGATCTCGAGCTGATCGGCGCGGCGCTGGAATGGCTGCCCGACTCGGTCGCGCGCCAGCGCGTGTTCGCGGACAACGCCGAGCGCTTCTACGGCTTGTAGGAATTAAAGCCGGCGCTTCTACGGCTTGTAGGACTGGAGCTGGTAATCCAGGCGCAGCGCGAGCGGCGCAGCCCGGGTTTCTTCCGCCGTGGGTTGCACTTCCAGAATTCCGAGGAAAACGGCAACGGCAAGCGCAGCGGCCGCGGCGATGATCCAGCGCCGGTCGGTTCCCCGCCTGGCCTGCGCGTGGGCTCGCTGCGCGAGTTTCAGCTCGTCCCCGGTGTCCGCGCGCTGCTGCCCGGCCTCAGCGGCGCGGCGCTTCGCATCCGCCGCATCGAGCGCCTTACGCGTCAGCATCTCTTCCATGCTGATCCTTGCCTGCAGCGTCGCGGTGGCGCGCGACTCGGCTTCGGCCCGCTCGGCGGCGAGCGTCTCGCTCCTGCGCTCGGCCTCGACACGCGCCTGCAGCGCGGCGGCCGCTTTCGTTTCCGCCTTTTCACGCTGCCGCGCGATCTTGATCGCATCCTGGCCCGCTTCGGCCCGTGCCAGGGCGCCGCGACGCAGCTCGTCGTCGAGCGCCACGCGCTGGCGCGCGCCCTCCAGCGCCGCCGCCTCCGCTGCGGCGCTTTCGTCGGCCTCGCGGCGTAGCGCTTCCTCCGCGGCGATGCGCGATTGCAGCTCGGCGGCGGCCGCCGATTCGGCGCCGGCGCGCTCGTGCGCCTGCGCCTGGCACCGCTCCTCGGCCGCGATGCGCTCGCGGAGCGCCGCTTCGGCGCGCCCTTCGGCCTGCTCGCGCTCGCGGGAGAGCGCCGCCGCGTCCGCTTCCTCGCGCGTGCGCTGCTCGGCGGCGTCGCGCGCGTCGGCTTCCGCCGCCTCGCGCTCGCGCGCTCCCTGGATCGCGGCCGTTTCCGCTGCCGAGAGCGCCTGCGCGCGCTCGTTCAGGCGGTCTTCCGCCTCGGCCCGCTCCCGCGCAGCGGCGGCGAGGGCTTGCTCCGACGCGATGCGCGCCTGCGCTTCGGCGAGTGCGCGCGCCTTGACTTCCTCGCTTTCGATCGCCGCCTGCGCGAAGCTTGCCTCGGCCTCCAGCCGCTGCTGGGCGCTGCGGCGCAGCTCGGCGTCCATCGCCTCGCGCTCGCGCGCGAGGCGCGCCGCCTCGGTCTCGACATGGGCGCGCACGTCCGCCGCGTGCCTGGCGGCCTGCTCCGCCGCGGCCTGCACCTTCGCCGCCTCGAGCGCCTGGGCCTCGGCATTCGCGCGCTCGCGCGCCTTCTGCTCGGCCGCGAGCTCCAGGCCGCGGCGTTCCTCGGCCAGCGTCGTCGCGCGCTTCTCCGCCGCGATGCGCGAGTTTGCCTCTTCCAGCGCGCGCATTTCGGCTGCCTGGCGCTCCTTCGCCACTTCGCCGGCCGCCGCCTCGGCGTCGGCACGCGCCTGCGCGCGCCGCGCGGCATGTGCGTCCTGCGCCTCGCGCTCGCGCACTGCGGTCATGGCGCTGCGCTCGGCCGCGATCCTCTCCTCGGCGGCGACGCGCGCCTGCTCCTCGGCATCGGCGCGCGCCCGCGCCAGCTGCGCCGCGTCCGTCTCCAGCTTGCGGCGCTCCTCGGCGAGCTTCTCGGCCTGCTTCTCTGTCTTGCGGCGCGCCTGCTGCTGCTCGAGGTGCGCGCGCTCGATGTCGCCGCGCTCTTTCGCCAGGCGCCCCGCTTCGGCCTCGGCGGCGACGCGCGCCTCGGCCTCGCGCTTCAGCTTGTCCTCGCCGGCCTTGCGCTCACGTGCCGCCTCGAGCGTTCGCTGCTCGGCTTGCTGGCGCTCGCGCGCCGCGCGCCGCGCCAGCTCTTCGGCCGCCGCGCGCTCGCGCATCGCCGCGGCCGCCTGGATCTCGGACTCGGCTCGCCCGCGCGCGTGCTGCGCGGCTTCTTCCTCCTTCTGGCGGCGGCCCTCGGCCAGCGCCGCGGCCTTCTTCTCCGCTTCCTCGCGCGCTTTCGCCTCGGCGGCCGCCTGCGCTTCGGCGCGCTGGCGCTCGGCGATCACGCGCGCCGCCTTCACCTCGGTTTCGGCGCGCGCATTGGCGATGCGCCGCAGCTCGACTTCCGCCGCCTGGCGCTCGCGCGCCATGTCCAGCCCGCGCTTCTCCTCGCCCAGCTTTGCCTGCGCCGCCTGGCCGGCGCTGCGCTCGGCCTCGATGCGGTCGCGCTGCGTTCCGGCGCGCTCGCGCTCCGCGTCCTTCAGCTTGTCGAATAGTTTGCTCATTTGTTGGACTTGGCCCTGGGCCTTTCCACGGCCGCGGTGCTGCCGCGGGCGGGTGAAAAGTCGAGATTGATCATGTCCCCGAGGGCATCGGAGTAAGTCTCGCGCACTTTGGTCATGACCGATAGCGCCTTCTTGAAAGCCTCGACCAGCGTCGGGTCGAATTTCTTGCCGCTGCTGGAGAGGATATCCGCCGCCGCCTTCTCGATCGGCATCGCGTCGCGGTAGAACTGGGTGGTGGTCATCGATTCGAAGGCATCGACGATCGCCATCACCCGCCCCGGCCAGGGGATGGCGTTGCCCCTCAGGCCCGCCGGGTAGCCCGAGCCGTCCCAGTGCTCATGGTGCGTAAGCGCGAGCTGGCGCGCGAGCTGCAGCAGCGGGTCGTCGTGCTCGCCGATGATGTCGGCGCCGAGCTTCGGGTGGCGCTTCATCTGCTCCCAGTCCGGCACCGAGAGCCGCTCGCGCTTGCGCAGGATCTCGGCGGGCACGCCGAGCTTGCCGATATCGTGCAGCGGCGCGGCCTTCATCATCATGTCGCAGATCGTCTGCTTGGCGCCTGCCGCCTGCGAGATCAGCTTGGCGTATTGCGAAAGGCGCATGATCCGATTGCCCACCGCCGAGCTTTCGTGGAGCTCCATCACGCGCGCCAGGCGCCGGATCAGCTCGGTGCGGGTCCTGTCGAGCTGCACGGTGCGCTCCTGCACCGCGCGCTCCAGCACCTGCTGCCGGTTGGCGAGGCCGAGGTGCAGGCCGATGCGCATTTTCAGCACCCCGGCATTGGCCGGCTTGAGCACGTAATCCACCGCGCCGATCTCCAGGCCCTCCAGCTGGGCATCGCCCTCGGCCTTGCTGGTGAGGAAGATCACCGGGATGTCGGAGGTGTTGCCCTCCGACTTCAGCACCCGGCAGACGTCGAACCCGGTGGCGCCCGGCATCTCGACATCGAGCAGGATCAGGTCGGGCCGCGGCGTGCCGGCCGCCAGCTCGAGCGCGGTCCCCGCGTCCTCGGCCGTCAGCACCTGGTAGTCGTCTGCCAGCATTCTCACGGTCAGCGCAAGGAGATCGCTCGAGTCGTCGACCACCAGAATGACGGAGCGTTCCGCGCTCACTCGGGCGGCGTATAGCCGGAGGCCGCGAGCCGCGCGCGCGCCTGCGGTGCGCTGAGATGCGCAATGAAGGCGTCGACCGCAGATTTTTTTTGGCTGTTGAGAACCGGCGCGGCGACGTAAACGGTGTACTTCTGCAGCTCGGGCGGCAGCGGACCGACCAGGCGCACGCCCTTCACCGGCAGGATCTCGCTGATCTGGTGGATGCCGAGCTCGATCTCGCCGCGCCCGACCGGCTCGGTGATGTACCCGCCCTGGCCCAGCGTGCCCTTTCGATTCACCTCGTCGGCGATTCCGAGCCGCTGGAGAATTTCTGCGACATGCTTCCCGCTGGTCCCGGTCTTCGGGTCGATGTAGACCACCGAGCGCGCCGCGAGCAGCGTGCGCTTGAAGGCTTCGGGGGTGGAAATATCCGGCAGCGGCGCCTTCTCGTTCACCGCCACGCCGATGCCGACGCGCGCGACCGGCCTGCCGCCGCCCGCTGCCACCCTGCCGTCGCGCTCGAGCTGCGGCAGCACCTCGCTCGTCACGACCACCATGTCCGCCTGGTAGCCGCCCGCGAGCGACTGCACCAGCCTGCCCATCGGCTGGTACTCCAGCTTCACCGCATGCCCCGGGAAGGTCGAGGCGAGCGGCTCGACAAAGGCTCTTGCGGCGCCGCCGGAGAGAACACGAATTTCTTCTCCGTGGACGGAAATCGAGACAAGAGAAAGCAAAATGAAACTTAAATACCTCATGTTTTCCTCACGCGACGGCGCGCTTTGTCGAGAAGAGCCGCGTGCACCTCGGGCGCGACCGGCTCGCCATAATAGAAACCCTGCACTTCGTCGCAGCGGTGGCGCTTGAGGAAGCGCACCTGCGCGTCGGTCTCGACGCCCTCGGCCACCACTTCAAGATCGAGCGCATGGCCCAGGGTGATGATCGCCTGGGCCAGCACCCCGCCCTCCTTCTCTGCGCCCTCGCCGATGTCGCGCACGAAGGCGCGGTCGATCTTGAGCGCATCGATCGGCAGGTCCTTGAGGCAGCTCAAGCTCGAATAGCCGGTGCCGAAGTCGTCGAGCGAGAGCCCCAAGCCGAGCGACTTGAGGCCCTGCAGGGTGGCGATCGCCACGTCGATGTTATGCATCACCATGCTCTCGGTCAGCTCGAGCTCGAGGTGCACCGGGTCGAGCTCGGTTTCTTGCAGCACACGCGAAACGGTCCTTACCAGCGCTTCCTGCTTGAACTGGCGCGCGGACAGGTTCACGGAGACGACGCCCGGGAGAAGGCCCTCGTCGAGCCAGGTGCGCGTCTGCAGGCAGGCCTCGCGAAACACCCACGCACCTAATTGCACGATCAGGCCGGTCTCCTCGGCGAGCGGAATGAAGCGCGCCGGGCGCACCAGCCCCCACTCCGGATGCATCCAGCGCACCAGCGCCTCGGCGCCGATGATCGCGCCGGTGCGCAGGTCGACGCGCTGCTGGTAATGGAGGATGAACTCCTTGCGCTCGAGCGCGCGGCGCATCGCGTTCTCCATGGCGAGGCGCTCGCTGACCCGCTCGTTCATCTCCGAGACGTAAAACAGGAAGTTGTTGCGCCCCTGCTCCTTGGCGCGGTACATCGCCGCGTCGGCGTTCTTCAGGAGCGTGTCCACGTCCGGGCCGTCCTGCGGGTACAGGCTGATGCCGGCGCTGCAGGTGACGTAGAGCTCCTTGCCTTCGATGGTGATCGGCTCGGCGAGCTTCGCGGCCACGCGCTGCACGGCGCGAAAGATGACTTCCTCGTTCGACTGGTCGAAGAGGATCAGCACGAACTCGTCGCCGCCAAGACGGGCGACCGTGTCGCCCTCGCGCAGCACCGCGCGCAGGCGATCGGCCATCCCCTTCAGCAGCTTGTCGCCGGTGCTGTGGCCGAGGCTGTCGTTGATGAACTTGAAGTGGTCGAGGTCGATGAACACCACCGCGATGGCGCGCGGGGTGCGCTGCTGGTACACCGCCTGCCTGAGGCGGTCGTTCAGCAGGTTTCGGTTGGGCAGACCGGTGAGTGCGTCGTAGTTCGCCTGGTGCTCGAGCTGCACTTGGTAGCGCTTGCGCTCGATCGAGTAGTGCATCGAGCGCAGCAGCAGCTCGCGGTCGAGCCGGCTCTTGACGAGATAGTCCTGCGCGCCGCCCTTCACCGCCGAGAGCGCAGTGTTCAGGTCGTCGTTGCCGGTGAGCACGATGATCGGCACCGTCGGCGAATGCGCGTATACCTTGGAGAAGGTCTCCAGGCCGAAGCTGTCGGGAAGCGAGAGATCGAGCAGCACCAATCCCGTCTCCCCGGCCGAGAGATGCTCCAGCCCGAGCGCCAGCCGCTCGGCGCAATGCAGCGCAAACGGTGCGTCGGGATCCTCCGCGATCATCTCGTGGATCAGGCGGGCGTCGCCCGGGTTGTCCTCGATCAGCAGGACGTTGTGCATGCCCTCTCAGCCGTGGCCCGGCGGCAGCGTGACCACCGACAGCCAGAACGCGTCGATCGACTTCACCACGGTGATGAATTTGTCGAGGTCGACCGGCTTGGTCACGTAGCAGTTTGCGTGCAGGCCGTAGGTCTTGAGCACGTCCTCCTCGGCTTTCGAGGTGGTGAGCACGACGACCGGGACGCATTTCAGCTGCGGGTCGCTCTTGATCTCCTCGAGCACTTCGCGCCCGTCCTTCTTCGGCAGGTTGAGGTCGAGCAGGATGATGTCGGGACGCACCGCGCCGGAGAATTTGCCCTCGCGGCGCAGGTACTGCATGGCTTCCACGCCGTCCTTCACCCAGTGCATGTTGCTGTAGACCTTGCCCTCCTTGAGGGCCTCCCGCGTCAGGCGCTCGTCGCCGGGGTTGTCCTCGACCAGCAGGATCTCGACCGGCCGGCTGCCCTTGGTTGCGTCATCCATTCGCGGCTTTCCTCTCCTTTGGCATGGTGAAATGAAACGTGGTGCCGGCGCCGGGCTGGGACTGCACCCAGACGCGGCCGCCGTGGCGCTCGACCACCTTCTTGACGATCGCCAGGCCAATCCCGGTTCCCGGGTACTCGCCCTTGTTGTGCAGGCGCTGGAACACCATGAAGATGCGCTCGAAGTACTGCGGCTCGATGCCGATGCCGTTGTCGCGCACTGTGAATTCCCATTCCGCGCCCTGGTCGGCGGCGCCCACGTGCACGGCGGGCGCGGCATCGGGCTTGCGGAACTTCAGCGCGTTGCCGATCAGGTTCTGGAACAGCTGCGCGAGCTGCACTTCGTCGCAGTGGATCGTCGGCAGCTTGTCCTGCGTCACCGCGGCGCCGGTGTCCTGGATCGCGGCGCGCAGGTTGGTGAGCGCGCGCTT
>WNFC01004194.1_pt1 | contig 16991 bp, 13 predicted proteins | sample 5400541 | NCBI WGS metagenome assembly WNFC01 (sample SAMN13153342, study PRJNA577476) | soil metagenome | isolation source: 120 cm saprolite under Douglas fir tree site 2 hole 2 replicate 1 | place: USA:California | collected 2015-04-18
TGATCCTCGAAGGCAAGGAATGGATTCGCAAGCGGGGCGAGCATTTCGAGCGCAGCCAGCAGGCCCACGTCATCAAAGCTCGCTTATCGGAGCTGCAGTCCGCCCGGCGCGGCGTCATCCGCCGAGTTGGACAGCAAGTCGCGCAGATTGTCATCGACGTGGAAGACAATGTCATTGGCAAAGCACGCCGCGCCCTGTTTGGAGAAGATTTCGCTCCTTATTACGAGCTCTGCAAGAACCGGCTCATTTTCCTCGATGGCGGCAAAGACGACGTTTTCTTTCTCGAGCACTACATTCTTTTGGGCAACTACGTCCGCGATCCCGACCGCTTTGAGGCCACCGACAAACTCTTTCAGGAATTTCTCCGCGAGGCCGGTGTTACCCTCGCCCATGACCCCGCGCATACGGAAGCTATCCAGGCTCATACCGCGCTTCTGGAGTCAGTCCAGGCCATCCGCGTGGACATTGCCACGCTCGAGGAACAGCGCGAAAACACGCGCAAGCGTATCGAAAGGGGCGATGGCTTCTTCACCAAGTTTCTCAGTTCGGGCGATCCCGCCGACTTGAAGGCCTCCCTCAATGACCTGGAGCTCCGGCTCAAGCATCAGGAATGCAAGCTGGAGGAAGTGGCACCGCAAATCGATGCGGCCCGGCAGAAGCTGGATTTTTTCGTTAAGGATCACGCTGGCAGGCTCGGCGAGTATTTGAACGAGCCGGAAAACGCCAAGCGGCTGTTTGACGCCAGCGCGGCTTCGGAGTCAGAGGCGCCCAATCGCGCGCGATTGCTTGCGCGAATGCTCGACCGCCTCGAACAGCAGGAAATTCTCTATCACATCCTGGCCAGCTATGAGATTCGCCCGATTGCCGCTGATTACTGCCCGCCCGTGCACTTGCAGCAGCTTCGCAAAGCCCTCGTTTCAAAAGAAGAGCTGAAGCAAGTCGAGCAGGTCATCAAACACGTCCCGGCGAAAAAATTGTCTCTCAAAGCCATCGAGGAACTTTCAAAAAAAATACGCCGCTATTCTCGCGAAGAGATGCAGGGCTTCGTTCTGAAATTTGCCGGCGACTTCCTTCGTCTAAGGAGGGACTTGCGCGACGCGGAACACCTGACCACCTGCATGGAGCGCGTCAGTTTGGTCACCACGGAAAAAGCGCGTGAGCTCTCACGCCTGAATAACCGGCTTTACGAATGCGTGCTTCAGGACGAAGCCCGGCCCGAGCAGGACCACGTGATCTCGCACGTCATCATCAAGTCCGACGTTCGCGGCTCCACGCGCATGACCCAGGATTTGCTTTCCCGCGGACTGAACCCCGCTTCCCATTTCAGCCTGAATCTGCACGAGCCGGTCAAAAAACTTTTGGATCGCTACTCCGCGAAGAAAGTCTTTATCGAAGGCGACGCCATCATTCTCGCCATTTTCGAAACGGAATCGACCGTAGCTTCGGCGCGCCCGGTGCTTCGGCGCGCCCGGTGGCCAAGGCTTGTATCCTTTCGCGCCAGATTCTCGCCGTTTGCAACTCTTACAACGAACGTGCCTCTGACAGCGATCTGCCCGCTCTTGAGCTTGGTCTGGGCGTTGCCTTTCAAGGCTCCGCGCCGACCTACTGGACCGATGGCGATTCGCGCATCATGATTTCTAAAGCGCTGAATCTTTCCGATCGTCTTTCAGGCTGCGCCAAGCTGGCCAAGCGCATGCTCGCCAAGCAGAAAAGCCATTTTTCGGTCTTCCAGTTCCTGAACACCATGGAAGGAGCGTCGGCCGAAGAATTAGACGAATTCCTGGTTCGCTACAATCACAACGGCATAGAGCTCAACGAAGAAGGCTTTCAAAAACTTTCCGAGGAAATTTCGCTCGAGTCCATTGAAACCAAACTGGAGATGCCCTGGGGCAAGCAAAACGTCACTCTGTATTACGGCGAAGTGCCCCTCGGCGAGTCCGTGGAACTACTCGTTCTGCGAAAGGGTTTCGCGCGGCAATTGCTTCCTGACGGCAAAATCGGTGGCGCCACAACACATCCCTATTTCGAAGTTTGCACCAGCCCCGCGCTCTACGACCTCGTCGCCGCCTTGATTCGCACTAACCAAGGCTTGGCTGTTGTATCTTCCCGCGGCTAACCTCTCCTTGAGTGTGCCTGAAGCCGTCAACTATACTGCTCGCGGAGGCGAAAGGGGTCCGGTGATCCTCGTGGTCTTCAAAACCATGGCCCGTGTCCTTCGCGGATTCGGGGGTGGGTTCGACTCCCACACGCTTCCGCCATGCCGCTACAAATAAGATCTTCCTTTTTCATCGGCTTCCAACGCCGTCGGTTCTGCGGTGAAAAATCTCGGCTAGTGAAACGATATTCCCCACTGAATACGTCTAATCGTTGACCTGGACCCTTCCCGCGAATTGCGTAGGAAGGGGTGCATCCGGCCCGCCCGGAATACTCAGCCAGAGGGAGTGGAATCAAGATGGAGTCTTGGACCAAGGCGGAACTCAAACCAGTCCTTTTGGTTATAGCGGCCTCCGTCAGCCTTCTCGCAGGAAGCGCGGTCGTTTCTCGCGCCGCGGAGGCCCAGGCGACACAGCAAGCGAACGCGCAAACTTCGGCGGCGCGGCCCGTCGGAACTATTAAGTCGATTTCGGGAAATACTATCACTCTGACCACGGATGCGGGAAGCGACGTAACCATTCAGATCCAGGACGAAACAAAACTCATTCGCATCGCTCCCGGGCAAAAAGACTTGAAGGACGCTACTTCCATTAAATTGGCGGACGTCCAGCCCGGCGACCGCGTTCTTGTGCGTGGCAAACTTGCTGACGACGGAAAATCCGTCCTGGCCGCTTCGTTCATCGCCATGAAGAAAGCGGACATCGCGGAAAAGCAAACCCTCGAGCGCGAAGAGTGGCAGAAACATGGTTTGGGTGGCTTGGTAAGCGGCGTCGATGCTGCCACAGGCACCATCAGCGTTTCGCTGCCTGCCGCCGGCGAAAAAAAGACCGTCGCTGTTCACCTTTCCAAAGACACTATCCTGCGCAGATATGCTTCCGATTCCGTGAAATTTGATGACGCGAAGCCCGCTCCGCTCGATCAGATCAAGCCGGGCGACCAGCTTCGCGCTCGCGGCACTCGCAGCGCCGATGGCGCGGAACTCGCCGCCGATGAAATCGTTTCCGGTACGTTTCGAAATATCGCAGGCACCGTTTCCGCGATCGACGCGTCCGCGGGCAGCATCACCCTGCAGGACTTGGCTTCCAAGAAGTCCGTTACTGTGAAAATCACTTCGGAATCGCAATTGCGCAAACTGCCTCAGCCGATGGCGCAGCGGATCGCCATGCGCCTGAAAGGAATTTCTCCCGATGCTCAGACGTCCGCGGCGGCTCCCGGAGCCTCTGCTCCCGCTGCTAATCTCAATGCGGCCCAGCCGGCGAAACCCAACGGTCCACCATCTGGCAGCCTGGGACCGGGCGGGCCAGGCGGAATGGGGCGGCCCGGAGGCGGAGGCGGGGGAGCTGCCGATCTCCAACAGGCCATCAACCGCATGCCCGCGGCCACGTTGGCCGACCTACAAAAGGGCGATGCCGTCATGATCGTTGCAACCGAGGGGGGCTCGAACGGAGTCTCCACCGTGATTACCTTGCTCGGCGGAGTCGAACCAATTCTGGAAGCCTCTCCCAAGAGCAGTGCCTCATCCATCCTTTCGCCATGGAGTCTCGGCAGTGCGGCCGGCGGGGAAGCGGCCACGCCTTGATGCTCCACCGTCGTGAACTGGCATTCTCAATCCAAACGCTTTTCATTTCAGGAGAACTGATGAGTTTTCGGCTCGTTCAAATTGTCGTATTGAGTTTGGTGTTTCTTCTGCTGATTCCTGCCTTCGGCGGAAACGCGAGTGCGCAGTCCCCCACGGGTGGACTGAGCGGCGTGGTCACTGACCCCTCCGGCAGTGTGATCGCCAAGGTTGCAGTCCGCCTTACCGCGGCGGGTGGCGCGTCACTCGACACGACTACCAACCGCGACGGCTTCTACGAATTCAAGGGACTTGCTCCTGGCGTTTATGTACTGAAAGCCGTCGTCAAGGGTTTTGGTCTATACACAAAAGACGATGTCCGCATTCTTGCAGGGCAGACACAACAATTGAATATTGGCCTGCTCATTCAGATAGAAGAGCAAAAAGTGGAAGTCTCGGATTCATCCACCAAAGTGGATATAGATCCTTCCAATAATGCCGGAACGGTGGTCATGAAGGGCAAGGATCTGGAAGCACTCTCCGACGATCCCGATGAGTTGCAATCCGAACTTCAAGCTCTCGCCGGCCCCTCCGCCGGTCCAAATGGCGGCCAGATTTACATCGACGGCTTTACCGCCGGACAGCTTCCGCCGAAGGCCTCCATCCGCGAGATTCGCATCAATCAGAATCCGTTTTCTTCCGAGTACGACCATTTGGGGTATGGCCGAATCGAAATCCTCACCAAACCAGGAACCGACCAGTTGCATGGCCAGGTTTCCCTGACAGGCAACACGGCTGCCTTCAATTCCCGGAATCCTTTTATTGGGACGGCCCAACAACCGGGCTATGATTCCACGCAGGTCAGCGCCAATCTCGGCGGCTCATTGGGCAAAAAGGCTTCCTTTTTCACAAATTTCGAACGGCGCAACCTCAACGAGCTTTCCGTCATCGACACGCCCTTTGTGGATCCCACAATGCTTCAAGTTACCCAGTTCACCGATGCCGTGCCCAACCCGCGCACGCGCACGAACCTCAGCCAGCGCTTCGATTATCAGATAACCCCGGCGAACACGCTCACGGCGCGTTATCAATTCTGGCGCAACAATGAGACTGGAGATGGGATTGGGACCTTCAGCTTGCCAACCGTAGGTTACAGTTCGCTCGAGACAGAGCACACTTTTCAACTCAGTGACACGCAGACTCTCAGCACCAGGACAATCAACGAAACGCGTTTTCAGTTCGTTCGCCAAGACAACAATCAGAATCCGTTGAACATGGCCCCCACGATCCAGATCCAGGGTGCTTTCGTTGGCGGCGGCAGTAGCTCGGGCCTGTTAAATAACACCCAGGATCGCTACGAGCTTCAGAACATCACCTACATGACCTTGGGCAAACATTCCATCAAATACGGCGGCCGCGCCCGCGTCACAAAACAGGAAAACGATTCGAATGCCAAGTTCAACGGCTCTTATTCTTTCGGCTCGCGGGCCAACCCGGGTGCATCGAACCCTCCTCCTTGTGCCGTGCTCAACCCCGCCGCAGGTAGCCAGATCACCGGAATCCAGGCCTATCAGATTACTTTGAACTGCTTGGCCCAGGGCGTGGCGATGTCTACCATTATCGCGAATGGAGGTGGCCCTAGTTTCTATTCTCTGAACTTCAATCCGGCGGGCATGGCCAACGCGAGTGAAACTTGGGTCGACGGCGCGCTCTTTTTGCAAGATGATTGGCGCATTAAGCCCAACATTACCTTGAGTTCCGGCCTGCGCTACGAAACGCAAAACAATCTCGGCGATCAAGCCGATTTTGCCCCGCGCATCGGACTTGCCTGGGGTATCGATGCCAACGGAAAAAATAAATCACCCAAGACGGTTCTTCGTTTGGGTTTCGGAATGTTTTACGATCGTTTCAACTCGGACTTGGTTTTGCAGCAACAGTTGCAGAATGGCATCATCCAGCAGCAGTATCTTGTTTCGAATCCTGCTTTCTTCGATCCAACTCAGACTGTTCTTCCCTCACAATTTCCCTCCATCGGCATTTCGCCGCAGACGGTTTATCATGTCAATCGCAATCTGCGCACTCCTTACACCATGCAGACAGGGGTGACTCTGGAGCGCCAGCTGACGAAGACCGCCAACCTTTCCGTCACCTATCTCAACTCGCGCGGCGAACGTCAGTTCTACACTAAGTTTACCGATCCGGGCCAAATTTCCCCCGGAGCGATTGTCGCCCTGCCACCGAGTGAGATTGACTACCAATTCGAATCCGGCGGTCTCTTCCGGCAGAATCAGCTCATTGTTAACAGCAGCGTTCGCATGCCGGGGACCGCAAAATTCTCGGTTTCGCTTTTCGGCTATTACACCCTGAACTATGCCAATAGCGATACCTCCGGCGCTTCGTATCTCCCCTCCAATCCCGCAGACATTACCCAGGACTATGGCCGCGCTTCCTTCGATGTTCGTCACCGCGTCTTTTTCGGCGGCACCATAGGTTTGCCTATCGGCTTTCGAATCAGCCCATTCATGATTGCCAGTTCCGGATCTCCCTTCAACATCACTACCGGCCAAGATGTATACGGCAACGCGGCCTACAATACGCGCACGACCATCGGCACGTGCTCGAACGGCGCCACCGGCGTCATAGACACACGCTACGGCTGTTTCAATTTGGTCACAGTCCCCGGGCAGACGGTAATCCCCATCAATGACGCGACGGGTCCTGACCGTTTCACGCTCAATTTGCGCCTCAGCAAGACACTTGGCTTCGGCGTGAAAAAGGAAGCCACCGCGGCGGGTGGTGGCCCTGGTGGAGGCACGTTTGGCCGTGGCCCCGGCGGTGGAGGGCCCCGAGGGGGCAGCGGTGGTGGCGGAGATCACGGCGGTGGGATGTTTGGCGGCAATCCTTCAAACAATCGCTATAATTTGACCTTCAGCGTGAACGCGCGAAACGTCTTCAACAACGTCAACGTTTCGAATCCCATCGGCAACCTGAGTTCGCCGCTGTTTGGTCAATCGAACGCGCTCGCCGGCGGACCATTTTCTTCTTCCACTGCGAATCGGCGCATCGATTTGCAGGTATCCTTCAATTTCTAATTCAGCTAAAATCCCGGCTCGAGGCCGGGATGAAAAAACGAAAAAAAGTTTTGGACAAAGGAACGGAAGCGCGGCGAGCAGCGCGCAATTCCGGTATTGCGCCCGCCGTCACGCGCGTCATTCCCGACAAACGGAAACGCCCGGCGAAACATAGGAAAGAATTGCTCGAAACTGAAGCGCAGTGACAGGCCCGACCGGGCCTAGTTTTTTGAGCTTCATCCTGGTTTATTGACAGGGACGACTTCGTCAGGACGAAACAGCGGCGTCAACGACACTTTTTTTCGCTCGGCAAGTGTTGCGGCAATTTGTTCGAAGGCATTCTTATCAAATCCCATGCAACTGACCTTCACCGTGCCGTCGGTATCGATCAGGAAAACTGTCGGGACGCTGCTCAGGCCGTAAGCGTTCGAAACCACGTAGCCTTTTTCTTCGTCGATCAGGATGGGAAACGTTGCGCCGTATTCCTTGGCAAATTTCGCTGTGGAGCGGGCGTCGTCCTGGGAAATCCCGAGAAATGTTGCGCCTTCGCCGCCGTAGCGTTTGTGGAGACGTTCGAGAAAGGGAAACGTGAATTGGCAGACGGGACAGGAGATTTTGAAGAAGGCGGCGACGACCGGGCCGCGCTTCATCAAGGTCGAGAGTGAGTATTCTTTGTTGTCGAGAGCTTTGAGCGAAAAATCGGGTGCTAAGTTTCCGGCAACGATGTGTGTCATGTGGTCCTGTGTTCCCATCCAGCGTGAAAGCCGCCGCAAGATTCCCATCGGTTAAGTGTATCGCGAGAAGAAGTTGACAGTCGACAGTTGAAGGCTGAAAGGGGCTAGGGAATATGGGATGGTCTAGTGAACCGGAGGCGTCGAATTCCAGAATGGAGGGTTTACACGACGCGCTGGCTAGACGACTACACCGCCGTACATGCGTTAAAGTATTCACCGTGCGGAGGGACTCTTGGGCTCACGTCACCAAGGATGGCTGGACCAGATAGCAAGTGTGCTGGAGACGCTGAATCAGGGCGTCATTCTCAACGACAGCTCGAAGCGAATTGTTTTTGCAAACTCGATGTTCCTCGACATGATTCAGATGGATGCCGGGCAGCTTCTGGGGCGTACCGCCATGGACTTGTTTCCGGCAGAAGATGTCCCTCGATTGATGGAGCTCATCGGCCAAAGAGAAGCGCAAGGCCGGGCGCGATACGAATTTTATATTCCGCAAGCCCACGGTGGACACTTACCGGTGGTCGTCACATCCCGCCAGATACAAGACCCGGAAGGGAAAACGTTTGCGGTAGTCACCGCCACTGACATCAGCGAACAAAAACGCGCCGAAGCGGAATTACGCGATGCCAACTCATCCCTCCTGGCGCGCCAGCGGCAGATGGAAGCAGAGCTTCAGCTTGCCGAACGAGTCCAGCAGAGTCTTGCGCCACGAAGCTTAATTTGGGGAGGCGCCACTGTCGAGACTCACTATCAACCAGCGTGGTCGGTCGGCGGTGACTATGGGCTGGTCGTTCCAAACGAAGACCATCTGGACATGCTTGTTTGCGATGTTTCGGGACACGGCATAAGTTCCGCGCTTGTGGCGAATCGCATCTACTCCGAAACGATGGCGCAGATTGAGCGCTCCGCGGAACTGGGAGTGATGTTGCGGTCCCTAAATCATTTTGTAGTCGAGAATCTTGCCAGCTCAGCTTTCTTTTTTACCGTTGCGGCTGTCAGGCTTGACCGAAGCTGCCGTTCGCTGCAATTCGCGGGGGCGGGTCATCCCCCCGCACTGATCGTTCGCAAGGGGGAGTCGCCGAGGCTGCTCGAATCAAGAAGCGGAATCCTCGGGTTGTTCGAAAACGTCGTGGACCCTGAGTCGACCATTGAAGCATCCGTCGGACCTGGCGATCGCCTGTTGATCTATACCGATGGACTTACAGAGAATTTCAATGCCCAGCGGGAAATGTTGGGTGTCGAAGGTCTTTCAGAGATCGTCCGCAATGCTTCTCGCCTGCCCTTGGCAGGCATGATGCGACAAATCCTTGACCGCGTTGAGGCCTGGCGCTCGGGCCCTGCGACCGACGACGTGTCGGTGGTGCTGGTCGAAATTTCATAGTTTCGTGCCCGCGGATGGGCCCTTATCCTTATCCGGCGATCCTCGCTCTTATCGAGGGCCGCCCAAGAGCGGCAGAGCTAAGCGCGCGGATGCCCCGGAAGAAAGCACGGGATTTCGAGGTGAGGTGAATTATGGCGGGAATTGTTGCACGCGGTAGGGATGTGCCGGTGATTGAGACGGCGCGGCTGCGGCTGCGGGGGCATCGGCCGGAGGACTTTGCGAATTGCGCTGCGATGTGGGCCGATCTGCTGGTGACGCGGTACATTGGCGGAAAGCCGCTGTCGGAAGAGGAGGCCTGGGGAAGGACGTTGCGGGGAGTTGGGCATTGGGCGTGGATGGGATTTGGGTATTGGGTGGTGGAAGAGAAAGCGACCGGGAGTTTCGCAGGAGAGATGGGATTCTCGGATTGGAAGCGGGAGATCCACCCGTCGTTGAAAGGCGTGCCGGAACTTGGATGGGTGCTCCCTACGCGAGTGCATGGGAAGGGTTACGCGACGGAGGCGGTGCGCGCGGCGCTTGCTTGGGGCAATGAAAACATCAAGAGGGCTGACTCTGCACTAGGTAGGACCGTGTGCATCATTCATCCGGAGCACGCGCGGTCGATTCGCGTGGCGGAGAAGTGCGCGTTCAAGGAACTGTTGCGGACGACCTACAAAGGGGAGCCAACGATTTTGTTTGCGCAATAGCTTCCACGCGTTAAATGGCGGGGAAGAGGCAAACCTGGCTGAGGCGGATGGGATTAGCCGCCGGCGTCCTTGATGTCGTTGTGGGCTTTATTGAGAGCCTCGTTTGCTTCGGATCTGGCGTTGGAATCCGGCTTTAGGAGATCGATGGCCCTGTAGAGCCCCATGGCTTTGCCGCCCGAGGGTCCGGCGCAGGAATCGGCTACGGGTTTGGGTTTCACGCCGGTCACATCCCATTTCAAACAAGAGAAGTCGATCTGCAAGCTGTGGCTGACGCGGAGTGACGCGACGCAGTCGGTGAGTTGCCTAAAATCCGAACACGCGTCCTGCAAGTTCTTGTCTTGCGCCAAGACTCCCAGAACTTGCAATTGATGCGTCAGCTTTACTTCCAGGTCGCCATCGGAGGCAAGCTGCTCGCTGGCCGATTTCGTGTTGCGCTTGATCAATTTCGCCGGATTGTAGCGTTTGTACCAGGGGTCAGATTGCGCCGCGGGTGCTGGGCTTGCGTCTTGTGCTGAACTGGAAAAGGAACCGAACAAAAAACACAACGCGGTCGAAGAAACAAAGAACGAATAGCCTCTCATGTGCACCTCTGCTAGGGCAGGGGGGACCAATACAATTCATACCTCAAAATTGCCGCATCTGTCGAGAGTTTCTAATGGCCTTAAGGATGGGCCAAAGGTGTGCTTATCGCGCCGGGCTGGGATGAAAAAATCGTTAGCGGAGTTGATTGGTGGCGAAATCAAGGGCGGCTCGCGCGCGGGTGTCGTTGGGGAATAGGGCGAGGAGTTGAAGATAGGTTTGCTGGGCGTCGGAGTAGCGGCCAGCGCGGAGCTGCGCTTCGCCAAGGGCGTGTTGCGGTACAGCGTTTTTGGGGTCGAGTGTGACAGCCAGACGGAATTCCGACACGGCGGAGTCGTACTGCTTTTTTCCCATGTAAGCGGAACCCAGGCCGAGATGGGCGCGAGAATCGTTAGGATTTTGCGTGACCAGTTTGCGATAAAGGGCTACGGCTTGATCGAACTGTTCCAGGGAGAAATAAGCGCCGCTCAGCCTCTGCTGATAAGTCACGTTCGTCGGATCGGAGTCATAGGCTTTTCGCAAGGCGGCGACGGCTTCAGGATAGCGGTTTTTCTGGAAATACACGGATGCGAGCATCGCCTGGGCGGCGGCAAGATTTGGCTCACGCGCGGTTAATCGCTGCAATTTGGCTAGGGCTTCGTCGGAATTTCCATCGACGAGCAGTTGCTCGATGGAGGCGAGTTCGTTGGCCCGGGCGACAAGGCGCTTGGTGGCGACAGCGGAAGCGATGAGCGCGATTGCGGTGAGGGCGACGACTATGGAGAGGCGCATGCGGCGAGAAGGCTCGTCGGCGGACGCGGAGGGAAGAAGCGCGCCGACGGCCAGTCCCATGACGACGCCGCCGATGTGAGCGGCGTTGCTGATGCCTGGGATCGCAGCGCCAAAGATCAAATTGTAGGCTATGAAGGTGCCGAGGCTGCCGAGCATTTTGCTATTGATCTGGAGATTGGCAGGGGTCTTCTTCAGATAGACAAAGGAAACGAGGACGCCGGCGAGGCCGAAAATGGCCCCGGACGCGCCTGCTCCTGCGGACTTCGGATGCCAGTATACGCTGGCGATGCTGCCGAAGATCCCACTGGCAAAGTAGGCGAGCAGGTAGGAGAAGCGTCCCAGGAGGCGCTCTGCGGCGCGGCCAAGATTCCACAGGCACCACATATTGAGGCCGAGGTGAATGAAGCCGAAGTGCACGAACATGCTGCTGACGAGGCGCCACCATTGGCCGCCAAGGGTGAGCGGGCCGAAATCGGCGCCGAAGGCAATGGCCTGCTGCGGAGTAGGAGCGAAGGCGGAGACGCCGCTCAGCACCATCACGACGAAGACCAGCACGCTGGCGGCGACGAGAATGATAGTTATGGGGAAAGAAGGTTGCGCGAGAGTTTCGGCGGGCTTGGGTAGGGCAGTGCTGATGCTCTGGGCGCGCTGTTGATCGCAAGCGGGGCAATTGAGGGAAGGGGAGGAATCGCCGACGAAGCGCTCGAATTCCTTGCCGCAGGCGGCACAGCGACGGAGGGACATAAGGTAAAAATGGTAACAGGTTTTTTGGAATGAGAAAAAGGCGGGAGAGAGGTTAGTGGATTTGCTTGGTTTTGCGGGACATATAATCCATGAGGAGATACTGGCCAAGCGTGTAGGGCGTGGTGAAATAGGCTTTGCCGCGGCACATGGCGGTGATTTTCTGAACGAAGTGGACGAGGGAATAATCGCTCGCGAGCATGAAGGTGTTGATCATGATGCCGGCGCGCTTGCATTTGTTGACTTCTTCGAGAGTCTGGCCGACCACGAACGGGTCGAGGCCGAAGGCGTTCTTGTAGATGCGGCCATCTTCGAGAGTGAGCGCCGAGGGCTTCCCGTCGGTGATCATGACAATTTGGCGCATGTCCTTTTTTTGGCGGAGGAGAATGCGCTGCGCGATGCGCAAGCCTTCGCGCGTGTTGGTGTAATACGGGCCGACTTGGACGCGAGCGAGTTCGCCGAGGGGAACTTCTTCGGCGGAATCGTGAAAGAGAACTAGGCTTAGAGTGTCGCCGGGATATTGCGTGCGAATAAGATGCGATAGCGCCATGGCCACGCGCTTGGCTGGAGTGAAGCGGTCTTCGCCATAGAGAATCATGCTGTGGCTGCAATCCAGCAGCACGACGGTGGCGCAGGAGCTGTGGTATTCGCACTGGTGGACCATGAGGTCGGAGTAGGTCATCTCGATGGGGACTTTGGCCCCTTCGCGGCGGACGGCGTTGAAAAGCGTGGCGCTGATGTCCATGTTGAGGGTGTCGCCGAATTCGTAGGGGCGGGAAACGCCGCCGGATTCGACGCCGGTCGAGAGATCGCGCGTGTCGTGGTGCCCAAAACTGCTGCGCCCGAGCGAGCCAAGAAGATCCTGCAAAGTTTTGAAACCAAGGAAATCGATGGTCTTGTCGGTAATTTCGAAGCGCGCTTCGGGCTGGCGTTCGTGTGGCCGGCCGAGTTGGCCGCGTGCGGAAGTTTGCGGAGGCGGCGTGACTTGCGGGGGCTGCTGAGGATTGATGAAGCCTTCGTTGGCCAGGCGTTCGGTGAGTTTGTCGAGGAGATCTTTGACGGCCTGGCTGTTCATGGCGTTGGGATCTCGAAGCATTTCGCGCAGTTCTTCGCTCATGGCGTGTTCAGGGAGGAGGTCGCCTTCCTGCAAGGCGCGCAGGATGGCTTCGCGCAGGGCTTCCATGGAGCGCTCGGGGTCCATCTGGGAGACGCCATAGAATTGCGATTCGAAGCCGCTTTGGAGGAAGAAATCGCCGAGGCGTTTGATGAGTTCTTCGAGGTCGATGGCGTCAGCCGGTTCGCCAGTGTATTTCCCGTAGCGGATGAATTTCATACCCCGATTTTTCTCCTGCAACACCTAACGGGAGGCAAAGAACTCCGGCTCTGCGTTCCTCTGTGCCCTTTGCGCCTCTGCGTTATCTTTCTCTTTCAAAACTTAAAACTTAAAACTAATTGAATTGTCGTCGCGGAGGGCGGGGCGGGCCTTCGCGCGAATCGCGTTGCTCGGGCTGCTTTGGCTTTTCGGCGTAGAAGCCGCGCTCTTCACTACGCCCGATGCGGCGATGGGCCCACAAACCTTCGAGAATCATTTCGGCGGCCGCGGCAGCCGGTCCCGCATCCTTGCGATCGTGAACGCCGAGTCTGCCGACGTGCTCCATAAGGCCTTGGATTTTCGTGAGCTGCTGCTGGCGCTCGGTCGTAGTTGCCAGGTCCGGAAGTTTCAGTTCGCCTCCCAATTCGAACCATTGGATGACCGGCTGAAAGTTGATGTCGGTAAAGTGCTTGCTGAAAACGCGGCCCACGGCGGTGCGGATGAGTTCACGGGCGATGGCGTCAGCGCCCTTGAGCTCGCCTTCGTATTCTAGTTCCAATTTGCCGGTGATGGCCGGGAGTGCGGCGTAAACATCAGCAACGCGCGCGACAACGTTTTTCTCGCCGTTGCGTGCGGCGCGCTGTTCGGCGCTGCTGACCAGGCTTTCAAGTGTGGTGATGGGTAGGCGCTGGCTGACGCCGGACCGGCGGTCCACACGCTTGTCCTCGCGAGCCTGGAACGCGATTTCTTCGACCACCTGGCGAAGATAGTGCGGGACTTCAATTTTTTTGCCGGAGTCGCGGCCCACCCACGCTTCCTGCGCGGTGATAGTCATTCCTTCTTCGATGCTTGCTGGATAATGCGTTCGAATCTCCGCGCCGATGCGGTCTTTCAGTGGTGTGATGATTTTTCCGCGCGCGGTGTAATCCTCGGGATTCGCCGTAAATACCAGGAGCACGTCGAGGGGTAGGCGCAGTGGATAGCCCTTAATCTGAATGTCGCCTTCCTGCATGATGTTGAAGAGGCCTACCTGAATTTTTCCAGCAAGGTCCGGGAGCTCGTTGATGGCGAAGATGCCGCGGTTGGCACGCGGCAGAAGGCCGTAGTGGATGGTGAGTTCGTCGGAAAGATCGCGTCCGCCGCGGGCCGCGCGGATGGGATCAACGTCGCCGATAATGTCCGCCATTGTTACGTCGGGCGTGGCGAGCTTTTCCACGAAGCGGTTCTCGCGCGGCATCCAGGAGATAGGAGCATTGTCGCCGTCGGCGGCGATTTTCTCGCGGCAGGCGCGGCAGATAGGCTTGAAGGGATCATCGTTGATTTCGCAGCCGGCGACGACAGGCATTTCGGGATCGAGAAGATTGATGAGGCCGCGCAGAATGCGGCTCTTGGCCTGGCCGCGAAGGCCGAGAAGAATGAAATTGTGGCGAGAGAGCAGGGCATTGACGATTTGCGGAACGACGGTGTCTTCGTAGCCGTGCACGCCGGGGAAGAGCGTCTCACCCTTTTCAATGGCGCGGAGCAGATTGCGGCGAAGCTCATTCTTGACAGAACGGGAAGCGCCGCGCGGATCGAAGTCGGGGATGCGTTTGAGCTCGCCCAGACTGCGCGGTTTTGAGTGTCCTGAAGATTGCATCGAAGTGCTTACCGTCATGGGGCCCCGTTCCGCGATCCGGCCAGCCGGACCGCACCACACCACATTAATTCAATCCGTGTCCATTACCGCCCGCGCGCTGTCGCATTGCTTCTTTCTTTTGTAGATGCGGCGCCCACTCGCGAAGATACGCGACAAGCCGCTCCTGGCGATCAGACTCGGAGCGCAGCTCGAGAATCTGCTGCTTCCACAATAGGTCCAATGGCAACGTGGCGGCAACGAGATAAGAGAGCTCTTCCGTCGAAGCGCCTTCGAGATTCTTTGGGTAGTCGTCGTAGATAAGCGTGTGGCAAGCTTCGAATAGCTCGACGAGTTCCCGCTGGACGCGTGGATTTCCGGGAGATTCCCGGTCCTCGAGATAATCTACCTGACCTTCCATCAGCGGGTTTTCCGTGAGCAATTCCACCACACGGAAGGGGGTCCGCCCAACGGTGAGAATGTCCATGCGGCCATCTTCGTAGCGTTTTGCTATCTGAAGAATTTCAGCGGTGCACCCGACTCGCGCGACGCCATTAGGAAGGGAAAGGAGCATGCCGAACTCGGACTTCTCTTCCAAACACTCTTTCACCATGGCGCGGTAGCGCGGTTCGAATATATGCAAGGGAAGCTCCGCGCCAGGAAGGAGGACGACGTTCAGCGGAAACAACGGAATGCATTCAGGCCGCATGGGTCCCAACCCAAATCATACCAGAGCGCGTGGCCTCCTGTTATGAATCCTGGCAGAGCTGGGTTTTCGATTGGCCCATTATCTTGCACAGCGAATTGCGTCCGAATACCCGTGATCCCGGAGCAATCGCCGATTAGAAGCCCTTCACTGGAGAACGTGGATCTCGGGATAAAGCGGAGAGGAAATGTTGAGCCGCGAAACGCTTGTCCCCTTGAGGTGCGCGTCGAAAAAAGTGTGCACGCAGTACGCCGTAACAGCAAGCTGGCGGCGTCCGTCGATTCCGACAACGCCTAACGCACGAAGCGTCCGCAACACGATACGGCTTTTCAACAGGGCTCCGTCGTCGCTGAAGAGAAAATGGTTCGCGCCACGAATCTCTAGGAACGCCCTTCCATCCGGAGGCAGGCGATCGTAAATCGAGCGGATGTTGGCTCCGATCTGACTGCCCTCGGCGTCGGACTCATGACCGTGATCGCTTAGAAGGAACATGAACGGCCGATCGATCCCTGCTTGAATGACGCTTCCGTGTGGAGCGCCGTCCACATCGATGCCTGCCTTGCACCTGGAATCTTCGTGGCAAAACAGTGCGGCGGCGGCCCCGCCAAAGGAGTGGCCGAATACTCCCACGCGCGTCATGTCGAGCCGTCCCGTGAACTTGCCGGATGCGTCCGAGGCGTTCAGCTGTCCCAACCGAGCGAGGACGAACGCCATGTCCGCAGTCCAGGCAGTCAGCACCCTGGTCGCACAACGGTCCCGCTCCTGGCCCGTTCTCTCAAGGCAGAGTTCCGGGTTGTTTTCCGGAATCCGTCTCATCACCCGGCCGTCAGGGAAAACAACAGTAAAGGTGCGGTAAGGCGCGTCGAAGCCCACCACAACGTAACCGTGACTGGCCAGATCCTCGGCGAGTGTCGAGTAATTCCACACTTCGAGAGAAGCCCCGGCCCTCATGATCACCGCAGGGTACGATCGCTGTTGCGGTGACACGTCAGCGTTACCAAGACTGTGCGTCTGGACCTTCGACAAATCTCGTGTTAGAAATTTGGCAAGCAGCGCGCCGCGATCGTGTTCGACGACTGTTCGCGATGCGGCCGGCAGGTAGTCGTCAGTCTTAGCTGATTGTCCTGCGGCCGCCGGATACCAGATCCAGACAAGGAGCTCGCGTTTCGTTCCTTGGACGGCAGCCAACTGGTCCAAGTTCGTCTCATCGGTCCAATCATAGATCGCGCGCCCGACCGCGAATGATCCCGTGGGTTGCGGCAATGCGACCTCGGTCCGGAGCTCCAGCCAGAGCGACGCCAACAACGTCGCGACGCCGAGGACACCCAACATCGCCAATACCGCGAAGGCTTTGAATACCCGACTGGCCAGGCTCGGCTGCTTCATCGGTGGGTTCATCGGCGCATTCATCGGAGCCTCCGCGGCCAGTGACGCAGTTGGGCCGCCAGCAGTCAACTTTATCCAGTAAAGTACTTTCTTGTCAAGAGAATTGGCTAGGTTGGACGGACATTCCGTGCAGGCGCATATCAGAAACGCTTCCAGTATCCTTGGCCACTGGTTATGAATGCTGATTCATGAAAAGATGCAGGCAGAAAATGTGTACCGAATGGTGCGGGTTTATGTTCCGTTTAGGTTGCCTTGCCCAGAATTAGGGATCGCAGACAGGAGGGAAATTGAACTACGCGGCAC
>WNFC01009110.1_pt1 | contig 16990 bp, 14 predicted proteins | sample 5400541 | NCBI WGS metagenome assembly WNFC01 (sample SAMN13153342, study PRJNA577476) | soil metagenome | isolation source: 120 cm saprolite under Douglas fir tree site 2 hole 2 replicate 1 | place: USA:California | collected 2015-04-18
GTGCGCCTGGACGGGGTGCGTTGGTACGTCGACAACCCCAAAATCATCGCCCGCATTCTCAAGGTCAACCGCCAGCACGGGTTCGATCGCGACGTCGACGTGACGGTTGAGGCTTTCCCGCCGGGCGTCGTCGTCCGGAGTCAGGCCCGGCCGTGGACGCTCTGAAGCGGTTCACGGCGAGAGGGCGGGCTGTGCTGGCAGATTTAATCCGGGGCGTTGCCGCCTGGCATTCCCCGCCGAAGCTGCCCGTCGACCATGCGGATGTCGCGGACGGCCGGCCGAAGTTTGTCCTCGGCAAAGTCACGTCGGCCCCCCTCCAGGCCGCGCCTATCTTCGCCACGCAGCCGTTCTGGCTCGGCCTATACGAGCTCGAACGTCACACCACGCTGATCGGCACCACCGGCTCCGGCAAGACTACCACGCTCGCCCGACTCATGGATGCCGCCATGACGGCGGGCTGGCCGGTGCTGGTGGTGGACGCCAAAGGCGGCCGACTGGCCAGTGTCTGCCAGGCACTCGGCGCGAAGCACGCACTGCCCGCACGGGTCTGGCTGCCGGGTCATCCCGACAGTTGGAGCTACGACCTGTGCGCCGGCGAGCCGACCGCCATCGGCAACCGACTCGTCGGCGCCTTCGAGCACGGTCGCGAAGGCCAGGTCTACCGCAACCTGTCGCAGGCGCTGGTACCTCTGGCGGTCAGATCGTTGGTCGAAATCGGCCAGCCCTGCACGCTCGACAGCCTCCGTTACAGCCTCGACGAAGCTCACCTCGCTGGCCTGGCCAGGCGCGTCACGGACGTCGAGATCAAGGCCGAGTTGGTCGCGATGCTCGAGGATCCATTGCACCGCAAGGCACTGTCGGGCCTGGTCGGACGCTTCCGCTCCTTGCGCTACGGCGTGTTCGGGCCATCGCTGCTGCCATCCGAGCGCTCGCTCGACCTCGCCGAAAGCTTGCACACGCCAGCGGTCACCTATCTGGGGTTGCCGGCGACGGCCGCCTCGGAAGACGTCGCCCTGGTCGGTCGCGTCGTAATCCAGCACCTGAAGCAAGTCGCCTACGCCGGTTTGTGGTCCGACCAGCCGCAGCCGGCGCTGGTGGTCTTCGACGAGTTTGCGTCACTCGGCGAAGCCGTCCAGTTGGTCGACCTGCTGCTGCAAGCCCGCGAGGCCCGCTTCGCGGTTGTTGTCTCGACGCAGCAATTGCCCAGGGAGCCTGTGCTCCGCAAGGCACTGCTCGGCGCCGGAGCGCTTATGGCGCACCAGGTCGGGGCGCCCGAGGACGCCGAATCGATGGCCAGAGCACTCGGTACGCGGCGCGGTACCGAAATCATTCGGCATATCCAGCTCGGACCGACCGGGCCTGTCGCGCGTCGGCTGTTGCGTAGTCGCGAGTCGTTCCTCGTCAGTCCGGACGAGCTTGCCCGCCTGCCGATTGGTCAGGCGGCGATCTCGATCCGCTTCGCCCAGCAGCGTGTCGCCCTGGTCCAGGTCGACCCGCTGCGCCTGCACGGAAAGGAGTCATGAAACATGACTGTTGCGTTTGTTTGGGCGGCGATTCGGAGCCACCCGTTCAGCCTCTTGTCCAGCGCGCTGCTGGTGGCGTTGTTTGCGCGTTTAGTCGGCGTACCGGTTCCCGCGGTGTTGGGGGCATGGATCACACTCTCGCTGCTCAGCATCACCGTCTGGCACGCGCTCGAGGCGATCATGCTGCGTCTGCTCGGAAGCCGTTCACCGAGTTGGCGCGAGCGCGAGCGGCTCGATGGGGCGCTTGGATCCACGCGGCCCGAGGTTCTCGTGATCGATGCCCCCGAACCGTGGCTCGGGCGTGGCCTACGCGCCCTCATCGTCACGAGCGCCCTCCTCGATCTCCTCGAGGATCGAGCCGTTGCGGGTCTCCTCACCCAAGCGGCTTGCGAGGTTCGCTCGGCCGGCCTGGCGGGCGAGCTGGCGGTGTGGCTCGGCAGCCTCCCGCTCCTCGTCGGCCGGGTCATCGGCGGCTGGCTCACCCAAGTGGGACGTCTTCTCGCGCTGGCGGTCGGCAGCAGCTTGATCGTACCGATCCTCCTCTGGCCGACTGGCTTCATCCGCTGGGCGGGTCGCCTCTTCGGCGCAGTGTTCGTCCTTCTCCTCGGCGCGGCGCTCCTCTCAAACGGACTGGCGGCACCCGGCCTCGGCCTTCTTTTGGCCTGGCCGGTGGTCCGCGGGCTACATGCGCTCCTGGCCTGGGAGGCGCGCCGTGCTGAGCGGTTCGCCGATCAAGCGACGATCGACGCCGGCTTGGGCTGGCAACTCCTCGAGGCGTTGGAAACACTCGCGTTCGCCGAATCAGTGCGTCTGCCCGACGGCTTGCTCGGCGTGTTCTGTCGCCGCGGCAGTCCGCTCAACGCCCGCGCCGACCGCGTTTGGCGAGCACTATCCAAGGCCTGATGCACTTGAAAGCCCCGTCTCCGCCACACAGCGGGGGCGGGGCCTTTTTTTTGTGCCCAGAATTCCGGATCGGGCGCACAGCCCGGCACCCGATGGCCCGTGCGGTTAGGCAACGTGGACCATTGAGTACCGGGCGTGACCCTCCCCCCGGAGGTAGATGATCTTGCTCTAGGCGGACACCGTCTTGAGTCCAAGCGTGTCCGCCAATCGCTGAAAGCGGTCGCATCCCATCCAGCGATCGCCCGGGCAGTTCGCTCGACTCTGGGGACTGAGGTCCGCATGACGCGCCAGGTAGCGCAGCGATGTCGGGTAACGCAGCTTCGCTTCCCAGGCAGCACAGAGGACCGCGTTGTACTGCGCGTCGGTCACTGGCTGCGTTGTCTCGCCGAGGTCCTCAGTCTCACAGCTCACCGTAATGTGGTTCGGATTGAGAGCCGAATCCACACCGCAGTCGTTGGCGATGGCCGCCCAGCGGTGGCCAGGCTCGAGGATGCCATTGCTCCATGCCCGGTCGCCCGGATCGATATAGCAGTTCAGAGCGCCATCTAATCCAACCGCGTAGTGCGCGGACAACTGGGATGAGCTATTAACGTACTCGGCGATCGTGCCCGATTCGCCGCCGGTTTCCGTGTGCACGACGAACGCGATCGGCGGACCGTATGGACGGCCGACCCAGCAGTTGGTGCTGCGCCAACGACGGATGATGGGCATGCTGATCTCGGCCGGCGGCGCTACCGGCCAGGATCGAAAGGGACTGCCTCCACTTTGCCTTGCAGCTCGGGATTGAGCGCCACGAGGATGGCCTCGACGGACTGGGGACCATGCTGCGCTGCGTCCCAACGGCCGCGAATGGCGTTGAGCAAGGCTTGCGTATGCAGCGCGTACTGCACCTGGAGTTGATCGAGCGCGCGTTGTTGGTTGGCGACCACCTGAGCGAGTTCGTCGTTGGCGGTCTGCAGAGCTACGACATCTGTGGCCATGTGCGGGGTTTGATGGGGACCTCCTGAGGCGCAGGCTACGCCCGAGTCAAGGTGGTCACTCAATTTCACTCAATTGAGTGACGTCGCGTTGCTGCGCTGCGCCACCCAGCACGAGATCACACGCCGATCACAAGCGTCACACGGTCTCGTGTGACGCCCCGCGTGACGCGGCCTGCTCCACACTGCGCCGTATGACGCCGCACACGCCCGCACCCAAAAGTCTTGACATGGTCGCAACAAAGTGCTTGACCGGAACCGGTCGGGGGATCGAACATGGCCGCGACCGCCACGGCCGAGCCAACCGCGGACCGGGCCAGTGGTGCGCCGACGCCCCGGGAGGCCAATCCCAACCAAAATGGCCGTCGCGACTCTGACGCCCGCTCGTGCCCTCAGACGGCCGCGCCGCGCCGACCCGCGCGCGCTCATCGGCGTATTCGTCACGCTGGCAGCCCTCGCCGGTTCCGTCGCGTTCTGGGTCACCTCGAGCGACGCGCGTCCCGTCCTGGTCGCCACCCGCGATTTACCGGTCGGCACCACATTGCGCGCATCGGACCTGACCATCGCCTATGTCCGCATGGACGACGCCTTGTACCGCGCCGCGCTGCCCGCGGACATGCTCGAGACGCTGATCGGTCGTCCGCTCGGCGAGCCTGTCCACGCCCAGCAGGTGCTCGCCCGCGCCCAGGTTGCGAGCAGAGTCGGTCTCGCCGCCGATCAGGTGGCGATGACCATCCCAGCGCGACCGGACAGCGCCGTTGACGGGCGGCTCAAGCCAGGCGACACCGTCCAGGTCCTCGTCACCGTCATCGACAAGACCCGAAACGAGGCGCACACGCGCCAGATTCTGGATCGCGCCCAGGTGTTCGAGGTCGGTCGAGATCAATCATTCGGCAGCTCGAGCGCGACTGTCGAGCCCGACAGTTCCGCCCGCGGGTCGATTTCCAGTGTCACCCTGGCGATTACGGCTGACCAGGCGCGGCAGTTGGCGGAAGCCAGACGCACTGGTGAGTTGGACGTGCTGTTGCTCCCGCCACCCGAAGTTGTCCGCCTGTGAACCGCCTGCCAACTGCTCGAGGTTGCCTACCCGAGATCGGTGTGCCGCTTGCGTGTGTATCAGGCCGCTAGCCTGCGTCTGGCCCTTGGCCTGGGTGACCAGGAACTAGAGCAGCGGCTGCGCCCCGCTTTTGATGGCGCCGACGAGGTGGTCGTCGTCGCCCAGTGCCTGGCGGCCGAACAGTTGGTGGAGGCCGTCGAGTCACGCCAGGTCGACGCGGTCGTCGTCGCCTGGAGCTTGCATCGGCTGAGTGACGCAATCCTGGAGTACCTGGACCGCTCGGGCCTGCCGATCGTGCTACTCGTACCCGACCCGCACGACCAGCGTTGGCGCGGTCGCCGCGGACCGGTCATGGCAGTCGGTTCCGACGCCGTCAGTATTTGTCAGGCGCTCGTCGCCCTCCGACGTGGCGAGTCCGTCCTCAACCTCACCCGAACGCGGCCCGCGCCACAGCCAGTGACGCTCAAAGCAGCCGACAGTCCGGCGCGCGCATCGTCCGGAGTGATCGCCGTGGCCGGTGGCGCGGGTAGTCCAGGGCGGACGACGCTCGCAATCAATCTGGCCGCCGCCCTCGGCACGGCGGCGCCGACCGTGCTGCTCGAGGCCGACCTGTGCGCACCGACCGTCGCCGCGTTCCTGGACCGCGACCCCAGCCGCAACCTGTGCACGCTGGCGCACGCGGTCCGCGAAGACACGCTCGCCTGGGCGTCGGCCCTCTCGGACGAGCTCCAGCCGCTGAGTTCCCACAGTCCCATGGCCCAGGTGTTGTGCGGGCTGCCCAAGCGCGAGATGCGCACCAGCATCAACCCTGCGTTTCTGGAGCGACTCGTGGCCGAGTTGGCGCGTCAGTTTCGCTACGTTGTGATCGACATCGGCGCGGAGTGGCTGGGCACCGACAGCGCCGCGGTCAATCATCGTGCCGTTCTGGCGAGCGCGCCGCAGTTGTTGCTCTTAGCTGGTTCGGATCTTGTCGGGCTGTGGCACGCGCGGACGGCGCTTGACCAGCTCGAACGGCAACTCGGTATCGATCGACACAACGTGCAGTTGGTGCTCAATCGACACGACGCGCGCTTCCACCACGGGCGCGCCGAAGTTGCCTGGCATCTCGGCGCACCGGTGGCCGCGGTGATCCCGTTCGATCACGCCGCCGCGCAGCGCGCGATCGCTCAGCAAAGGCCGCTGGTGGTTGAATCGAACAGCCGCGCTAGTCGGGCGGTGCTGTCCCTTGCCGAAGAAATCCATACCGCCCGACTCCGAATACCGGTTGAGGCGCGCGCCAACGCGGGCACCGAAAGCTGGTGGCGACGCCTCGTGCCTGGGGGACCAGGCGGTGCCGTCAAGCGCCCCAGCCCGTTGCCCGTCGCGGCCCACGCTCAAGGACGACGAGGGTAGAGATGGTTCCGTTGGCCGGAACCTTTGCACCTGCCAGCCAGCCTCTCCTCCACCCAACTGACCGCGCCGCCGAACGCCTGATCCGCGAGCGTGTCGTCGATTCCGTCAGTCATTCGCTCGGCGACGGACGACTGCTGACCCCCAGCCCACAAGACGAGGCGCGGGTGCGCACGGTCATCGACGAGGAGGTGGCCGGTCACGAGCGGCGCGCGGTTACCACCAATGGACCGCTGCTCATCGACGCCGAAGTGGTCAAGCGGCGGCTATTCGACTCGGTGTTTGGCCTCGGCATCTTGCAGCCGTTGATGGACGACCCCCGCGTGGAGGAGATCATCGTCAACGGGCCGCTACGCATCTTCACCATCCGCGACGGTCGCAAAGAACAGGCCCATGGCGTCTACTTCGAGACTGACGACGAGCTCCGCCAGTTGGTCAAGCGCGTCGTGAGCTCAGCCGGACGTCGGTTGGACGAGGCTTCGCCGATGGTCGACGTCCGCTTGCGCGATGGCTCGCGGCTGAACGCGGTCATTCCGCCGGCGGCGACTCGGTGGACATCTGTCACGATCCGCAAGTTCGTGCTGCGTGCCCAGTCGCTGCATGAGCTGGTCGAGTTGGGCGCTCTGCCCACAGCGGCGGCTGACTTTCTGGACGCCGCGGTTCAGGCGGGCGTGAACATCCTCGTCAGCGGTCAGACGGGTAGCGGCAAAACGACATTGCTGAACGCACTCGGCGCCTCGATCGCCGCGCTCGACGAACGCGTGGTGACCGTCGAGGAAGTGCCCGAGCTGTTGCTCGATCGCCAGTTGCCGGACTGCGTCGCGCTCCAGGTGCGCGGCAAGAACGTCGAAGGTGTCGGCGAGATCAGCATTCGCGATCTGGTGCGTAATGCGTTGCGGATGCGTCCGACGCGCATCGTCGTCGGCGAGGTGCGCGGCGCCGAGGCGCTCGACATGCTCATGGCCATGAACACGGGCCATGACGGCTCGCTGACGACGATTCACGGCAACTCGCCGCGTGATGCTCTGGATCGTCTGGCGACGCTGGCGATGATGGCCGGCGAGCGGCTGGTCGGCGAAGAGCTGGTGCGCATGGTGTCGCGGACCATTGAGCTCGTCGTCCAGTTGCAGGTGACGATGCGCACCGGCCAGCGGCGCATCGCCAGCATCTTCGAAGTCACCGGCGTTGAGAGCGGCGTGATCAGCGGCCACGAGATCTGGGGCCTTGAGCACGGGCGGCTGGTGTGGAAGGGCCGCCCGCCGCGATGTCTGGACAAGATGGCCGCGCACGGCATCGAATACGCCCCGCCACTGGGATTGGCCGCCGAGTGTCTCGCGTGACGCTCGTTCCCGGCCGCGTGACGCCTGCTGCTTGGCGCGTGACGCTTCGTCCTCGCCGCGTGACGCTTTTGCCGCTTCGCGTGACGCTTTTTGGTCGCCACGTGACGCTTTTTGCGTCCCGTGTGACGCTTCGCGTGACGCCCCATGTGGACAATCGGGCCATGAACGAGGTGCTGCCCTGATCCCATTGCTCCTGTCGCTGGCCTTGGCTGGCGGCATCTACCTGACTTTCGAGGGGCTTGCCCGGCCGCGCGAGCGACTGTTCGGGCCGGTGCAGCTGCACGCCGTCCGCGAGTTCCTCGTGCGTGCTGGCTTGCATGACGTCACTCCGCGCGACTTCTGTGTCTTTTCCGTGCTTTCGGGCGCATTCATGGCCCTGCTGGCGCAACTGTTCCTGGGCTGGGGCGTGGTCAGCGCGCTCGCCGGTGGGCTCGGGTTACTGGCGCCGTTTGCCTACTACGTCAGACGTCACGACCGACGTCGCGCAGACATCCAGGACGCCCTGGTCGAGGCTATCGAACAGCTGCGCGATGCCATCCGCACTGGCCTGTCGGTGCCCGAGGCGCTGGCTGGCCTGGCCCGCACCGGGCCGGCGGTGTTGCGGTCCGAGTTCGCACGTCTGACCCGCGATGCGCGCCTGGTCGGCTTCGACACGGCGCTGGCGGGGATGCGCGATCGGTTGGCCGACCCCGTCTTCGATGTTGTCGCCAGTGCCCTGATCATCAACGACCGCCTGGGTGGCCGTCAGGTGAGCCAGCTCCTCGATCACCTTGCCGATGCCACGCGGTCGCAGCTGCGCATTCAGCACGAGGTCCGCGCGCACCAGGGTCGCACCATTCTGTCTGCGCGCATCGTGGCCGCCGCGCCGCTGGTCGCGCTGGTTGGGCTGCGCACCGCCAACCCGCGCTATCTGCGCATCTTTGACAGCGGTTGGGGCCAAATGGTGCTGCTCGGCTGCGCGCTCAGCATTGCATTGGGGTACGCGGCCATGCTCTATCTGACGCGGCTGCCCGGCCAGCGGCGGGTGCTCGTCCGATGACGGTGGTCTGGTTCGGGCAGCAATTCCAGTTGGCTGCACCGGACGCGCGCGTTGTGCTGCTGCCCTTGCTGTTCGGACTGGGGCTGTACCTGGTGCTCACCGCCCAGCCAGTAGGTCGACCCAAGTCCGACCTGGGCGAACGTTTACGCATGCTGGACGTGGAGGAGCGTATCCGCCTGGCTGAGCTCGGTCGGTACCAGACGCGCCCGCTGTTTGCCTCACGGATTCTCGAAAACATGCTCCGCCCGGTGATTGAGGACGCCGGTCGACTGCTACGCGAGGTGTTCCAGCGTCTCGGGCTGGCTGGTGGACGCGAGCTCGAGTCCCGCCTGCGTGTCCTGCGACCGGGCGTTGAGGTCGTGCAGCTGCTGGGCGAGAAGGTGGCCACCGGGCTGATCGTCGCCACGACGTTTCCGATCATGAACCTGCTGCACATCGACCCGCTCGGCGCCTGGCCGGTGTGGGTCTGGCTAATCGGTTTCGCGGTCGGCTTCGTCCTGCCGGACTGGGACCTGCAGCGCCGTGCGGCCGAGCGCCGCAGCCTGGTTTTGATGGAGCTGCCGACGATCCTGGACATGCTCACCCTGGCGACGTCGGCGGGCATGGCCCTGGAGCAGGCGCTCGAGGAAGTGGCGCGCCACAGCGAGGGAGTGGTTGCCCGCGAGCTGCGCCTGATGGTCCGCGAGTTAGCGTTAGGTCAACGCCCGACCCTGCACGCGGCCTTAGCCGCCATGGCCGAGCGCCTCGGCACGCCCGAGGTCGATCACGTCCTTGGTCGGATGAGCGCGGCCTACGAGCAAGGCTTGCCGCTCGGCCAGGCCCTCGCTGCGCACGCCCAGACGATGCGCGAACGCCAACAGCTGCACATCGTCGAGGAAGGCGGCAAGGCGTCGGTGCGGATGCTGTTGCCCGTGGCCGTGCTGATTCTGCCCGTGTTGTTTGTCGTCGTACTGGTACCCGCCGCAGTCGAGCTGACGCACCTTGGCGGATAGAGAACACCTCAGGAGAAGGAGGAAAGGGATCAACATGTGGTGGATTGAGCGAGGTGTGGTGATCGCAACAGTGATCGCGGCGCGCATGCACCGGCGCGTCCCCGAGCGCGCACGACGATTGGTCGCTCAATCGACCGTTGAATACGCGCTGGTCGGCGCACTGGTGGTAATCGCCGCGGCCACCGCGTTGACCCTGCTGTCAACCGAAGTGACCACCGTGTTCAGCAATATCACGAACACCCTGAAGACGGCTTCGGTGGGTCACTAAAGACACGAGCGTGCCGGTGTACTCCGTTCGTCGGCCAACCGCACAGGCCCTGGTCGAGTCTGCTCTCGTGTTGCCGCTGATCCTCACTCTCTCGCTGGGCGTAGTCCAGGTGGTCCTGTACGCCCATGCGCGCGACGTCCTGACCAGCGCTGCCCAGGAGGGTGCCCGCCTGGCGGCCGAAGATGGCCGCGGGCTGGACGAGGGCTTCGCGCGCGCCAGGGCGCTGGTTGCGGCGGGTCTGGGCACCAGCGTCGACCCGGTGCGGGTGGATGGTGGCGCAGACGATGAGCTTGTCGCGGTGTACGTCGACGGGGCACTGCGGCCCATCTTGCCTTTGCCGCTGGTCCGCGACCTGCCGATTGCTGCGGTCGGCCGCGTCGCGCGCGAACGGTTCCGCCCGGCGGGAGGCGGCCGATGACCGATCGTGTCTTTGAGTGCACGAGCAATCCGATGTGGCTGAACCACGGCCAGGCCCAGAGGGACAAGCCTCGACCACCGGCCAAGGGGTTCTTCGCCGCCGTACTCACCGCGGTCATGCTGGTGCCCCCGGCCGGGGCCGCCGAGCCGCCGCAAGGTTTCGTAGTTGCGACGTTGAGCGCCGCCAGCCTGCTGCTCCTGATGCGAATGCTTGGGACGCGCGTGCCATGGGGCTGGCTGGGATTGCTCATTGCCTCAGCGGCCCTCGTGATTCCGCGCGCGCAATCCGTTTCGCTCGGGCCCGGTCTGTTCGTCGGCGCGACGCTTTGTCTCCTGGTCTGGCTCATGAACAGGCGGCCTGGACGGCGCGAACATGGCCGGCCATCGCCTGGGTCGCGCGAACGAGACGCCCAGCTCATGATGGGCTTTTCTGGCGAGCGGCACGTCAGTCAGGTGCTGGCGCGTGACCTCTCGTCCGATTTCGTCCTGGTCAATGGCCTCAAGCTGCCGCGCGGCGCCGGTGACGTCGACCATCTGGTGGTTGGCCCGACGGGTGTGTTCTTGCTCGAGACCAAGACCATGGCCGGGCAGATCGAATGTGCGCCTGACGGCACCTGGCACCGGACCAAAGTTGGGCGAGCCGGCACTCGCTACGACGCCTACATCGGTGATCCGGCCGCACAGGTCCAGCGCAACATCTTCGCGGTGCGCAATTGCCTCCGCGAGCGAGTCCCGAACCTTTTTCGCGGGACGCCACTCTGGATCGAAGGACTCGTTGTTTTCGCCCATCCCAGGACGAAGCTCACGGCCGACCACAGCCGAGTACCCGCCGTCCGACTCGATGATGCGGTGACGCGGATCTGTCAGCATGCGCCGCGGCGTCCGCTGCAGCCGGCCGACGTTGACGCCGTGGTCGACGCGTTGCTCATCGAAGCCGATGAGCGGCGGCAGCCTGTCCACCGCGCTCAAAGCGCACAAGCGCTGGTCGAGGTGGCGCTCACGCTACCGGTCGTGCTGACCCTGCTGTTTGGCACGCTCGCCCTGAGTCGCATCGTCCAGGCGCAGACGGCCGTTGTCGCGGGTGCCGTTGTGCTGGATTGGGACGTCTCGACGTTTGGGCGCGATCGCGGACAGGTGACGGCGACCGTGCGCTACGTCGTGGACCTGACCGATTTGCCCATCGCCGGCTGGGTCCCCGCACCGGCGGTGCGCGCCGAGCACGTTGAATGGCTCGACCCATTCCGGAGCGGGCTGAACCAGCTTGACGGATCGCTCCCGTGATGCGCCATCGATTCGCCGCCCAAGCGCTGGTCTGGTTCACGCTGGCGTTACCGATGTTTGTCTCCATCGCCGGTTTGGCCATCGACGGCGGGGTGCTGCTCGCCTCGCGCCGGCAGTTGCAGAGCGTGGCTGACGGTGCCGCGCGCGCCGGTGCGACGCGGCTCGACCTGGAAAGGCTGCGTAGCAGCGGTGGCGCGGACGTCCAGCTGGACCAGGCATTGGCGCTCAAGGCGGCCTCGACCTATCTCGACGAGCGGCTCGCCCGCGAGCTCGCGTGGCCAGCGGCACCCACTACCCACGTGGACGTTGGCCAACGGCGTGTCCACGTGTTGATCCAGGGCACGCTGCGCACCGCTTTCTTGCGCGTCGTCAACATCGACCACGTCCCGGTTGAAGCTAACGCCTTCGCCGATCTGCAGTACGGCATCCACGCAAGCGGTGGCGGCTGACGACCGCTGAGATTCTTGATTGACCCGCACATAGAGGGGGAAATATGCAATCCAGACCCGCAACACACACTGGTGACACACGTCCTGATCGCCTGAGGCTGTGCGGATTTATCGGCCTCATCGCGTTCGCGGGCTTTGGCCTTGCCGCGACGGCCGGGCCGCCCAGGCTTCCGACCGGATTGCCCCGCCTCGATCAGACCCTGGCGGTTCTGTCTGGTTCAACGCTGCCCCTCGACGCGTTGGCGTTGGTACTGGTCGACATCGCGTGGCTGACCTGGGCCTGGATCGTCGGTTCACTGGCGCTCGAGTCCGTGGTCACTCTGGCGGAGGTCGCGACACACGGTGCGCGCTGGGTCGGCTCGCTGCGCCGACTTGCCGATCGGCTAACCCTGCCGCTCGCCCGCCGAGCGGTCGCGGCGGCGTTCGCGGTGCAGGTGCTGAGCCGGGCGGTACCGATGGCATCCGCTGAGCCCTTGCCGCCCGCAGAGGTGGCGCTGGTCGCCAGCATCGAGGCACCGACCGTATCGACATCTACGGTTTCCATGTTCAATGCGCCCGCCTCCGCTTCCAACTATGTTGTGCGCAGTGGCGACACGCTGTGGTCGATTGCCGATCAGGCCTACGGCTCAGGGATTGCCTACCGGCGCCTGCTCGAAGCAAATGTAGGCCGGCGCATGTCCGATGGCCAGGTCTTCACCGCGCAAGGCGTCATTCGACCCGGTTGGGACCTGCTCGTCCCAACTGTCGAGGGCTCAATCGAGGAGGTCGACGGCCAGCGCTGGTATGCGGTCCAGCCTGGCGACACGCTGTCGGCCATCGCCGCGATGGTTTTAGGCGACGACTCGCGTTGGCGCGAGTTGTTTGATCTCAATCGCGACGCATCGAGCCCGGACGGCAGGCATTCGCTGACCGATCCGAATGTGATCTGGCCCGGGCTGCGCCTGCGTCTACCGTCGAACGTCTCACCGCAGGACGTGATCACGCAGCCCGAGCCGCCGCCTGACATCGCGGTTGCCGAGCTTGTTGCCGCGAGCACGACACCGAGTGAAACAGCTTCAGCAGGACCTGCGGCTGAAGTTATGCCCGAGCCACTCGATCAGCAACCACCGCTATTGCGCACGCCACACGATTTTGAGCCGGTTGCCCTCGAGCCCGCTGACTCGGTCGTCGTGGCTCCAGATGACAACTCGGCACCGGCCGACACCGATACGACATTGCCGACCAAATCTCCGCCGGGCGAGCTACCGCTCCTGCCGTTCGCGCTGGGCGGCGGCATCGGGCTGGCAGCTCTAACCGGGGCTGCCTTCGGCGCGCGCCGGCTGCGCCGATTGCGCCCGCTGCCGCACGAACCCGAGAGCGAGGTGGTCGTCGAAGGCGGCTTCGCCGAGGCGCAACTGACCCACGAGCTCGCGCGGGGATTGCATGGCGTGGCCTTCGACCCGCTGACAGCCATTGTCGGCCAGCTGTACCAGTTCCTCGACGAATACAACCTCGGCAACGTCAGCGTCGTCGCGGCGCGCCATGGCCGCTCTGCAACCACGCTCACGCTGGCTGCAGGCCTGTCCGAGCAAACCCTCCTGATCGACCTCGCACCGGCCTTCGCCGCACGCCTGGATGCTGAGGCCGAAGCATGGGTCTCGGCCGATCAGGACGTGGTGCTGCGTCTCGTGCGCTTGCGCCGGTCGAGGTTGTTGCCGGCTGCGGACGCACCGATCGTCGAGACGCCGTGGTTGATGCCACTGGGTGTGTTGTACGACCGCCAGACGTATTGGACGGCGTGGCCCAGCCTCGGGAATCTGCTAGTGGCCAGCCTGCCGGGTCATGGCGCCGACACCATTCTCACGAGCCTGGTTGCGACGCTGACCGCCCGCCGCTCGCCCGAACAGTTGCGGCTCTGCTTGATCTCCGACCCACGCGCACTGCCCGCGCCATTGTTTGACGTGCCGCACATCGTCGAAGTGGTCGACCCCGGTGACGACGTCGCCGTTGCAGCGCTTGTCGATCGACTCCGGGTCGAGATTGACGCGCGGTCGGCGCAGATACCCCTACCTGACCTGGTCGTGGTGGTGCCCGAGTTGACCGGGCTCGGCGAGCTAGCAGCGAGGCTCGCACTGCTGTCCGGGCACGCCAATACCGACGCGGCTGGCGTGCGGATCATTGCTGCGACGAGTTGCCCCGAGGCGTCGTTGCTCAGCCCACTCCTGCCGCACTTCGACAGCCGCATGGTGCTGCGCATGAAGGACGAGGAAACCAGCGTCGCCTTGCTCGGCGTCGCCGACGCGGCGTTCCTGGGCGGTGGCGGCCGACTGCTGGTGCGGGTTGACGGCCGCGAGCCGGTCGAGCTGTACGGCTACCAGGTCACGCCCGACCACCTGGAGCGACTGGTGCGGGTGATGCGCTCGGCGTATCCCCAAGCCGGCGCTCATCTGGCCGAGTCTCCTGCCACACCCACATATGCACCTCCGAGCTCATCGCCCGAGCCGGATCCAGTCGCACCTGATGCAACGGACGAATCATCTAGCGGCGCAGCAGAACCGATCGGGCCGCAACGGGACCTTCCGCCGCCCACGCCGGTGACACCGCCGATCCAGGTGTTCTGCTTCGGCCCACCGCGAGTGGAGTGCGCAGGTCAGCAAGTGTGGCCAAAGGGGTCTGGCGGCGAGGCGAAGCCCTGGGAATTCCTGTTGTACCTGGCCTGTCAGCCAGCCGAAGGCGTCTCGCTTGACCAGACGGTGGAGGCACTGTGGCCGGAAGATGACGAAGCCGACAACGCGCCACATCGTTTCCGCCAGCTCCGTTATCGGCTCCGGCAAAGGCTGAACACCGTGCCCGGTGCGCCGGAAACCGACGGCATCTGTCTGGAAAATGGCACGCTGCAGCTTGACCCCGGCCTCGTCCACAGTGATGCGCAGGACTTCCTGACACTCGCGCGGAGTGCGCGGATTACCCCGGGCCCAAGCGCAGTGCCGCTCTGCGAACAGGCCCGCGCCCTGTTCACCGGTGACTTGCTGGACGGACCCGATGCGCGCCGTTACGGCTGGGTCGATGAACGGGATTCGAGCGGCGTGACGCTGCGTGAGCACTTCCGCCGGCTCTTCCAGCAAACGTCGATCAAGCTCGCCGAACTCTACGCAAGTGCCGGCGATTCGGCCGCGATAGAGCTGTACGAGGAGCTTACCGAGGTTGACCCGGGCGACGAGCGACTGTGGCTGGCGCTGTTCCGCCTGCTCGCGCAGCGCGGCGACCGGCCGGCCCTGATACGCGCCGACCGCCGCATGCGCGCCGCTCTCCGCGAGATGACTGGCGAGCCCGATGGTGCGTCGGGTACGGATGTCGAAGACCCGAGCCGCGAAACCGTCCAGGAGTACGAGCGCCTGTTGGCCACCGTGCGCGAACCCGAGCGAGAACCAGCGACCGTCTGAGCCAATGACATCCCTTTATGACCGACCGTCGCCTCTCGCGGACGTTCTTGAGCCTGAGTTTGACCGCTTGGCGCATCAGTGGCGATCCGACACAGGGTTTCAGTCGTCCGTTGCACGAACGGCGATTCACCCAGCCTAGCAACGGATTATCGCCATGGGTCCCGCTGTTCTTCCACTGATCCTGCGCGACTTGGAGCACGAACTGGTCACTGGATGTGGGCCCTCAAATACCTCGCTGGCAAAGACGTTGCTGAGGGTGAAGAAACCGCCGATGGCGCGCGGAGAGCGTGGTTGTGATTTATGAAGCGCCGAGTGCGCGGGATCGACTGGCTGGCAACTGTTAGGCGTCTCTTGCGTGCCGCACAACGTTGGTTAGCCAGGGCCTAAATTCGGCTGCTGGCTGCAGAAGCGAACCAACGCTGCATCTGAGCGCGGACGAGAGACAGGCATTTTCAGAGCGGTGTTTCGACGTGTTCGCCGAGATCGTGACATCCGCATGACGCTCGCGTGACGCCATGCCCCGCGTTAGCGTTGGTTTTCTCCCCTTCGTGTGACGCTCCGCGTGACGCCCGGTGCGCATGCTGGAGCCATCCCGATCGTCAGCAGAGGTTGCCATGGAGCTCCCGTTCACCGTCGTATTCGAGCCGCCGAGCCAGGATGAGCTGCGGGCTGTGCTGCGTATGCGCGGAACCTGGGTAGCTGGACTAATCGTTGTGCTGGCGATCGGGACCGCCGTCCTACTCTGGAATGTCACGCGCGCCGACGCCGTCAGCGGCGGCGCGGTTGCGTCGCTTCAGCTCGCATCGCAACCACCAGGTGCGGCGATCTGGCTAGACGGCCGGGCGCACGGTGTGACACCGCTCGACGTGTTTGTCGATCCGGGCGTCCACACCGTGCTCCTCAAGTCGGCGGACACCGTCGATGGCCCGTATGCAGTCCAGGTAGGCGCTGACGGAGCCGCACTTGACGCGGTGCTGTGGCGTCGCCAGCCCGCGCTGAGGCGATTACGGCCGACCCTGCCCGGTGCCGTGTTGTCGGATGTGCGCTTGCTGTCGACCGGCGAATTGGCCCTCTCCGTCACCTTGCCGGCTGACCGGCACGTCCAGGCCTGGCGCATGGAGCCACGCACCGGCGCACTCCGGCCGGTGCTGACTGACGCCGCCGGTACACGCTTGGCCGTCACGCCGGACGGGCAGCGAGTAGCGTTCGTCGGACACGAAATCGGACCAGCACCGTACGGAAGCGATCTGACAGGATTGGGCTCCGCTCAGCAAGCGAACATGGTGTGGGTTGTCTCGGCGACCCCCTGGGCGGCCCTCGCTGGCTGGCGCGCCCCTCTCAGGCCCGGCGAGCGGCTGGTCGACGTGAGTTGGAGCCCGACCGCCAATCGACTGATGGTGTCGACCACCCAGGTGCTCGGCGGCGCTGGCTTGCGCACTCGACTCTGGTTCATTGATGCCGAGATGCTCAACGCGCAAGAAGTCATGACCCTGCCCAGCGAGGTGGTACCGGGCTCCGACGTCTGGAGTCCGGACGGGCAACGGGTCATCTTTCTCGCCCGGTCGGGCACGCTCAACGCGCTGTGCCTGCTCGGTCTGCGGGGTGACTTCCGGTATGTCGCTGACCTGGACCCCAGCCCCGGTGCACCGCTGCCTTATCCGCGGGCGACCTGGTCCACCGACAGCCAGCGAGTCTTGTTCGTCGCGCCGCGCCAGCATCCGCCGGGCACCGGCACTGGCTGGCTGCAGCCGGACTCACGTCATTCGCTCTACCTGGCGGATGTGGCCGATCCAACTCCTACTTTGATCGCAGACACCGACGTGGATCTGGCGGTCTGGCGCGAAGACGGCCAACTGATGGGCCTCGGTCGCACCAGCAACGATGGCCCCTTGGACCTGCAGCTCTTAGGAGTTGGCAGCAGCCAGCGCCTCTT
>WNFC01003503.1_pt1 | contig 16988 bp, 25 predicted proteins | sample 5400541 | NCBI WGS metagenome assembly WNFC01 (sample SAMN13153342, study PRJNA577476) | soil metagenome | isolation source: 120 cm saprolite under Douglas fir tree site 2 hole 2 replicate 1 | place: USA:California | collected 2015-04-18
ACGGTCCCTTCGATCTGATCTTCGAAGGCACTGGCAATTCGTCGGTCGTATTCGACAGCATGCAAGCCCTTGGCAAGAACGGAGTCCTGGTGCTCGCAAGCGTGACGGGCGGAGACAAGATGATCCAAATCCCCGCGGACCGGATTAATCTCGAATTTGTTCTCGGGAACAAGGTCATGGTCGGAACCGTAAACGCTAATCGGGAATACTTCGAAATGGGAGTCGGTCATATGTCACAGGCGGAGGCGGAGTATCCCGGATGGCTCAACAAACTCCTGACCGACCCTGTTAAAGGTCTAGAGAACTACAGCGAATTGTTCCAGAAACTCACTTCGCCCAATGGCGCCATCAAGGTGTTTTGCGAGGTGGTATAAGAGCTCCGGTTTTCCAACGAGGGATAAGCCCAGGGCACGCCACAAGCGGGCCCTCTTTGTTTGACAAACCGGAACGAACATTGTCACTTTCCTTCCACAACCGCGTCTTACTGAGACGAGACACATTCTGGGAGGTGGCGAGTCATGATTCAGTTCACCAAAGAAATATGCGGCAATCTGGATGCAGCTCTCCGCCGAGAGTGGCTGGAAACGAATGGGCTCGGCGGCTTTGCCGGTTCGACGATCGTGGGTCTGAACACTCGCCGGTACCACGGATTGCTGGTGGCTGCCACTAAACCGCCGGTTGGTCGGGTCGTCCTGCTCTCAAAGATGGAAGAGACGCTTTTCATCGACGGACAACCGTTCGATCTCTCGGCAAACCAATATCCCGGCGTTATTAACCCACAGGGCTTTCGCTACTTGAAGCAGTTTCGCCTCGATCCGTTTCCGGTCTTCACCTACGAAATCGAGGGCATCGAGATCGAGAAAACTGTTTTCATGGTCTACGGTGAGAACAGCACCGTGGTGCAATACGAACTCAAGAAAAATAATCATCCGGAATCGCCGAAGAATTTGCGGCTGGAAGTCAGGCCATTGATCGCCTTTCGCGATTACCACAGCACCACTCACGAAAACGGCCAGATCAACGCTGCCGTAGAACAGAATCCGGGGATAGCCAGCGTCACTCCTTACCAAGGGTTGCGTGCACTGCATCTGGCCCACAACGCCGATCAACTACGGAAAACCGGCGAGTGGTACCGGAACTTTGAATATGACGCGGAGCGCGAACGCGGCCTCGATTTCTCTGAAGATCTCTTCAACCCTCTGGTTTGGCGTTTCGATCTGCACCTTCGCCTCCCAGCCTCCGTCATCGCCTCGACGGAAAAGCACGATGTCGCCCCAGCGGCTGAATATCGGCAAAGAGAAATCACGCGTCGCCGGACAACTGCCACGGCTTCGCCGGTTGAGGACGCTTTTGCCCAAGACCTTGCCGCCGCCGCCGACCAGTACATCGTTTCCCGCGGCGACGAGAAAACAGTCATTGCTGGCTATCACTGGTTCAGCGACTGGGGGCGCGACACCATGATCGCCCTGCCTGGCCTGACCCTGCCCACTGGCAAGCATGAGGTCGCGCGTAGCATCCTGCGTACTTTCGCCAAACATGTGAACCAAGGCATGTTGCCGAATCGCTTTCCTGATGCAGGCGAAACCCCCGAATACAATACGGTAGACGCGACGCTATGGTTTTTCGAGGCGGCTCGTGCATATCTTACCTACACCGGCGATCAGGAGTTTCTGCGCGACGAACTCTACCCAGTATTTGCAGACATCATCTCCTGGCACGTTCGCGGCACGCGTTACGGAATCAAAGTGGATGCGAGCGGCCTGCTCTCTTCTGGCGAACCCGGTGTCCAGCTGACTTGGATGGATGCCAAGGTCGGTGACTGGGTAGTGACGCCGCGGCATGGCAAGCCAGTGGAAATTCAGGCGCTCTGGTACAACGCCCTGTGCATCATGGAAGACTTGGCCCGCAAATTCGGGGACGAACCCGGTCAAAAGCGTTACCGCAACATGGCAACGGTTGCGAGTTGGAGTTTCAATCGCCTGTTCTGGAACGAGAATACCGGTTGCTTATACGACGTTACCAACGGCGCTCCCCCAGATCCGTCGATCCGTCCCAACCAGATCTTCACCGTAAGCCTCCCGCACAGCATGTTGTCACGTGAGCGCGCAAAGGCCGTAGTTGAAAAAGTTCAAGAGCATCTGCTTACGCCGTACGGTCTGCGAAGTCTAGCACCGACCGATCCGCAGTACCGGGGAAGATATACCGGCGGTCCTGTGGAGCGTGACGGTGCGTACCATCAAGGAACGGTATGGCCGTGGCTACTGGGACCGTTCATCACCGCATACGTCAAGGTGAACGGAGGCAGCGATGTCGCTCGCCGCCAGGCCGCCGAGTGGCTGGCTCCGCTAAAGGACCACCTCGCAGACGGTGGGCTGGGGCACATCTCGGAGGTCTTCGACGGCGATGCACCCCAGCGGGCTTGTGGCTGCGTGGCGCAGGCTTGGAGCATGGCTGAAATCCTTCGGGCTTACGTTGAGGATGTGAAGGGCATTCGCCCAGTAGCACTCGTCGACAGCCGCCCCGCTCAGACCAGAGACGGAACTGCGGCGCGGGCGGTAGCCCCAGGGCGGGAAGTCGCCAGAACCGGACCTCGCGCGTAAACAGCATGCCCCGAAACACCCTCCAGTTTTGAGCTAGACCGGACACACCCGGTCTGCCCTGCCTCACTTAGTGTTCCGTATCTCCTGCAGATTCATAGGTACATGCTTGCTCCAGTAGGCAAATAGGTCAGGGTGGTCGTTCAGCTTCTTCTGGATTTCTGCGATCTCCGCCGGAGAGAAATAGTTGCGCAGCTTTTCCTGGAGTTTCCTGGGCGGGATATGGGCGTAGACCCAGCCGCGATAACTCTTCAGACCGTCCGCGTAACCGCGATGGATCGCCCCCAGATCCGCACCACGTTCGAATTTCATTGTGCGCCGCTTCGAAAGCAACCCAACCAAGCCCAATCGGCGAATGCGGTTTTCGCGGCTCAGGGAAACAACGTGCACGAGTTCGTGAGCGAGAATTGCACAAACGCCATCGGAGGGCACTTGCTGTTGAAAGAGAGCAGGGTTTACGTCCACAAAATATCGCATCCGCATGAGTAGCAGAAAGCGAGACAAGCTGAAGCGCGTCCGAAAATAGTCGGACTGGCTGTGAAATGCACGCACCCGGAGATCGACATGCATTAGTTCCGGAAAGGAATTTGCCTTGACTTCCCGAATCATCAAGCCTGCCGCGCCAATCGCATCATTTGCTTGTCGGCCCGTAAACACCGCTCGATAGGTGGGCAGACAGGTTGCAACCTGCGAGGCAGGTCTCGACTGACACTGAGCGAAGAGAGTTGCGAAGAAGACCCCCGCAAGAACAATCACAGCTTGGCATCTGACTAACCTGAGAGGCAAGCTGTGCCTCTGGCTCATTCTGGATAGCCTTGCGCTAGACGGCGATACTCGCGAGTCGCGCGGAGCAACTCAAGTACCGAAGTCGGACGTACCCCCTGGCCGCGGTTGAGATCCCCAATTTCAAATGCAATTCGCCACTGTTGGAATAGCACGCGATACGCGTCGCAGAGACTGAACTTAGGATCGTAGATGTGGGTTGCTTCGGAGGTGACACCGTTCAGCTCCACGATCTTCAAGTTGCGGCCTGCCATGAAGTCTTCCCGCGAAGGAACACGAATGTCAAAACGCCCGAAGAAGAAACCGTCGAAGTGCCGGGCAATTCGGTCGATGACTTCTTCCAAGGCTGGAGTGATCGTATCGGCTCCGTTGAGAAATATTGCCCCTCGGCAATGGGTCCCGATCTCGACCAACTGCACTCTTTCTCTCTGCGCGGGCACCTGTTGAGCCCGGTCCAAATTCTTGCGGAGATAATAGTCCGACATGCTCACCGCACGGTCATCGGCGAGGATCAATTCTTCCAAGGTATGTTTGCCGTCGCCCACAAGCACGGGCATCCGCTTTTCCGTCACGGAGAAGATTCGGCCACATCCTTTACCGGGGTAGCGGTAGTAAAACACCCCGTACTCCTTGCCTGGGAGGTATTCCTGCAAAATCGCCGGGAAAGATGCGAGGGTCAGATACTCTTGCAATTGCTCGAATGAACGGATGATGCTGACACCCGAGCCGCGCTGGCCAGCATCAGGCTTCAGGACGACCGGAAAGTGCAGGCCACGCTGGCGCATGAACGTCTCGGCCTGAGCAAGGCGTTGGGTGACCACTCCGCATGGCAGTAGAATGGAAGACGGCAGCCACGTGGCGGCGTTTTTCAAATCCTCCAGGATTTGATGCTTGGACTCGCCGACGAATCCGCCCGCCGGAATCGCCGGATTGGCCGCTGTAAATAACGTCCAACTTCGGAACCTGATCCCGAGATAAGCAACGTAGGCAACCACCGGCGGATAAAACAAGTATGGAGGCCAGAACTCCCATCGATACAAACGCTTCCACCAGCCGACTAGCCGCCGGCGTCCACGATCCAAGGTGTTAGTGGACGCCCCCCTTGGTTGAACAGCATCGAGTTCCATAGCGACAGGCATGATTTCAAACCGCTGAACTGCCGACCTTGCAAGCATGTCGATCCGGGCAGTCAGCTCTCTCGATTTTCATGGGATGAATCACACCTGTTGTGCAAGGACTTCCACGGAAGTGGCCCATCTGTACGTCTTTAGGCGTGAGGATGACCTCGCTATAACTCAGCGTCTCCACAGCCTCACGATGGACGCATAAACTGAACGGCCCGGCGCCACCTGCATGCGACGCGTGAAGTCTTCGCAACCAGGGCACGGAACCGGCGTCCGCTTCATACTGAGCGTTGCGACATACAGTTCCACGCAATCTCTCGGCGTGCTTGTCAGAGAGGCTTGAGGAAAACCAATGGCGCGACTGCCATCCGTGAGCCTGGAAGGTGAGCCGCGAGGAATCCCAACGCCACTCACCAATTGCCTTTTCCGACGCAAACACACTAACGAGTCGAAACGGCGAGATTCCCTCCAGATCCAGCACGCCGAATGCTGCCTGTAACTCCGCCATCCGAGAGTAACTACCGAGAGCCGTAATGATCTGCCCTCTGCTTCGAGTCTTACTGCTGTCCAGGGGGCGTTGAACGATGTCGTTCCAATTCAGCAACGCGAGACTCATGCCATATCCATTGGCAGCAATCCAAGTACCGCCGGCCCCGTCACTCGGATATATGGCCGCTGTGCCATCGAGTTGATGAATCTCGGGTATCTCTCCAGCTCCGCGTGCAATTCTCTCGTCACGATTCATCGCAAGCAGATAACTGTTTTCACGAGTTAGGACACTCAGAGTACACATAAAGCCAACGCATCGCGATCTCGATGGTTTCGCGTCACCCGAACCCGGTGGAAAATGCTGACAGCGGTCTTGCCCAGCAGCCACGGAGCAAACAGCACTATGGCCGTTATGAGCCAGGGGAGCAATTTCTGATGGCCGGACGATGTTCTGGGAACCAACCGCCAGATCGCAAAGATCGCGGAGACCCAGACAGCCGAGCAGACTGCTGTAGTCCTCGCAAACTTTCGAACTGGAAGTCGTAACGCGCCGGCTGCGACGTAGAGAGGTAGACGGCTTCCGGGAATCGCGCGGCTCATCACCAGAACCAACGATCCGTGCTTTGCAAACCACCCTTCGGTCTTGGCGATTGACTCGGGCCTCAAGTATTTCTGCAGCCAGGGTGACTGCGCCGTGCGTCGCCCGAAACTGGAGCCCAAGCCATACAACCCCATGTCTCCCACCCAAATACCAAGGAACGTGGCCAGAAGTCCGATCCGGGGATCCAAGCCACCGCTGGCCGACAGGGTCGCTGCCAGAAGGGTTGCTCCATCTTCGTAAATAAAGGTCGCGAAAAAGATAGAGAGGGCCAATGCGGCTTGTGTCTCCGGCAGTGAATGAAAGAAAAGCATAGCGGGCTACGCTCGTTCAACCGTTTCAGTTTCGAGATGTTTCAATGTTGAGGGGGCGATGCCAAATTCAAAGGGCAGCTTCACTCCCACTCCTGCGCACAGCAGTTTGAGAATGGCATAGTGGTGGATGGCGTGTCCGACGCAGAACATGACTTCCCGAGCCAGGTTAGATCTCACCGCTTCTGCCTCGGTTTCGCCATAGCCCACGCTATACGTCACAGCACACTGACGTTTAAGAATTTCGCGGGAAAGGTCTCCGAATTCGTCGATCAGGCCTTCGGTTACAAGACGTGCAAACGTCACCGAGCTCTCCAGTTGCGCGTTCCGACGCCGCTGATCGTAGTTGACCTGGCCAGTGCGAATACCTTCCGACAGACAGAGAAAGTGATCGAGCACATGCCGATAGTGGGCCCCGAGCGACGCTGGCTTTTCTCCGGCTAGGCTCTCAAGCGGGCGGCCATACCTTTCATCGCCGATGCGATCCAGAAAGATGCAACCCTGATGCAGCACATCCTTCACCGCGATATTCAATGACGTGGCCATGTCAGAACTTTCTCCCGAACACAGGGATCTGCATGCGGTGCAGGAATAGGGCGCTGTTGCTCGTTGCGAACACGCTGATAGCCAGCAAAAACAGGAGCCCCTTATCCCCTTGTACGTCGATGCCTAGGAAGGTTAAGTGGCTAACGATAGCTCCGCCTGTAGCCGCCATTGCCAGAACAGCCCCTGCCCACACGAAACGCGGTGTCAGCAACAGCACGGCAGCGATCAACTCCATAATTCCCGACCCGATGCGCCCTGAGACCTCCACGGTAGCGATCGACGCAAACGGAACATAGGTGTGGATGAAGGCACCAAGTTTGGTGAAGATATAGACCGACTCCGGCGCGGCCGTGAACTTGAAGGAGAGCGTCTGCAGCAAGATGACCGCCGCGACAATTCTGCAAACCCAACTGAAGACCAGGATTGGAGTGGTCATCGGCCGACTCATGGTTGAAATGACTTGGGTGCTCATGGGCGCTCCTTCACTTCCTGATCCCTTCGCATTCCGTGGTGAAATCCATATACAGGCGTGAGACTCACCAAGCGGGCGGAAGTGACACGAACCAGTGAGACTCTTGAAAGAATGTAGCTCTGAATCTCTGTGTCACCTTTCGAACCGTCGCGCATCCCACGTTAAGATTTGCGGGTGGAATCGTCTGGTCGTGCTTTCTGCTTGCTGCCGTCAGTTCTTGCCCGGGGGGCGAAATGGGGGAGCGGACATCATGAGCGCAACGCCCTTACAGACACCCATCTCCTTGTTGTCATCGCTTCTGTCCGTCCAATCCCGAGAAACCGAAATTCGTTGGTCAATCGACCTCCAGCAGGGCCCGTACCACGTCCGACTGGCGTCGTCCGAGGCAGACCGCATAGCGGCGTTCCGCTTGCGGTTTCTGGTCTTCAACCTGGAATTCAACGAAGGGTTGGGGGCCGCCTACGCGACCGGACAAGACACCGATGAGTTCGACGGCGTCTGTGACCACCTGATTGTGGAGCACGCGGGTACGGGCAAGATTGTTGGAACCTATCGGTTGCAGACGGGCGCGATGGCTTCGGCAAATGCAGGCTTTTACAGCGCGCGTGAATTCGATTTCTCACCTTATAAGCGGCTGGGCAACTCCGTGATCGAACTGGGACGTGCCTGTGTGCACCGTGATCATCGCTCCTCTGAGGTGCTTTCCTTACTGTGGCGTGGAATCGCCCAATACGCTATCAAGCACGGCGGTCGGTATCTGATCGGCTGTTCTTCGCTAACCTCGCAAGACCCGGCGCATGGTACAGCGGTCTATGGGGCCACGCGGGAGCACTTGGCGGACCCCCAGCTGCGAACCACACCGCAGCCCGCCTTCGCAATGCCCCTGAGATCACCAGAGAGCGCGAGTGACAAGGTCCCGAAATTGTTGCGTGCGTACTTGGCGGTGGGGGCAAAGATCTGTGGTCCACCCGCCATCGATCGGGAGTTCAAGACGATTGACTTCCTGACGCTTTTGGATCTCGAAGCTTTGCATCCGCGCGTCTATGCGCGTTTTATGAAGATTTGACGATCCGACAATCCCGTTAGTTGACGATCTGCGTTCCCTGTGCGGATACAAGGCGCCACTGGCTCTGCTCTTTGACGAACACATGAGTGTAGCGACTGCTGGCCGTGAAAGGCGTTTCACCGAATCGTCCGCTCATTTGAGTGCGGCCGGTAATCGCGGCCGTAATCCCATAGAGGCGAACCTGAGATTCCACAGGCTGAATGGCCTCGAATTTGAGCTGACCTGATCCCAGTACCGCGAGCAGGTCCGGCTTCTTCACCTCTGATCCGGTCATGACATCGATCAGCAGAAAGTCGTCCCCAAGAATTCGATCCAATGCCCCTACATCACTACCGATGAGTGAGGTGAAGAACTGCTGCTCTGCAGCCAGCGGATCTGATTGATTATGCATACGTCCTCCATTTGCCCTTGCTAGGCATTGAACCTTACGAGATTGTTCATTGCACAAACGCAGACCCTTTTGATGCTGCTCGCAATCCGTCCGGCGTGTGGCGGAATGCGCCAGGATCGACCTTCAGCAACTGCGTTGAGCCTGACTCTAGCAGTTCTCCCTGAATCTGGATCGGTTCCGCTATGAATTCGCGCAGGGCGTCGCGTCCCAGAGCACGTCCATCAAGGCCAACCAGCAAGAACTGTTCACGCCCGTCGGTCGTAACAAAAATCGGCGGAATCCCTCCACTCAGACAGCGCGTCGCGCAGTCACGATGAACCTTCCCTTGGCCGGGATTCATTACGCCCAGGTAGCACTTGCTGTCTACGATTTCGCCGGTGACCATCACAGTTCCTAGGTCGCGAGTCGTCTCTTGAATTGTTGGCGCGGTATCGATCACAGCGATGGAACTGGGTGTGATTTCCAGCATGGTTCCGCCCTCACGATAGATCAGCTGGCCCTGCAGACGGACCTGTTTGCCATCGAAGCCGGCCACGAGGTCGTCGGCCCCATGTTTTCCAGGCGCGACCAGCAGATAGCGTGAATATTTGTCTTGTTGCCCGACTTGTCCCGGACGCGCGACTAACAGCGTCGGGAAAGGCCGCCTCACGACAACTCCCTCAAAACTGCTCAGCTTCCCGTATTCGAACGCGGAACTAGCGAACGGCATTTGTCCAACAACCAACACCAGAGCCGCGGTCACCGCAAGCAGGCCGAGCACAATAATGACCTTTCGCACAAAACGGGCCAGTGCGGTGGGCGCCTTCGGCAGGTAACCTACGTAGAATTCGTTCATCGAGGTTGTGCCTCCCTGGGCTTAACTTGGGCAGACTCAATTTGGGCAGGCTCTACACGGGTTCCGGGTGGGTTAGGACGCGGATGCACGAAGACAGATCCTTCGACAACCTTGACTCGGAAGGTCGGAATCTTTTCCTTGAACGGCGGCGGGGCCGCCCCAGACTCTGGCTGATACTGGTAACCATGCCACGGGCAGGTAATGCAGCCATCGATGATGCGCCCTTCGCCTAGTGGTCCGTTCTGATGTTGGCAAGCATTTGAGATCGCAGAGACCTTGCCATCGTAGCGAAAGACCGCAACGCGCTCCCCGGAGAAAGATACGACGGTCGCGCACTTCTCGGCTATACGATCCACTTTGCAGACTTCGACGAAACCTTCGTCGACGGCCTGATGTCTCGCTCGATCTATCCGCTTCTCACGAAACGCCGCCGCGAGATGAAGCGAAAGCACGGTGGCCACTCCCACCATAAGGGCAGAAGCCAGCACGGGACTCGTCTCTGACTGCAAAGCCCCCAGAGTCACGTGGGCGACCAGCAGCGCGTAGGCCACATACACCAGCATGTGCAGCCGCTTCCACATGGGTGCGGACAGATTCCGCAGCCAGAAGTCATGGCTGGTAGCAGCCATTAGAAACAGGATGATCAATGCAAAGAAACCGAGGGCCTGAAACGGAAAGTCGGCAATGCTGCCATACCGGGGGTTACTGATAAACAGACTGACGAGTGGATTCACATTTCCCAAAGCGTGAAACTGGAACAGGGCAAACCCACCATGTGCCAAACCCAACAGAAACGTCGTGACGCCTAAATGCCGGCGGTTATAGAGCAGTGGAAGAAAACGACGATCCAATCGACTCAGAGGGCCGATGCACAGCACCACGTTCAGAAGCAAGAATGCAGCGGTTCCAAGCGCGCGGATCAGCAGCGTCTCTGCCGTCGCGCTTGGGTTCCGCCAAGAGCCGACACCGATAAAGACGGCGAGGTAGAGTGCGAGCAAAGATAGGAGCGCCAGATCGTACACCTTCTTCTGCCGGTTCCAACTGATCGCGCCATATTGAACGCTCATGGCAACTTCTCCACTGTGGCGGTATCAAACACAGTCTGATGAGCCGGGCTGAACAAGACCAAGTGGCCAGCACGTTTCTCTTCCAGCGGAAGAAGAAAGGCCTTGCCCGTGGTAAAGGCGGCCACCAGTTGCGCATCCGCAGGCAGAACGTTTCCCTGGGGTGCGTCGGTGATCCAATAAAGCAGCAAGTCCGGCTCGTTCAACTCTTGCGCCGGTTGCAGAACGAGATAGATGTCTTGTGGACGGTCCGACTTGCTATAGAACCTTGATTGAATCGAATGCTTCTGCCACAGAGTGCTCGACTCTCTCACCATGCTCCCGGTATCCGGCACATCGGTAGCGTGAGCACTTGGGCCGAGGCGGGGGCGCCGCGCTCCGAGCGCGATCAACAGAATCGCAGGTAACACTAGCGCCAGAACGACGAATGCGCGGCGATGGACGGTTCTGAGTGGCTGAATCATGGCTTGTTCGACGACCGGTGTGGGTTCTTTTCTACAGGAGGCTCAGCGATCCCTCGCCTCCAGCGGTAAGCGAACATCAGCCAGAACGCAGCGACGCCAGGCAGAATCAGGAGTCGAAAGCCAATGCCTGATCCCTGAGCTTCGGAATCCAAGCGCTGAACTCCTAACCACACGAATGGCACCGCAAACACCAATCCAAGGCTGGCGTATACCGCCAGGGTGTAAACAATCGCTTTGGCGAAGATCTCAAGCATCTTTATCGTAGACCGGGATCACAGATCCGTTGACGTCCTTGCCAGCTTCACTGGCGAGCCAGACAACCAACTCCGCAACCGAGTCCGGCTGCACCCACTTGCTGACATCCGCATTCGGAATCGCTTTGCGGTTAGCTGGGGTATCCATCGTGCCAGGCAAAATAGCGTTTGCGGTCAGTCCCGCGTCTTTGTTTTCGAGCGCCACAGTTCTGATTAGGGAGACCATTGCAGCCTTCGAAGCGCTGTACGCGCCCACGCCTGCGCCAGGTTCCAGCGCGGCCCGGCTTCCAATCGCAATGATGCGACCGGTGCCCGTCTTTCGCAGAGGTGGAACTGCCGCCCGGAGAATGTGAAATACGCAATTCAGATTGAGATCAAATATGCGCTGGAAAGTCGCGTCGTCGGTGTCCGCTATCGATTGGCCCCCCGCGAAACCGCCGACTGTGTGCGCCAAAACATCAAGCTTTCCGAAACGCGCCACAACCTGATCTACGAGGGTTTGGGCGCCCTCACGAGTCGAAATCTCTGCTGGTAACGCAGTGAAGTTTGGGTTGCTGAAATCAGACTGCTCTATTTTCCGCGATGTGCCGACGACGCTAGCACCTGCGTCGAGAAACGCCTGCGTCACATAGGTCCCCAAGGCGCCGTTGGCCCCGGTTACGAGTACAACCTTGCCCTTCATCGAGTGCTCCGATCTCACTGGCCATCAGATTCCGACAGGTCTGAAAGGTTACGAACGCTGCGTGAAGAGGAAGTTGGAATGTCCGCCCTAGGCTGAATTTTGAAAAAGACGCTGCTTCTCCCACACGAATAGTTTCTTCAGCAGGATTCGTAGGAGGAGTATGAGCGTGAACATCAGGATCTGGTGCCAAGTGCGAAGCCCGATTGTTCGCAACAGAGTCGCTGCCGTCATGACGCCAAGACCGCCGATCACGCCTTCCGCCACCAACAATCTCGCTTGTATGACACTGCGGCCAAGGCTCAATGAAACCAGGGCCACAGACACGAAACCGGTAATGACCACGGCGCTCACGAGCTGGAGCGCCAAGCCCCACCAGCAGAAATCAAGCAGCTGATTCGAGGACATACTCTGCCTTCTTTTGCTCTTGTTCAATCTCACGCTCAAGAAAATAGTTGAGAACGGTGCGGAGCACGACAATTGCTCCCAGCTTGCCGATCTCGTCCCAGGTAGGGATCATTACAGTTCGCAGGATGTCGGCTGCCAGTGCCAATTCCAAAGCCAAAGCCAGCCATCGGCCCAGCGTGATTCGAACCTCACACATCGCGGAGTCCAGGCTGGTCCCGCGGCGGACGCTGAGTCTGGCCGTTCTTGCCAAGGCTGCTAGGACACCCACACCAATGGCGGTTCCTGTGCTGGCATCCACTATCGTTGCCAGCAGACTAAGCACGCGATTGACGAAGAATTCCATATCAGCCGTGGGATGCCTGAATATGCAGAAGGTGACGGCCTATGGCTATCGCGCGAGAGGGTGAGCTCTCAACGCCTGCAACGAAACTATCTCTCGCCACCGGCATCCCATCGGACGATGCGTGCGCAACATCAGTCAACGAGCACTTTCGGAGCATGCTCCGTGTGTGGGAATTCCGTGAGCAAGGCCCTGCTGGCAGAAGCTAAGTTGTATCCCTATTGGGATCGCGAGGACGGCGCGTGTCCAGCTTGCGTTCAGCAGAACCTCCTGCAAACTTTGCTGGCCAGAGGCGACACGGCCCTGCATGAGGCGATCCAGACGGCATGGCCGCTGGATGCAGAGGCCGCCTTCGGAGTTCTGCCGACCCGCCTCCGCCTACACGCCGATCCCCGGTTCTCCGGCAAAGGCATAACCATCGCTCTGGTGGACGCTGGCTTTTATCCGCATCCCGATCTAGTGCAGCCGCGGAATCGTATTCGTGTTTGGGCAGATGCGACTCGTGACTCTGTATCTGCAATCCACTTTGAACCGGACGAGACGCCTAGGTGGCCGGACTGGGACGGTGCGCGCGATTGGCAGTGGCACGGCACGATGACGAGTACCGTGGCCGCCGGCAATGGTTTTCTGAGTCACGGCCTTTACTCGGGGTTGGCCCATGAAGCCGAGGTGGTACTGATTCAAGTACGTGATTCCAGCGGGCACATCTCCAGCGCCAGCATTCACCGAGCGCTGGCGTGGATTCTGAAACACAGCCCCGAACTCCGAATCCGGATCGTTAGTCTCTCAGTGAGCGGAGACCCTGTTTCACCGCTGGCCGGAAACGCCGTGGACGAAGCGGTGTCGGCTTTGGTGGAGGCGGGCATCAGTGTGGTGGCTGCTGCCGGCAACGACGGACAACGGAGCCTGTTACCGCCAGCGACCGCTCCTCTCGCCTTAACCGTCGGCGGAATTGACGACAAGAACACGTTTAGCGATGAGGAAATTGTTCTGTGGCACAGCAACTACGGAACCGCCAGTAATGACGTGCCTAAGCCCGACCTGGTAGCGCCCAGCATCTGGGTAGCGGCACCCGTGCTTCCCGGTACTTCGGTCGCCCAGGAAGCACAAAATCTCTTTTCCCGTCGCGAGCATAAGGATCCGAACGTCCACGGCCGCATCGCAGAATTGAAGCTAATCACTCCCCATTATCAGCATGTCGAAGGAACCAGTTTTGCGGCGCCGATTGTGGCCAGCGCAATTGCCTGCATGCTCGAAGCTAATCCCACGCTTCCGCCGCTCCTGGTCCGGAATGTGTTGAAGGAAACGGCTCACCCCGTTCCAGGGGCAGATCGCGAACGTCAAGGCGCAGGAGCACTGAGCCCTGGGCAAGCGGTGGCACGCGCATTGGCAGAGCGGCATAGCCGCTCCGCTGGGCTACAAATCTCGCCCTGTTTGTCGCCCGAAGGAATCACGTTTTCACTGCACGACCATGTCGCAACGAGCGTGCAAGTCCTCGGAAACTGGGATGGTTGGCGCTCGCCTGGGATTGCCGCTAGGTCCATCGAGCCAGGATTCTGGCGAACTCAGCCTGTGCATCTCCCTCATGGGCAATACGCTTATAAGTTCTTGCTCGACGGCACAAGCTGGCTCGATGATCCGGACAATCCGCGCAAGGCGCCTGACGGTGTCGGCGGCTTGAATAGTACCATCGTGGTTCCGGAGGCTGGTCGCACGCGTGTTTCCGACGACGACAAGCAGCTATCAACGGGCGTGACGCAGACTCGGAGCTAGAAATGGATATCAATCACCTAGTTGAATTTGCTGGGAGGTTTGCCCTTCCGTCAGGCGGTTTGGCTGTTTCCTTTGGCGACTGCGCTTCACTTCCTCGAAGAAGCTCCACACTTTGCAGACTGGGCAGGCAAGTACGCGTTGACTGGCTACACGCATCAACGCTGGCGGCGGATCCATGGACTCGGAATGGTGTTTGCGGTTGCCTTCTGCGGACTGGCTTCGATGTTTCCGAACCGCGCTGTGGTCTTCCTCTTCTTTGCCCTTTGCTTTTCCGAGAGTGTCCTGAATGGATTGTTCCATGTGGGGGCCACGGCGCTCTCTGGTGTCTATTGCCCAGACCTCATCACTGCTCTTGTCTTGTATCCCCCCTGTTTTGGTAGTCAGTCAGGTTGCTTATCGAGAGGGCCTGTTGACCAATACACTGGGCGTGGTGGCGTTCTTGATCGCCGTGGCGATTCACACTGTGGACGTAGCCACGAGCGTGTTCGGTGTAAAGCTCCAATCACATCGCCACACGACTTGATGCTTCGGAAACCTTCCGAGGTCAAACGCTCGGTGGCGTTCGGCGGACCCAATCACTCCAAGGCAACACGCCAAGATCGGGTCTTGGCGGATCGGTCAACATCGCTATGAACTCCAGTAAGTTATTGTCTGGGTCGCGGAAGTAGACGGAAGCCGCAGGCATCCAGGCCAGCACGACGGGCTCCTCGGTCGGGAAGCCGGTGAAGTCTCTCGGTTGGATTCCAGCGTTTTGCAGTTTCGCTTGGGCATCGTGAAGATCAGAAAGAGCGACCTGAAAGGCCACATGCAGGCTCACATTGATCGGCATAGTACCTGCCTCCCAAGGCTGAGCATTGCCTTCCCAGGAGCGCCAATCCAAAAGAACGCGACTTTACGCTCGGGAAAGATATGCGCCTGGGGCAAGGCGAGTTGGTCCCTATAGAAGGCGACGGCTCGATCGAGGTCGCTGACCGTGAGATGAGCTTCGAACAAGTCAGCGATGGGAATGAGATTCTCGGAAGGGATACATCAAGGTAAGATGCTGCCGCGATGGGGTAGTGACAGAAAAAGGAACCAGGACCGCCACCGAGCGGCGCAGATGTTTCACTTGTTTCAGCCATCCGAATCTGACCGCAAACATTAAGATAACCTTGGACAGTTGGCTGTAGCCTTGCCCTCCGGCGGTTTCTCTGTTCCGGGGAGCTGTCACCTCTCTCAACGATCTGAATCTCACGCTTAGACAATGAATTGGGAGTAAGGATACTCGTGCTCGATTCGTAAGGAGTTACTATGGCGAAGCTGATTCAGTTTTATGTTCCGCAGAACTTCAAACCGCCGAAGAGGCAGTGGCAGCCCCTGGAACAGCGGGGCAAGATCATCGAGTTCTAAAGTGCTTCGATCAGGAAGTCTGCTTAGTGACCAGGAGAACGATGTGCTGGTTGCAATTACTCAGTCTGTTGATCGCTGATGCAAGGGTTGCACTTCACAAAGGGGCACGTTTATGGACGCTAGTCAGAGTTTGTTCATCCCTGTGATCTTGGGTACAGCCAGGATGGGCCGCATGAGCCTGCACGCGGCTCGGCTTGTCACGGGGGAACTGAGCAAGTGCGCCGCTGTTGAAACCGACCTCATCGATATCGCAAAGCTTCCCCTACCTACGAACGATGCGGGCGAGGCCATTAAGCAAGCCGACTTTTCCGCCAAGATGAGCGAGGCTGACGCGTTGGTAGTCGTGTCGCCGGAGTACAACCACGGCTACTCCGGTCTCTTGAAGCATGTCTTAGACAGTTGTCTCAAAGAATACGTTCATAAGGCGGTTGGCATAGTGGGGGTATCAGCCGGACCGTTTGGCGGAACCAGAGTAATTCAGAACCTGCTACCGGTTATGCGCGAACTCGGGTTGGTTACGATTTTCTGGGATGTTAATTTCTCAAGCGTTCAGAAAGTGTTTACCGAGGACGGAAGACTTCTCGATGAGTCCTACATTCGGCGTATCGATAAGTTCTTGAAAGAACTCATCTGGATGGCGAAGACGCTACGCCAGGGTCGTGCGCAAATATCTCTCGACTGATCCCCGGAGACAAGGATGGCTGCTGTGACCAAGACTGACAAGATGATTTGCCCGAGCTGCAGGGTGGAGATGAACCACCACTGCGACAAGCTTGTGTACACCACCGACCCACAAGATGCTGGGCAGGCCGATCCTAGCCTCGGCGGATTCATCGAGGAGTTTCACACCTGTCCCGAATGTGGTGGTGGTGCCTCGCGCCACGCTTAGCGTACTTCCCAGCGCGTCTCCCTCACAAACACGAATCAATAGCCCAGTTCCTTCTGGAACGTTTCACACCTCATGGAATCTCATGGCCAGGACTTCGGTCTGGCCACGGCCGGCCCAGTTTGTTTCAGGAACAACAGCATGAAGAATCGCGCACTCAATCCAGGATTTGCCTTGGCTCTTTGCTACGCAGGGATGGTCTGCCTCGCTATCGCGGTAAATCTCATGCCAGTGTTCTTGACTACCGTCCGGGTGGACCTTGGTGGGAGGGCCGGGCTGACGGATGAGCAACTCGGTCGCATCAGTGCGATCACGTTTGCGGGACTCGTTGGCGGTATCCTCTTCACTGGCCCCTTGGCTGATCGATGGGGAGGAAAGCCATTCAGCGTGCTCGGAACCCTGCTGATTGCTGTTGGCCTCGGGCTCCTGGGCATCTCACTCGGCTATTCCATGGTTTTGGTTGCAGTGTTCATCATGGGCCTCGGAGCTGGGATTCTAGACATGGTGCTGAGCCCCATC
>WNFC01003504.1_pt1 | contig 16988 bp, 9 predicted proteins | sample 5400541 | NCBI WGS metagenome assembly WNFC01 (sample SAMN13153342, study PRJNA577476) | soil metagenome | isolation source: 120 cm saprolite under Douglas fir tree site 2 hole 2 replicate 1 | place: USA:California | collected 2015-04-18
CTCTGAAGGTTGGGGTGGGAGACGGGGATTGAACCCGCGACATTCGGTGCCACAGACCGACGCTCTACCAGCTGAGCTACTCCCACCATCCGTCGAACTACCCTAGTTTACGCTAATTCCCGCGCCTCGAAAAGTAGCCACCGCCGCTTCATCTCGGATTGCTGCGACGTGCGCATCGAACCGTCCGCTCGCTCAAGCAGTCCACCGTTGCACCCTGGAAACCGCCCCGCCACGAACATCTCGCATCTTGTTAGACTGAATGGATAGGACACGCGTTCCCGCGCATGAGCCCTCATCAGACGGACCGTCACCATTTCGAGCGGCAGATTGTCTACGCGCGACCCGTATTCATTCTGTTGGCGCTGCTCGCTGTATTAGAGCGGCGGCCTTCGAATGAATTGCGGCGTTCCGTTTCTTTTCTGATTGCTTATTTGATCGCGGCGCTCCTTGTGACGCAACTGGAGCGGCTCCTCCGAAAACGCTCTTGGCACTTGCCGTTGATTTGCGATTTGCTCGCTCTGGGATATTTCATCTACATCAGTCCTTCCACGGTACCGGTGTGGTTTCCCTTCATGTTCATCTGCTACGCGGGAGGCATTCGCTGGGGCCTGGACTTGACTGTCCCTCTTGCCGGTGCTATTGCCCTCGTCCTGGTGTTGCGTACGGCGGGTCGTGGCGAACTGGATTGGATGCGTGTAGTCGCCTGGCTGGGACTTCTGGCTGGAACATTTGCCGGTGGCGCAGGCCTCGCTTATCTCGGCGACCTCAACCGGCGGTTTGTGACGCAAATCGATTTCTTCTCGCGCATCAATGCGACCATGCAAGTGGATCAAGGACTGGCGGAATCGCTGCGGCTCTTTCTCGATGAGCTCGCGACCACCTTCCAGGCCGAAGAAGCTCTGTTGCTCTACCGCGATACCGACCTCGAGCGCATCTTCCTCTGGCATCTGAAAGCTGGCGAAAGTGAGCGGCTAGTGCCGGAAAGCATGCCCCTTTCGCGTACCGACGGCTTCTTGCTCGACGATTTGGACGCTGCCATTTGCTGGAACTCGCTTAACGGGGCAGGGGCCGGATTTGGCTGGGACCGGCGCAACGGTAGAGTGATCAAGAATTTGCCACGATTGCCGGGACCTGCCCAGCAGGAACTCAAAGTGCGCTCTTTCCTAACCGTGGCCTTTGATCAGGGAGCCGAAGCGAGTGGCCGGATTTTCCTGCTCAACGGCCATAAGCCATTCCAAAAACAGGACTTAGCCTGGCTTGAAAGCATCGCTGGGCACATTTCTCCCACTCTCGAGAACATCTTTCTTTTGAGGCACTTACGCGCACGCGCCATCGAAGCCGAGCGCAGCCGCATCGCACGCGACCTGCACGACGGGATTCTTCAGACCCTCCTGAGCGTCGAAATCCAGTTGGATGTCCTGCGTCGCCGGGTACCCGGCGCGCCAGAGCAGGCCGTCAGCGGCCTTGCCAGCCTCCAGCAGACCGTTAAGAATGAGGGTGCGGAGTTGCGCCAGATCGTTACGGACCTTCGCCCGCTCCGAGTCCAGAGTGCCGATTTGGTCGATTTGATGCGTGGTTTCGCCGAGCGCTATCGCAACGAATCCACGGTCGCACTGGATCTGCTCATCGACTCGGCTCAGTTGCGCGCTCCCGACCGCGTCTGCCGCGAGATTTTCCAGATTTACCGAGAAGCACTCAACAATATAAAAAAGCATGCCAAGGCTTCCCATGTCGTGGTAAAACTGTCGCAGGATGACAGCCGCCTAGTACTCGTAGTAGATGACAACGGCGAGGGGTTTAGCTTCGCCGGCCGGTTTACCGGCGACGAGCTGGATCGGCTGCGCTTGGGTCCCATTTCCATTAAGGAGCGCGCGCGTACCGTGGGCGGGGTCTTGACTGTCGAGTCAAACCCGGGGCATGGAGCGCGTTTAACGATCGAAGTACCACTCGGTTGACGGGTTTCAGAGTTTGTACTTACAAACCCTGACAAAATTAGGTTTCAGGGTTTGTTTTACGAACCCTGACATAATATGGCTAAGACAACGAAACCACAGATACGGGTACTACTAGCCGATGACCACGCGATCTTTCGCGATGGCCTTAGGAAACTTCTCGATTCCGACGAAGACATCACCATCGTCGGCGAAGCGCAGAACGGCGCGGAGTGCATCAAGCTCCTCGCCAAACTCAAGCCCGATATTCTTCTGCTTGATTTGCGCATGCCGGATAAAGACGGCTTGGCCGTATTAGAGGAAGTTAATTTTGATACGTTGCCGACGCGTGTTGTCGTTTTGACCGCCGCGGAAGATGACCGCGACGTGGTTCGCGCCATGCGCCTTGGCGCGCGCGGTGTAGTGTTGAAGCAGTCTGCCACCGATCTCCTGGTGAAAAGTATTCATCGCGTGCACGCCGGCGAAATCTGGCTCGACAACCGCATGACCGCCGAAGTCATGAAAGCGTTTTCGAAGTCCAGCGAATCCGGCCCGCGGCGCGAAAAGCCGTTGCTCAGTGACCGCGAAAAAGAAATTGTTCAGCTCGTCGCGCAAGGCTTCCGCAACAAAGAAATCGGCGAAAAGCTCTTCATCTCCGAGCAAACTGTCAAGAACCATTTGCACAACATCTTCGATAAGCTCGGCGTTTCCGACCGCCTCGAACTGGCGTTGTACGCCATTCACCACCGCCTGATCGATCAGTCGTAGCCCATCCCAGTTCCTATCGGGACGCGATTCAGTACGGGCCAATCGATCAAAGGCTGATAGATCATTCCTTTCGCATCGTGATTACTGCGTGTTCTTCTTCTAACAGGCGTACTAGCCGTCCCGTTCCCCGCCGTGCCCACGTCTCGCTTTTCCTCGAATTATTGGCTTTAGAGTTACCAGCAAAAGTGCTATGCTCCCGCCGAATTAGCGATGGCTAGGCCATCGGCACTGTCCCCGGTGCTCCGGAAATCCCGCAGAAGTTAAGTTGCTCTCACCGCAGATTTCCGCCATCTGGCCGAAGGCTCATTGTAAGTGCTCGATCCGAATCTTCTGAGTGGGGGGATTATGCGATCGCAATTGCGCCATTTTCTTCTTTGCGCCTCTATCTTCGTTTCTATTCTTGTGCTCGCCCCTACAGCCCGCGCGCAAGAGACGCCGAAGCCCCCCTCCACCGAAGCCACAATTAACAAGCCACAATTCCCAGCCGCTAAGAAGCCTGCTGCACCGGCGGCGTCCGCTGCAAACGAGGAAGAACTCGACAAGACTCCAGCTACTGGAGTCGACCGAGATAGTGCTGAACAAATTCGCAAGCGCGCGGAATGGTTTTACAAGCAGCGCAGTTCTGTAAACGGTCACATCCCAGCCGGGGCGCGTTTCAAGGCATTTCAACATATGCAGCGCATGATGGTAGCCGAAGGGAAGCTCCTCCTTCGCCCTGACGGTACCTATGCCGAAGTTGCTCCGCAATCTTTGGTCACGCCACAGGGAGCAGTTACCTCCGCATGGTCTTCCATCGGTCCTACTCCTACGACGGGCGGATTCTTTTCTCCTGTTACGGGACGTATTACGACTATCGCCGTGGATCCTTCAGATACTACTGGGAATACTGTCCTAATAGGTGGTGCCATGGGTGGCATCTGGCGCTCCACTGATGCGGGCGCGACTTGGACAGCCGTTGGCGATCAAAATGCCTCCTTGGCCATGGGCTCCATCGCCTTTGCTCCGTCACAACCCGCAACAGTTTACGCAGGCACCGGGGAGTCGGAATCCGTCGCCTTCGACATTTACTACGGTGCTGGTGTTCTCAAGTCCACGGACCGCGGGGTGCACTGGACCCAAACGTGTACCACGCCGAGCTCCACGTGTCCTTTCATCGGTCCTTATAGCAATATCACTCCCTTTGGTTTCTTCACTCTCGGTGGAACCCGCATTACCTACATTGCCGTAAATCCCTCAAACGCCCAGATGATTCTTGTTGGCGCGCAAACTCAATTCGCGCAAGGGACCACTGAAGGTGTCTACTGCTCCGACAATAGTGGAACTACTTGGAGTAATATATTGCCGGATCAATTATCCAGTTTTGTGGGTTTTGCATCTTCCACTGTCGCGTACGCCGCGCTTGGCAATCCCTTCGGAAGTTCGCCGAACGCTCCCAATGGCAATGGCATCTACAAGGCTACGGGCATCGGTTCCACTTGCACGACCATCCAATTCGCCCGTCTGACCTCCACGACTTTGCCTCAGCAGTCAACCATGGGCCGAATTGATCTGGGAATCTCTCCCAACTTCGCTTCTGACAACACGGTCTATGCGTCGATCGCTAATGGACAGCAAGCCTCCACCACGAACCTCGGCATTTTCGTCACCACCAATGGTGGCACTTCTTGGACGCAGACTTCGGCACCCGACGTCTGCCAGCACCAGTGCTGGTACGACAATGTCATCAAGGTCGATCCCAACAATAAGAACATCGCCTTTTTCGGTGGCGGCGCCGTTCGCGATTCCAGCGGGAATTTCTCCTGGGTCGTACGCACCGAGAATGGCGGCACCAGTTGGTCTTCCGTGATTCCCAATCTGCCGTCCGGCAGTTCGGGACTTCCTCACGTCGACAATCACGCCATTGCTTTCGTCAAGCTGTCCACCGGCAAAGTTCGCATGTATCTCGGGAACGATGGCGGCATCTGGCGCACCGACGACGCGGAAGCCTCTGCTGTAACTTGGACGAATCTCAATAATCCCTCGCTCACGCTCACGCAGTTCTATCCCTCTATATCTATAAACGCTTCCTCTCCCTCCTTCGCTTTCGGCGGCACTCAGGATAACGGCAGCCAGAACTACCAGGGGGACATCTCTTGGGTGGACAACCAGCAGTGTGGAGATGGTGCGTCCGCCGCCGTGGACGCGATCATTCCCAGCACCATCTATATCGGTTGCGCCACGGGCTTCCCGGTCAACGCCTCCTATCAGAATGGGGCCATCGGCACTTTCTTCCCGGCCGTCAACGGTATCAACCCCAACGACTTCTCAAGCTTCATCCCCCCGCTTATTGCAGACCCCAGCAACGCAAATACTGTTTATTTCGGTACAACCAAGGTCTATCAATCGGTCGACGCCGGGAATACCTGGATTCCCATTTCCAATGACTTCGTGAGTGGTTTCAATGGTGACTCCCTCACCGTGCTCGCGGTTGCGCCCACAAACTCCAGCGTAATGTACGTTGGAGCGAATGCAGGTGCGAGCAACGGGGCGCTCACCGGACTAGTTTTTGTCTCCACCAACGTTTCTCCAGGGAACGTCGCAAGCTTCCTTCAAGTCAGCGGACAGGGAAGCCTTCCGCCCCGCGCCCTCACGGCCATCGCGATCGATCCCTCGGATAATACGGGAAAAACTGCTTACGTCACGTTCTCTGGCTTTTCGTTTGTGAATGCAAGTTTTGGCGTTAACGATCCAACCGGCCACATCTTTAAAACGACCGATGGCGGCAATACCTGGAAAGACGTGAGCTGTTCGGTTGTTTCTCCTGCCAATTGCACGACTCCAGCTGCCACGGACCTCCCCAATATTCCTGTCAACGATGTTGTCGTCGATCCTGATATCCCAGGAACTATCTACGCGGCTACCGACCTCGGTGTTTTCGTTGGCACCTGCACGACAACGCCCTGCACCTGGATCACTCTTAGCACCGGGCTTCCCCGGGTGGTCGTTCATTCCCTGCGGCTACATGAACCTTCTCGCACCCTCCGCGCGGCCACTCACGGCCGCGGCGCGTGGGACATCAACCTCAACAACTTTTCGTTCACCGGCCCGCATATTTCCTCGCTATCCCCTACGAGCGCCAATGCGAATGGCACAGCCTTCACTCTTACCGTGAACGGCAGCGGCCTGATGGGCGGCACGGTTCAATGGAATGGGTCTGCAACAAACGTCACGACAACACAAGTTTCCGACACGAAACTAACCGCATCGATTGCTACATCTCTCTTGACAGTGGCGGGCACGCCGAAAATTACGGTCGTGAACGGAACCCAAACCAGCAACTCTCTAACTCTTGCGGTTCTCGCGGGCACGCCCACACTCACCAGTATTAGCCCGTCGAGCACGCCCCCCCAGCCGAGTCCGGCGACGCCCGTGCAAATCCAACTGACGGGGACGAATTTCTCCAGCAAGGTCAAAGTTCTTTTCAACGGCGTGCAGAGCGGCATCGCCGTTTCTGCTCCCACGGTGTCCTGCCCGTTGCCGACCTGCTTAACAGCCACCCTTCCCGCTGCTCTGCTCGGCCCCTTTGGCAGCACCGACGACATCTCCGTCCTGAATACCCCGCCCGGTGGAGGCCAATCGAAGCCGATAACTTTCAAGGTCGCCGCTCCTCCGCCACCCAACGACAATTTTGCCAACGCCACCAACATCAATCCTTATACCTTCGGCGACGTGCAAGACTCCTCCGGTGCCACAACGGAATCTATGGATCCCACTCCGCCATGCGTGCAGCAGTCGCAAGGAAACACTGGCGGCCACCCCAACGGGGCTTACAACAGCATCTGGTACAAGTTCACACCAGTCGTTTCTGCCCCTCTGAACATGGATACTAGTGGCAGTAGCTACGACTCCGTTCTTTCCGTTTGGAGCGGCTCCCCCGGGAGCCTTGTAAACGTCGCCTGCAATGATGACATCATTCCTGGTGTTAATATTCAATCTCAACTCGCGAATGTTCAGCTTACGGCCGGCACGACTTACTACATTATGGTGAGTTCCTTCGGGCCTCCCGACCCCAACCCAATAGCTCTCGGCGGTCGCACATTTTTCAATTTCTCTTTTAACGGCGGCTTGACTCCCGCTCCTACCATCACCTCCATCTCTCCTACCAGCGCCAATTCCGGGGACCCAAATTTCACTCTTACCGTAAACGGCTCCGGTTTTCTCAATGGTGCGATCGTCGATTTCAACAACTCCACAACGTTTAGGGGCAGTGTATTGGCAACGACGTTCGTTAGTTCTACGCAACTCACAGCCGTAGTTCCCGCCTCCGCCATAACTTTGCCGGGTCCGTTTACAGTCAATGTCCTTAATCCGGTGCCGACCGTGGGCCCCTCCAATTTCGTGAACTTTACCGTCAACCTTGGCGTTTACCCAGTGCCCGTTCTTGGCTTTATCAATCCCACTACTATTATTGCTGGCTCCCTTCCCTTTAATATCATCGCCGAGTGCCGGGACTGCGCTTCTGTTGCTGTCCTCAACTTCAACGGTGTCTCTAAGCCCTCGAATGTTTCCAACTCATTCAGCTTCCCCTACCCACAAAACGTCACCGCCACCATCTCAACCGCCGACATCAGCACCGCTGGCACCGTTCAAGTCACTCTCAGTAATCCTGCGCCTGGTGGCGGAGCATCGGCGCCGCAGTCCTTTGTGATCACTCAGCCGACCGTGGTACCCAACATCACGTCCGTAAACCCAGCCAGCTTCCCTGCGGGTCTTCCAACAAACCTTACCGTTAACGGCACTGGGTTTACACAGGGCGCGGTCCTGAACGTTGGCGGTACTGGGGGCGTCGACTTCAGCACAACTTTTGTTAGCTCAACGCAACTATCCGCCGGGGGCGTTGTGGTGAATAGCGTAGGCACTTTCCCAGTGTACGTGATCGACCCTGCGCCCGGAGGAACGTCTGGCGCACTTAACGTGACCGTCATTCAGCCGCCGCCCCCGACAATTACTTCTATCAACCCCTCGAGTGCGCAAAGTGGGTCTTCTCCTACTCTCACGATCACTGGCGCTAACTTCCAGTTTGGCGCCACTGTAGTGCTCAACAACACTACCTTCCCCGTCAACGTCTTGAGCACTACTCAACTTGCGGCATTCGTCTCCCTCGGAGGGGTCGCTGCCGGCGCTTACCCACTCACCGTCGTTAATCCCATACCCACTCCCACCCCCTCCAACGCGGTGAATTTCACAGTAACGCCGCCGCCGGACTTTTCTATCACTTCTTCCGGCACGGCCACTCAGACCGTCACCGCCGGGCAGACCGCAACATTTACAAACGCAATTTCCGTAGCTGCTCAAAACGGTTTCTCTGCACAAGTCAACTTGTCCTGCTCGCTGCCAATTACTGCCAAGGCGACGACTTGCGCCGTTAATCCGAACACTTTTGCATCCGGAAGTGGCACCGCCACCGTTACGGTGACCACCATGGTCCGGGGCTCGGTGCCTCCTTTGTGGCCCCGTTTCCGCTTCATTTCCTGGCCACAATTCTTACCCGTGTTTCTGCTCACAGTCTTGTTGGGTGTGCTTCTGCTGCGACTTGCTCGGACACGTCGCCAGCGTTTTGCCGGAGCACTCCCATTGGCGGCACTTCTTCTCTTCCTGATGCTGCAAGCGATCGGCTGCGGCGGGGGTGGCTACAATCCACCTCCGCCTCCTCCGCCACCGACCGGCACGCCCCCAGGTACATACACCATTACCGTCACCGGCAGTACAGGTAGCCTGACGCACACCACTACGTTGACCGTGGTTGTCCAATAGAGGCCTGGGGGCGGGACATGGTCCTGGGTGGCGGGGAAGTGTAGTCCGAACGTGATCCCTGAGACGACTTGGGCGTACCCTAAGCTCTTTAGATGCAACACTTACAGAAAACACGAGGAGGGGGTCAGGAGTCCTCCAACACGGCAAATCTTCCAGCCGCACAGCCTGCTTCCCGACGAATCGTTAGGCCGCGTGTACCAGAAGTCCTAATTTCCGCCCGCGTTCTAGTACGTCGGTACTTCTCAACATTGAAGCGATTTTGTATCCGGAGTCCTATTGTTACCTAGACCTTACCCAGATACACTCTCTCTTCAATGAGGAGGACCGCTTTGACTGGTTCCGAACGCCGCACTACCCAGCGCTTTTCCATGCGGCTGCCGCTCACCGTTCGTTGGACTACGGGAGCCGCGGTTGGTGAAACCAGCACCGAGTCACGGGATGTCAGTTCCCGCGGTGTCTACTTCTTTCTTTCCAAGGATGTCAGGGAAGGCTCTCCGGTTGAGATTCTTCTGACTCTGCCCAACGAAATTACTTTGGCCGGACCTGTACGCGTCCGTTGCCTCGGCCGCGTGCAGCGCACCGAGCCGCGCGAAGAAGGCGCCGTCGGCGTGGTTGCCGCCATTGAGCGCTATGAATTCCTTCGCGGCGAGGAAGACAAGTAAAGAACTTCGGGAAGGGAAGTCCCCCGCTTCCTGGTTCACAGCCGCCCGATCTGTTGCGGCGGCAAAATCCGCAGGGTTGAACTTGCAGTGCTTTCATTTCCTCGCGGCAACAAGAATTCTTGAATGATTTTCTGCTTCTGCGGCGGAAAGTATTCTTGAGCGGTTTCTTGGAATTGCGGTAGGAAATATTCTTGACGAGTTTCTTGCTCGTTCACTGCGGAGGCGGGCAGGATATGCCGGGGTGCCTTGGCCCCTCAGCGAAGCTACCCCGGCACTTTTTTCTCCCGGTTCTTCTCCAAGTTCAAAAACTCAGCAGCCCGTCGAAAAACGCCGCCACCACTCATTTCTAATTTCTATTTTCTAATTTCAATTTGCAGAGCAGGTCTTTCTCTTGCCCCTTTTCTATTTTCTATTTGGCCGCTGGCTTGGCCGGCAAAGAAGGCCGAAGCTTTCCTGCTGCCAGCATCGCCAGCGCGCGGAGCCGCCCACTGAGTTCGCCTGCGCTCAAACGCCCTTCGCGCCAGAGCCAGCGGAGAAAATCCTCGGCACGCCGCTCTCCCTTCTGCGAATTACATTCCCTGCATGACGACACCAGGTTGCGGTAGCCGTTGTGTCCTCCGCGGACACGCGGCACCACATGGTCGACTTCCCGCACCATCGGCTTCAGCCGGCGCAAGCAATAGAAGCAGAACCCGCCCTCGCGTGCGTGGATCGCCTCGCGCAGCGCCCGGCTTTCCAGGAAGTCCGCCGTCTCGAGGTCGCCCGCCCCATGCACACGCACGGCCGCGCGTTCGCCCGCGCGCACGGAGCGAATCTCCTCGGGCAAGTTTACCTTGACCACGTGACCCGCTCTGCCGCGTTCGGCTAGGCGCAGCGCGCCTTTGGCAACGAGGCTCCGCACCGCTTTGCGCACGGTCCAGCCGGAAACGCATGCCCCGCGAGCAAGCCACTGAATCGAAAAGCGAAGCTGTGGCCTCCCCTCAAGCCGGCTGTGCCGAAGCAGATGCGAATACACCGCCCGGTCGAACACCGAGAGGTGCAGCCGCGGCACCACCAAATCTTCCATTTGTTTCCACACGTGTACCGCATTGAGCTTTTTGTTCTTCATGTTCAGATCCAGAGTCGAGAATGGGGTCGGAGGGTGGTGCGGAGGAAGGGGGGCCGGAATTCGGTTGTCCCCAAAAAGAAAAAGTCCCGGCGGTAACCGGGACGCACTTCTTTACAGGACGAATCCTACCACAGCAGTAACCGCCTTGTCAAGAACAAAATTAGTTTGCCCGTCTTACCTCAACAGAGGCGGAGGGTGCCCCAGGTTCGCTTTTGGAACCTGGGTCTTGCGCTTTACGTCCGCCGTCCTCAAAAGCTTGCCACCGCCGCAGTTTCACTCGGACACGTCTCGAATATCGGCAGCAGCCGGGCCATTTCCAACGCTTGCTTCAAATTCGGCCGGAGATGACAAAGCTTGAGGCCTCCGCCTTTGGCTTTTGTCTTTCGATGCATTTCGATAAGTGTGCCGAGGCCCGCGCTGTCAACATAATTGACTTGCTCCAGATTAACGACCATCCGTGTGGCGCCGGATGCCAGCAGATTGTCGATCACTGTAAGCAACCCGCTGCTCTCTTCTCCCAGCACCAGACGCCCTTTCAGCGCCAGAAGGTAGATTCCATTTGTCTCACGCTGCGTTATTTCCAAAGGCATCGTTCGCTCCCCCCCAAGTACTATTCAAAGACCATTATGCGTATTTGCAAACGTATCCATGATAGCCTCCAGATTCCCGCTAACGAAAGAAATAGTCCAGGCTGAAAAACGGAAGTCCGCCACGCCCGTCCCTCCCGGTTTCCAGACCATCCCGGTCGATTATCGGCGTGCCTTGGCAGCCGTCACCCCGCCCCACAGCGAACCGGGATTGGCTCGATCCCCATGAAGCTTCATCATGCGGTCGAAGAATTCGCGCACGGTCGTCGTCTCCTCGTTGAGGCGCAGGAAGTCCCGGAAGTAGCTGCGCGTTTCCTCGATGATCCGCGGGTGGTCGTCGTTCTCCGGCCGTTTGTGGCCGGCGACCACGGCGCGAGGTTTCAGCGATTCGAGTTTGTCCATGGCAGCGATCCATTTGGCCCAAGACTGTGGATTGCCTTCCGCCATATAGGGATGGACGCCGTTGTAGGCGACGTTCCCGGCCACCACCAAGTCGATGGAGGGGACGTGCAGACTCGTGGACAGAGCCGTGTCGGTATAGCCCGTGTCGATCAAGACCAACTCGTGCCCTTCCAGCTCGATCGTGTTTCCTTCAAGCGCCGCGGCCACCGCGAGTTGTTCTGGGAGCTGGCCGGGGAAGCGCGAGTTCCAGAAGCGGTTGAAATAGGGCGGATCAAGCTCACGGCGCATGGCCTCCACGATGTCCGGCTTGGCCACGGCCCGCGCATGAGGGAAGCTCTGCTTCAGCAGCCCTATACCAAAAAAATGATCGCCATGGCTATGCGTCAAGTAAATCGTGGCCAGATTCTTGCCGCTCGCCATAACCCAGTCCGCCAGCGCCCGCGTAGCTTCGGCGCTAAGGAAGGTATCGACCAGCACAGCATCACGTTCGCCGTAGATCAGCGTGGACGAGTTGGGTACCCAGGCCAGGGACTCGTAGCCCGGCGGCAACTCCCGGTTGAGGCCGGGCCGCTTGGTGATGAACACCGACCATTGCAGAGCGTTTTTATGGCTCGATCCGGTCATGAGAGTTCCTCCGCGAATCTTGCACTTCGTTCGGGCTTGCCCTCCCTCCATACTAAGGGAAAAACCGGTCAATCAGTGTCCTCCTTGGGGGTCGGAGCTTTAGCCCCTGAGGAATTGGTTTTGAGGTTGCGACACAGACTCTTCAAGAGCGGTTTTCGCGAGGGGCCACTCGCTGCTAGAGTTCCGAAGGTTTGGATCCTTCTCTTGTATCTCTTTCTAGTTTCTGCCTTCTAGTTTCTAGTTTTCCTCTGCGGGATGCTCTGGCTCATCATCAAGGGCGCCTAGCCGCCAGCGCTGGATGCCACAGCCTCCTCGTCTGCGGATGGTTAGGCGCCTCCCTATCTTCTCTATGGGATGAATTGCCTTGCACGCTTTCTTATTACAGACAAATGAAGCGAGTGAGCATAGCAATCCTGTGCTCAGAAACGCCCTATCCTTCTTTGTATTTCCCGAGCTCCCGTTTCCACTTTATCCAACCTCTTAGAAGGAGCACGAAGCTTACAACGCCGGCAGACAGAAGGGCGGCACCGGCAATGATCTCTATTTGGAGGCGGTCTCTCCCTGAGACTCCATCGTGGAGGAGCCAGGCACCGCTCAAGACAAGGGCAAGCGCGGAGATGATGCTGATAAGTCCTGGCACGGGCTTGCCTTTCCATTTCAGAGCGGGCTAGGAAGTTAATTTCGACTTACCTGCAAAGAGCCTGACACGTTCATCATCAGGATCGAGGGTTCGCAAGACTGGCGGGCTATAAGGTTTTTTCATCTCCGCGCCGCAGCTACATCTGGGGTTTGCGCTGGCTTCGCGCGGCCCTTTGATTACGAGGATTTCAGCGTCACAAACACGATTCTGACAGTGGTAGACTTGGCCTTCGGTCATCGGGACATGTCCTCTGGGTGGGCGAGGTTGAGTGTAGCAGCAGAGGCAGTTGACCGACAAGTGGTTGCACTATTTTTGACGTAATTATCCCACTACGTAGTTTCCTGTATGTAGTTTGCTGTACTTTGATTCTGGCGCTGTGGCGGGTGGCCGCGCCTTAATTCCGAAAACCGCCCTGGGTGGCCTACCCTTGCGAGTTTGTTTTTCGCAAGGGTGGGGTCTTCGCTCTTGTCCCTTTTCTATTTTCTAGTTTCAATTTCAGTACGCGTGGGGAGCAGCCGGTTCACTTCTCTCAACGGCCGCTGGCGGAGTGCTTAGGAGGCAGCCAAGAAGACTGCCAAAGACTAGATTAAATCCAAGGGTCTCCCAGAAATGGCTGCGCGCTACGCTGGCAGGCATCAACGGATTCGGCAGCAGCAAGACGGTTGTCCAGCAAGCCAAAAATAGCGCAGCGGCCAAGGCCGATTCCCACCGCCCGGCGCGAAGCATGCGGATCAGCGGGTACACAAACGCAACATGGAGTAGCGCACGAAACGATGCGAGCAGAAAGATCCAAGGGGAGTTTTGCCAGTTCCCCCTCAGCGAAGCAATGAAGTTGGGCCAATCGGGACCGCCATAGTACTTGCGCAATTCGGGGTTCTGCCAGGCGACATAGTAGCCGAAGAACAAGTAGAGGAACACAAAGGCGATAATCAGCAGTACGAGTCTCCATGCGGCAGAAGCGGCGCGCATACCTGCAGGCGCAGGAGACGCCACGCCGGGCATTGCCGCCCGCCATTTGCCCAGCACCAAGACCGCCAGAGGCGCGAACAACGCTGTGCCAATCGCTCCTTGTACAAAGAGGGCCCTGATCATCCCATGGGGCAATTTACTCGAAAGAAGGAATATCGACTCGAGTTGGCTCACCACCGTCGCGATTCCGTACATGCCTACGAACATCGCGCCAGCCAGCGTCCAACCGTGCCAGCTCGAGCGAAGAATCAGATAAGACACAACCACTCCCACGCTGAGGGAAAAGATGAGAAGGGGAACCAAGAGTTCACTCGGGGCCCGCTGCTGGGCCGGTTGGCTTTGCTGTGCCACGCGATCCAGGCCAGACAGAGCCGTGCCGACCCCCATGCACACAGCAAACAGCAGGCAGACAGCTAAGACTCTTAGACTGATCACCGGAACTTTTTTGATGTGCACAGCGTATCCTCAAGTTTCTAATTTCGAATTTCTAGTTTCACTTCGCAATCAGTCTGCCGGCCAATCCCGCGAACCCGTCATGCCACGTATGCGTCATCATGCCCGGCCGCAGGCTTTTGCGGAACTCCGCCAGAATCCCAAACAGCAAACCATACACAAGAATAATGATGGCCGATCTCCAGCCCTGATAAATATGGCCTGCGCCGAACGCGACGGCCGAGAGAACGACCCCCGCCGAGACATTGCCGGTCCACGCGCTGAATTGCCTCTGGAAATATCCGCGGAAAATAATTTCCTCGCAAATGCCCGCCGTGATGGATGTGAGAAGCCAAAGAAAAATCTCCAGCTGACTTTGTGGGAGCAAGTAGCGGATATTCTGGCCGCCCTTGGTGGCGTGCAGCGCAAGAGCGGTGCAGAGCAAAACGGCAAGGGCGATGAGCCAGAAACCTGCAGCGATGGCCACATCCTTCAGAAAATCTTTCAAATTGTTCCACTTCCCGCCAATGATCTCGCGCAAAGAAGAGCCGTGGCGTTTGGTGCCCCACGCGATGTAGGCGACGACGGACCATTCCCACAAAACCGTAAGCACATACATGGCGGCGCGATGCGGACTCTGCACTGTGCGCATTCTGGAAGCGCCGAAATAACCCCAAGCGCTCCACGCGGCGATCACCGCGAGCAGAAAAATTGTATGCGACGCACCAGCCACTGTTGACTTAGGCGCGGGCAAGTTCGGCTGAGCTATGGCGATGGAATCCGTGGCCAACGTGGCACCTCGAGTGATGGGTGAACGTGCAGCGCAAATCACGGTTTGCGCATCTAAGACAGGAACGAGCGTTCGAAAGCTCTGATATTAGTACGTCCCCTGCCCCTCGAAGATTTCGCGATGGCGCGCTTTTCAGAGCCGACTTCTACAGCATAACGGAAATGGAGCCTCGCATTGGCCGGGTATTCCTGGGGCCTAGAGCTAGCAGTTACCCATGCGCCCCCTGTACTTTCGGGCAGGCGATTTCCACAGCGCTGGTAGGAGAGGATGTAGAGCAGCCCAGCAGAAGCGCGGCCGGTGGCGGGGAATTTCAAACGAGGCCGGGAGTATTCGAATCCGAAAGATTCGAGCGGAGCGCGAGAGCGCGTCAGTTCCAACTGCTGGGGTGCGGTAGGGATGCCTGAAAACGGAAAGAGAAAGTCGGGGGAAAAAGCTCGAATGGGCCTGCAGATCGATGCAATGAAAGAAATTGAAGAACTGAAGAGTGAAGTTTCAGTTGAAGGTTCCGCTTCCGCAGAACCCGTGAGCGAAGCAGATTCCATCGGAATCTCGCTGATTGATCTTGCCGAAATTCTGGATCAACACAAAATTTGGGTGGAGTCGGGCGGAGAATCCGGCATCAAGGCGGATCTTTGCGGAGTAAATTTGGCGAAAGCAGACCTGACCGGCGTTAATTTGCAGGGAGCTCATTTGCATCGAACAAATTTGGTGGGCGCGGATTTATCGATGGCCAATTTGCGAGGAGCGAGCTTGGTGCGTTCGAATCTCCAGAACGCCAATTTGTTGGGCACGGAATTGCGAGGCGCCAATTTGATGGGCGCCAACCTTTATGGTTCGGAAGGGCTGTGGTTCGGCCGGCTCGGCGGAACGAATTTGTTCGATGCCGTGCTTCCTGAATCGATTTCGGCGGTTGACAGCTCGAAAGCGATTGGCGATGCCACAAAAATTGCCCGGTGGTTTTATTTTCTAACAGTAGGAATGAGCCTGCTCTGCTGCGCGCTGATTGCCTTCACGACGGACGTGCGTCTGCTGCTTAATACTTCCGCAGTGCCCTCCTTGCGATTGGGGAATGTGTTGCCTATGACGGGGCTGTATCTCGGCGGCCCGCTTGTTCTGCTAGTGCTCTCGCTGCGATTTCATTTTCTATTATTAAGGTTATGGGGAAGCATGGCTGCTCTCCCGGCCGTTTTTCCGGATGGACAGACGCTGGAAAAAGACGGCCCGTGGTACCTGATGGGGCTGGTGCGGCGGCACTTCCGGTGGCAAGGCGATACAAAATCGGCCATGACCACGTTTGAAACAGTGCTCTCTACGGTGCTGGCCTATTGGATTGTGCCCGTGACGATGTTCTTCTTTTGGCTGCGGTATCTACCGCGGCAGGATTTCCGGGGAACACTTCTGCATGTGTTTCTCATAACACTGTCCGTGGCGACGGCGACGAGCGTTCCCTTTGTGGTGTCACGGGTGCTGCGGCCTGGCGACATCCGGTTGCCGAAATCGAAAAACATCATTCGAATGATCCTGGGAACCACGCGCGCGGCGCTGGCATGCGGATTGATTCTTTTTCTTTTTTCTCTCGGCGTGAACAGGGGATTGCCATTCGACCACGGCACGTCGGGGGGAGAGTCTCCTGCGGATGTGAGACGCTGGGCGTCCATGGTCTTTCAATCCGTGGGCTACCGGCCGTACGCGGATGTGACGGAAGCGGCGCTGTCGACGCCTCCGCCCCGGGGCGAAGCCTGGACGGACGAGACCGTGGAGGGCATCGCGGGCGCGAAGCTGAATCAGATGAACTTGCGATTCGCTCGTGGCTACAAAGCATTTTTAATCAATGCAAAACTTTGGCGCGCAAATTTGGACGGGGTTTATCTTTCCGAAGCTGACCTCCGAGGAGCGAATTTGCGAGAAGCGTTGCTGCGCTCCGCGGTTTTCGACCGCGCCCAATTGGCGCATGCCGTTTTTGTATCCGCCAAAGCGACTGGAGCAAATTTTTCGGCAGCGGACATGCGCTTCGTGGACCTTTCTTACGGTACGTTTGAAAACGCTGTGCTTTCGAACGCGAGAATTTCTGGAGCATCGCTGTATGCAGTCAATTTGCGGAACGCCCAATTACTTCGAACGGACCTGTCACGTACGGACATGAGGGACACGCGACTCGAGCACGCGGTGCTGTCATTTGCAAATCTCGCGCAAACGGATTTGTCCTCGGCCAGACTTGGGGAAGCGAATCTCACCGGCGCGATTTTTAAGGGCACAATTTTGCTCGACGCCGATTTGAAGAA
>WNFC01003507.1_pt1 | contig 16982 bp, 18 predicted proteins | sample 5400541 | NCBI WGS metagenome assembly WNFC01 (sample SAMN13153342, study PRJNA577476) | soil metagenome | isolation source: 120 cm saprolite under Douglas fir tree site 2 hole 2 replicate 1 | place: USA:California | collected 2015-04-18
GCTCCGAACGCTCACCGAGAAGGAAACCGCACCATGAGAACCCATCCGAGGCTCCCGCAAGCAGGTGTGCGGCGACGCCGCCACGGCTTTGCCGGCCGGATCGCTGCGGCCACCGCAGTGGATGCAATCGCCGGTCACATCGACGTCCAAGGCGACAGCCAGGGTGCTGCTCCGTCAGATGGCGGCAAGCACTGGTCCCTCTGTGGCGGGACGGGCACCCCCTGTACATCAGCGTTTTCGGCTCCTGGCCCCGACCAGTTCTCCGAGCGCAACGGCCACAGCGACGGCAGCCTGGCCGGGCCGCAGCTGACCGTGAATGCACAGCTCGACAGCGCCTTCAGCTCCGACGCTTCGGCCACAGCCGGTCAGGCCGTTGTCGAGTCTCTCGCCATAGGAGGGCCGTATTCGTCATCGGACACCTCGCCCACCTTCAGCACGACCTGGATATGGACAGCGGTGGCGTAGCGGGCTCGCCCGTCGGTGCTCGCGACTCCAGCTTCGCCGGGCGCTCACCCTGGTCGGCCATTCCCTCGCTCCGGACAGTTCCGCCTACCCACAACCCTCACTCTCGACATCAAGGAGAAAGATCGTGATCAGACCTTCAGCGGTGCGGCCCATGGTGGCTCGAACCCGGCGCAGCGCATTCACAGCCCGAGTGGCCGTGGCCGGCGTTGTAACAGTCCTCGGCCTAGCCGCGGTCCCCCCTGCTGGTGCCACGACCGTGGCCGGCGAGGCCGGCACCATCAGCGTGGCCGTGCGATCTATCACGGTGTCCTCCCAGGACCCCAACGTAGGTCCCGGGGGGACCTTGTTGACCAACTGCGTCTCCAGCGGTGGCGCCCTGAGCACGACCTTGCCGTTCCCCGACGGCCAATGCAACACGAGCGGGACCGACAACATCACCGTCACCAACGGGGCGGCCCCGGGTCACATAACCATCGAGGGAAATGACATCCTGCCCGCTGACTTCGGCACTGCCGGTAGCAAGACCTGGACGCTGTGTCAGCCAAACGTAGGCGGCTCCTGCACGGGTCCTAGCAACCAGCCCGGCCCAGACCAGGCCTCGGAGCAAGACCTTTCCAGCACGGGCAACGTCACCAACTGGGGTCCATGGCTCGTGTCGGGTGAGTACCAGAACGACACCGGCTTCAGCGCCGACGCCTCGGCCGCGGCCAACCAGGCAGTCGTGGAGACGCTCAAGGTCAACGGGCCCGCCTCCTCGACCGACAACTCGGCGACGTTCACCGCGCATTGGCAATGGTCGGCGGAGCCGTAGCCATGGCCCGCCCCTTGCTGTTCGGTTTGGCGGCGGGAGCGCTCCTGCTCGGCGTCCCCACCGCAGCGGGGGCCGATGTGGGCGCAGGTGTGGGCGCCAGCCCGATCGTGTTGAGCTCCGTTGCTGATCCCGGCCACACCTATCGCCTGCCATCGCTGTATGTCGTGAACACCGGCACCGTCGCGTCGGCTTATAGGGTTCGGGTCGAGCGTCTCTCACGTGGAACGGGGCGCACCGTGCCGACCGGCTGGGTCCACTTCGGGCGCAACGACCTCAGTCTCGGGCCCAAGGAGTCGGCTTCGATCCCGATCACGCTGGAGGTGCCAGCCAACAGCGCCGCCGGCGACTACCTCAGTGACCTGGTGGCCGGCACCATGGCCGAAAGAGCGTCCGGCGGGGGGGCCGTCATCGGTGCCCAAGCCGCGACCAAGCTCGTGTTCCGAGTCAGCAGTGGCCCCCCCAGCTTCCCCTGGCCCTCGCCGGGGTGGGCCTACGCCGTTGCCGGCACCGGCCTGGCCACCGGCGCCGCGGTCATGGCGCAGCGGCGCCTGGGCTTGCGCCTGCGCTTTGAGCGACGACGATGAAGCGGGCCAGGATCGCCGTAATGGTTCTCGCCCTCGCCGCTCTTGGCCTGACCGGCGCTGCCTCTGGCGTCAACGGCAGCACATCTCCGACGGCGTCAACGAACACTTCTGGAGCCGTGGCCGCCACCATCTCGATCGACCCGCTTCTGGTCACGCTGTCCCTCAAGGCCGGGACGGCTCACGTCGGCCAGGGAGACCCCGCGACTACTACAATCGTCAACCACGGCAGGACCACCCTGGTCAGCGTCACGGCCTTCATCTCCGCACCCTCGAGTGTCGTCGTCAATCCAGCCGGGACCCAAGCTCTCGGCTCGCTCGCCGCCGGGGCCGCGAAGACCGCGAGATCTGCCCTGTGCGGGACCGTGCCGGGAACCTATCTGGTCGTGGCCAAGGCTGCGGCTCAGGACGCCGTCGGTCATAAGTTCGTCGGCTTCAGCCAACCACAGCGCCTCGTCGTAACCAACAGCACAGGCAAGTGCTGACGAAGTTCCATTCCTGCGTGGCTCCGTCCTGACTCGCTGTCCCCACCGCAGCCACGGAGCGGCCGGGCAGCGGAGTCACGGTCGACAGCGGCGCCGGGTGGTGGGTGGCGGTCGAGACGGATTGCCATCACCGAAGCCGTCGCAATGTGGCTTCGATGCCCGAGGTCAAGAGGAACAGGTCGAGCCCTTCGGGGTCGCCGACATCGAGCAGGCGGAAGTCGAAACGCTCCCACCACGACCGAGGTCGTGCATTGGGCGAGGTGACCACGACTGCCCGGCATGCGGCACTCGCATTCAGCTCGGCCGCTGTCGCAAGAGCGTGGCCAACGAGCGCCGTGCCGACGCCGAGACCAGCGTACGAACGGCCGACCGCCAACCGCCCGATGAGCAGCGCCGGCACGGGATCAGGTTCACCTTTGCCTAATGCATCGGGCGCGGCCGACCGATCGACGCCGGTCATCGAGAGGCTGGCGTAGGCGACGATGATCCCTTCGGCGTCGGCAATCACCCACGTCGCCGCCGTATCCCGCCGTCGGCTTTGACCGGCATAGCGGCGGAGCCACTCATCCAGAACCGGCTCGCCAGAGTCGAGGCGGCTCCGGTCGTGTCGTGCTGGGTCGAGGGGCTCCGGTCGCCGAAGCTCAGTCAAGCCAACTGAACTTCCGGGGCCGCCGCAAGGCCTCGGCGAGACGCTCATTCACGGTCGCCGGCTGTTCGAGAGCCTGGCTGAAGGCAGCCGCCGCTGACTCGCTCAGCCGAATCGTCTGGCGCTCGGCCAGAACCTCCTCGGCGCGCATGGCAGCCGATTGGACCACAAAGGCAGACACACTGACATGAGCGGCCTCTGCAGCACGCTCCAACAAGCGCTTGTCATGGGGATGTACTCGGATCTGCAGACGCTCGTCCCTGACGGCACTCATGTACTTACTTTGGCAGTACAACCGGGCGTCGGTCAACCCACGGTTGAGTCGCTAAGTCCGCGCCGGTGACCACGCGGCATGACGTGGCCGAGTCCCTACGCCTGCTTGAAGATGTCGTGGGTCCCGATGCGCCGCCAGATGATGTGCGGCTGGCCCTGACGGACAGGCTCGCCGTACTGGAACGTCGCCCGTCCGTCGCCAGCCCACGTCATCTCGAATACCCCGGCCAAGCCCTTCACCCCTTTGACGCGCAGACCCTTGCGGAATCGACCGCCCGTTCTCAGGTCCTCAACGAACTGGTCGACTGCAGCCCGAAAAGCGGCCCGCTGCGCGGGGGTGAGGTCCTTGAAGTCCGCGCCGAAGTGAGCGAGCCAGGCAAAAGTCGGCAAGGGTTACCGACGGCGCTTCGGGGCTCTGGCGAGCTTGTCGAGTGCGTCGAGGAACTCCTCGCCCGAGTCGAACGTCTCGAGCCGGCCGGCCGCCAGATCCGCATCGGCCTCCCGCTCACGGGCCTGCCACTCCGGCGTCCAGAACCACGCCTGGGTCGCGTCGATAACCTTCTGCGGCCGCAAGAGGATGCCGTCCTCGGTGATCTCGGCCTCCAGAAGGTCGCCCTCCTCGAGATGCGCGGCGGCACGAATCTCCTCCGGGAGCGTCAGCTGGCCCTTGGCCCGAAGCGTGGTCCGCGACATGAAGCCATCATACAGTCGGAAAGTCGTACTGTCCTTCGACTCTCCATGTGTCGAGCGGTGAGCCCCGTCAGCCAGCAGACGCGAGCAGGTCGAGGGTGACGATCGGGTCGTCGTCGTCCACCCCAAAGTCCCATGCGACGCCAACCGTCTCGTGCTCGCCGACGCCGACGCGGAACTCACCGAGACATGGCGGCGCGTGCCGGAGCGCTACCGGATGAAACCAGACCGGAGGTGCTCAAGCGACTCACCATCTGGCTCCGAACTTCCGGATCACTGTGCGGTACGTTGAGCGGGCGTCGACGGCAGCGCCCAGCCCCACGGTGCCGGCGCTGGTTGGTCTCAGTGCCGCGGTGGACAGCCCCGATCCGTCGCCGCCGAGGTGACTTGGCCCGAACGTCGTCGAGGTCGCCGCCTCGAGCGGGTAGCCGTCGGCCTCCTCGACCAGCAGTACGCCGCCGGTGCGGAGGCTCTGCGCAAGCTCAAAGAGACTCGGTCGCGCTGATCGAGATGCATCAGGACGTTTCGGACGTGAACGAGGTCGAAGTCGCCTGCAGGTAGGGCGCTCGTTACGACGTCAGCTCGGCAGACATCGACGTTGGGGCGTTGCCGAAGGTCGTCGAGCAGCGAGGTGTCGACGGCAACGACAGCGCCGCCAGCACCGACGCGATCGCTGAGCCAGCGAGTGATGGAACCAGCGCCGGCGCCGACTTCGGCACACCGCTGCCCCGCGCCGACACCGAGGGACGAAAGCAGTCGCGTCGTACGCTGCTCCGCGATCGTCTCCAGCAAGCGAAGACGGTCCCGCTCGTCGTACAGGCTGTTCCCGCGCCAATATCCCTCTGCCACGACGTATTACCAGCCGACCGCACCGTCTATGAGTTCGCGGATGAGGTCGGCGTGCCCGTTGTGACGGGCATACTCCTCGACCATGTGCATGTAGACCCACCGAAGCGAGCATGGCTGGCCGTGGCGGAGGCCTGTGTCGTCGAGGGCCATGGACGCGGCGGTCGCTCGGCTGTCCTCGCATTCCGCCTCCCATATCGCGAGATCCGCGGTCCAGTCGCCGTCGTCGATGGGGACCAGATCGGCGTCTTCGGCTCGGTCGCCCCACAGCCACGGCGCTGCTTCGTCACGTCTGAGTGTTCGGCGAAACCAGTTCCGCTCGACCTCTGCCATGTGCCGGAGGAGCCCATGCAGGGACAGCTTGGATGTCGATATCGGCCGCGCCTTGCGGGCAGGGTCATCCAGGCCCTCGCATTTGAGCAGCATGGTCATGCGGTGGAACTCGAGCCACGCCTCGAGCATCGCCCGCTCCCCGAGGAGATACCTCGGCTCGGTGCGTCTCGGGTCGGTCAAGTCCTCGATCAAGGGTGCCCTCCGTTCAGGCGGCTACTGCTCGCAAGAATGCGGTGATCAGTGGATGGGGCCGTTCCGGGGTGCTCGAGGCCTGAGGCACGAACAGCGTCGCCATGAAGAACGCGTGCCCTGCGAGCTCCACGACTCGTGGTTCGCCATCCGTATCGTGGCCCGAGATGGTGAGCCCGGTCTCGGCGAAGCGGAGTCGGTACGAGTCGGCGATTCCGTACTGGCAGTAGTAGCGCTCGGTCGCGATCGACGAGCCATAGGCAGCCGCGGCACGGGTCCCACTTGCGACCTCTACCTTCATGGTCCGGCCGACCAGCGAACAGGCCAACGCAGCGATCACCTGATTCGGAGCGGACGGGTCGTACTCGCCATGGGCGGCGTCGACGACCCCGGCAACGTGGCGAAAGGCCTCGAGCACCACATGCTGGAACCCGCCGCACGTGCCCAGCAACGGGAGGCCCGTCTCTCGCGCATGCCGGATTGCGCCGAGCGCACCATCGAAGCTCCGGTAGGGGCTGCCGGTCGTGACGAACACACCATTGGCCTCGCGGAGCACATTGGCCGCGTCGGTGGCGAGCTCCGTTGTTGGGCTCCAGCTGACGTCGATTGAAAGGCAGCCGGCCACTGCGGCATGCCGGATCGCCGCCTCGGTGGCCAGATGGTTCGCGTTCGCAGCGTCGAAGTCGCCCACGATGACCACGCGCACGCCGCAAGCCTTGCACAGAACATGTGTCGGGAACCGCCGGACGCGATACGCAGTCCGGGGCCCTGGCATGCTCGCGGGCATGATCCTGGAACAAGCCATGCTCGACGTCATCGCGGAAGAGCAGGACGAGTTCGAAGGAGCGTTTGCCGAGGCGAAGGCCGTCTGATGGGCGTCGTGTGTACGACGACCTGCCCGACCACGAGGGCTACGGCCTCCGCCGACGGCCCGATGGGACGCTGACTGACACGTGGACCGCCGGCACCGAGCAGTTCACCGCGTGGGTCGCCGCCTGTAGCTGTGGCTGGAGCGACGACCACGCGCACGACCCCGGCGAGACCGGCCGGGAAGCGGCAGTCGACCGATGGGACCGGCACAACGCCGGGCCACTGCTCGAGCGCGCCGTGCAGGATCGAGGAGCTGGTTGAGCAGGCTCGAATCGCCGAGACGCACCTGTCCGAGGTCCGACCGCGGGCAGCGACATCGGTGCTCGACGGGATCGATCGGTGGTCCGCTGGCCTCCGTGGACGGAGCATCACTCCCGGCGCGAGCCCGACGATCCAACAACGGCTCGATGCCCTCGTCAGGCGCTCGCGTGGCGAAAGGACCGACACTCGGCCGGTGACGCCCGACGTCGGCGTGGGTCTCAGCGTCCCGCTGACGCGGCTGGCCTGACCTCTCGATGGCGCTTCGGTGTCGGCGCCGATGCTTCGGCGACGATCTGGGCGATCCGCTGGTGGGAGAGGCCGAGGAGATAGCCGGCGTCTCGCAGGGTCACCCCGTCGTCGATGAGCGCCAGCGCGGCCTCCTTGGTCGCCGCCGCAAGGTCTTCGGCCAACCGCTCTTGACGGAGGCGGCCTTCGGCCGCCTCCGTGACCAGATCCGCCATTCTTACGGGCATGCCGATCACCTGATCGCGGATGACCTCGAAGGAGTCGAGGTCGACGTTCCGGTGCAGAGCGATGATCGATCGGGCCATGCGATCGGTGTCCCGAAGCTGACGCGCCTGGGTCACGAGTCCGAGATCAGGGACCGTGATGAGCCACCAGCGGTCCTCGCGGCGAACCTCGTAGCTGTAGAGGTTTCGAGCACTCATTTCATCCAGTCCTTCCCGAGGCAGGGAGCCAGCGCGTCCCGGATCGAACGGCAGACACCAGCCGAGATGACCCGATGCTTCGGTACGTACGTCTGGCAGGTGCCGACTCGCCAGACCTCATGGTCGCCGTCCTCTCTGATCTTGCTGACTCCGTTGGGGATGAGGAGCCGGACCAGCTCACGCTTTGGCCGCGGCTTCGTCGGATGAGTCTACCAGCTAGACAAGGAGAGTCTAGTCGGTAGACACGTCTTGGCCCCAGCTTACGTGCCTGTACTGGCCACCTTCACCAGCTTCGGGTGGAGCTCGGGTGCGCCCGAGCAGGTAGGCGCCGAACCGCTGGAGCACGTACTTCTTCAGGTCACGCCGGTACGTCTCGAGCGTCGACGGCGACAGCCGGCGGCAGAGCCGCAGGAACTCCTCGACCCACGTCGCCAACGGCATCTCGGCGCCCCTCGGGTCGATCCAGACGCCGCGTGCCTTGTCGGTCTCCATCTCCACGAGGAAGCGCTGCGCATCGGCCTTGCGAGCGAAGGTCTTGGCGCGCTGCTCCCCCAGCGGATCGCGGTAGCGCGCTCGGTACTTCTCGCCCGGGCGGACACTGCCTGGTTGACAAAAACAGTGCCTGACCTGGGACGATAGAACGAAGACACTAGAGGCGGCGAGCGGAATCGAACCGCTGTACAGGGCTTTGCAGGCCCTTGCCTAAACCACTCGGCCACGCCGCCGCGGCGCTTCACCATACACGGGGCGGTTAACGCACCCGGGCTGAGGTCCGGCGACAGCCGGGCGCCGCGCCAACCAAACGGCCTCGTCCCAAGATCCCGAGTCAGCTCACCTTGGCCTCGGCGCCGGGCGGGGCGCCAAGGTCACGGACCTGCAGCCACCGCCGCCGGCTGTTCTCCTCCGTGCTGGCGAGGTGGACGGTAAGCACCAACCGGTCCCGATCGTCGTACTGCCGCACCTCGCCGGCGACTGCGTCCCGGGCATGGACCTGACTGCCCTGGTCGTCGAAGTACAACGTTTCTACCCGCAAGGTCACCTCCTCGCAGTGACCCGCTCCCCAGGGCGAAGTATGGCGCCGTCCGGGGAGAAAGGCCAGGGCCAGATTCGCGGGCTCTGTGGGATGGCAAGCCGCTCGCGCCCTGTTACGAGGTAGATCAACACATCGTGTGACCTTTCAACCCATCTGTGGCTGTCAGCCCCACCAGAAGGCCGCCGCGATGATCGCGTAGAGCGCGAGCAGCGCCAGCCCCTCGAGCCACAGCACCACGCCGTCGTAGACGACGATCGTCACCACGACGATGGTGGCCACCAGGGCGGCCACGAGCAGGGGCGGGAACACCAGCGTCAGGTGCGCACCACCCATCAACGGGCTGGCCAGGACCAGGATCGGGGTGAGCAGCAGGGCGATCTGCAGCGGGCTGTTCAAGATCGTGGCCACCGCGAAGTCCGGCTGGTTGCGTGCCGCGAAACGCACCCCCACCGCGTTCTCGACGGCGTTGGAGGCGATGGCCACGACCACCAGTCCTGTGAAGGTCTCCGACAGGTGCAGGCTGGTCAGGCTGGGGCGCAGGGCAGCCACGAACCAGTCGGAGACGAATCCCGCGCCGAGCCCTGCCACGCCGAGGACCGCCACGGCGACCCGCAGGCTCCAGGTTCCCGCCCGCCCGCCCGGCTGGCTGCCCGACTCCGCACGGCTGGGACCCGTCTCCGCGGAGCCGGACAACCAGAACGGCACGCTGGCCAGGTAGACGACCAGCAGGATGACAGAGCACGCGTAGCTGAGGGCGGCGCTGTGGGCCGCGGCCGGAGTGTGGAGGTCGAAGGCCAGGGTGGGCACTAGCAGCGCGGCGACCGCCACGAGCAGCAGAGTGGCGATCATCCGCGGCGCCTCCTTGGCGAACGGCTGCGGGCCGTGGCGCAACCCGCCGACCAGGAAGGCGATGCCGAGGACGAACAGCGCGTTGGCGAGGATCGATCCCACGAGCGCCGCCCGCACCAGGCCGACCAGACCGGCGTGGAGGGCGAACAGTCCGACGAACAGCTCGGGCAGGTTGCCGAGCGTCGACTGGACCAAACCGGTCGCGCCGGGGCCGAGGTGCTCGCCTGTCTGCTCGACGGCGGCGCCGATCAGGGCGGCCAACGCGGCCAAGGCGATCGCAGCCACGACAAAGGTGGCGACGGCCGGCGCGCCGCCTGCGTGCAACCCGCCGGCCGTGAGCGAGGCCGTCGCGGCCACCGCCACCTCAGCCCACGTCGTGCGATCCCAGAGCCGAAAGGTCGTCTCCACAACCGAAGCATGGCCGATGGCGACCCCGGCAACAGGTACCGGGCGCTCGAGCGCTCAGCCCTGAGGTCCGGCCAGCCTGGCCGCCAGCTCCTCGACCGACGCCCGGGGGAAGCGGCGGTGGCCACCGAGGGTCACGATGTGGGGCAGCTTGCCATCCTGGGCCCAGCGAACGATCGTCTTGGGCGATACATGGAACAGCTCGGCCACCTCACTGACCCGGAGATAATCCCGCGCCGGTCGTGTGCCCTCACCCGCCTGCACGTCGACCCCCTCCGGCCAGGTGCGCCGGCCACCGCAGCGAGTCCGGGGACTCCGACAGGATCGACCACTTGCGCATGGTTTGTATGTTCGGCGCGTGGCGGCGGATCAGCAATCGCCCGCAGGAGCCATTTCTCATGGCGACGATGGGCTATGGACCCGGCTGGCACTCGGCCAGCACCACTCAATGGGGCGCGGGCTGCTTCAGCGAGCCGGTGAAGTAGGCGCCCACGCTGCAGTCGATCTGGTTGGCATCGCAGAAGACCTGGACCTGCAGCGTCGACGGATCACTGAAGATCATCGGTGTCGTGAAGTGGTAGCTCTGGTCGCGGAATGCGTCGAGACGCAGCACCAACAGGTCCTGAGGCGCCATCTTGGGCGTGATCCGCTGGATATGGACCTCACCGCTGCTGCCGCGGATGTTCTGGATGACGAGGTCGGTGATGGACAGCGTGTTGCCGCTCTGCATGCTGTAGCTCGCCTGATTGACCGCCGCCGGAGCAGCCACGACCGAGACCCGGCCGTCGCTCGGGTTGGTCACGAACTGCGGTGCGGCCGGCGGCAGGGTGGTCGGGGTGGCCGCGGCGGTGGTGCTGGTGGTGCTCGAGCTCGTGGTCGTGGCGCCGGTGGCGGCCACTGCTGCTGCTGCTGCGGCCTGGGCGGCCGCCGCCTTGGCCGAGGCTGCGTCTGCGGCCTGCTTGGCCGATGCCGCGTTCTGCGCCCCGGTGGCCGATGCGTTTTGCGCCTCGGTCTTGGCCGCCGACTTGATCTGCGGCTTCACCAGCGCGATCCACAGCAGCACGAGCGCCGCCAGGACGGCCACAGCCAGGGCCCACTTCGGCAGGACGGCCTTCTGGACCATGGTGCCGTTGAGCGTCTGGGTGTCGACACCCGGCGCGGCGGCCACCACCTGGAACGGATGGGGCTTCTTCGAACCCAGCACGATGAGGTGCAGCGGCCGGACCCGGACCTGCACGAACGATGCCGTCCCGGGTGCCAGGGTGAGCCCGGTCGGACGGGCCCCGACCGCCAGCTCGTCGTTGGGATCGACGGCCTCGAATGCGGCGACCAACGGCGCGTTGCCTCGGTTCTCGACCGAGACCCGGTGCTTGGTCTTCCGCCGTCCGGTAGACGAGCTCGGCAACAGGTCGGTCACGAGCACGAAGAACGGCGCCACCTCGATGGAGCTTTCCTCCACTGTGGCGTCGTCCGGGTCGGTGCTGGGCGTGACCTTGATGGCGAACGGGACGTTGCCCGCGACCACGTCGGAGGTCCGCGGCGGCTTCAGCGTCACCACCGCCGAGGCTTCCGCGCCCGGGAACAGCGACAGGGTGTCGGGCTCGACGCTGATCCAATCGACGGCGTCCCCCAACGGCGTCAGGCTGAACTGCTCGACGATCGTCCCCGTGTTCTGCACGGTTATCTCGCAGGTGGCTTCCTTCCCCGGCTCGGCAGCCAGGTTCTCGGCTCGGAGGTTGGCGATGGCGGCCATGTCAGGGGATCAGCACGATCGGGCCGCCGACGATGTTGTCGAGGCCGTTGGCGTCGACCTGGGCCTGGTCGCACGACGACGAGCCGACATAGATGGTGTCGGGCTTGCCGTTGCGGGTGAAGAAGTGATCACAACCGCTGCCTCCGAACAGAGAGTCGTTGCCACCGGACCCAGCGACGAGGGTGTCACTGCCACCTCCGGCGTACAGGCTGTCGCCGCCCGCCGAGCTGCCGACCAACAGGTCGTCCCCGCCCAGGCTGTGGATGGTGCCCGACTGCGAGCCCAGGTACAGCTGGTCGCTGGAGTTGGAGCCGACGATGTTCTGGACTCCCGAGATGGTGTCGGTGCCACCCCAGCCGTTCTTGGCCTGGCCGGTCCCCAAGTTCACGTTCACGCCCGCCGGCGAGCGCGAGTAGTCGATGGTGTTGTTGCCCTGCCCGCCGACGACGGTGTTGTTGCCGGCGCCCATGATGAACGTCACGTTGCCGAAGCCGCCGAAGAGCGCATCGCCGCCCCCACCCGCGACCAGGACGTCGTCACCGCCGTTCCCGTTGATGACGCTCGGGTTGGCGTCCGCGACTATGAAGTCCGTGAACGGCGTCCCGATCACGTTGTTGATCGAGTTGATGACGTCGGTTACCCCCCAGCTGCCGGACAGTGAGTGCGGTGCGACCGTGCCGAACGACCCCTCCGCGTAGGGGCTGTTGGACAGGTTCACCCCGGCCCCGCCGGGCGCCTGCGACAGGTCCAGGGTGTTGTTGCCGCTGCCGCCGTTGAAGGTCTCGCTGCCCGTGCCGGCGACGAAGGTCGTGCTCCCGCTACCCCCGTCGAGGACGGTCCCGTTGCCTCCGCCGGCGATCAGCGTGTCCGTGCCCGAGGGCCCACCGTTGAGGACGTCCGATCCCGGACCCCCGATGATCAGGTCGTTGCCCGTCCCGCCGGTCAGGGTGTCGTTGCCGGCTCCCGCGGTCAGCTGGTTGCCGAAGTTGGAGCCCTTGACCATCTGGATGGAGTTCGGTGCCAGCGTTACCAGCCCGAGCCCACCGGTGTCCTGCGGCAGCGGGTCGGACAGGTCGATGGCCACGGCGGTCTGGGCGGAGGAAAGGTCGAGGGTGTTGACCCCGGCCCCACCGTCGATGAACACGTTGCCGCCGACGGGGACGAAGGTGTCGTTGCCCCCCCCTCCGTACAGCTCGCTGAACCCGGGGCTGGCGACCATCGTGTCGTCATAGGGCGTCCCGATGGCGTTGGTGATGTGCACAAGGGAGTCTGTGCCACCCCACGCCCCGGTGGCGAAGCCGGTCGACAGGTTGATGGTGGCGCCCCCGGGGGCGTGGGAGAAGTCCACGGTGTCGCTGCCCGCCACGCCACCGTTCAAGGTGAGGTTGCCGGGGCCGGCGATGAGGTCGTCGTCGCCGCTCGAGCCGATGAACGAGGTGATCCCGGAGAACTTGTCGGTCAGCCCGGCCGGCAGGTTCGAAACCGTACCGCTGTTCGGGTTGACCGCATTTGCGACGACGCCGGACAGGGACAGCGACGCCCCTCCGGGCTGGACGCCGGACAGGTCCAGGGTATTGTTCGAGCCCTGCCCCGTGAAGGTGAACCCGCCGTTGCCCGGCGCTTGGAAGGTGGTGCTCCCCGCGCTCGGGCCTTTCACGGTCTCGATGTTGGCGAAGTTGTCCAGGGCGGAGGCTCCGAGCACGGTCCCGCCGCAGCTGGTCACGTTGATCACGGTCCCGCTCGGTGTGGTGAACGGCGCCGGTGCCGGCGGGAGCAGGGTCGGGCCGCCGGTCGGGCAGGCGATAGGCGGCGGGATGGTCCGGCTGTCGTCGAGCTGCACGGCCAGACCAGACGATCCGGAGGTCAGGTCGAGGGTGTTGCCCGGGTTCGATCCGCCCACGAATGTGTACCCCCCCGTCGACGGGGCGACGAACGTGTTGGGGCCCTGCGAGGCGCCGATGAAGGTCTGTAGCCCGCTGAGGGTATCGGTGCCGAAGCTTCCTGTCGCCGTCCCGGGGTTCGCCGTCAGGTCCACGTGCACGCTGGCTGTCGGAGACGTCGTGGCCTCGGACAGGTCGAGCGTGTTGCCCGTCCCCCGTCCGTCGAAGAAGGTGTTGCCGGCCGTGCCGGCGATGAACTGGGTGGACCCGCCGTTGGAGCCGATGACGTGGCCGATCCCGGTGAGCGTGTCGTGGGTGAGAGCGCCCGGGCCGAAGGCGCTCGTGGTGCCGGCCTTGAGGTCCACGGTCAGGGGGGAGGTGGTGGTGTTCACGGCTCTGAAGTCGACCGTGTCGGTGGTGTTCGCTCCGTTGCCGTCGAAGGAGTAGCCGGTCGGGTTGCCGGCGAGTGCGGAGGTCGGGCCGGCAATGAACGTGTCGTCATAAGACGATCCGACGAAGTTGACGATGTCAGCGAAGGAGTCGGGCGTCGACACGAACCCGCTCGCCTGGCGGGTGGGCACGTTGACGGTCACCCCGGACTGGGCATTGCCGAAGCTGAGCGTGTTGCCGGCCCCCTGGCCGGTGAAGGTGTAAGCGCCAGCGCTGGTGGGCGGCACGAAGGTCGTGGAGCCCGAGGACGACCCGGTCACCTTCGTGAAGCCGGACAGGGTGTCGGTGACGGTGCCGCTGGTCCCGCCGTTGCTGCCAGGCTGGTAGGTCAGGTCGACGGTCTCCCCCCCCGGAAGCGCTCCCAGGTTGACCGTGTTGGCCGCACTCCCCTGGCCGCGGTAGGTCCCGCCATCGAGGTTGGGAACAATGATCGTCGCACTGCCTCCGAGCGGGCCGGTCACGGTGTTGTACGAGCCAGCGAGACTCAGTAGGTAGCCGGTTGCCGTCGCGGTGTTGGTGCCAGGCACACTCGGGGGAACGAAGTGCATGTCCGCGACCAGCCCCGACGGCGCAAAGCTGAGGTCGACGGTATCGGGCACCGTGCTGCCGTTGAACGTGACCGGGTTGGCCGTTGGAGAGCTGCTGGGGGCGACGAACGTGTCCCCGGAGCCGGTGCCCGTGAATGACTGGATGCCGGAGAAGCTGTCCGAGGTGGTCCCAGCGCCCGACCACGACGCCGTGAACGCATGGTCATCGACCGTCACAGGACCGGACAGGGCGGCAAAGGTCAAGCTGTTGCCGCTCGTGCCGCCTATCCCCTGGAAGGTCTGCCCTCCGTTGGGAATCGCATTGAACTGGGTGTTGCCGGTCGCCGACCCGCCGAACTTGACCAGTCGGCTGAGGGCGATCGAGTTGGCGCCCTGCGACACCAGCGTCGGGCTCACCACCAGCGGGGTGATCGAGGTGTCGATGCTGTTGAAATTGATGACGTCGATCGGTTGCGGCAGGCCCGATGGCGGGGGCCCGCCGTCGATGGAAGTGACCGTCCCTAGGTTGGAGGTACCGACGTTGAACGTGTCGGCACCTTGCGACCCGATGAAGGATTGCACGCCCGAGAAGGAGTCCGCGCCACTGCCGAGCGCAGTAGCGCTGCCGGTGGCCAGGTCGAAGGTCACCGGGGTCGCCTGGCCGACGTTCTCGAAGGACAGCACGTTGTTCAGGGCGTGGCCGGCCAACACGAGGCCGCCGGTCGTGCCCGGCTGGAACTTCGACACTCCCGCGCTGGACCCGATCAGGGTCGTGAACCCGCTGAAGTTGACCTGCGCCGAGTTGGGCCCAATCGCTGAGGCGGCGTTGATCAGCATGCCGGTCGGTGCGGCCGAGAAGTCGAGAGTGTTCGGAGCGCCGACCACGACCGAGGATGTCAAGGTCACCGGCGGGGTGGTGGACACGAACGGAGCCGCCGAGGCCACCACGTACGTTGCCCCCGATGCGGCTCCCGTCACGCTCGTGATGTTGCTCAAGGAGAGGGCCCCAGCGACCGTCGTCAGCTGCGCGGTACCCGGCGCAGCGGGGGACACGCTGACGGGGTAGGTGGGTGTGATGGTCGACAGGTTGACGGTAAGTCCCGTCCCAGGACTGTTGATCCCGGCGAAGCTCACGAGGTTGGCGGCCCCGGCAAACCCCGCCAGGGTGACGGGACTCCCAGCCGAGAAGACGCCCGTTGTCGCATCAAAGGTGGAACCGAGCTGCGACCCGTCGAAGGTCTGGACCGTCCCCGGGACGACGCTGTCCGCACCTCCGTTGAAGCCCGTGATCTGGTAGTTCGGGCTGGTTGTGAAGTCCACCGTGACCTGCGGGCTCGAACCCAGGTCGACGACGTTGCCCGGCGTGCCCGAGACACCTCCGAAGGTCAGACCACCGTTGGCCGACCCAGGTCGGAAGATGGTATGGCCGTCCGTTGATCCGAGGAACTTCAAGAAGCGGATGAGGTTGATCGGGTTCGGATTGCCCTGGAGAGAGGCGGTGGACGGTGTGACCGTGAGGACCTGGTTGCTTGCCGTCGACACGTTGTGGAAGTCGACGACGTCGTTTGGTGCGCTACCACCCGAGGGGGCAGGCCCTCCGTCGATCGACGTGATCGATCCGAACGACGACCCGTCCACGAAGAAGGTGTCCGCTCCCTGCGAGCCCACGAAGCTCTGGATCCCGCTGAACCCGTCTGGGGAGTTGCCGGAGACGGTCGCCTGGTTGTTGGTGAAGTCGTAGGTAACGCTGTTGCTGTTGGTGACCGAGGCGAAGGTAAGCGCGTTGGATGCTCCCCGACCGGTGAAGAGCAGCCCGCCACTGACTCCTGGCTGGAAGCTGGTGTTCCCTGCGTTGGAGCCGAGGAAGTTGGAGAAGCCGGTGAACCCCGCCGAGCCGCCGGTCCATGTGGCCGTAGTTGGCGTGAGGGTCACGGCACCGCTGGCGGCCGCCAGGTCGAGTGAGTTCGGCGCGTTGGCGGCGACGTGCCCGGTAAGGGTTTCGGTCTGCGAGGCATTAGGCACCAGGTACGTCGACCCGGATCCGGCCCCGATCACCTGGGTCATGTTGGAGAGGTTGATGGTTGGGCCTCCGACTCCCAGCATCGCGGTGCTCGCCAACGCGGCGGGAACGCCGCCTGGGTACACCGGTTGGGGCAGGCCCGTCGTCAGGTTCACCGTGAGAGGAGTCCCCGGACTGTTGATGCTCGTAAAGTCCACGGTGTTCGGGACCCCAGCGTGGGCGTTGAGCAGGATACCAGTGCCGAAGGCCGACGCGCCGACATCGAAGGTCGTGCCGACATTGGACCCGTCGATGGACTGGATCGCGCCTAACAGCTTGTCCGCTCCGCCGCCCAGGCCCGTGAGCTGGTTGGGCGTCGAGCTCAGATCGACGGTTAGGCCCGATTGTTGAAGGCCGCTGATGTCAAGGGCATTGCCGGATGAGCCAACCCCGGTGAACGACGCTCCACCGGTCGACCCGGGGATGAACCTCGTGTGCCCGATCGGGAGCCCGACGAAGTTGTCGATCCCGCCCTGGAAGCTGAAGATGACGCTCGCCGTTCCGCCGCCGGAGACTGACTCTGCGAGAAAGGCACACGGAGAGGTGCACAGCCCCGAGCTCGACGCCATGTCGACGGTCAACGCAGGCGTACCGCTTGGGGTGTAGGTGGTCGGCCCGACGGTGACCGGAGCTGTGTTCGAGAAGCTCACCACGTCTTGCGCGCTGCCGACGAAGGTAAACGTGCTAGTAGGGCCGGCTGCCGGCTCAAACGTGTCCGCGCCGGCCGAGGCGTCGAAGGTCTGAATGCCTGAAAACGAGTCCGTCGCGGACCCGACCCTGGCTTGAGCAGCGTTGAAGTCAAAGGTGACCCCGCCCGCCGAGCTTGGGACGGACGCGAACGACAGCGTGTTGCTCTGAGCGGCCGCGCCGACGTAGTTGTACCCACCACCGGCCCCGGCCTTGAAGCT
>WNFC01010526.1_pt1 | contig 16982 bp, 20 predicted proteins | sample 5400541 | NCBI WGS metagenome assembly WNFC01 (sample SAMN13153342, study PRJNA577476) | soil metagenome | isolation source: 120 cm saprolite under Douglas fir tree site 2 hole 2 replicate 1 | place: USA:California | collected 2015-04-18
AATCTGCGCCAGCTGCAAGCGCATCAAGAACGAGGCCGGCCGGTGGGAAGCCGTGGAGTCCTTTGTCCGCGAGCGGACGGATGCCGAGTTCAGCCACGGGCTCTGCCCGGACTGCGCCGCGCGGGATTGGGGCGCCGCACCGAAGATCCATAGAGCTTCTCCGTAACTTCCCGCGCCTCTATATTTCGCGCCTCTTCCCGAGTAGCTCAGTTGGTAGAGCAGCCGGCTGTTAACCGGCGGGTCGGGGGTTCGAGTCCCTCCTCGGGAGTTCCGTAGGTCCTTACTGTCGGATCGTCTCAATTGCCATCGCCGGCGGCAAGCGCCCTGGCATGAGCGAGTAACCTGTCGAGCGCAGTACGGTCCAGCAACCGTCCGCCCTGAATCACCGCGCGAATCCGCTTCGTGTTGGCAATGTCCTGTAGAGGATCTCCGTCCAGCAGAACCAGATCCGCAACCTTACCTGTGGCCACACTGCCGAGCGAGTCAGTCACCCCTCCAGCGGTCGGCGCATGAGCTCAACTTTTCCATTTATCCTGGTCACGACAAGGCCCCCGCCCTGGCGGGAGCCGAGTCGGGACGGCGGGATTTGAATGCAACGGCCCCCATGCGGGGCCGTTGTTTTATCGGCACTTATCGGGCACCAACTGACCGCATTGGCAGCTATCGGCAACAATGGACCGGCAAACACTACGGCAAACCAAGAAGTGGTGCTACAACGGCAGCGAAACCGTCTTGATCTCCTCGCCCCTTGCGAGCGCGACTTCGGCGACGGCGTGGCCATCCTTCAACGACGGTGTGACGCTCACTGCGCGAAAGCCAGCGTTGCCTCGCAGGGCGTTCCCGACTGCCGCTCGAAGGGACAGCTTCGTTTTCGCCATGGCCGCGCTCTGGCTCTGTGCGGCGGTGTAATCTTCGCCTTCTCCAATCGGCTCCGTCTTAACCACTGTCCCGCTGTTGGGATCGACGCTCACCTCGAAGAACTTGCCGCCCTTCATCGTGTAGACGGAAAGCTGCAACTTGCCCTCGTCCATCTCGAACTTGGCGGAAATCGGGCGCCCGCGACTGGCGCTCGCCGCCAGACCACGCTCGAGGGACACTCTAGCGCTCAGAACAGCTTTTGCCACCGCCGCCTGGTTCCCTTCCTCGTCTTTGTCCTGCGCCGCGAGCGTGCTCCCCCAGCACACCGCTGCCACGGCCAGGACCGGGACAAGCCATGTCTTCCTCGTCGTGTTCATCGATGCCCCCGATCTTAGTGGTGTGAAGTAATGCGCTAGCCCCCTCGAACGATCGATGATACACTTGTTATAGTCAACCGCGATGCGTTCCGCTTAACGTCCGAGGCTCCCATGCGATGGATTACTCGTGAGCATCCGAAAATCGATCGCGTCGCATGCCCGTGGCTCATCACGAGATTCATCGACCCGCAGGCGGAGTTTCTCTTTGCACCACCCGCGGAGGTCCGCACCCGCGCCACTGAGCTCAATGCGATCCCGTACGATGTCGAAGGCGTTGAGCTTTCTCACGATGGGCCTTTGTGCAGCTTCGACGCCTTCCTGCAGAAGTACCGCTTGACTGATCCGGCCTTGCACGAGCTGGCGGTTATCGTCCGCGGGGCGGACACGGATCGTCTGGACCTTGCCCCGCAGGCGGCAGGATTGCTCGCCATCTCTTTGGGGCTGTCGCAACTGTTTTCGGATGATCACGAGCTGCTCGCCCGCGGGTTCGTCATCTACGACGCGCTGTATGCGTGGCTCCAACACGCCAAGGGGGAGCGTCATACCTGGAATCCGCAGCGTGCCCCCGCCCCCGTCTGATGTCCAAGGGCGCAGCGACCGGACGTTGGCTCCTGCTGTTCCACCAGATTCCGCCGAAGCCCGACTACTTCCGGGTGAAGGTGTGGCGCAGGCTGCAGCGCATCGGTGCGGTGCCGGTCAAGAACTCGGTGTGGGTCCTCCCGTACAACGATCAAGCAGTCGAAGACTTTCGCTGGCTGTTGCAGGAGATCGAGGCGCGTGGGGGCGACGCGTCGGTGTTCCGAGGGGATTTCGTGGACGGCTTGAGCGACCGCGACATCGAAGGGTTATTCCGCAAGGCCGGGGAACGACGGGCTGTTGGCAGGGCTCGTGCCGCCCGTCGAACGGGGCGAATGCGCGGGCGGACCTGGGTCACGCGCCGGGGCGTGTTCGTGGATCGAATCGCGAGTGCGTGGCTGATCAAGCGCTTCATCGATCCGACGGCCCGGTTCAAATTCGTGGCTCCCGAGGGCTACTCGCCTCGCAAGAGCGAGCTGCGCTTCGACATGTTCGAGGCCGAGTACACGCACGAAGCTGACCGCTGCACCTTCGAGACGTTGCTCCGACGGTTTCGACTGCGCGACCCCGCGCTGCGCGCGATCGGCGAGATCGTGCACGACATCGATTGCAAGGACGCGAAGTTCGGCCGCGCCGAGGCTACAGGTGTCGAGCGCTTGCTCGCGGGAATCGCCCGGAAGCACGCTAGCGACGCCACGCGCCTCCGTCTCGGCGCGGCCGTGTTCGACAACCTCTATCAATCGTCGCGATGAAGCCCGTGCCGCCCCGAGCCACGCTCCGGCAGTTCGTCATTTACTTCCTCAAGCTCGGCACGTTGGGGTTCGGCGGACCGATCGCGCTCGCTGGCTACATGGAGCGCGATCTCGTGGACGAGCGTGGGTGGATCGCGCTCGACGAATACAAGCAGGGGCTCGCGCTCGCGCAACTTGCCCCCGGCCCGCTCGCGGCCCAACTCGCCATCTACCTCGGCTGGGTGCGTAGCCGCGTACTGGGTGCGACACTGGTAGGAATCGCGTTCGTGGCCCCGTCGTTCCTCATGGTGCTCGTCCTCTCCGCGCTGTACCTCAAGTTCGGTGGGCTCGCCTGGATGCAGGCGCTGTTCTACGGCATTGGAGCCGCGGTCATCGCGATTATCGCGTGGAGCGCCGCGAGACTTGCGCGCACCACTCTAGGGCGGGACCGGCTGCTGTGGGGACTCTTCGCGGTGAGTCTGATCGTCACGGCCTGGACGGCGAGGGAGATCATCTGGGTTTTCGTGGCTTCGGGATTGATCCCGCTGCTCGCCCGCACCCGCGCACGGCCTTCACGCCCGACCAAGGCGATGCTGGTCGCGCCGTGGCCAGGGTGGCTCACGTCGGGTCTGACTGGGGCGGCATCTGTGGGGGTGCTCTGGAAAGTATTCGCGTACTTCGCCGCCGCAGGACTCTTCGTGTTCGGCAGCGGGCTCGCGATCGTGCCGTTCCTGCACGGGGGTGTCGTCGAGCAGTTCCATTGGCTCACGGAGCGGCAATTCCTGGATGCGGTCGCCGTTTCGATGATCACGCCGGGCCCGGTCGTGATCACCGTCGCGTTCATCGGGTACCTCGTTGCGGGGCCTGTGGGGGCGACCGTGGCGGCGATCGGTGTGTTCGCGCCCGTGTACTTCGTGACCGTCCTTGCGGCACCACATTTTCGCCGTCTTGCCGAGAGCGCACGCATCAAGGCATTCGTCGACGGCGTCACGGCCGCCGCTACGGGTGCTATCGCCGGGGCGGTGCTCGTGCTGGGCCGGCGTGCCCTCGTCGATTTGCCGACCGTCCTGATCTTCGCGGTCACGCTCGCTGTCATTGTGAGGATGAAGCGAGTTCCCGAACCCGCGCTTATCGCGGCGTCCGGCGTCGTTGGCTTGCTCCTGAAGCATGCGCTGTAGGAGCGGGCACCATCACGAAACGGAGGAGTTCATCCATGAAGAAGCTCCTGAAGGCAACTCTATTCCTTGGCGTCGTCACCGCCGGAGCCAGGCCGGTGCTCGCGCAACAGCCGCCGACCGCTGCCTGGGATTCGGTCGGCCGTATTCTCGGAACGGCTCCCACGAGTGCGCCTGGGTACATCCGTTACAACCTTCCCCGCCGCGACCTCACCGTGCGGATCGGTGACGTCACGGTCTCGCCGGCGCTCGCGCTAGGAGCCTGGGCCGGGTTCAGCGGAGACCCCAACGACGCGACCATGATGGGGGACCTCGTTCTCACGGCCGCGGAGCTGGGTCCGGTACTCGCTGAGTTGGCGCATCAGCTCCCCTGACGATCGACACCGCCGCCGTTTTCGCGGCGCTGGGACGTCACGGCACAGCGCGCGGCAACGTCGCCCAAGTGGGATTCATTCTGATCTCGGGGACAGTCACTATGGGCGGCCGCACGATGACTCCCGCTCTCGCCTACGGCTCGCCCGTTAACGTGCAGATGGTGAGCCCCTCGCGCGCCGTCGCCACCGGCGACTTCGCGGTGCGAGACTCCAGCGTCGCCGGTGTGCTGGATGCGCTCACCGCGCACGGGATCACGGCGACCGCCGTGCACAGTCACATGATCGGCGATTCCCCCCACCTGAATTACATCCACTTCTGGGCCGACGGCCCGCTCGCTGACGTGCTGCGCGGTCTCAGAGCAGCAGTCGATGCCGGGCACTGAGAGGACACGTATGCACGCGTTTCGAAAAGTAGGGCTCTTGACCCTCAGCCTCGCCTTAATCGGCACGACAGGGTGCAGCAAGAGTCGCAGTCGCGACCAGGACGATGACGACCCGGCTCCCGCGGTGAATCCCTCGCCTGCTGCCGCGCAGGCCGCCACCATTTGGACATTCGACAGCTCGAGCGTTGGGCAGCCACCCGGCGGCTTCTCGTTCGGGCGGACGGGGTCAGGGCGCCCTGGCCGGTGGGTCGTTCGCGCCGCGGCCGACGCCCCCAGCGGGCCCAACGTGCTCGCACAGGAAGACAGCGATCAGACAGACTATCGCTTCCCCGTCGCCGTGGCTGACGGGCCCACGTTCGGGGACGTGAGCGTGGCGGTCCGGCGCAAGCCGGTGAGCGGCCGGGTGGATCGCGCGTGCGGCATCGTGTGGCGGTACCAGGACGAGAACAACTATTACCTCACGCGCGCGAACGCGCTCGAGGACAACGTCTGCTGGTACTACGTGCAGAATGGCCGTCGCGTCGAAGTGAAGCGCGTGCATGTGCCCGTCGCATCGGGCGTTTGGCATTGGCTGCGCGCGGACATGAGGGGCGATCACGTCGAGGTGTACTTCAACGGCAAGAAACTGATCGACGTCCACGACTTGCGGTTCACAGCGCCGGGTAAGGTGGGCGTGTGGACAAAGGCCGATTCGCACACCCTGTTCGACGACCTCACCGCAAACGCGCTCGCGCCCTGATGCGGGCCACTCTCGCGGTGGCATTGCTGCTGCCCGTCCGAATGGCGGCGCAGCAGGGTGCCGAGGCTCGCACGACGAACGCCTCGGAAGGAGGGGCGCGCCTGCGCGTCGTCACAGCCACCGTCCCGATCTCCCTCGATGGTCGCCTGGATGGCCTTGCCTGGGCCAGCGCGGATTCGATCTCCGACTTCCGGCAGCGCGAGCCTTCGGCAGGCGCTCCCGCGAGCGAGCGGACCGTGGTCAAGGTGTTGCGGGACGCCACCGCGCTCTACATCGTGGTGCGCTGCTACGACTCCAACATGCGCGGTGTGCGGGCCAGCCAGCTCCGGCGCGACGCCGATCTTTCGAGTGACGACAACGTCCGGCTCCTGATCGACAGCTTCGACGACCGGCGCAGCGCCTTCGTGTTCGCCACGAACCCGAACGGTGCCTTGTGGGATGCGCAGTTCTCAGGCGTCGACGACTTGAACGAGAACTGGAACGGCATCTGGGACGTCGCCGTTTCGCGTGATAGCGCCGGATGGACGGCCGAGTTCCGTATCCCGCTCCTCGCGCTGCGGTTTCATAGCGGTACCAACACGGAGTTCGGGTTCAACGTCCGGCGCTTCATTCGACGCAAGAATGAGGAAGACCTGTGGCGCTCGTACGGCCGGGCGCAGGGGTTCTACCGGCTGAACAATGAAGGCAGGATCACCGATCTCGGGGATCTGCACCGTCCCCACGATCTCGAGCTGTACCCGTATGCGCTCGGTCGGGCCGTGGAGACGGAGCACGACAGCGTCGGCGGGGAGACAATGGGCGGCTATGTCGGCGGCAAGGGCGGGGTCGACGCCAAGCTCGGCATCACGCCGACGTTGACCGCGGACGTCACGGTCAGCACCGACTTCGCGCAGGTAGAAGCCGACCAACAGGTCGTCAACCTCACCCGATTTCCTTTCTTCTTCCCCGAAAAGCGCCAGTTCTTCCTCGAATCGAGCGGGCAATTCGACCTGGGGACGCCGGGCCGGGTGCAACTGTTCTACTCCCGCCGCGTCGGCCTGGACACGAGTGGTGCGCCGGTGCCGATCCTCGCCGGGGGCCGGCTCTACGGGCGGCTCGGGCCCTGGAGGGTCGGTGTCCTCGACGCGCAAACCGGCGGGGCGGAGAAGGACAACGACGCAGTCGTTCGGATCCAACACGACCTCTTCGACCGGTCGTACATCGGCGCGATCGGCACGCTCCACGCGGGATCCGGTGGCCAAGGTGTGCAGCGGGCGGGCGGCGTGGACCTGGACCTCCCGCTCGTGGTCCACGGGGCCAACCTTGAGCCCAAGTTCTGGATTGCCGGCAGCCAAACGCCGGGGGTGCCCGGGACCCCCATCGCGTGGCGGTTCTCCACCGATAACCCGAACGACCTGTTCGACAACTTCGTCTCGCTCTACCGCATCGACTCGGGGTTCTCCCCGCCGCTGGGCTTCGTCCGCCGCACGGGCATCTGGGAGACGACCGGGCACGTGAACTTCATGCCGCGGCCTGGGGTGCTGGGCATCCGGCAGCTCGACTTCACGTTTCCCATTCCGAGCTGGGACATCATCGCGAACGAGACAGGATCCCTCTTCCGGAGCGCGGATTGGCAGACCGCATGGTTCGAGTGGCGGGTGTTCGGAGGCGACCGACAGAATGGCGATCACTTCGAGGTCAACATCCAGCGTCTCATGGACGCGCCCACCGATCCCTTCGACATCTTCCCCGGGGTCGTGATTCAGCCCGGCCGCTACTCGGCGTGGCGCGGCGGCGGTCACATCATCCTGAGCACCGATCTCACGAGAACGACGGCTCAGCTGCCCGTGGGGGCGTTCACGGCGGTGCTGTCGGCGAACCGGTTCGAGTACGACTTCAACACCCGCACCAGCCTGCTCGCGTTCGTCCAGTACGATAACGAGAGCAAGCGCGTCGACTTCAACGTGCGGTTCCACTGGATCCCCGTGATCGGGGACGATGTCTTCCTGGTGTGGAACTCCGGGTACACCACGGAGCCGCTCTCCCGGTTTCGCTTCCCGGACACCCGGGCCCTCGCCCGGCCGCTCAATGGGGCGTTTGTCGTCAAGGTCGTTCATCGTCTCACGCCCTGAGTAAGGAGATCACTGATGGTCGCGCACATCCTCATTGCAGTTACGCTCATGGGCCCACCTGGGCCTCCGGCGCCGGTATGCACACTCGCCGGCCCACCGGTCGAAGCGCGCTGGTCGGGTACCATCCCGCCCGCCTCGAGGGCTGAGGCGCCGCTCCGCGTGGTCGCCGATGTGCCGCTGCCGGGGAGCGGGTCTCGCTTCGACTACCAGAGCCTCGAGCCCGCGTCCGGGCGACTGTTCATCTCGCACATGGGGGCCGGGCAGCTTGTCGTTTTCGATGTACGCGCTGGACGCGTCATCGCCAATCTGGACGGGTTTCCCACCGTGACCGGCGTCCTGGCGGTGCCGGTCGAGCACCGCGCGTATGCCTCCGCGACCGGAGACCACGAAGTCGTGGTCGTACACGATTCCACCTTCCGGATCGTGGCGCGCGTTCCGGGGCCGCGGTTCCCGGACGGAATCGCCTACGCGCCAGAGGAGCGGCGGGTCTTCGTCTCGGACGAATCAGGGCGGCGGGACTTTGTGATCGATGCGGCGACCAACACCGTGGTAGCGCAGATCGAGCTCGGCGGCGAGGCGGGAAACACACACTACGACGCCGGCTCGCACTGTGTGATCGTGGCGGTGCAGACCGCCAACCAGCTGGCGGTGATCGACCCGGCGACGGCGACCATCGTCCGCCGGATCACTTTCGACAACGCGGTCCGCTACCCGCACGGTTTCTACATCGACGCGCCGCACCGTGTGGCGTTCATCTCAGGCCAGGAGAGCGGCACGCTGGGGGTGCTGGATCTCCGGACCCTTCAGCTGCGTCAGGTGCTGCCAATCGGGAGCGATCCTGACGTCCTGGCGTTCGACCCCGTGCTCGGCCGGTTGTATGTGGCCGCCGAGTCCGGGGTCGTGGCGGTGTTCGGAGAGCGGGACGGGTCTCTCGTGCAGCTCGGGTGGTACCGGGCGCCGAAGGCGCACTCAGTCGCGGTCGATCCCACCACGCACCGTGTTTATCTGCCGCTCGCGGACGTGAGCGTCCTCCGAGTATTGGTGCCGAGCGGTCGTTGCAGGGCTGAATCGGGATTGCGTTGTGGTTTCTAGCGTGGCCCCGTTTCGAGCGCCCTCGCGGCCTGTTCGATGAGCGCAACCACAGGCGCAGGACGCGACACATAGATCGCGTGACTGCCGGGCGACTCGCGCACCGTCGACCCCGCCCGCTTGGACATGAAACGCTGAGCTGGCGGTGGAATCATCCGATCGTCCGTCACGACCAGGTACCAGCTGGGCTTGGTCTTCCACGCCGGCTGGGTGATTGCGCCACCCAGCGCCTCAACGCCCCACGGGACTTGCGACTCAGCCATGAATGCGGCCGTCTCCGCGTTCACGTCCGCGGCGAACGATGCAGCGAATTTGGCACGGTCGAGGAACAAGTAGCCTTCCTGGGGCGGCAGTATCGGCGGGACTGGCGCGCCGGGAGCCGGGTCCTTGATCAAGGAGTTCACTGATTCTCCCTTGTCGGGCGCAAATGCCGTGATGTAGACGAGGCCCGCGACCTTGGGATCGTTCCCGGCTTCCGTGATGACCACGCCGCCGTAGGAATGGCCGACGAGCAGCACGCGGCCCTCCTGGGCATCGACGATGAGCCGCGTGGCGGCGACATCGCCTGCCAGCGAAATCGTGGGGTTCTGGACGATGCGAACCGTGTAGCCATCTTTCCGCAGAATTTTGTAGACACCCTGCCAGCCGGACCCGTCCACGAAGCCGCCATGCACGAGCACGATCGTCGGACGCTGCATTGCCGGCTGTGCTTGGCCCTGGACCGGGGCGGCGGCGGCGCCAAGCGCGAGCGCCGCCATGAGTGCCTGCTGTTTCATCGTTGTTTCCTTCCAGATAAGAGGTTCCTCGGTCCTGGGGATATATCGCTCAACGTGGGCCGGCGAAAGACAGGCGGGTGCGCCTGGAATCTAGAGGGGAAGGAGGCCCCTGCGAATACCGCGCGAGACCGCCTCGGTGCGGGAGCGTACACCGAGCTTCGCGAGCACCGAGGCTAGATGGTATTTCACCGTATGCGTGGAGAGATCGAGCTCCGCCGCGATTTCCTTGTTGCCCAGCCCCTGCGCGACGAGGCGCAGCACATCCAGCTCGCGCGGCGTGATGGCGACGCCTTCTTGGGGCAGGGTAGCCGGTGCCGCGGTCGCGATCACCCGCTCGCTCACCACCACATCCGCTTCCTCCGCCTCGGCCACGAGCACGATCTCCGGATCCGCCTTGACGAGCGCCGCCAGCCGGCGTCGCGTCACCGGGTCGGCCACGTCGAGGTGGACGCGCAGCTTCACGTGAGCCCTGAGAGCAGGCGCTCGACGTCCGGCACCGGGACCGCGAGCGCCACACCTGACACGACCATCGCCGCCACGCCGATCACCTGGCCGTGTGCGTCGGCGAGCGGGCCGCCCGAGTTCCCCGGCGCGAGACGCACGTCGGCCTGGAGCCAGACGAGCGAGCCCTTGCCGTTCAGCCCGTACCCGCGCGGCAATGGGCTGACCGCCTGGAGCACGCCCACGCTGACCGCGTCCCTCACCCCGAACGGATGGCCCACCGCGAAGACCAGGGAGCCGGACCGCAGGGCGTAAGGATCGCCCGCGACGGCCGGCGGCACGCCGGCCCCGGCGGCCCGCACCACCGCGATATCGCGCGCGGCGTCACGACGAACCACGTCGCCCGGCACGGCTCGGCCATCGGGTGTCACGATCGTCGCGTGGGAGCCTGTAACGACGTGCGCGCTGGTCACAAACAGATCTCCTGACCACGCGATGCCGGCTCCCCCGGCAGCCCCGCGACCCCGACGGCCGTTGGCGATCCCGACCACACTGGCCCGGAGCCGTTCCGCCGGGTCGCTCAGGAACGCTGCGCTCATGGTCGTCACCGCCCTCTGCGTGGCCGCTCGCCGATCGCGACGTCGACCGATACCGGCTGGCCCGCACGTGCCACGTCGAGCTTCAGCTGCTTGCCCACGACATCGCCGCCCAGCAAGTCGAGCAGCTGGTCGAAGCCGTCAACCTCCTTGCCGTCGATTGCCACGACGATGTCGCCGACCAGGAGCCCCGCCCGGGACGCCGGCGCGTCGGGCTCGACCGACAGCAGCAGCAGGCCACCTTCGCGTTTCAGCCGCTGCCGCGTCGCCGGGTCGAGCTGCACGGGCTGCATGGCCGCGCCGATCCAGCCGCGCGCGACGTAGCCGCGCTCGAGGAGCTGCGTCATCACCCGGTTCACCGTGGCGACGGGGATCGTGGTCGCCAATGCCCGGCTCAGGCCGCCCGAATTCACGCCGTGGATCCGTCCCGTGGCGTCCACCAACGGGCCGCCCCCGAAGCCGGGGTAGATATCGAGGTCCGACTGGAGCCACCTATCGATCTCGCCGCCCTTCCAGCAACGCCACTTGCCGCCCGTGGCGCTCACGGCGCCGAACGCCGCGCGCGGGCCGCCCGCATCGAGGCGCGCCAGCGCCAGCACCAGGTGCCCCGGACGCAACGTGGCCGGATCGCCGAATGTTGCCACGGGCAGTGACCCGGACGCGATGCGCAGGACCGCGAGGTCGGTGCCGCGGTCGCGCCCCGCCAGCGTCGCCGGGATACGCCGGCCGTCCGGGAGCGTGACCGCGATGTCGTCCTCCCGCCGGATCGTGCCGTCGGTCGTGACCACCACGCCGTCCTTCCAGTGCACGCCGGTGGATGGCAGACGAGGCCGGGCGTGGACGGCGACGAGTGCGGCGCCGGCCGTGGCCACGGCATCGGCGAGTTGTTCGGAGAGCATTGCGATGGTCGTACGGTCGTCAGTCACGGGCTCCGCCTTTCGAGAGTTTAACTGCCTCTCGAACCATGCCAGCGTCCGCGACGGCGCACCATCCGCCGTTTGGCTAGGCTAGCCTCAGGCCGAGCAGCGCATCGGAGGATCAAACAGGTGTCGACGGGACGGCGCTGGCTGACCAATCCTGCTCGCGCGCCCAGATGCTGAAGCGGTGCCAGTCGACTTCGGGATAGAGCCATCGCAGGCCGACGACGTCCGCGTCGTATCCCACGCGGTCGAACCACTCGAACATGCGCGCGAGATCGTCGTTCCACTGACGTACTGCATCGATCGGAAGGGCCGTGTACTCGACGTGCCGGCCCGATGCCTCACTGATTGCCGCAGCCGCCGTCGCGACCGTCAGCTCGTCAGACGCGATGTCGATTCGTTTACCGAGGAAACTCTCACGGCGTTCGATGACGAGGGCGGTGAACTGCGCGATATCTGCGACCGCGATTTGTTGTAGACGACGCGTCGCCGGCAATGCCATCGAGATGGACCCTTTTGCGATGCCGGCTGCCAGCCAGTCGGCGAGAAAGTTCTCCATGAAGAAGACCGGCGCTACGATCGTGAACGGCACACCCGACCGCCGTATCGCTTTCTCGACCTCGAACTTGCTGTCGAAATGCGGAATGCCCGTCGCTCGGTCGGCGCCGGCCACCGACGAATAGACGAGATGCGAGACCCCCACGGCCGCCGCCGCGCGAACGATGTTGCTGCCCTCGCGCGTTTCGGTTTGTGCACCGCTCTCGAACGGCGTAGACATGGCGAAGACGGTATCGACGCCACGTGCGGCGCGCTCGAGACTTCCCTGATCTTCGAAGTCCCCCGTAACGATCGTGACCCCGCGCGCCGCGAGGGCTGCGGCGCCAGCCGACTCCGGCTTCCTCGTCAGCGCGCGTATCGAGTGCCCGCGGGCGAGCAGTTCGCGCACCAGATGGCCGCCCTGCTTCCCTGTCGCGCCGGTCACGAGCACGTTCAACTTGCCGGACATGTCGCTCTCCCTTTCATCACATGCTTGTTCATTCTTGAAATAGGCGCTCGGTGAGTACGATTTGGATCACTTGTGGGACGGTCTCGAGACGCGCCCAGTCGCGCTGCAGCTCGCACGCCAGCGCTACCCAGCTTACCGGCTGTCCTCCAGCAAGAGTGACACGTTCCAGACCGGCGCGATGCGCTTCAGCGGAGGTGCCGCCGATCGCATCGACGACGGGATAGGCCTCGAAGCCTTCGCGAAGAGCATCGAGCGCTGGAAACGCCATGCAGACCTCCGTCCACAGGGCGCAGAAGATGAGCTTCCGTCGCCCGGTGCTTCGCACCGCCGCAACGAAGTCGGCGTCTTCCCATGAGTTGATGCTCGTCCGGTCGATCGGCGCGTTGCCCTCGAGCACCTCGGCCAGCTCTGGAACCGTGGGCTTCTGGCGGCCGGACGCGACGCTGATCGTCGAATGAACGATCGGCAGCCCGAATGCCTTCGCGGTCTTCACCGTCGACACCACGTTCTTCAGTAAGAGCTGGTGGTCCATCGACCGCACCGCCCCCACCTGGGACGGCTGGTAGTCGATCACGAGGAGCGCGGCGTTGTCCGGCGTGATGAGATGATCGGCGCGCGGATCCCGCCTTGTTCCAGTGGGCATAAGGGTTTTCGAAACCTCGCTCATTGATGAAAGATGGTGACGTGCTTGCTCATCCGATGGTCTCCTTGCTCGATTCGTTTAGGCACGGTGAGGTTATGCACCCGCGGAGAGGCGATGATGTGGCAAACGTAGCGAATTCGAAGTGCGACACGAGTTACAGCAGCCGCTCGGCCGTGAAGGCCCCGATGGCGCTGAGTGCCTGTCGAGCAGCGGCGAATTCGCGTACACCGGTGACGAATCCATGCGGCATGCCCATCCATACGTCCAGCTCGGCGTCGACGCCCGCCGCGACGGCGCGCTCCACGTAACGGCGCGAGTCGTCGAGCAACACTTCGTCGTCTCCAACGTGCACCCGGATTGGAGGCAGGCCGCTCAAATCACCGTACAGAGGCGACGCCAGAGGATTCTTCGGATCGGTCTCACCCAGATACGAGGCGACGAGCCCGGCGACCTGGGACTTGGTGAAGTACGGATCCGCTTCGGCTCGAGTCTGAAAGCTCTCGCCGGTAAGTGCCAGGTCGGTCACCGGCGAGACTGCAACCGCGCCGACGGGAGCCATGCCACCTTTGTAGGCTGGCGCACAGGCGATCGATAGAAGCACAAGGGCCAGAGTGCCTCCGGCCGAGTCGCCGGTCACGGCGATCTTGTTGATCCGCTTGTCAACCAGTCCGCGATAGCATGCCTCGACGTCCGCAACCGCAGCAGGGAAGCGATACTCAGGAGCGAGCCGGTAATCGGGTATGAAAGCATCCGCTCCAGCGCTCGAAGCGATGTGGCCGACGAAATTCCGGTACGCGCGGGCGGTTCCCAAGTTGAACCAGCCGCCATGCACGTGAATGATCGCCGCGCCCTTTCGCGGCCGCGCCGGTTTCGCCCACAAGCCGGAGATCCCTCCGACGGTATCGGCTTCGAAGGTCACGCCCGTGGGAGCCGCGACTCGCTCCATGACGTCGTCGAACGGACCGCGGGCAGCCGTTCCTGCGAGCTTGCCTTTCACTGCTGCGACGCTTGCTCGTAGAGCGGTTGCCACGAGGGAATCCTCCTGGCTGAGCGGATGGACTGCCAGCCAAGGCGGTTTCGCGGCCATCTCACACACCCACTTCGGCCGTCAGCTTCGGGATTTCCGCGAAATACCAGGCGATGACCTGGCGCGCCTTGTCGGCCAGCGGTGAGGTCCAGTCGCGGAACAGCTCGCACAGGACCGCGAGCGCGGTATTGGGCACGGCGCCGGCGTGTGACAGCCGTTCGATCGCCGTGCGGTGCGCCGTTTGGGATCTCCCACCGACGGCATCGGTGACAAACATCGCATCGTAACCGTCTTTCAGTGCCTGGACGGTTGCGAACGTGAGGCAGATCTCGGTGTGGAGACCACCGAAGATCAGCCGCTTGCGCCCGGTCTTCTTTACCGCCTCGCGGAAGGCCCGATCCTCGAACGCGTTCATCGTCGTCCGGTCGAGTACCGGCACGCCGGGAAGGTCGGAGAGAATCGCCGGGCGCGTCGGCCCATTGAAGCCGGCCGTGACGCCAACGGTGGACAGCACGATCGGCATGTTGAACGCCTTGGCGGTCCTGGCCAGGAGGCGGACATTGAGCTCCACCAGATCGGCGCTCGTTTCCGAGCGAATGGTCGCGAATATCTCCTTCTGATAATCGATCAGCACTAGCGCGCAGTCTTGATCGATCCAGACACCGAGATCCCTGTTCATGGTTGCTCCTGGTCTCTGAGAGTGCTCAAGACGCCGCATGGTCAGGATCGCGGACGCCCGAGGGTTCCCGAGGTGCCGAACGTGTCCTCGAGAAACTGGAGGTAGTGAATTTTTCCGTCTCTCACCTTCGCGAGGAGCGAGAAGGGCGAAGTGATTTCCTGGCCGGACTGGCGCCCGCGATACGTGAACGAGCCGAACATCGCGACCTTGTCGCCCTGTTCGATGACATCGCGGACCTCGAAAGCCTTCGTCTCCCACGCCCGCCCAATCCCTTCGAAGGCGCGGACGATGGCTTCGGGCCCTTTGTTCGTCCCGGTCCAGGGCAGATAGCGCTTGAGCTCGGGGTTGTCCTCGCTGAGCGAGACGTAGGTCACGTCCGGGGTGGTTACGCTTTTCACATTGGCCAAATCGCGCGGGTTGGCGATTAGAGCCTGAACTAGTTGTCCCGGTGAAGTGGTCATAGTCTATGTCCTTTGGTTCCTCGGCTCCGCTCCCGAGCGATCCACTCCCGGATGTATCGCGGGCAACGCAGCAACTCGACGCCGTCCCCTTCATGCGCGGCGAGGTAGCGCACCACCGCGAGATCCACAAGTGTCGTCTCCGCCAGGTCGAACACGAGCCGTGGGCGGTACCGCTGCACCTCCGCCTGCAGCTCGACCAGGTGATCCTCCTCGATGCGACCACTGAGCCGGAACGTCGCCGTCTCTCCGTCACACGCGATTTCGATCTTTAGAGTCATCGCAGCGCGATTAGCGTGGAATCAGTCGCTCGGGCAGGGCCCGCCGGCCGCCGCCCATTCCTTGAACCTGGCGACGAACTGGTCGTGCGGTACCGACACGGGTGACCGCTCGCCACCCGGGTTCCAGCCCCAGAGCACCAGTTTGTCCTCGCTGACGTGCGTGATCAGCGCGGCGAAGTCGCGCCCGCCGTTGCGCTGCTTGTCCTTGATCGTCTCACACAGCGCGCCCGGCGAGAGACCGATCCACGCCATCTTGTGCTGCGGCGACGGCAGCCCCCAATGCGGCGCCCCTGGCGGCGCGTGCGGACCATAGCTCGCGGGCGGATTGGATTCGCCGTGACAGGTCGCACAGGGCAGGCCCGGAGCCCCGCGGCCCGCGGGACCGCGCGCCACCGCCATCGCATGCGGGAGGCCTGCGTCGAGCTGCAGTGGCGCGTCGCCGGGGATGTGACAGTTCTGGCAGCGCGGGTGCTGGAATACCCGTTGCACGGTACTGAAGGCGGCGACGGCCTGGGCACGATCTGGGGTGCTGAAGCGGCGGTAGGCGGCCAGCGCGAATGCGAGCGTGGCGGCAATCAGCAAGGGGCGGGTGGGTCCCTGCATCATGTATGCAGTCGCAGCGGCAACTCGCGCAGCCGCTGTCCCGTCAGCCGGGCAACCGCGTTGGCCACCGCTGGAGCAATGTGTGGCACCGCCACCTCGCCGACCCCACCAGGCTTCTCGGTGCTCGGCACGATGTGCACCTCCACCACCGGCATCTCATTCAAGCGCAACACGCGGTAGTCGTGGTAGTTCGATTCCTGTACACGCCCGTCTTTGAAGTGCAACGCGCTGTACAGTGCCGCACTGAGGCCAAAGGCAATGCCCGATTCCATTTGCGCGGCGATCGTTTCGGGGTTGACGACGGTGCCGCAATCGATGGCACAGACCACCCGGTGCACGCGGATGCGTCCGTTTTCGACTGAGGCCTCCGCTACCTGCGCGGCGAAACTGCCAAAGGCCGCGTGCACCGCAACGCCGCGGGCCCGTCCCTCGGGCGGGCGCCGGTCCCACCCGGCCTTCTCGACCGCTAGATTCAGGACGCCGAGATGGCGCGGGGAGTTCTTGAGCAGCGCGCGGCGATACTCCACCGGATCCTTGTCGGCAGCTTGCGCCAGCTCGTCGATCAGGGTCTCCACGACGAAGGCCGTATGGCTGTTCCCGACCGAGCGCCACCACAAGACCGGGATGCCAGTCCTCGGCGAGTGCAGTTCGACGCGATGGTTCGGGATCTCCTTGAGATACGGCGAATCGGCCAAGCCCTCGACCGATGTGGCGTCGATACCGTTCTTGACCGCCGCCTTCTCGAACAGGGTGCCGATCAGGATCGACTGCCCCACCACCGTGTGCTGCCAGGCCAGCGGTTGGCCGTCGGCGCCCAGGCCGACGCGGGCACGGTGCAGAAAGGCCGACCGATAGTAGCCGCCGCGTACATCGTCCTCGCGCGTCCATACTGTCTTGACCGGCGCCTTGGCGGCCTTCGCCACCTGAACCGCCTCGGCCACGAAATCGGACGTGAAGTTGGCGCGCCGCCCGAATCCGCCGCCGAGGAATGTGGTATGGATGTCCACTTGCTCGGGCTTGAGGCCGATGATCCGAGCGGCGATCTGCTGGTCCATGCCCTGGAATTGGGTCCCAGCCCAGATCTCGCACTTGCCCCGTCCGAGCCGCACCGTGCAGTTCTCCGGCTCCATCGGCGCGTG
>WNFC01015164.1_pt1 | contig 16980 bp, 21 predicted proteins | sample 5400541 | NCBI WGS metagenome assembly WNFC01 (sample SAMN13153342, study PRJNA577476) | soil metagenome | isolation source: 120 cm saprolite under Douglas fir tree site 2 hole 2 replicate 1 | place: USA:California | collected 2015-04-18
CTCTGTCGACGTTTGTTCCAACAAGACAATTACTCTCGCCTGCCGAGGGGGATTCAGCGTCCGTCAGTGGTCTCTACATGCGATTATGGATTGAGCTAGCGGAAGCACGATTGCGCCTCGCACGCGTGATTCTTCAAATGGGTCGGGGCAGAGTCGTGGCCGGGGAGGCCAAACGGAATGTTGAAGTCCGATGATGGTGGCGAGCGCCCAACGTCCGCGCCGTTGTCGGATGTTGGACGAGCCATTCGCGAACTAGGCAACGAGATCGAGACCTACACCGACGCGATGATCAAGCGAGCAAAACGCCCCGATGTTTTGCTCCACTTTACCGATAGCGCCGGCTTGATAGGCATCCTCCAAGGCCAGGTGCTGTGGGCGTCCCTCGCGACAGCGCTAAACGATGCTTCCGAAACAACCGTTGCTTTGGATCTCTTCGCGTTCGCCGGACCGATGGCTATCGCACGATCGCGCCATCTTCACTACGACTTCCTCGAGAAGGTATTCAAAGGCGAGCTTCGCCTCGAAGGCGACGATCGGCCCACGGACTATCGAACGTACGTGACCTCGCTATGCGCAGAGGATGTCGCGGTGCATTGGATGCAGTACGGACGCGGAGGCACAGGTGTCGCCTTGGAGTTCGACGCAAACGCGCTTGCGAACCGTCACCAGTTTCGGCTGTGCAAGGTGATTTACGACACAGCTCAGCAGTTTGCCTGCCTTCGCGGTCTCATTGAGATTATCGACCGGTTCCTCGATCGCCGGTTACCGACTGGTTCGACAGACCAAGCGGACGCCTTCAAGGTCGCAGCGGCCGGGCTACTTCACAGTTTCATCAAAATGACCGCACCACAGATGAAGGACGTCGCATTCGGCGCAGAGGATGAATGGCGTCTGTTCAGCAGCGAGGCATGGGTAAAACCGGAGAAGGTGAATGAGCAAACACGGACCACAAAATTCCGAAGCGCTGCGAACAGAATCGTGCCTTACAAAGAGGTGTCAGTGCCAGCCGCCAGCATCAGGGGAATACGGCTCGGGTACAGCTGCTCGATTCGTGAGGACGAACAGGCGCTGAGGGTGTTGATGGACGAATGCCTTCACAGGCAAGTGCCGATCACGCGCTCTCTCATCGCTGTGAGACCGTAGTCGAACGGATCCTGGCCCGCTCCAGGCCAAATCCCGGTCGATGCGCGAACTGTTGGAACGGTTAGGCACCTACTGACTGCCGTGGGGTCTCGCGACATTCGGGCTCGAAACTCGACGCGTACGATCGTGGCGTCCACCTGCGTGAGCTTGTATCTGACCACGGGCGCGATCGCCGCCACACTGCGTCAGGTCGCGGCGCGCTGGGGTCGACGTTCGCCATCTCGTTCTCGTCGCCGATCGAGCTGGCGGACCCTGAGGTCCGGCCTCGGACCGACCAGGAGGATTTAGCTCGCGCTCTGCCTTTTACGGCGCTCTTCGAATCGCGCGAGCATCTGACCTTTTGCCTTGAGCCGCTGGTGCGAGTGGTGTTTTAGCATCCGCCGCGTAGGTCGCGAAACCGAAAGCCGGCCGAGCGACTGGGTTGGGCGAAATGTGTCACAATGTGCACATGAAGACGATCTCTATCCGTGAACTGCACCTTAAGACCGGGCGCTGGGTTCGGCACGCCGCTACTCGGGGTCCGATCGTGGTCACCGATCGCGGCCGACGCGTCGCGGCTCTTCAGCCTTTTGACACGTCCGTCACCGGCCGGCCCCTGCCCAATCGAGAGGCGGCCATACTTAAACGGTCGAAGGTCCCAGTCGATTCTGCCGTGTACGTGTCTGAACTGCGCGAGGGTCGGTGATCTACTTCGACGCGGCTTACATCGCGAAGTGCTACCTCAATGAGCCCGGCGCGGATCGAGTCCGCGAAGTGGCTTATGGCGCGCAGGGCCTCGCATCGTGTGAGCTGGCCCGACTCGAGTTTGCATCGATTCTCAAACGGCACGTCAGAGAGCGTCACGTGACGCGCCGGGAGATGACGGCGATCTTGAAGGAGTTCGAAGACGATGAGAAGAACGGCGTGTGGCAGTGGTTTGGCGTGACGTCGGAGCTTCTGGAGAAGGCCCGTAAAGCCGTCCTCGACATTCCGAGCACGGTCTTCGTCCGATCCGGCGATGCGCTACACCTGGCCTGCGCCGAGGAACATGGCTTTGCCGAAGTGCATACGAACGACCGCCACATGCTGGAGGCTGCGCGCTACTTCCACGTGACCGGCGTGAACGTTCTCAGCGACAACGTTTGATGTATTCCTCCTTCTACGGGTATTCCGGCCGCCTCCGTTGTAAAGTAGCCTTGAGGCTGTGGCGAGAATAGAGAAGCGGCCGACGGGCGCTCCGTTCGCGCGTGCTGACGCACATCAAAACCCACCAACGCACTTCTGATGAACGACTTCACACAACATCGATATATGCGGTCTCGTCGCTGCGCTTCGACGCCGCTCCGCGGCGCTTCGGACCTTGACCGCCCCTGCGCGCAGCGCTTGTACTACAGCTACGTGATGGCCGCCTGAATGCGCCGACGCTCAGACGACACACGCGCGACTGCGGCACGGTCTCACAGGGCATGTGTGTCTACTTCGCCCTGCGCGTATATTTGATCTCCACGCTCTTCCACTCCGGCACTTTGCCGAAGCTCAGATAGCTGGCCGCAGTCATCGCGTCGGCAGACGTCGGCTGGATGACGGTGCGCTGGTGCCACGTATCGCCGCCGAAGGAGTAGTCCGCCTTCAGCTCGAACTGCCTGGCCGTCTCGTCGTAGCCGCCCGTCTCGGCGATGCGAACGGTGTTCGTGCTCGCGATGCGCGTGGCCTCGTACTGGCGCGTCGCCGTGTTGAAGCCGGTCCACGCGAGGGTCGTGAACGGTGCGCCGTTCAACGCGCCTTCGATCTTCTCCTCGACGAAGAGCCCGTCGAACAGCGGCCGGATCGTCGACGTGCCCGTGGTCGCGATACCCGGGCGGCCTGGCTGGAGCCAGAACGTGATCTCCACATTCCAGGTGCCGCACATCGCAGCGAGCCGCGCGTGCTCAGGGCCGGCTCCGGCCATGGCGATTGTCGCGGCGGCAATCGCACTCGCGGCGACGAGCGCGGCAATCACACAAGTACGGGAAAAGGTCATCACACCTGATCCTCCCTGGCGCTCGCATTGTGGACGCCGAGCACGGTGCTCAGCCAGGTCTGCCACGTCGAGCGGATCGCCTCGATCTGGGCGGGGCTCTTTCCGTACAACGAGAGCACGGTGTAAACGTACTGGCCGCCGCCGCCGCGCGACATCGTGTGCGCGAGATAGGCCTCGTCCAGCTCGCTGATGCTCAGCTCCAGCCCGCCAGGAGGGTTCGCGTGCGTCACGCGCCCGCTGATCGGCTCCCCCAATCCAATGCGCGTCGAGAACGGCTGGCCAGCGACCGGCTCGAAGCCAAAGCCGCCGGGGCCGGTCAGACGTGACCACGTCTCCTCGAGCGAGCCGTCGACCTTTCCCACGATCTTGATCGTCGCGCGCAGCTTGCCGCAATGGTGTTCGAGGTAGTGCCGCATCGCGCGCAGGAACGATTTCCAACCGGTGTTGGTGCCGTTGTAGAAGCTGTCCCATTCCGGCGTGTCGGGGATGCCCGAGGACACCAGCCGCAGCACCGTCTTGCCGTCGCGACGCTCGATCGTGTACTCGTCGACCATCGGCGTCGTGCCGTCGTACTTCGCCGCGCCCATCTCGAACGGCATCAGCGTGACCCGCAGCTTCCGGTTCGGCTCCCACTCGTCGATGCGACTCTGCCCCTTCTCGTCGCCACCCCATGAAATGACGAACGCGCCGCCGACCCCGGGTGTGACGCTGGCTTCCTCGACGAACCAGCGCGTCAGCTCCTCGGCATCGGTGATCGCCTTCCACACGGATTCGATCGGCGCGTCGATCACGATCTCGTGTGTCTGCTGCCGCGTGCCTCCGCTCCCTGACCGACGACTGCCGACTGACGACTGCTCCATGATCATGTTCTCCTTGCGTTGTTGCGTCGTGGTTTGGACTTCCCCTTGCTGTGGTGTGCTGCGGTCTCGGCGGCCGCGGCGGCTTCGCTCTTGGTCACGGCCGGATGCGATCCGAGGACGACGCGGAAGCGGCGGCTTTTCGAGGCGGACGAGTCGTACTTGGCGGCGAGCGTGGTGACAGCGGCCGCCACTTCTTCGGTGAACGCGCGGAAGGCGGCGGGCGACTCGAAGCCGACCTCGCAGTCCATCGTGAAAGTGGCCAGCCGCTGCTCCACCGCCCGCGCCCGGTTGCCGAGCACCGCGACGTCGCGGATCAGCTTGGTCGCGGTCGCCAGCAGGAACGCGCTCGAGAAGCGATCGCGCGTCTGATCGGGATCGTCCGAGAGCGCGCCCAGCAGCGCGGGGCTGACGACGAACGCGCGCGAGGTGACCTTCAGGACGCGCTCGACGCAGCCGCGGCGCGGGCGCTCCTCGACGAGCTCGAGGAACCCTTCGCGCTCCAGCTCGCGCAGGTGGTAGTTGAGGGCCTGGCGGGACAGGCCGAGGCGCGGCGCGAGGCTGGTGGCCGACTGCGGCTCCTGCATCTCCTTCAGCACGCGCATGCGCAGCGGCGAGAGGGCCGCCGCGAGCTGGCTGGTATCGGTCAGGACGTGCACGGGCGGGATTATTGATTAGACGAATATATTTGTCAAATTGCGAAAAGGAAAGCGGGCCCACCACTTCGGCACGCCTGTTACACGCTCACCCGCCGCTTCGGAGTCTCGACGCTGACATCCTGGAGGTTTCCCCGACCCCCTGGACCCTGATCAGATCGTGGCCCTCTGCGACACCCGTGCTGGACACGAGCATGTCGGTATCATGTCACCCATATGCAGGATCCCGAACTGGTCCGGCGGCTGCTGCGCGCAAGGGACGCAATGGACGCCGCCTCGCACGAAGCGTGGCCGATCGCGCGGCTGGCCCGTGTGAGCCATGTGTCCCAGGCGCACTTCGCGCGGTGCTTCAAGGACGCTTTCGGTGTTCCGCCGCATCGCTACCTGCTGACGCGGCGAATCGAGCGGGCCACCGCCCTGCTGCGCGACACCGACGTCCCAATCACCGACATCGCCTACCAGACCGGCTGGAACAGTCAGGGCACCTTCGGTCGCACCTTCCGCGATATCACCGGGGAAAGCCCGCGCGACCTGCGCGAGCGCGAGAAGGCGGCGCCTCGAGCTCCGGCCCCGGTCCCGGCGTGCCATCTGGCCGCCGCTTACCGGCCCGACCTCACAATCGCAGTTTCGGAGAAGCGCCGCCGGGACGGAGGCCATAAGCTCGACCCCAACGACAAGGAGGTCCCATGAGTCAAGGCATTGGAGTTGTTGGTGTTTACGTTCGCGATCAGGAGGAAGCCCTCCAGTTCTACGTCGGCAAGCTGGGATTCCGCGCTCATACGGACGTGAAAAACGGTGATTACCGCTGGCTGACGGTACAGCACCCGGACCAGCCGTCATTCCAGCTCGGGCTCTTCACGCCGCAGCCGCCGACGGTCGACGCGGCCACAGCGCAAACCCTGCGCGAGGCGGTCGCGAAAGGCGCGATGCCGCCGCTGGTGCTGATTGTCGATGATTGTCGCGCCGCATGCGCCCGCATGCGCGCATCGGGCGTCGAATTCACGCAGGAGCCGATCGACCGTTATGGCACGGTGGACGCGGGCTTCCGCGATCCGTCGGGCAATGGGTGGAAGGTGATCCAAGCGCGAGGTGCCAAATGAGTACCGGCACCCGGCTCGTCCACCGCTGGGTATCAATCCTCTTCACGCTGACCGTGATCGCCAATTTCGTTGCCCTGTCGCAAGGCGGGACGCCAGCGGCGTGGATCACCTACTCGCCGCTCGCGCCGCTTGCCATCCTGATGTTCAGCGGCCTGTATCTGTTCGCGTTGCCATATACACTCAGGTGGCGCAAGCGCGTCAGCATGGGAGCACGGTCGTGACGACGCGCGTGAGGAAGACCGTCAGGACGGCCACGGGGAGGACGCGGGTCGTGACGTCATCATTGGGAGTCGGGACCGCAAGCGCGGGACAACGCATCGACGATCTGATCGCGACAGTCGGTGGCTGGCGTGGCGAACGGCTCGCCGAGCTCCGCGCCCTGATCCACGAAGTCGATCCGGACGTGGTCGAAGACTGGAAGTGGATGGGCACGCCGGTGTGGTCGCATGACGGCATGTATGTGCTCGCCAACGCCCACAAGGGGAAGGTGAAGCTGCAGTTCTTTCATGGCGCGCAGCTCCCGGACCCGAAGCAACTCTTCAACGCCGGCCTCGGGGGCGGCAAGTGGCGGGCGATCGACTTGCACGCTCCTCGCGGCCGCGAGGGCGTGACCCCGGAATACAGGTTGTCTCGCGCTGTGCCTTGTCGTGCCTCACGCGTACCGACAGAGCAGTGCAGCCGATCCGACCTCTGTCGCAGCGCGAAGGACGCCGGCGGTCAGCCGGTGTTTGCGGGCTGTCAGCGCAGGGCGGTCGGCTGGCACGCCCCGTTCCTGTCGGCGCGACTCAGGCGAGGACCAGTGAGATACGGGCGAATCGGCCAGCCGACAATGACGGCACCGACGGGGGATCAACGTCGCGCGCGGGAAGATTGCGGAAATCGATATCTATCCAGCCCAGCGCTCTCGCACGGGCGGTCGTCTCACTTGCCGCCGTGCGCGACCGGCGATGAGCGCGCCTTCTTGTTGCAATTGTGTGACACCTCTCAATGTGCTTGCACCGCACGCCGGGAACCCGAACTACCGCCCGGCGACCAGGTGCATCGCCGCCCCGCTCGAGACGTGCTCCTTCACGCTGTAGCCTAGCTTTGGAAGGTCGATGCCTTCGAACAGGGACTCGCCCTGGCCGAGCAGGATCGGCGAGATGGCGAGGTGTATCTCGTCGAGTAGTCCGGCCTGCAGGTACTGGCGGATGGTGGCCGTCCCGCCGCCGATTCGCACGTCCTTACCCTGGGCGGCCGCCCGCGCCTGGTCAAGCGCCGCCTCGATCCCCGCGGTGACGAAATGGAAGACGGTGCCGCCTTCCATCTCCAGCGGCGGGCGCGGATGGTGCGTGAGGACGAAGACCGGCACATGGTACGGCGGATTGGCGCCCCACCAGCCCTTCCACTCATGGTCCGGCCACGGCCCGCGCACCGGCCCGAACATATTGCGGCCCATGATCCAGGCGCCGAGATTCTCGAACGAGCGTGCTGCGAAGTCGTTGTCGATGCCGGTCGTCCCGCCATCTCGCCTCTGGACGTTCCGCTGGAAGGTCCGGGTTGGAAGAAACCACTGGTGCAGCTCTTCGCCGCCGCGACCCAGCGGTTGGTCACGGCCCTGGTCGGGGCCGGCGCCGAAGCCGTCGGCCGACACGGTAAAGGCGCTCACGCGAAGCTTGGACACGGGCGTCTCCTTGACTGTCGCTGCATGGAATTCTTGAATCGTGATGTTACACCGGTGGTGCGATGGCGAGCGATCTCAGCACCTCTGCGATAATCTGCTGCGGGCCGCTCGTAAGTTGTTGATTTTAAAGACGGAGAGATGTCCGAGTGGTTGAAGGAGCACGCTTGGAAATTGCTCTGGCGGTCTGCGACCGCGTGCTGCAGATTTCGATTACCGTTGCGAAGCCAACCACTCAACGGCGATCGCGTCTCCGTCGCCGATCAGCGTAAACCTCGGTAAAACTCGCGTGATCGATCGGGTCACGTCACAGTTACGTCACAGTCGGCGTCTCGCGGTAAAATAGCCGACATGACCCGCCCCGCCAGAGTCGTGACGTGGAATGGTAAGGACGTTCCTGCCGAGCTGCGCGAGCTGCCCGCCGGCCGCTACGTGGTCGAGGCCGTCGACGACGAGGCGCCCGCGCTGTCGCCAGACGAAGAGGCTGGCATCGAGGCGGCGCTCGCGGCGTACCGTCAGGGGCGCGTCGTTGACGCGAACCGCGCTCGCCAAATCATCGACGCTGCCCTCGGGCGTTGAAGACTATCTACACTGAAGAAGCGGTCGCCGACATCGTCGAGGCGATCACCTACCTGAACGAACGGAACCCAACGGCGACCTCGTCGGGGTTCTCTTCCGCGTAGTGAAGAGCCAGGCGGCCGACCGCGAGGTCGACGAGTTCATGACCGTCCCACGCTCGCGCCCAGGGTGACGACAAGCTCGTCCAGTTGTTCGAACGTTTCGCCCATCCCATCCGTGCTCCCGGAGGCGATGGCACCGTCGAGAGCTTCCTTCGAGGGATAGAGCTCGTGCAGGACCAGCAGCGTCTTGCCACCTTGTTCCTCGAAGGTCACCGTGGTGACGGCCCCACCGTCATCTCCTTCTTCGTTAGTCCAGACGAGGCGCGAGTGCGGTGTCACTTCGAGGTACCTACCGTAGAAGGCCATAGGCTCTGAGCCCTCGTGGCTGAACACGAGACGGTACCTGCCCCCGACACGAACATTTCGCGTGACGACTAGCTCACGCTCGGACTTCCGTTCCGCCGTCGTGCGGTTCTTCATGGGGGTGGGCTCACTCTCTCTTCTTGCGTCCATCGACCTTCTCCTTCCGTTTCAGTTCCTCAACAACCTGGTCCAGCTCGTCGAAGCGTGCGTCCCAGAGCTGGCGGTACCTCTCGATCCATGCCGCCTCTTCCTCCAGTCGGCGCAGGCCGAGCTTGCAGGTCCGCACGCGCCCGACCTTCTCCGTGGTGACGAGCCCCGCCTGCTCCAAGACGCCGACATGCTTCTTCATGCCCGTGAGGGTCATGTGGAACTTCTCAGCAAGGCCCGTGATCGAAGCGTCTGCACGCCCGAGCTGCTCCAGAACACCGCGTCGGGTGGCGTCCGAGAGCGCGGCGAACGAGGCATCGAAGCCCGTCCGGGCATACTGAACCATGTGGTTCAGTATATAACACACGGATTAACGGCATGCAAGGGGAGGCTGAGCGCGCGCTGCCTTGCCGGCCGCCTTCACTCCCAAATCGACCTCATTTCGATGCAGATTCGATCGACTCGGCGATCCCAGGCCCTAAGGCGTTGAGCGCGCGTAGCGACCCGGAGGGCGGCCCACGTGTCTGCTGAACGCGGTGCTGAAAGTACTCGCCGAGCCGTAGCCGACGCGTTCGGCGACCTCGGCAAGCCCGACGTCCTCCCGGCGGAGCAAGTCTTTCGCGACCGCCATCCGCCAGGCGCGCGGGTATTCCATCGGTGGCAGGCCGACCGTGCGCGTGAAGCGTTCGAAGAACGCGGAACGCGATAGGGCTGCCGTTCTCGCGAGTAGGGCGACTGTCCACGAACGTTCGAGCTGACTGTGCATCTGCCGGATCGCTGGCGCAAGCCGCGCATCGGCCAATCCGCGCAGCAGCCCGGGAGGCGCGTCGTCACCTGGCGCCGCCCTCAGCGCTTCGATGAGCAGCACCTCGACGACGACTTCAACCCGGTGATCGACGGCGTCAAGTCAGCGGCTTATACTGGAGAACGCTTGTCCGCGCAGCGGGGCGTCGCGTGCCCGTAAGTGATCGCGGGACATTAGTGGGTCTTACACAATTCGCTACACAATTCGGGTTTGCGGGCTCATCCACTAGCCTGTAAACTACTGATTCTAAAGATACGGAGAGATGTCCGAGTGGTTGAAGGAGCACGCTTGGAAATCGCTCTGACGATGATCGATGGCGTGCTGCAGATTTCGATTACCGTTGCGAAGCCAACCACTTAACTGCGATCGCGTCTCCGAGTCGATCACCGTAAACGTAGGTAAAAGTCGCCCGATCGATCGGGTCACGTCACGGTTACGTCACAGTCAGCGCGACACTGAAGGAGCACGCTGGCCTCCGGCAAGTGGTGCTGGTACTCGGCACGCTCCACAACGGTCACCGGAAGCGCCGCCAACGTGAGCAGAAGGGTGTCCAGGTCAAGGCGCTTCTTCTTGGCGAGGGGAGCGAGGTACTCGAAGACCTCATCGTAGGCAGCGGTCGGCGTGAAGATCTGCTCGACCTGTTCGTGCCTGAGCACCAGAGCAGCGCGTCCGCCGATGACCGCTGAGAGAAGGACGTTAGCGTCGGCGACGAGCTGCACGGCGCTTCTTCCGCGACGCCTCGAAATCTTTCAGCACGTCGTCTTCGGAAACCTTCCGTCGCTTCAGCTGCCGCGCCACGTCGGTGCTCAGCATGTCGTATAGCTCGCGCTTGAGCTCAATCGGAAGAGTCAGCTCAGGACGAGGAAAGAAGATCCCGGCAACTCGCCCCCGGCGCGTGACCAGAATCGGAGTTCTGGAACGCAGAAGCCCTGTCGTGTCCCGAAACTCGCGGGCGGTGCTGATCCTCATGCCGTGGTCACTCCAGTAGCCATTATAAGCGGCTCGCCCGTCAGCGGCGCCAGCCGCCGAGATACGCGTCATGGAATTCCGCCATGTCGGGCGGCGCATCCTCGATGAATCCGATCAGCGCCTCGGCGGTCTTCCAGCCGGCGGGATCGGCGGCGGCGGTCTGGACAAGCTCCACGGGGATCGACACCATGACTTGGGTGTGCTCTTCGAGATCGACCGGCTCCAGTGGCCTGAAGATGCCGTTTTCGTAGATTGCCTTGATCGTCATCGCTCGATCTCCACGTACCGAAACGCGGCCATGAGGCCGTCAGGCGTAAGCTGAGGATAGCGGGCGAGAATCTGCTCCTGCGTCGCGCCGGTTGCGGCCAGTTCGACTCGGAACTCGACACTGAGGCGCGTTCCGCGAGCACACGGCTTCCCCTCAAGAATCTGCGGATCGTAGACGATCGGATTTTCAGCCAGGGCCCGTGTCCATTCGCCAAAGTCAGTCTATCTCGCACGGTTGGATGATCGGAATCCGTGGTGCCGGAGTGCGGCAAGGCAGAGCGCGTGAGCCGCGCTGCAGGCGAGATCGAACCGGCTGCCAAGGGAGTTCGCGTCGTTCTCGGCGTCCTTCAGCCGTACCAGGCCCGAACGGACGAGACCTGCAAACTCCTTCGCATCCGGAGGTTCCTTTGCGAGTACGTTTTTGGGACCTGCGAGGCGCTCAAGCGGCGACGGTGAGGTCATCTTCCGATCCAATTACCCAGAGCTTCGGCTGCTCGAGCACCCGCGTCACGAACGCGTTTTCCGTCCGGGCGCGCTCTGAAAACTCGGCTGGCGTGTAGACCGTCGGGTTGATCTTCCGACCTACGGTGCGCGTGACCCGCTCAAGGGCGCCGAAGACTTCGCCGTGCGTGAGGCCGTCGCTAATGATCATCAGGTCGATATCGTTTGCCGATTGGTCGGTTCCTTTGGCCACGGAACCGTACACGAAGGCCGCGCGAATGGCCGACGACAAGGGTTTCAGGGCATCGCGCAGAGGCTCCGCGAGACCGACCGTTTTGAGCACGATATTCCGCAGTTCCGAATACAGAGGCGACGCTGCGTTCGCCTGATAGTGCTTCTGATGGCCGATGCGGCGCCCCACGACCAGCCCGCTTCCCTCCAGCTTCGCAAGTTCGCGCTGCGCGGCCCCCGATCCCGTGCCCGCGTCCCGAATCAGCTCCGATGCGTAAAAACTCCGCTCGGGCTGGCCGAAGAGCACACGCATGACGCGTTGCTGAGTCTTGGTGAACAGCGCATCCGCCAGGCTTCTCCGACGTGACCGACTTGAGGGAGGCTTCGCACCCAATATGGGCATGATCATGCCCAATTTGGGCATGCGCGTCAAACTAGCGCAAGGCTGTGGATGGTGAGCCTAAATTTCGTCAGTTGGAACCAAGTTCACGGCTGGCTCAAGCGTGTCGAAGCACTTCGCCTGGCGGCGTGAGGATTGCCGTCCACAAGGCTTTCATCGATTGACGGCGTGGAGGCCGTCAAAAGTACTCGATCGTTCGACTCGTAATGCGAAGGAGCGGTGCCGAAGACTCGGACTTCCGGCCGGTGTCGTAGCTAATCGTCTCCTCCCGCCGGATCCAGTTGCCATGGTCGTCGTACTGATACTCGCACCGGAATAGTGACTCCATCGGTCCGTCAGTGCGCGTCTCCTCGATCACGTTCCCGTGGCTGTCGTACTTGAATGATGGCCGCCGTTTCAGCGACCCGTCCTCTTCGAACAGCTCACGCTGCGAGACGCGGCCCTCAACATATCGGTACACCAGACGGTGAGCGCCAAGGCATGGCCCAACGGGCGCCGTTGCGGGCCGTCCACCCGGCACAAAGAACGCCACCTCGTCCGGCTTTTGCGGGTCGCTCCGATATGTGAAGATGGTCGTCCCAACCTCCTTCGCGTCCGCGACGTAACGGATCGCTTCGATCCGCTCTCCCACTCCGCGCGTGTACTGCTCCTGATATGCGGATCCTGATCGATCAACGAACTTGACCGCCTGGCATTGCGACGATGCGCCATCGCCAAACTCGCGCCGCTCCAGCAGAGCGCCCTTCGGATCGAGCTGGGCGCGTGTGAGTCGTTGTCTTACGTACTCGAACGTTTCTTTTCCAACGGGGAAGCCGTAGTCGTCGATCACCTCGCGCTCGCGGTAATTGCCAACCTCGTCGTACGTTACGGTGTCCACCGGACGGGGCCGTCCGTCCGGCTTGTATCCGTCATCCGCACGAATCGCATGCACAGACTCGGCGCGCACGACTTTCACCGGACCGACGAGTCCCACGCGTGCGGCGTCGTTGTGGCCCTGTGCCGCGGCGATCGTGGCGATCGAGCCGGCGATGGCGAGCGCGAGAAGAGCTTGCCTCATAGGCAGGAAAGCTTAATCGATCGTGACTTTCTTATGTCTCCGGCCATCGCTTGCGCTCCGTGCAGAATTCGCAGCACGATTGCTTGGGTCGCCGAGCCATCATTCGCGAAGGGACATCGCCGGATCGATGTGCGCGGCCCGGCGCGCGGGAATCCACGAAGCAAACGCTGCGACGAACGCGAGTACCGAGATCGCCAGAGTCAGCGCCCGTGGGTCGCCAGGCGAGATCTCGAAAAGCATCGCCGAGAGCACTCGGCGTGTCGGCCAGAAAATGACCAGGCCGATCAGCGCGCCGGCGCTGACGTTGCCCAGACAACGCCGCGCGACCGCAGTCACCACGGCAGCGCGGTTCGCGCCGAGTGCGATGCGGAGACCGATTTCCCGACGGCGCTGCTGGACGACGGACGCGATCACGCCGTAGATGCCGATGCCGGCCAACAGAACGGCAAAACCCGCGAAGGCGCTCACGAGCAGTGTTCGGAACCGCGGCTCCGCGACGGAGCGACTCATCACGGCCGACAATGGCTCGACGGATGGCGCGAGCTGCGACTCTTCGGCGACGACTACGTTGCGCAGCGTGTTCACCAGCTCCCGCGACGTTCCGCGGACGAGAAGGAGCGGCGTGCCGTCCGTGCCGGCCCTGCGCGGCAGGAGAACGGTCGGTTTCGGCGCGCGGTTGAGGCCGATCTCGCGGATGTCCGCCGTGACGCCGATCACGCGTGTCTGATACGCGAGGCGCGGGTTGATCCAGCGATCCTTGAAGTGGCCGACTTGTATGTCGCGATCGAGCGGCGACGCATCCTTCCAGAAGTGACGCGCGAATGCTTCGTTGACGATTGCCACGGGCTCCGTGCCGGATACGTCGGCGTCGCCAAAATCACGGCCGCCGCGAAGCGGGACGCCGAGCGCGGCGAGATACCCCGGCGAAACGATCCGCAGCTCCACCGCGCCGATGGCGAGCTCGGGATGCTCCGCGACGTCGACCGGAAAATTTCGGCCGCGTTCAAACGGCAGGCTCGGTGCGACGGCCGCCTGCTCCACGCCCGGGAGCGCGCGGATGCGCTCGACCAGACGACTTATCAGGCGATCGCGCCGCGCGGCATCGTACTCGGGAGGCAGCCGTCCAAGTCGCACGGCGACGACGCGGTTCGGGTCGAAGCCGGCGTCCACCGCGATGAGACGCGCAAAGCTCGCGCCTAACAACGCCGCGCCGCAGAGCAGCACGACGGCCACCACCGTCTCCAGCAGCACGAACGCGTCGCGCGTGCGCGTGTGTCCCGACGTGGCACCGCGCGTCCCACCGAGCAGCGCGGCGTGCAGGCGCACGCCCAACGCGGGGCCCGCCGCAATCAGTCCGAATACGACTCCGGTGATGACGGAGACGCAGATCGCGAAGCCAAGCACACGGATGTCGAGCCCGGTGTCGGTGCCGGGGGGCAGTGCGTTCGGCGACACCGCGAGAAACGCGCGAACGGCGCTGAGAGCGAGCGCAAGACCCAGAGCCGCCGCGATCAGCGACAGCATCAGACCCTCGGTGAGCAGCTGCTGAACGATGCGACGCGGGGTCGCACCGATGGATGCGCGAACCGCAATCTCGTGCTGGCGTGCAGACGCGCGGACGAGCAGCAGCATGGCGGTATTCGCGCAGCCGACCAGAAGCACGAGGAACACCGCGCCGAAAAGCACCCACAGCGCCTGACGGCGCGAGCTTTCCACGAACACTTCACCGTGCGTAAAGAGCCGGAAACCATCACCGGCCGCGGCGAGCGGCGGGTACGCCAATCGAAACGCGTCGCTGAGCGCGCGAACGTCGTCGGTGCGCTGCTCTTGCGTCAACCCGGAGCGCAACCGCCCTATCGCCTCGGTGTTATGCCCCTCGTCGGCCGGATTGACAGTGATCACCAGAGGCGCCAGATAGCCGACATTGCCCGGCGCCGGCGGAAACCGGAACTCGCGCGGGAGCACGCCGACGACGGTGTGCGGCTTGCCCCCGAGCCGGATCTGCCGGCCGAGAATGGCGGGATCGGCTGCAAAGCGAGTACGCCAAAGATCGTCTGCGAGCATCACGACGGGCTCCCCGCCCTGGAGTTCGCGCGCGTCGAAAAACCGGCCGAGTCGCGGCATGAATTCGACGGTGCCGAGAAAGTCGCCGGCGACGCGCAGACCGCGAATAGGTTGCGCAGCCGATTCATCACCGACGAACGCTTCTTCGGTGCGATATGACGCCAGCGCCTCGAGACTGCGCACGTGCTCGCGTACGAACTCGTACTGGAAAGCCGACAGCGCCGGAATATCGCCACCTTTCGCCCAGGCCCACCCGACGTAGACGAAGTCGTCAGGCTCGGGGATCGGGAGCGGTCGCAGCAACACGGCATTCACGACGGTGAACATCGCCGTGCTGGCACCGATTCCGAGCGCCACGGTGACGATCGCGGCGACGGTGAACGCCGGCGCGCGTCGCATGCTGCGCAGCGCAAACCGGACGTCGGCGGCGACATTCTCCGCGGTCCGGGCACGATACGCCTCGCGTCCGGACTCCTTGAACTGTTCCGTACTCCCGAAGGCGAGCTGCGCCTCGCGCTTCGCCATCTCGGGGCGCACTCCGCGCTCGGCGTTGCGCTGCGCGGCCATGTCGAGATGGAATTGCATCTCGCGATTCATCTCGCGTTCGAGCGCCTCACGGCGGATGGTGCCGCGGAACCGCGCCCACCGCTCGCGGAACGTCACGCGTGCGCTCCGCCGAGGATGAGATTCACCCCGCGCGAGAGCTTCTCCCACTGGGCGCGCGCCGCCGCCAGTTGCTTCCGTCCGGCGCGAGTGATCGTGTAGTAGCGCGCCTGTCGATTGTTGTCCGATGTCTTCCACTCCGACGAGATCCAACCGCGCGCCACGAGACGATAGAGAGTCGGATAAAGCGAGCCTTGATTGATGCTGAGCAGCTGGTCGGAGCGGCGCTCGATGAGCTCAGTGATGCCCCACCCATGCATAGAACGCTGTTGCAGCACCTCGAGTACGATCATGTCGAGCGTTCCCTTGATGACTTCTCCGCCGCGTTCGTCGGACATCGGGCTCGCTTCCTTTCGATTCGCCTAAGGTAGGTCGAGTCCTTCGGTTTGTCAAGGAAGCCGGTGAGGAGTGGCGAACCCGGGGACGACCAGAGGCCGGTTCAGCCGATCAACCGCGACGCCGCAATTTGTTTGGATTTGAGTGGTGAGCCGCGATGGAATCGAACCATCAACCCGCAGATTAAGAGACGTTTAGCGCCCGGCAGCGGCGAACGGTTCGCGGTCTTATGCTGCGAGCACTCGTCGGCTTCGAGTAGGGTAAAGGCGATCATGAGATCGTCGCCCACGCTGCGTGCACGAGGCGTCCACGCGGTCCGGTGCTGGCATCACGTCAGCGTCCGCGCCTCTGACTAGCACCGCGCCGGCTCCATCGCCGGCGCGCCTCGGCGCGTAATCCCCAACGAATCGTTCGTTTTGAGCGCGGCGTGCGCGCTGGGAGATCGCACATGAGCACCGAGCCGAACAGCGCTGGCGGCAGCGAGAGATTCCGATCGGCAAACGCATTGACGGAGACGCAGGCCGCAGAACATCTGGGATTGAACCACCCCGGGTTTGTCGGAGAGCCGTTAGTGTGAGTTCGCTGTCGGTTCCGTGAGTCCTGCCTCGCTCTGCCTTCTTCGAAGAACGTCATGCGGGCACTCGGCGGCCTGCCCGTAAGCGGTGTCGTCGGGCTGTGGATGCCGACGAGCGCCACGCCGTGAATCAGGATGGCTGGTGGATTCGGCCTCCACCTGCGCATAGTACTGCGCTTCGTACTCGTCGGGGGGCACGTAGCCGATCGGTTCGAGCAGCCGGCGCGTGTTGAACCAATCGACCCACCTGAGCGTCGCGAATTCGACGGCCTCGAGATCGCGCCACGGGCCTTGGCGTTGAATCACTTCGGTCTTGAAGAGGCCGATGATCGATTCGGCGAGCGCGTTGTCATAGGAGTCGCCACGACTGCCCACCGACGGTTCGATGCCGGCGTCCGCGAGGCGATCGGTATAGCGCATCGACAAGTACTGCGTCCCGCGATCACTGTGATGCACCAGCGCGTCGATGCCATCGCCGCGCCGATCGTAGATCGCCTGCTCAAGCGCATCGAGGACGAAGTCCGTCGCCAGCGATGCCGATACGCGCCACCCAACGATGCAGCGGGCGAAGACGTCGATGACGAACGCGACGTAGACGAAGCCGCGCCACGTTGCCACGTAGGTGAAG
>WNFC01006604.1_pt1 | contig 16979 bp, 18 predicted proteins | sample 5400541 | NCBI WGS metagenome assembly WNFC01 (sample SAMN13153342, study PRJNA577476) | soil metagenome | isolation source: 120 cm saprolite under Douglas fir tree site 2 hole 2 replicate 1 | place: USA:California | collected 2015-04-18
CTTGAGCGCGCCGACCGAGCCGGTGCGCAGGGTCGTGCCGTCCATCACCGATGCGTCGAGCTCGACCTCGCCGAGGAGGTTGGGCCAGCCGCCGCGGCCGACGACAATCTCACGCCCGATTCCGCGCGCGTGTGGCGCGCCTGGTATGAGAAGGAAGTACCGGCGGCGGACAAGAAGAACTGGGCCGAAGCGCCGCTCGTCGAGCTCTGCCGCCATGCCGTCGATCCCGAGATCGGCCGCGACACCACGACCTTTCTGGCACAGGATTCCACCGGCGAGATCGCCGGCGGCGTCAGCACCTCGGGCTGGGGTTGGAAATATCCCGGCCGGCTCGGCGATTCGCCGGTGATCGGCGCCGGCATGTACGCCGATACGCGCTACGGCGCCTGCGCCTGTACCGGTGCCGGCGAGATGACGATCCGCGCCGGCACCGCCCGCTCGGTCGTCCTCTACATGAAGATGGGGATGAGCGTCGAGGCGGCGGTGCGCGAGGCGGCCGAGGATATGCGCCAGCTCAAGGGCGGGCTGATCGACCGCGTCACCATTCACGCCATCGACAACGAGGGCAACCACAAGGTGATCGCCGTCAACGGTAACCCGAAGAACACCTACTGGCTCTGGCGGTCGGGCGAGACGGCGCCGCAATCACTGCCGGCGGAGATCGCCACCTTGTCACCGATTTCGGCCAAGCCCAACCCGGCGGCGACCTATGGGGTGGCCGGCGAGTGACGACGCCGCCCGATTTCGCCCTGCCGCTTCACGCGAGCTCGATCCACCCTTTCGGTCGGGCCAGCCACCCATAACGGACGTCTTGCGCGCGAAGCGCGCGGCGCCGACGTTACGTGTTGGCTCAACGAGGCTGTGTTTCGGGAGGAAAACCGATGCGGCCGTCGGCTCTTCTCGTGATGATGTCGCTGACAACCCTGGCATCGACAGGCGGTGCGCTCGCGGCCGAGGCAGCCCTCTTCCAGTTCGAGCAGCAGGCCCGGCAGCATTGTCCCGGCGACACCGTGGTCTGGGTCAATCCCGCTGCTGGAACCTATAACTTCGCCGGCGAGCGCTGGTATGGCAGCACCAAAAACGGCGCGTTCGTCTGTCGCCGCGAGGGCGATCTCGCGGGCTATCGGCCGAATCGCGGTGCCGTCAAAACCGAGACTGCGGTAAGACGCGCGGCCTTACCCGCCGCTCCCGCCGGCGCCACTGGCACGACGAACTAGGCGCGCGCGACGAAGCATGCGAAGCCCGGGACCACCTCGTCATCGGGGCTGGTGCCTAACCCCGTAGCCGGATATAATTAGAGATCGCGCCGACGCTTGTGCCGGCAGATCGAGGGAGGCGAGCGATGCGCCGCAGCATCGTCTGGGAATGGTGCGAGCGACCCGGGATCGAGCATTTGCTGCTGACGACCGACGCGGACGGCAGCCGGGCCGAGGGCGTGATCGTGGCCGAATTCGACGGCAGCTTCCGCCTGCGTTATGCCGTCAGCTGCGATGCCGGTTGGCGCTTTCGCGAGGCAACGCTCGATCTGGAGCGCGCCGGCGGGCATCACCGGCGCAGCGTCGCGCGCGATGCCGGGGGGCGCTGGACAGTCGACGGCGCCGCGCGCCCCGATCTCGCGCCTTGCACCGACATCGACATCATGGGAACGCCGTTCACCAACACACTGCCCCTCCGCCGCTTGACCCTGGAGCCGGAAGAGCCGGTCGCCATCAGCGTCGCCTATATCCGCATTCCCGAGATCGATGTCACGGTCGTGGAACAGGACTACACGCGCAGAAGCGGCAGCGACACGCCGGCGCGCTTCCGCTATCGCAACCTGCCATCCGGCTTCACCGCCGAGCTTTCCGTCGATCCCGACGGCATCGTCATCGATTACGGCGAAATCTGGCGCCGGCGCCTCTAATAGGCGACGCGGCGCCGAGTCATCGGCGGCGCCCGGCGTTATCTTGTGGTGGAACAACCGCGAGAAAGGGCGCCGGCATGCGCGTCATGATCACCGCACTGCTCCTTTTTACCGCAATCGCGACGGTTTCGGACGCGACGGCACAAGAGAGCGGCGGGCAGCCCGGCGCAGCCGCAATCCTCAGCGGCAAGGAGGCCTACGGCGACTGGCGCGGCGATGCGCCCGGCGTTCGGCGCCGTCTCTCGGCCGAGGACCTGCCGGCGCCCTATGCCAGCCGGTCGTCGAGCAATACGGCCAGCGTCGTCGCGGCGCCGCCTGGTGCCACGCTCAAGGTGCCCCCCGGCTTCACGGTGCAGCTCTTCGCACGCGGGCTCGAGACGCCGCGCATCGTCCGGGTCGCACCCAACGGCGACATCTTCGTCGCCGAGACCGGCGGCGATCGGATCCGCGCATTGCGCGCGGCGGACGGCGCAGCGGCACCGACACGCAGCGAGATTTTCGCGGACAGGCTCGACGCGCCCTTCGGCCTCGCCTTCTACCCACCCGGCACCGACCCGCAATTCCTCTATGTCGCCACTACCACTGCGGTGCTGCGCTTTCCCTATCGCGGCGGCGATCTTAAGGCGCGCGGCGCGGCGGAGAAGATCATTGCGCGTCTTCCCGACGGCGGCCATTCGACACGCGACATCGCCTTCTCGCCGGACGGCAAGCGCCTATTCGTCTCGGTCGGCTCGGCCTCGAACGTCGCGCAAGGCATGTCGCGGAAAAATCCGGACGAGCTTCGCCGCTGGGAGGCGGCGCATGGACTTGGCGCGAGCTGGGGCGACGAGGATCGCCGCGCCGAAATCCTCGTCCTCGACCCGGGCGGCAGCGGCGAGCGCAGCTTCGCCACCGGCCTGCGCAACTGCGTCGGCCTCGCCGTGCAGCCGCAAACCGGCGATCTCTGGTGCTCGACCAATGAGCGCGACGGGCTCGGCGACGATCTGCCGCCCGATTACGTCACCCGGGTCCGCGAAAGCGGGTTCTATGGCTGGCCGTGGTATTATATCGGCGATCATGAGGACCCCCGGCACAAGGGCGAGCGCCCGGACCTCGCCGACAAGGTGATCGTGCCCGACGTCCTTCTGCAGCCGCACACGGCACCGCTGGCGATGACTTTCTACGACGCGCCAAGCACCGCCCCTACGCGGTTTCCCGCCGAGTATCGCGGTGACGCCTTCGTCGCCGCGCACGGCTCGTGGAACCGCAGCAAGCGGACCGGCTACAAGATCATCCGCATCCATCTGCGCGACGGCATGCCCGGCGGCGAATACGAGGATTTCCTGACCGGTTTCGTCATCGACGACAACCGCGTCTGGGGCCGCCCGGTCGGCGTCGCGGTGGCGCATGACGGCGCCCTCCTCTTCAGCGAGGACGGCAACGGCACGATCTGGCGCATCGCCTTCGGCAAATGAGGGCCCGCGAAGATGCAAGCAGGTCGGAAGGCCGCGCCCGCCGATGATGCGCACTATGTCTACTCTACGGCGTTCTAATCTCTTTGCTTCGGAAGCGTTGCCGCCAATCCTAGCTGATCGGCGACGCTTTGCAGTCGTTTGTCACGCGTCCATATCGCTGCACCCATGGTAAGCCGAGCCGCGGCGAGCAGATGGACATCGATGTAGCCGATGCCGCGCCCAAATAATGAATAGCGATCGATGAAATGCAGGACCTCGGCGTCTGTCGCGGTGCTGACTCGGGGCAGATCCGCCAAGGCATTCAAGACAAGCACGCGCTGACGGAGATCGCCCAGAGCGAGCTCTCCAATGACAAAGGGATGCGCCAGCACCATCCCGGCATTGAGGAGGCCAACGAGCGCCTTGTCGCCCCCTCGCAGATGGTCCAGCCAAACCGATGTATCGACCAGGATCACGCCAGGGCCGGCCGGCGGCGCGGCGGTGCCCTCAATCCGGCCTCGCTGCCACCCAGCCTGGCCAGGCGACGGGCGCTTTCACGCTCGATCAGCGCTTTGAGCGCCTCCCGGACCAAACTGGATTTCTCCGTCAGCCCCGTGAGGGCCTGAGCCTTGGCCACGAGTTCATCATCGAGCGCGAGCGTCGTACGCATCTTCACCTCCATAGGCACGCGATTATCACCATTTGATGCCTAATTCAATGCTTGCCAAGCTCGCACCGGGCGGGAACGCGCAACCCGCTAGCGATCGATAGGCGGCGTGGAGCCGGATGTCCGCTGGCGCGCAGGTGGCGGATGGGGCGGGATTCGAACCCGCGAGACGATTCATCACCGTCTACACACTTTCCAGGCGTGCGCCTTCAACCGCTCGGCCACCCATCCCGCACGGCGGCGCCGCGTGATATTCCTGGCGAGGCGCCGGCAGGGCAGGCGCGGAGCGGAAGCAACCGGCTGGGAGTTATGCTAGCTTGCGGTGAATCGCAACGGGCATGAGCGGCGAATCCATGCTCATCGGACGCTTCATTGGCTGGGTCTTATTGCTCGCCGGGCTTCTCGTCCTCGCTCGCGATCTCGTTCTTCTTGGCGCCGGTTTCGACCTCTTCTCCGGGCTCGATACCAGGCACTCCGCGCCGATCGTGCTCGGCGAGTTGTGGTACGCGATCCATCCCGCGAGCCTCCAGCTGCTGCAGCCGGCGATCCAACGTCACGTCCATCCAGCGATATGGGATTGGGTCGTCCAGCCGATGCTGCTGTGGTGGGCATCGGCCTTCTTCATCGGGGCCGGCGCCCTGCTGCTTGCGCTGTTTCGCCGCCACGGCGCCCGCCGGGGAGGCTTGCGCTAAAGCCGCGCCGCCTCAGCTATCGCCCATCTTGAGCGCCGCCAGGAAGGCGGATTGCGGAATCTCGACCTTGCCGAACTGGCGCATGCGCTTGCGCCCTTCCTTCTGCTTCTCGAGCAATTTGCGCTTTCGCGTGATGTCGCCGCCATAGCATTTGGCGAGAACGTCCTTGCGGTAGGCCTTCACCGTCTCGCGGGCGATGATGCGGCCGCCGATCGCCGCCTGGATGGCGATCTGGAAGAGCTGGCGCGGGATCAGGTCCTTCAGGCGCTCGCATAATGCGCGCCCGCGCTTGTCGGCAGCGCTGCGGTGCACGATGAGGGCGAGGGCGTCGACCGGCTCCGAGTTGACGAGGATGTTCATCAGCACGAGGTCGCCTGCCTCGTAGCCGTCGATCTGATAGTCGAAGCTGGCATAGCCGCGGCTGATCGACTTCAGGCGATCGTAGAAATCGAAGACGACCTCGTTGAGCGGCAACCGGTAGACCGCCATGGCGCGGTTGCCGGCGTAGGTGAGATCCTTCTGCACGCCGCGGCGCTCCTGGCACAGCGTCAGCACCGGTCCGAGATAGGCATCGGGCACCAGGATCGTCGCCCTGATCCATGGCTCCTCGATATGATCGATGCGCACGGGATCGGGCATGTCGGCGGGATTGTGCAGCAGCATCACCTCGCCATTGGTGAGGTGCACCTTGTAGACGACCGAGGGCGCCGTCATGATCAGGTTGAGGTCGAACTCGCGCTCGAGCCGCTCCTCGATGATCTCAAGGTGAAGGAGGCCGAGAAAGCCGCAGCGGAAGCCGAAGCCGAGGGCGACCGAGGTCTCCGGCTCGTATTCGAAGCTCGCATCGTTGAGACGCAATTTCGCCAAACTGTCGCGCAGCCGCTCGTAATCGGCGGCATCGGTCGGGAAGAGGCCGCAGAACACCACCGACTGGACCGGCTTGAAGCCGGGCAGCGGCTCGGCCGCCGGGCGGCGGTCTTCGGTGATGGTGTCGCCGATGCGGCAGTCGGCGACGGTCTTGATCCCCGCAGTAATGAAGCCGATCTCGCCAGGGCCGAGCTCGTCGACCGGCACGCCCTTCGGCGTGAAGATGCCGGTGCGTTCGATGCTGTGGACGACGCCGGTCGCCATCAGCCGGATCTTGAGACCGGCACGCAGCACGCCGTCGCGAACGCGCACCAGGATGACGACGCCGAGATACTGGTCGTACCAGCTGTCGACCAGGAGCGCCTTCACGGGCGCGGCGCGGTCGCCCTTGGGCGGCGGCAGCCGGTGGACGAGCGCCTCGAGCACCGCCTTGATGTTGAGTCCGGTCTTGGCCGAGATCTCGACCGCATTGGAGGCGTCGAGCCCGATGACATCCTCGATCTGCTGCTTGACGCGCTCGGGCTCCGCGGCGGGCAGGTCGATCTTGTTGAGGACGGGAACGATCTCGTGATTGGCCTCGATCGCCTGGTAGACATTGGCCAAAGTCTGCGCCTCGACGCCCTGGCTGGCATCGACGACGAGGAGCGAGCCCTCGCAGGCGGCGAGCGAACGGCTGACCTCGTAGGCGAAATCGACATGGCCGGGCGTGTCCATGAGATTGAGCTCATAGGTCTCGCCATTCTCGGCCTTGTAGGTCAGGCGGACGGTCTGCGCCTTGATGGTGATGCCGCGCTCGCGCTCGATATCCATCGAATCGAGCACCTGCTCGCGCATTTCGCGCTGCTCGAGCCCGCCGCACGCCTGGATCAACCGGTCGGCCAAGGTCGACTTGCCGTGATCGATATGGGCGATGATGGCGAAGTTGCGGATGTGCTGGAGATCGGTCATGAGGCGGTTTTTCCGGAGCGGGCTGGAACATAGGGCGCATCCCGCCTTGGCGCAACGTCAACCGCCAGCCGCATTAATAGAGCCGCCTCGGAACAGAACCGACGAGGAAACCGTTTACGCAACAAGCCGGAGAGTTGTGCGCGGATTGGTTAATGCGCCGAGTCGGCGAAACTCGACCGAGCGGCACACGAACGGGCGACATAATTCACGCCGACATAACTGAAAATGACTGTCGGGCTCTAGGGGTGATGCGACGTTTGGGTGGAAAGTCATTACGCGGCTTTGACAGGATTGGTCACCTCTTTCGTTGGCAGCAGGAGAGGAGCATCACATGATCGGCAACATCTCACGTTCGACCGGTAAACCGGTTGTCGCCCGCGAGCAACGGCCTCCGGTCCAGCCGACCGGACGTCGGCTCTTCGGGCGGCTGTTTCGGTGGCGCGCCGAACCGACCACGTTCCAGCGCTGCCTTGCCATTCACATTCATTTCGCGGAGCCGCAACGCAACACCTTCCACTGACGCCGAAGCGCCGCCAGGCTCTATCGCAGGAGAGCGCCCAGCACCGCGTTGAGGCGTTGGCGACCATCTGTTGTCGCGTGCAGCCCGTCGGCATCGAGCGAGAGGAAACCTCCTTCGACGAGGCGGGCTAGCCGCACGGGATCGAGCACGGTTTCCGGCTCGGAGCTGCATTCCCGCCGGAAGCGGGCGCGCGGCACCGGCTCGGCGAGACGCAGCCCCATCATCAGCATCTCCTCGAGCCGTTCACGCGCGCCGATCGCGCTGCGCTCGTCGGTCCCCTCGCCGCGCTTGCCGACGGCGGCAAGCCAGGTCTCGGGAAGACGGAGCTGGCGCGTGGCGATCTTCGCGCCATCCATTGTCAGCCTGCCATGCGCACCCGGGCCGATCCCGACATAGTCGCCGTAGCGCCAATAGACCAGATTGTGCCGGGATTCGCCGCCCGGCCGCGCGTGATTCGATATCTCATAGGCCGGCAGTCCGGCAGCCGCCAGGCGTTCCTGGGTCAGCTCATAGAGCGCGCCCGCGCGATCGTCATCGGGCACGGCGAAGTCGCCGCGCGCATGCGCCGTGTGAAAGGCGGTGCCCGGCTCGATGGTGAGCTGATAGAGCGACAAGTGATCGCCGGCGAGGCTGAGCGCCTGCTCGAGCTCGGCCTCCCATTGCGCCACCTCCTGGCCCGGCCGCGCATAGATGAGATCGAAGGAAAACCGCGGAAAATGCCTGTCGGCGAGCGCGATGGCGGCGATCGCCTCGTCAACGCTGTGGCCGCGCCCAAGAAAGGCGAGGGCGGCGGGGTCGAGCGCCTGGACGCCAAGCGAGACGCGATTGATCCCGGCGGCACGGAAGTCGCGGAACCGTTCCGCCTCGACCGAGGTCGGATTGGCTTCAAGGGTGATCTCGGCCTCGCGGTCCAAGCTCCAGCGCCGGGCGATGCGATCGATCAACGCCGCCGCCGTCGCCGGTGCCATCAGCGAGGGCGTGCCGCCGCCGAAGAAGACCGATGAAACGACCCGTCCCGGCGTTTCGGCTGCATAGTGATCGAGCTCGCTCAGCAGCGCGCGCTGCCACAATTCCTGATCGATCGACGCCCGGACATGGCTATTGAAATCGCAATAGGGGCATTTCGATTTGCAAAATGGCCAGTGGATGTAGATCGCGAAAGGCGCGCTTTCGACGCCATCAAGGTGCCGTTTTTCGCTCCGCCCACGCTTAGCGAACGGGGCTTGCGCTTGCGCGATCATCTGTGCACCGGAAAACACGCAGCGACCAGCTGACGGAACGCCGCGGCACGGTGGCTGATGCGGTGCTTCTCGGTCTGATCCATCTCGCCAAAGGTAAGCGTGCGCCCGGTCGGAAGGAACATCGGGTCGTAGCCGAAACCGCGATCGCCGCGCGGCGGCCAGATCAAATTGCCGTGTACCTCGCCACGGAAACTCTCGAGATGGCCATCCGGCCAGGCCAGCGCCAGTGCGGCAACGAAACTTGCGCGGCGATCCGTTCGGCCGAGAAGCGCCGCCTCGACGCGGCGCATGGCAACCATAAAATCCTTCTGCGGACCGGCCCAGCGCGCCGAATAGATCCCGGGCTCACCGCCGAGCGCGCGGACGATCAGCCCGGAATCGTCGGCCAGCGCCGGCAGATTTGCGGCGTCTGCCGCTGCCTGCGCCTTCAATGCCGCATTCGCCTCGAACGTCCCGCTGGTTTCCTCCGGCTCGGGCAGGCCGAGCTGATCGGCGGACAACGCGGCGACGCCGAACGGCGAGATGAGCTCGGCGATCTCGCGCAGCTTGCCCTGGTTATGGGTGGCGATGACGAGCCGATCGCCGGCAAAAATCCGCGCCATCGTCTGGCGATCAGTCGAGGGCGAGACCGAGCGCCCGCCGCTGCATGACGAGGAGCTCGCCGATACCCTTGTGCGCGAGCTCGAGCATGCGCGCGAAGCGCGTCTCGTCGAACGGGCTTTGCTCAGCGGTCGCCTGAACCTCGACAATGCCGCCGGTGCCGGTGAGGACAAAATTCCCGTCGGCATGCGCGGCCGAATCTTCGGCGTAATCGAGATCGAGCACCGCTGTCCCATTATGAATGCCGCACGATACCGCGGCGACGGCGTCGGTCAGCGGCAGGGTAGCGATGAGCTTGCCGACCACCAGTTTTTGCAACGCGACATGCAAGGCGACATAGCTGCCGGTGATTGCCGCCGTGCGCGTCCCGCCATCGGCCTGGAGAACATCGCAATCGATGCGGATTTGCCGCTCGCCCAGCGCCTTCAAATTGGTGACGGCGCGCAGTGAGCGGCCGATAAGACGCTGGATTTCCTGGGTGCGGCCGGTTTGCTTGCCACGTGCTGCCTCACGATCGGTGCGCGTCGACGTGGCACGCGGCAGCATGCCATACTCGGCAGTCACCCAGCCGGAGCCGGTGTTGCGCAGAAACGGCGGCACGCGTTCCTCGACGGTCGCGGTGCACAACACATGCGTGTCGCCAAAGCGGGCCAAACACGAACCCTCGGCATATTTCGAAAAGCCCGTCTCGAGCGAGACCGGACGCATTTGATCATCGGCGCGGCCGGAAGGTCGCATGTCGGCACCATGTACGAGGAGGTCGCGGCGAGACCCTAGTGCGGCCAGGCAGCGCCGTCCAGCCCAGGTGACTCGCCGGGTGCCTCGGGACGATACTCGCAGCAGCCAGGTGCCGTCCGCCGCGGCGAGGTGCGTGAGTTGACGCTCAGGCTCCGCGTTCCTACATTGCGACGGCGCCAGTTGCTTGCGATCCCCGCGTGTAGCAGGCACCCGAGATTCAGCTGGAATGAAGCCGACTCCGCAGCCCCTGATCGGCGAACTCAACGAGCGCAGCCGCGAGATCTTTCGCCAGATCGTCGACGCTTACGTCGCGACCGGCGAGCCGATCGGCTCGCGCACGTTGTCGCGGCGGCTTGGTCAGAATCTGTCGCCGGCGACCATCCGTAACGTGATGGCCGATCTCGAGGAGGCCGGGCTGCTGATGGCACCGCACACCTCAGCCGGGCGCGTGCCGACGGATGCAGGGCTGCGCCTTTTCGTGCATGGGCTGATGGAAGTCGGCGGCCTGTCCGAAGACGAGCGGCAGAACATCGAAAGCCAATGCGCGGCTGCCGGCAAGAGCGTCGCCCAGGCTCTCGAAGAGGCGACGACGATGCTGAGCGGGCTGTCGCGCTGCACCGGTCTTGTCCTCGCGCCGAAAACCGAGCGGCCGCTCAAGCATATCGAATTCGTCCATCTCGGTCCCGGCCGCGCCCTCGTCGTCATGGTCACCGAGGACGGGCTGGTCGAGAATCGCGTCATTGACGTACCGCTGGGCTCGCTGCCGGCGACACTGATCTCAGCCGGAAATTATCTCAACGCGCGCCTCGTCGGCCGCACGCTCGAAGAGGCCAAGGCGGCGATCGCCGAGGACGTCGAGAGCAACCGCGCGCAGCTCGACGAGCTGACCAGCCGACTTGTCGAAGCGGGGCTCGCCACCATGGCCGGCGGCGGCAAGGACAGCGCGCTGATCGTCCGCGGCCAGGCGAAGCTGCTCGAGGACGTCACGGCGCTCGCCGACCTCGAGCGGCTGCGCGGCCTCTTCGAGGCACTCGAGACAAAGGAATCGATGCTCCGGCTGCTCGATGCAACGCGCGCCGGCGAGGGAGTGCAGATCTATATCGGCGCCGACAATCCGCTGTTCAGCGCGTCGGGCTGCTCGATGATCGTCGCGCCCTACCTGAACAGCCGCGAACAGATCATCGGGGCGATCGGCGTCATCGGCCCGACCCGCATCAACTACGCGCGCATCATTCCGATGGTCGACTATACCGCCAAGGTGATCGGCCGCGTTCTGGGATGACCGATAGAGTTTCGGGATGATCCAATGGAAACGAATTGAGCGAGATGAGTGAACCGATATGAGCGATGAGGGCAAGAACGGCAACGGCACGGCTGCGAACGAGAACGCCACGGAGGATACCGCGGTCTCGATCGAGGAGCGCTTGCTGGCCGCCGAGGCGCAAACCGCCGAATTCAAGGACAAGGCGTTGCGCGCCATGGCCGAGGTCGAGAACATCCGCCGGCGCGCCCAGCGCGAGCGCGAGGATGCCGTCAAGTACGCGGCGACCAACATCGCGCGCGACCTCCTGAGCACCGCGGACAACCTGCGCCGCGCGCTCGCCAGTGTCGACGAGGCGCAGATCAAGGACGAGGCGACGCGGAACCTGCTCACCGGCGTCGCCGCGACAGAGCGCGAATTGCTTGCCGCATTCGAAAAGAACGGCATTAGACGACTGGACCCGAAGGGCGAGCGCTTCGATCACAATTTTCATCAGGCGATCTTCGAGGTGGAGAACACCGGCAAGCCCAGCGGGACGGTCGTCGAGGTGTTGCAGCCCGGCTACGTGCTGCACGACCGTCTGCTGCGCGCCGCCATGGTTGGCGTCGCCAAGGGCGGCCCCTCCTCGCCGCTCCCCGATCGAGAGCAGGACGAGAAGCCGCAGCCGGGCGAACATCTCGATACGATCGCGTAAGAAATACGCTCGGTATCAGTGGGATAGGCGGGGGGAGCGGGGATTGTCGACGGCCGGGCGAAAGTCGCGACTTACCCTGTTGTATGCGATGCGGCCGGGACTTATATACCCTTCATTCGATTAGGGACTTGTGCCCAGCAATAGTCCAAGGGGGGGTGACGCGGTGCCCTGAGGGCCGCGCAACCCTGCTGCAAACGAGAGGAACGACATGAGCAAAGTTATCGGCATCGATCTCGGCACCACGAACTCCTGCGTCGCGGTGATGGAAGGCAAGGCAGCCAAGGTCATCGAGAACGCCGAAGGCGCCCGCACGACACCCTCGATGGTCGCCTTTACGGAGAGCGGCGAGCGCCTCATCGGCCAGGCCGCCAAGCGCCAGGCCGTGACCAACCCCGAGAACACCTTCTTTGCCATCAAGCGCCTGATCGGCCGCCGTTTCGAGGACCCCCTGGTCAAGAAGGACACCGAGCTCGTCCCCTACAAGATCGTCAAGGGCGACAACGGCGACGCCTGGGTCGACACCCGCGGCAAGAAGCACTCGCCTTCGCAGATCAGTGCCTTCATTCTTCAAAAAATGAAAGAAACCGCCGAGGCTTATCTCGGCGAGACGGTGACGCAGGCCGTCATTACCGTCCCCGCGTATTTCAACGACAGTCAGCGCCAGGCGACCAAGGATGCCGGCAAGATCGCCGGGCTCGAGGTCCTGCGCATCATCAACGAGCCGACCGCCGCGGCGCTCGCCTACGGCATGGAGCGCAAGGGCAACGGCACGATCGCGGTCTACGACCTCGGCGGCGGCACTTTCGACATCTCGATCCTCGAGATCGGCGACGGCGTCTTCGAGGTCAAATCGACCAACGGCGACACCTTCCTCGGCGGCGAGGATTTCGACAAGAAGATCATCGACTATCTGGCCGACGAGTTCAAAAAGGAGCAGGGCATCGACCTGCGCTCCGACAAGCTCGCCCTGCAGCGCCTGAAGGAAGCGGCGGAGAAGGCCAAGATCGAGCTCTCCTCGGCGATGCAGACCGAGGTCAACCTGCCCTTCATCACCGCCGACCAGACCGGCCCGAAGCACCTCAACATCAAGCTGACGCGGGCCAAGCTCGAGGCCCTCGTCGACGACCTCATCCAGAAGACCATCGAGCCCTGCCGCAACGCGATCAAGGATGCCGGCCTCAAGGCCTCGGAGATCCAGGAGGTCATCCTGGTCGGCGGCATGACCCGCATGCCCAAGGTCATCGAGACGGTGAAGAACATCTTCGGCCGCGAGCCCAATCGCAGCGTCAACCCGGACGAGGTCGTCGCCGTCGGCGCCGCCATCCAGGGCGGCGTCTTGAAGGGCGAGGTCAAGGACGTCCTCCTCCTCGACGTGACGCCCCTCTCGCTCGGCATCGAGACCCTGGGCGGCGTCTTCACCCGCCTCATCGACCGCAACACGACGATCCCGACCAAGAAGAGCCAGACCTTCTCGACCGCCGAGGACAACCAGACGGCGGTCACCATCCGCGTCTTCCAGGGCGAGCGCGAGATGGCGGCGGACAACAAGCTCTTGGGTCAGTTCGACCTCGTCGGCCTGCCTGCCGCGCCGCGCGGCGTGCCCCAGGTCGAGGTCACCTTCGACATCGACGCCAACGGCATCGTCAACGTCTCGGCCAAGGACAAGGCGACCGGCAAGGAGCAGCAGATCCGCATCCAGGCCTCGGGCGGCCTCTCCGACGCCGATATCGAGCGCATGGTCAAGGACGCCGAGGTGCATGCCGAGGAGGACAAGAAGCGCCGCGAGCTGGTCGAGGCGAGGAACCAGGCCGAGGCGCTGATCAACACGACGGAGCGCACCTTGAAGGAAGCCGGCGACAAGGTGCCGGCGGCCGAGAAGACGGCGCTCGAGGCGGCGATCGGCGAGCTGCGCGGCGTCGCCTCCGGCGACGACCTCGCTGCCATCAAGACGAAGACCGAGACGCTCGGCCAGCTCTCGATGAAGCTCGGCGAGGCGATGTACAAGGCGAGCCAGGCCGAAGGCGCTGCTGGTCCGGGGGCCGGTCCCGGCGACGGCACGGGCGGCGGCGCGGCCGGCGGTACCGGCGCCCACAAGCCCGACGACAAGGTGGTCGACGCCGATTTCGAGGAGGTCGACGACCAGAAGAAGCACAAATCGGCGTAATGTTGAAACGGCAGGTCACCCCCTCTCCCCGCCTTGAGGTTGTCAAAGGGCGGGAGAGGGAGGGCTATCGCATTTGGCCACAATGCGCCTTTTCTCCTCTCCCCTCGGGGAGAGGAGGGGACCCTCCTGAGCTTGTCGAAGGGGCGTCAGCGATGGCAAGGAGAGGGGGAGCTTCCGCCGCCGCATTTGCTGCCGGAACCTGCTCGGAAGCTGCGCTTCCCCCTCACCCTCCCACGCCTGCGGCGCGGGTCCCTCCCTCTCCCCGTTGGGGCGAGGGGACGCTGGCGCTTCCATCAAACGCGATTGCCCTGCTGGGAGGGTGAGGGGGATGTTGCCGCAGGCTCGCTGTTGTAAATCAACGCTATTTTATTATTTCTAGTCTTGACTAGACCCCTCACCCTCCCGCTACCGCGGGTCCCTCCCTCTCCCGCCCCTTCGACAGGCTCAGGGGGAGAGGGGCCGGATTTGTCGGGAGAGGGTTTTGTTTGTGAGATTGCCGGCGGGACTCCGATGAATGGCTAAGCAGGATTTCTACGAGCTCTTGGGGGTGCAGCGGGGCGCCAGCCCTGACGACATCAAGAAGGCCTATCGCAAGCTGGCGATGCAGCACCACCCGGACAAGAACCCGGGGGACAAGGCGGCCGAGCATCGCTTCAAGGAGCTGAGCGAGGCCTACGACATCCTGAAGGACGACCAGAAGCGCGCCGCCTATGACCGCTTCGGCCACGCCGCCTTCGAGGGCGGCAACGGCCGCGCCGGCCCGGGCGATTTCGGCTTCGGCGGCGCCGGCGGCTTCGCCGACATCTTCGACGAGATGTTCGGCGAGTTCGTCGGCGGCCAGCGCGGCCAGGCGCAGGGCCGCGGCAGCGACCTCAGATACAATCTCGAGATCAGCCTCGAGGACGCCTTCAAGGGCAAGCAGACCAGCGTCCGCGTGCCGACCCTGGCGCAATGCGACACCTGCCACGGCAGCGGCGCCGAGGCCGGCTCGAAGCCGGTCACCTGCCCGACCTGCAAGGGCCACGGGCGGGTGCGCGCGCAGCAGGGCTTCTTCACCATCGAGCGGACGTGCGTTACCTGCCAGGGCGCCGGCAGGGTGATCGAGAAGCCGTGCCGCACCTGCGCCGGCCAGGGGCGCGTCAGGAAGGAGAAGACCCTCTCGGTCTCGATCCCGCCCGGCGTCGAGGACGGCACCCGCATTCGGCTTGCCGGCGAGGGCGAGAGCGGGCTGCGCGGCGCCGCGGCCGGCGATCTCTACATCTTCCTCAGCCTGGCGCCGCACCGCCTCTTCCAGCGCGACGGCGCCAACATCCATTGCCGGGTCCCGATCCCGATGGCGACGGCGGCGCTCGGCGGCGCCCTCGAGGTGCCTGTGATCGACGGCGGCAGGGCCAAGATCACGGTGCCCGCCGGGACGCAGTCGGGCCACCAATTCCGCCTCAAGGGCAAGGGCATGTCGGTGCTGCGCTCGGGCTCGCGCGGCGACATGTACGTCCAGGCGGTGGTCGAGACGCCGATGAACCTCACCAAGCGCCAGCAGGAGCTCCTGAAGGAGTTCGAGAAGGAAGGCGAGCACGCGAAGACCAACCCGGAGAGCGAAGGGTTCTTCAGCAGGGTGAAGGAGTTTTTCGAGGATTTGCAGGGGTAGAGAGGGAGCTGTCAGCTATCAGCCGTCAGCTATCAGCTCTCAGCCATCCGCTCGATGAAATCCCCTCTCCCCTTGCGGGCCCTTCGACAATTGCTCAGGAGGGTTAGGGTGAGGGGTCTAACCAACGACCAGCCGCGCAGCGGCTCCGCACCCGCACCCCTCACCTTCCCGTCGCCACACGACGGGCCCTCCTGAGCATTTGTCGAAGGACCTCTCCCATAAGGGAGAGGGCGAATTGGGCTGATTTCGGCTATGATGCCGGCGGAGGCACTGATGACTTGGCAGGATCGCATCACCATCGACCCGAACATTCTCGCCGGGAAGCCGGTGGTTCGCGGGACTCGTCTTGCCGTCGATTTCACTATCGGCTTGCTTGGCGAAGCTTGGGCAGAGGCAGACATTCTGCTGAATTACCCCGGCGTCACCCACGACGACATAGCGGCGTGCTTGCGTTATGCGAGCGAAACCAAACAATGCTCTACCCCGCGCCATGATCCCTGATTCGCTGAAGTGTTTGTGGGACGCTCGCGAGGCGGCAGCCGCGATCGTGACCTTCACACAAGGAAAAACGGCGACGGATTACGCGGAAAGCGAACTTCTGAGATCGGCTGTCGAGCGCCAATTCGGGATCATCGGCAGGGCCCTCGCGCAATTCGAGAAGGTCGACCCGACAACCGCCGGGCAAATTCCCAATCTCCGCAACATCGTCCGATTCCGCGATACCCTCATTCACGACTACGCCCTCGTCGACGACGATATTGTCTGGCGGATCGTGCAGGAGGATCTTCCGCGCTTACGTCGGCTGGTCGAGAAATTGCTCGATGCCGATGATCATCACACCGCGTAAAAGCGACTCTGTTCCTATTTTGTTCTTGACAGGATCGAGAGAAACAGCCAATATTGCGCAGGTTGACGATTTGCGCCCGCCCGGCCTCGCCGCGGCGGATTTTTAGTCGCCGACCCTCCGCGGCCTTAGAAAGAACAGCACCCATAGTCCAAGATTCATGATCTGTTCTTGACGCCTCGGAGAGGATCGGCCACGATCGTCGAAGTGGACGATGTGCGCCCGCCCGGTTAATCGAGGTGGGCGTTTCGATTCGAGACTGCAGAGCGGGGAGCAGGATCGCTTGATACTCGGGCTGCGTACCTATCCGGTGCAGCGCGCGGCACGACAGCCGCTCCTCGATTTCATGCTCGACGGATTGCGCTCGGCTGGCTGCCGCATCCTGTTCGCGTCGGAGGCTAATCGCGCCCCCTTCGTGATTACATTTGACACGGTCGCAGGCGTGCGGATGGGTATCGTCGCATATGCCTTCTTGGCAACACGCACGCCGACGAAAAATCGTCCGACGGACGAGCGTAGCTTTCAAATCAAGTACGGCAACCTCGATGACTTTCGGAATGCCAACTCGCACGAGCTGTGGCAGGACCCGCTCGGGCTCTTCACCACGCTACTAATCGGAATCGACACGAAGGAAGGCTTCTTCGTTGCCGCCGATCCGGAAATGCACAATCCGACGAAATTCTTCATTCGATTGTAGTTCAAGGATGATCATGCCACCGAGATCAAGCGGCGACGATGGTTCGCATGGGAGCGAGAGCG